>Ga0233438_10000412_pt1 | contig 55329 bp, 46 predicted proteins | sample SI_123_September_FD_182720 | JGI IMG/M metagenome (GOLD analysis project Ga0233438, IMG submission 182720) | Seawater microbial communities from Saanich Inlet, British Columbia, Canada - SI_123_September2016_10_MG | ecosystem: Environmental > Aquatic > Marine > Inlet | place: Canada: British...
ATTCGTTATACGCTTTTAAAGTAATGGTATAATTAAGGTTTACAGTGGCGTATTGGTGAGAAATACTAGCAGCTTGAGTAACGGTTTGTGAGCCATCGCCCCAATCCCATATTAGCCCTAGACTACCGGACACATTAGCAAAGAATTGGACCAGCATTCCATTCGAACCTGATGATGTGATATTAAAATTAAAGTTAGCATTTAATGCAGGACATGTAGAAACCGTATCTAATACAGAATATGAACCGCCGCAGGTATCAGTGCAATTGAGGGTCACATAATAGGTTCCAATACTTGAATAAGTGTGGGTTACGTTTATGCCACTGCCTGTTGAACCGTCGCCAAAATTCCAGTCATAGTTACTCAAGCCTGAAGGTTGTGCTGAAAATGTGAAGGTTGAGCCCGAAAATGTATTGGTAAAGTTCGGGATAACGGTTTGGCAAATGTCAATTGCGCTAGTGGTTACATCGACTGTACCACAGGCATCAGTGACTGTGAGCGTGACCGTATAAGATCCCGCAGAAACATAGGTATGGCTTGGATTAGCGCTAGTACTGCTTGAACCATCACCAAAATTCCAAGCATAGCTTAGGGCTACCCCGACTGAAGCATTTGAGCTAAATAGTCTGGTAGAGCCTTGACCGGAAAATCCGAAATTTGCGGCAACTGCCCCGCAAATGGTCAATGTTGTCGACAAAGTATCGCTATTACCGCAATCATTGTAAGCAATTTGCTGAACGTTATATATGCCAGGTGTCGAATAAGAATAAGAAACAGAATTTCCTAACGACGAATTACCATCACCCCAATTCCATAAAATGGAGTCATTTAATGACCCAGTATTAAGAGCAGTTACCGTCGTACCGTTCAAGGTAGTAGTTCCTTGAGCTGTAACTGAAGGACATGGACTCGTTGTGAAATTTATGGTAGCGTTCGAGCTAACTAAATTAGCTGCACAACTGTCTTTCACGAAAACAGCATAAGTAGTATTGGGCAGCAGTCCGGTTAAAGTGTAAGGTGAGGAGGCAGGATTAATCATTTGTCCTGTACCCAATGCAAAGCCTACTGTATCATATTCAACAATGCTAACATTTGAGGTTCCCTGCCAACTAATTTCAGCAGTGTTTGTACCAATATTACTCGCGGTCAATAAAGAAGGAGCAGGACATGTACTTGTTCCTTCAAAGGCTATGTCATCAATTGCAATAGCAGAGGCTACGGTGTAGAAGATATTTGTTCCGGAATTTTTGTAAGCTTCAAAACTTACAATAACAGTATCTCCTTGGAAAGAACTTAACGAACAGGTTTTTTTGAGCCAGGCAAAATTGTTTGAACTTGTTGATTGCTGGCCATTGAAGTTGGCAATGAGTGTATCACTACCACCTGATTTTCTTACATAAACCTTTAGGCCTTGAATTGCACCTCCATACATGTGATACCAAAATGAAAATTCGGGACTCAATAGTTGACCAAGATAAACGGCAGGCAGCTCAACTTTTGCGGTATCCGCTGTTGAAGTAGTTGTCTTCGTAAAGAGGTAACCACTTAAACCGCCTGTATGATCGCTCGTAGGTCCGGTAAAACTATTATGATCATATCCTGATCGTGCACCGCTCCACCAAAATCCATCCGTATTGACTTCGAAACTCGTAAAGCAATTGCCTATTTTACCTGAAGGTAAAAAAGGTGAAGGCGACGTCCACTGACTATTCGTAAAACTATTGGTGTAAGGGGCCGTGAATACGGTACAAGCTGTATAAAATGTTGGACCTTTTACCCAAGTACTTTGATCCGTGGTACTGCAACTGTCTCTTACTTCCCAACGATATTTAGTATTAGGATCTAAGTTATTTAGTACTGTCTGAGTTGAAGATGATGAAATAATTGTCCAAGCACTTGCGTTAACTTTTTTGTAACGAATTTGATGATTAGAGGCGCCGCCCGATGACCATTTAACGCTCGCATCATTTTTATTAACTGATAAGGTTTTGAGATAGCGCGGCTGCGGACAGGATGGTGCTTCTAAGATAGAAACATCATCTACGGCAAAGGGTTGTTCATCATTAGTTTGAAACGCACTGTAACTAAATATAACTCGAACTGTGTCGCCAGTATTTATGAATTGGTCTAGAGAAACTATGACTTCTTTCCATGGTGATGTTTGAGCCGATTGTAATGCACCAGAGGTATCAAAAACGGCAACGGTTTGTCCATTAAGAATTTGAATCTTCGCAGTCAGTTTTCCAAAAGGATTGCTTGATGCTTCACCTGAATAGGAATGCACCCAAAAACGTAATTCAGGATTGGTTAAAGAGTCCAACGCAACCCATGGGCCAGTTACGGAAAGGTTGGGAGGCGCGTTACCGTATTGGTAATTAACGGCAATGTATTTTCCTGCACCGGTAGGAGTGTGGTCAGTGTTTGGACCTTGATCAGTATTGTACTGTGGCAGTCTTGCTACTTTCCAAAAAGCACCTATGGATCCTGAGTCTACAAAACAGTCTCCAAAAGTTCCTTGCGTAGCTTTGGAAAACCAACCTGAAGGAGCAACCCAGTCACTGCCTTCAAAAGTTTCAACCCACGGTGCAACGAAAGCACCGCATGAGGTCGTAATGGTAAGATTAGATGACCATGCAGAGGTGTCATTAGTACCACAAATAGAGCGGACACGCAGTGTATAAGTAGAGTTTGAAGCGAGGCCCGTAAGGTTATAAGAATTAGTCGAAATTATTGCAGTACTGCCTGAGGCTGCTGTTGTTCCCTGAGCCCATTGAATTTGATAGTCAGATGCACCCGTAGTATCCCAGGTAACTTGGGCGGTACTTACATTTAAAGAGACAAGCTGCAAGCTTAAAGGAATGTTGCAGGATAGTGTGTCTTCTGTTACTGCAAAATCATCCAAGCCGATGTTTGCGTAACTCCCATTACCCGTACCATTAATGTTGCGAAACGCGGTAAATTTAAATGCGACTGTGTCATCAACATAATTAGTGATAGGGTAAATAGCTTGTTGCCAAGGACTGTTGGGAGAGACAAAAGTTCCTGTAGGCGGGAATATAGAGTCTAATACTGTCCACACACCAGCCGTATCGGTGGCAATAGAAATTTCTAGTTTCTCTATATCTGCCCCAAACATGTGGTACCAAAAGGATACCTGTGGCACTGAATCATTCGCTAAGTCAATGTATGGCGTAATTAAAGATGTGGATGAAGAGCTAGCCGCAAAAAAATAAGCACTGGTGCTTAAGTAACCTTGTCCACCATTTGTGTGGTCGCCAGACGGTCCAGTAAAAGAGGCAAGACTTGAATTTGCCGAAGGAGCTTTGATCCAGTTATACGTCGTGTAACTATCGCGATCCCAGCAACCATTTAAAGATCCAATATTGAAAGAACTGGTAGGAGAAATCCATCCATTCCCAGCTCCTGAAAATGCTTCAACATAAGGTGAGCTATAAAGACAAGGAATTGAATTCGAGGTAAGTGTACAGATTGTAGTGTATTGGGGCGATGTGGTGGACATTAAATTGCCAGCGGGAGAAGAATAAACCACAGTTCCAGTAGTGTTATCTGTTACGGTGAAAGAGCATTCACTTTGCCATTGTCCACCTGCTAGCCAACCAAAGGATAAAGTATCTCCTGTAGGTATTGAAATCTGGTAAGAAATAGAAGATCCAGAACTTAGCGTTAAGTTAGAAGGACTGTAGCCATAGACCTGGACATACATTGAATTCCCATTCCATCCGTCTCCGTAAGAATCTAGGAGCGTAAGGGTATAGCTGCACTGCGAAGTTGCGCTGAAGTTTAGCCCTAACATTAAAACCAAAATGAATTGCTTAATTACTCGGAATGAAATCATTATTGTTTAACGTTTAGTTAAAATAGTTAAACAAAAAAATGAAATTAAAGTTTAATATAACTTACCAAATGTTAAATTCTAAGCATAGCGGTATAATGCTTAACGCTTTCCTAGGTAGCACGTAACCTGCTTAAACTCTGCTGGGTAATACCGAGATATGAGGCGATGTAACGATTAGCGGCGATTTGTTCTATATGTGCATACTTTTTAAGAAATAAATCATACCTCTCTTTAGCTGTTAGCCTAAGCTGGTCAAGTATTCTATCGTGGAGCGTTGCAACGTGTCTTTGAAGAAACCCTCTTCCGACTGTTGCTAATTCAGGGTGCTTAACATAAAGGCACTCCAAATCCAGCATATTAAATGCTAAAACTTGTGAATCTTCAAGAGCATCCGAAGAAATAGATCCCGTAGATTCCAGATAAAGCCCCTTATAATCGCATAGCCAAAAGAATTGTGTGTTGAAGCTCATCGTATGTTCTTTGCCCTTTTCATCAGTTTGAAATGCACGCATGCAGCCGGACACAACGTAAAAAACGTCCGTTATATTTTTTCCCTGCTCAAAAAGTAATTCACCTTTTTCGATATGTCTTAGTCTCGCTATTTTTTGAATATCTGCTTTTAACGTAGAGGATAGTTGTGTCTTTTTTTCTAGCCAGGAGAAAATGTGTTCCAGGTGGGCTGATTTAATAGACATAGGATATGTATTTGTTCAAGCATTATGAATACCAATGGCACTCTATCAAGATACCTTGTTAATACTTTGTTAGTATGTGAATATACTCATAAAAGCTGCCTGTTCAGATCTAAATGTGTAAGGCTGCAGTCCTAACTATTAAACGCATCTAATGCTTAACATTTATTCTTTCTGTCCTATCTTTCATCCAAACTGTATTTCATGATTGAATCAACAACTCTAATAGGAGTACTAGTAGGATTTACATTGCTCGGAATTATTCTTGGTAGAATGACATCGAAGGATAGCGTTGACGATTTTGCCTTAGGCGGCAGATCCTTAGGTTTTTTTCCATCATTGATGACTTTGAGTGGCACTTTCGTCAGTGCAGTAACACTTATGGTATACACGAGTTTCGTGTACATCTACGGCATCTCAGCAGCTTGGATATTTATAGGTTATACGCTTGGTTTTCTGTTGTTTATACCTTTTGCATTAAAGCTATACAGACTCAGTATCGAGTATAAGTTTTTCACACTTACGGACTATTTCGTTTTCCGGTACGGACGAAAAACAGCGCGTTGGGTGATTGGTGTCATTTTCGTCTGGTATGTCGGCTTACTCAGTACACAGTTGTTGGTTGGATCGAATTTATTGAATGAGTTAGGTGGTATTGATGTGAATTGGGCTAAACTAGGAATGCTGCTTTCTGTCATGGTGTACCTATTGGTCGGCGGATTCGGATCGGTTGTTAAGACGGATATGTTCCAATTCTTAGTTATTTTCTTAGTCCTCATACTGGTTACTCTTACGCTACAAAAAGGAGGTGAGGTGCCTCCAGAAATGTATGCACCATTTAATGCTGGTCCAGTGAATATAGTTGCTTTTCTACTTTTAGGTATTCTCACACCTTTTGCCACTCAGGACTATTGGCAGAAGGTCTTTTCTATGAAAAACGAAAGAGTAGTAAAGCAAAGCTTTGGCGTTGGGGCAGGGGTGAACATCCTATTGACGGTTGCGCTCACCTATGTTGGACTTATCGCACGTGCCCAATTCCCTGCCGGTGCGGGCGTTACTAACGAACATGCGGAGATGATGGTTTTACGCACCTTTACTGAATTGGTTCCGCCAGAATTTCAAGTCGCAGTATTAATCGCATTTTTTGCGGCGATTTTAAGTACCTCGGATACGTATTTGTTTTTGCTCAGTCTCAATGTTACCAATGATCTTTTCCCAAACAAAGAAGAAACGGCAGGAGCGGGTATTAAACGCATCCGTTGGGCTTTGGTGGGCGTTGGTTTCTTTGCATTACTTATAGCGCTGTTTTTCCAGCGTATAGAAGATATCGTAGTTACTTTCAAGGCATTAGGTATAGGTATAGCACCCGTGATATTTTTTGACTGGGCCGGTAAGCACCACAAACAAAGCGTCGTTCGAGCACTTTTGGTAATGACCGTTGTTTGTCTGGGGGTAAGTATCTACATGATGTCTGCGCAAGGTAAGATCAACCCTGCCATAGCTTTTGTAAGTATAGGAACATCTTCGCTGGTGTATGGAATCAGTTACCTCGTGCGGAAGAAGGATAAGGAAACAGTATAGACCACAAAAAAAAAGACCCTACCGGGCCTCGTTCTTGTTAAGTGAAAAGTTCTTCGACTTGCGTCTCTGCAACCTCTTCGAGTTGCGTGTGTGGCAACCCTTCGATAATAGTGATAGGTCGCTCACGTAATAATTCTTTGTTAAACATGTTTTTAGGGTTTGATATGGTATAAAGATACCAATAATATCCTAAAAATCAAGGTTTTCAACAAGTATTCTACTTTTATTAACAAAAGGCAACTACAGTTTTAGCAGCCGTTCGGTCTTGACAAAACCAGCACTTCCTTCGAGTCGAACGACGTAATTGCCCGCTGCCAACGTACCCAAATGTAAATACAATTCTGCCGGACCTGCGGGTAAGTCTCTACCTGCTAATTCTTGCACTAGCGCACCTGCTGTATTGTACAGTCGGGCTTCGATACGTTGGTCTTGCTCTAGGTTAAAGGTAATGGTAACGATGTCTAGGTCGTATGCTGGGTTGGGATACAATTGGCCCCCGTTCGCGTACAAGGGAACCACAGTATCGGTGCTAAACACTTGGGAGATGTATGTTCTATTTTGTTGTGGACCATCGCCATAGAAACCTGCCATCCATGACTCGGAGGGAATTATTGCGCCGTCCTCATCAAACATAGGCTGTATGGCAAAATAGTCCCCCCAACGTTCGTAACTGTCGCTATGACGGTCCACGTGTGTGGTACCGTTAATGAGATCTATGGCATTAGAGAATGAGGTATCATTACCCAGCTGAACCGCTCCCATGCCAGGGTGCCCTTGGATTGAGGTGAAGTTAAAACCAATCAAACATTGAATTTGATTCGGATGCACTCCGCTCCAAGTAATGTTTGGGTAACCATAATCGCGCACAGGGTGCGAAAAAACACGCGCCGATACTTTAGGCGCTGCTCCTTGGGCGTCATGAATAAATCCGTGATAAATAGCAGCATTTGCGTTGGTTCCATGGGCGGTAGTACTCACAAACTGTATCCAATCATCTTTTTGAATGGCGCCTAAAACTCGTCCATCGTTGGTTTGTAGCCCTTTTGTGGCATCTGTAGTATCTGTATCCCCCTGTTTCCCATTGGGCGGAACGCCATAAGGTAGATTGCTAACTAGCGCTTGCGCGGTGACTGTTGTATCTGCTGCCCCTTCGGTTATGGTAACTAGGAAGATGGTATCGTTTTGTAGATCAAAATTTCGATTACTTAAGAACTGGAGCTGTTTACTAATATTATCATGACCACGAACAGGGTGGAGGTTACGCACGAATTTACCATTATGAGCTATCTGAGTATAAACCGTTGCATCCACATTTCCACCGACAAATCCTTCGGTCTTATTCAGGTGCCAAATTACTGATCCGTCGAAGCCTACTTGCCAACTCACATTGGGGATGATAAGATTTGCTGTAATGACCAATCCCGTTTCACTTAAAGCTATGGCAGGGAAATCCGTCCAACGATTATTGCTAAGTGGATTGCCCGTTAAACTATATATATTCCATGGATCTGTTGGGTCATTTGTGGAGGAGAAACAAACGATAATACGGCTGTTTGCAGCGTCGTTATCCTTTAGAAAAACGAGAACAAATCGATCCAAGGTGGGGTCGTAAATGAGTTTAGGATCGTAATAATTTGAAAAACTAGATCCGTTCGCCATTTGCTGAAGACTAAAAAGCCCTACTGGAGATGGCATAATAAGCTCGCCAGTTTTTGTATCCATCGCCCAAAAAACACTATTTACTGCCGCGCAAAGAATACCGTCTTTACTAATAGCCATGGCATTATCGTTGGGTATACCGCCTGTAAAATCGAAAGGGTTACCCTGAGGTGTTAGTCGGTAGATGGAAGTGCCAAATCCCGCCACTGGATCAGAGACCGAAGTGGTTTTTTTTGTTTCGGTCGATGCCGGGAAATTTCTATAATTCTGGAGTAGCTTTTGTCCGGCTAAGAAGCTTTTGTAACCCTCTCCTCCGGGTATGGGAGCTCCTGTAGGGTAGAGAAATGATAGTACTTCGTTTGGTGCTGCCTTTGGGTCAAACGTTCCTTCATAGGTAGCTTGAACGGAATTCTGCACATATCCTTGTCCAAAAGCGCTTGTAGCGCCAATTAGAAAAACAAAAATCCACTTATTCATTAGGTCTGTATTACTCCTGGGTTATAGCGCTTCATTTCAGGATTATTATTCGACATTTCGATACCGAAACTCAGCCATTCACGGGTTTTCGCCGGGTCAATGATAGCGTCCACCCATAATCTAGAAGCTGCATAATAGGGGCTGGTTTGACGTTCATAGCGTTCTTCTATATCTTTTTGCAGGGCGTCCAATTCTGATTGAGTCAATTCTTTTCCACTGCCTTTTAGCCGAGATTTCTCTATTTGAAGCAACACTTTTGCAGCTTGTTGTCCCCCCATAACGGCTAATTTTGCGTTGGGCCATGCAACAATAAGACGCGGATCGTAGGCAGTCCCATTCATAGCGTAATTCCCAGCACCGAAGCTGTTTCCAACAATCACCGTGAATTTAGGAACTACAGAATTTGCCACCGCATTGACCATTTTTGCGCCGTCTTTGATGATACCGCCGTGTTCGCTTTTACTCCCGACCATGAAACCAGTGACGTCTTGGAGGAAAACGAGCGGAATACGTTTTTGATTACAATTGGCAATAAATCGGGCCGCTTTATCGGCACTGTCGGAATAAATGACGCCACCAAATTGCATTTCACCCTTCGCGTTTTTCACAATGGCTCTATTGTTGGCAACAATTCCTACTGCCCATCCGTCTATTCTAGCATACCCACATAGAATAGTCTGTCCGTAAGTCTCCTTGTACGGCTGCCAACTCTCTTTATCGACAATACATTCAATAATCCGAAGGCTTTCAAAGGGTTTCCCATCTCTAGGCACAAAGCCGTAAATAGCAGAGGTGGCCCGTTCAGGATCCATAGATTCCGTACGGTCAAAACCGGCCTTAGGAAACGCGCCCATTTTATCCACCAATCCGCGAATAGTGCTGATGGCCTCCTGGTCGTCTTCACATTTATAATCGGTCACCCCGCTGATATCGCAATGCGTATCTGCGCCGCCTAAAGTCTCATTGTCAATGGTCTCGCCAATGGCAGCTTTTACCAAATAAGATCCTGCTAAGAAAATACTTCCTGAACCTTTCACAATGATACTTTCGTCGCTCATGATAGGTAAATACGCTCCGCCAGCGACACAACTTCCCATGATGGCCGATATTTGCGGAATACCTAGGCTACTCATGACTGCATTGTTTCGGAAAATGCGACCGAAGTGCTCACGATCCGGGAAGATCTCATCTTGTAATGGAAGGAATACGCCTGCGCTATCGACTAAATAAATGATAGGCGTGTGGTTCTCAAGAGCGATCTGCTGCGCGCGTAAATTCTTCTTTCCTGTAATTGGGAACCAAGCGCCGGCCTTCACGGTAGCATCGTTCGCTACAATGATGCATTGTGTGCCTTTAACATACGCAAGCACAACAACAACACCACCGGCAGGACACCCGCCGTATTCCTCATACATGCCGTCTCCAGCAAAAATCCCTAGCTCTAGGCACGTCTTATCAGCATCCACCAGGGCCTCCACCCGCTCTCTCGCGGTTAACTTCCCTTGGTCTCGTTGCTTTTGCAACTTTACTGAACCACCGCCTTTGGCTAGGATGGCTTCACGACGCTTTACTTCGCTGAGTAAGAGCTTTAAGGCGTCTTCGTTCTTATTGTATGTTAGGTCCATAGGCTGATGTGGTTCTTACTGCGGTGATAGTTATTTAAGCGCATTGAGGTAATCCCAACTGCTACGCCCTAAGTTAAAGAACAGATCTAAGGCACTCAAGTTGTTTTGAAAACCATTTTTATGGGCAAAAACCTGACCGTACGTGGGGTAGTTTAAGCCGGAATCTAACTTAGGATGAATACCTCTAAAGTCCTGTATCTCAGTAATAGCGATGTATTCGGTGGTTTCGTGATGCGGCACTTCTACCTCGAGCCAATGAGAAAATAACGCAATGGTTGCTGCATTTAATTCCCATAGTGTCTCGAATCGTTCCTGTAAAACCGCTTGAACATCGGGGAACAGCACTTCAAAGTAGGGGGCATTTGCATAGGCACTTTCTATGGCCTTTAAATGATCTTTTGTCCAATTTTCACTGTAGCTGATCTTAACCTTTTTGATTGCTTTGCACTTTCGCTCAACAGGAATACTAAGTTTCAGGAGACCGTTAGGACCTGAAATGTGCATTCTGGATCGGTAAGACTGCTTTTGAAAGTGCTCGTGCGCTTCTAAAATATAACTCTTGGACTGCACTGCACGAGCCAGCCATTCAATAGGAGGAAAGTAGGCAGTGCTGAGCAGAACGTGCATTAGGCGGACTTGCGCTTTCTGCGAACAATAACGACTATCTGATAGAGCACTACGAATACTACAAAGTGCCAGAAATAGCTCGTACGTTCACCATTCGCATTGACCAGTGTAAACACACGATCAGTTCGAATCTTTGAAAGTCCTTCACCGTGTTTATCATAGCTCATCCAGATAAATACAGGTTTACCTACGATATGATCGGAGGGAACATAACCCCATTTACGACTGTCTAATGAATTGTGTCTATTATCACCCATCATCCAGTAATAGTCCTTCTCAAAAGTATACGTAGTTGACTCATTACCATCGATATAGACTTTTCTGTCTTTAGTGATTTTTAGATCGTGACCTTCATATTCTGCGATGATTCTGCGGTAGCTATGCAGATTTTTTTCTGTTAATTCTACCGTTGCGCCAGCTTGTGGTATATAAATAGGTCCAAAGTTGTCCCATGTGTCGTTGTACGGACGTTCGCCGTGCCCAGTATCTGGGTTAGGGAATAATATTTCCTCAGCTTGACCTTCCTGAATTAACAAGAGACCTGCTGGTAAAGTACTATCAATAGGGGTTCCAGGCCTGTCCGCACTTATAGGCCAAAGGGCCTTAACAGCGGGTAACGATTTGATCGCATCTACATGACGTTCTTGAAGGAACATGATGTATTCATTTTGGCTGCGTTGATATACGTCCTGATCTGTCGGGTACTGTCGTTGTTCTTCAGACGTTAAATAATTAATGTCAAATTTTTTCTTGAGCCAATCTTTATTGAAGCTTGTACCGTCGGTTTTGATGTAGTAAAGAAATTGAGGGTAGCTGTTATCCGGGAACTTGAAGGCATTCCCGTTTAAAATAACGGTCCGGTCTACTATGGTCAAGGTATCTCCAGGCGCGCCCATACAACGCTTAACATAGTTCTCCTTTTTGTCGACGGGCATAGCATCCATAGGATAGTTAAAAACCACAGGATCGCCTGCCTTTATGTCTTCAAAAGCGGGAAATCTTAAGTACGGTATTTGAGGCCAACTTACATATGAAGGTGCCCCTATGAAGGGAATACGGTTGTGTACTAATGGCAGACTGAGTTGAGTCATCGGTACGCGAACGCCGTAATGCATTTTTGATACAAATAAGAAGTCGCCTACCATCAAACTTTTCTCCATTGAGCTCGTCGGTATAGTGTAGGCCTCAAAAGTGGTAGAACGAATTACTGTTGCGACGACAATGGCGAAAAAGATGCTGTTTACACCTTCGCCTAAATTCTTTTTAATGTATGCATCATCACGGCCCCAATATTTTAATTTTTCCTGGTAATTCAGGTAGCCTAAATAGAGTCCCAAACTGCCCATTACAGCAGCAGTTTGCCAAGTTTTACGGAACTTAAAAACATGAAGAAGTTCGTAAATCATAATGATTCCCATTACCACACCGACAACGGGGATACAATACAGCAGCACCCACCACCAAGGTCGCTCTGCTATTTTCACAAGCACATAGGTGTTGTAAACCGGTATAAATGCCTCCCAGGCCTTGCGGTCTGCAGCAACGTAAAATTTCCAAGAAATAGCGCCGAACCACAGCGCCTGTACTATTGTGAAGATGATAAATTCCATTCGGGGAAACTACTTTATTATTCGGTGATGAATAGTTAGTGAATTGTGAAAATTACAGACCTAGAACATCCTTCATGCTGAACGGGCCTTTTCGACCTGGAACCCACTCTGCCGCTAGAACTGCGCCCAATGCAAAGCCGTCTCTACTGTGGGCTTCATGTTTTAGCTCAATAGTATCTAGGGTACTATCGTAAGAGACTGTGTGTGTCCCGAAGTAAGGATCCTTGCGGTCTGCGCTTATTTTTAATCCTTTTGATTCTGGATCCATCGTCCAACGCTCCAATGAGGGGTACGCTTTCAAAACACCTTCTGCCGCAGTAATGGCCGTGCCAGACGGCTCATCTTTTTTTCCTGTATGATGAATTTCATGTATACTAGGCTCGTATTCCGCATAACCCTTCATTATCCTAGCCAATTTTTCATTGAAAGCAAAAAATAAATTCACCCCAAGCGAGAAGTTTGAAGCATACACAAAACCAATGTTGTTTGAAGATGCAGCGGCATCTGCCATGGATTTTGCATCCAACCACCCCGTCGTACCACTCACCACAGGAATACCCGCATTGAGTAGGTTGTAAATATTCTGAGCGGCTGCATCTGGCTGTGTGAACTCAATAGCAACATCTGCCAACTTCGCTTGCGATAGATCTAGTGCACCACCGTTAGCAATATAAACGATAGTATGGCCTCGTTCTTTTGCGATGCGTTCAATGGTTTTACCCATTCTACCATAACCTATGAGAGCTAATTTCATTTAAAGTGCAAAAACTAAGGTGAAACCAGGGGCCAATTCAGCAGGCCGACTAGCGAATCTATTGGTATTCAGCGATGGCTGCAGGGATAAGTCATCACTTACATCAAAGTCATACAAATGCGCATCGATATTTGCATCTAGTATATTTAATAGATATACCCCTAGTAGACCGAACAAAGCATATTCACGCTGCGTGCGCAGCGCCTCCATGTAGCCCATCGCTTCTTGAGCCACGCCATTTACAGAATTCTGATAAAATGGCGCGGGTAAAGCAGCGAATAAGTCAGGCGCTAAGGATTCTAATTCTGTGCGAGTTTGTAACGAAGGCTCATCTATAATGAGTTGAAGAACGGACTCATAATTGTTGAAATCCTGGGATAAATCCACATAGTAATAAGCGACACCTCCCAATGCCCCCCAAACAATGGGTACTTTCCAATATTTCCTATTGTAGATCTGGCCTGCGCCAGGAATGAAGGCTAGGGTAGTGGCCAATTTTATATTATGTGCGGCGGCTTCACTATGGCCATGGGCCAAAGTATCCTGAACCTGTGCAGCTGTTCCAACAGAGAAGGATAAAAACAACGCTATGAGCGCCGTTCTAATCATTGAGCTTTGAAATTATTCGCTGTAAATCTTCATCAGAGGCAAAGGATATTTGAATCTTTCCTTTACCATTACTACCAAGGTTAATCGCAACAGGCGCTTCGAAATACCCGCCTAATTGTGATTCTAAGCTCGCGACACCCGCCTCTTTTTTTGGCTTCTGCTGCACTGCTTTAGGCTGCTTTACCTCCTTAGCGAAGGCCTCCGTTTGACGAACACTTAGTCCGTTTTTGAGAATGCGTTTGTACAATTCTATCTGCTCATTCTCTCCTGGGAGATTTAGAAGAGCCCGTGCATGTCCCATCGTGAAGACAACAGTTGAAGCGCCATCTGCATTTTCATCATGACTTTCGTTGCGATTTAAATCCCTGAGTTCAGCTTGAATAATCGCAGGTAATTTTAACAAGCGCAAGAAGTTAGTTATGGTCGAGCGACCTTTACCGAGTCGGCTCGCAACTTCCTCTTGAGTTAGTCCTAATTCGTCCATCATTCGCTTGCACGAATAAGCCATTTCAATAGGGTCTAAATCTTCTCGTTGTAAATTTTCTACGATGGCTAATTCCAACATATGGCGATCGTCCGCCAGTCGTACATAGGCAGGAATCTCTTCTAGCCCAGCAATTTGTGAAGCTCTGAACCTGCGTTCACCGCTAATAAGTTCAAACTGCATGCCATTTTTGCGAACAGTAATGGGCTGAATAATGCCCAATTCGCTGATGCTCTGAGCGAGTTCAACAAGGGCATCATTATCGAAGTTAGAGCGTGGTTGAAAAGGATTCGTTGTGATACTGCTTAGACGAATCATTGCTACGGAACCTACCAGCTTATCAGCGCCGCGGTCCGTTACTTTATTCACCTTTGCAACTTCGTCGCCTAAGATGGCCGACAAACCTTTTCCCATTGCTCTTTTTGCCATGTTCTAGCTTGCTTTTGCGATTAACTCTTGTGCTAAAGTAAGATAATTCTCAGCGCCCTTACTTCCTGCGTCGTATGCGATGATGTTCTCACCGTGGCTTGGCGCCTCACTAAGCTTTACATTTCTATGAATGACAGTTTCAAAAACAAGGCCTTCAAAATGACTTCGAACTTCATCCGCGACTTGGTTAGATAGTCTTAATCTACTGTCAAACATGGTAAGTAGTAATCCTTCTACGTCGAGATCTTCGTTGTGTAACTCCTGCACTTTTTTGATCGTATTGAGCAATTTACCCAAGCCTTCCAACGCGTAATATTCACATTGAATGGGCACCAATACAGCGTCTGATGCGGTAAGTGCATTCAGCGTGATTAAGCCCAGTGAAGGAGCACAATCGATAATAATATAATCGTACGTGCTTCGAATATCTTGTAAGGCCTTTGCGAGAAAAAACTCACGCTTAGGTTGGTCAATGATTTCTAATTCAACGGCTACAAGATCAAGATGTGCAGGAATTATAGATACCCCTGGTGTGGTAGTTGCTTGAATTAATTCTTCTGCCTTTCGAGCACCTTCAATAAGCTCGTAAGTACCTTCACCAGCATCCTCAGGCTTCAATCCTAATCCACTAGTCGCATTTGCCTGAGGATCAGCATCTATCAACAATACGCGTTTTTCCAGCGCACCCAGGGCAGCGCTAAGATTAACTGCGGTAGTGGTTTTACCCACACCGCCTTTTTGATTGGCAATGGCAATTACTCGTGACATATTAGATGCGTTACATTGTACTCCCAAATGTAAGCGAACCGGTCGCGAAATGCTAAAAAAGTAATGAACAGATTGTTCTTAATTTTCCTCGAAAGATGTGTCCAATTGCAAGGCGACCAATTCAGTATAGTGTCCTCCTGCTTGCTCCAATTCTTCCGCGGTTCCACGTTCAATCACCCGTCCATCCTCTAAACAGATGATCTGATCACAGTGCTTTACAGAAGATATACGGTGCGCGACGATGAGGGAAGAGACGTCTTGCGTAGCGGCTTTGATGTTTCTTAGGATAATTTCTTCTGTCTCCGTATCCACAGCACTTAAGCAATCATCGAATACCATGATTTCAGGTTTCTTGATTAATGCTCGTGCGATACTAACGCGTTGTTTTTGCCCACCAGAAAGCGTTACACCACGCTCACCCACACGAGTTTCATAACTTTTTGGAAATTCTGAAATATTGTCGTGAACGCCAGCTGCTTTCGCAGCATTGATCACCTCCGCTAAATCCATTGCATCCATTCCAAAGGCGATATTGTTGGCGATCGTATCACTAAATAAAAACGCTTCTTGTGGAACCCAACCTAAATGCGATTTTAAAGCGGGTAAATTCCATTCTTTAAGATCAACACCGTCAATAGTTATGCGTCCGGAAGTAGGGTCGTATTGACGCACGATGAGTGCTGCTACTGTACTTTTTCCAGCTCCTGTTTTACCTAAAATTCCAAGGCTCTGTCCAGCTTCAAGTTCGAAGCTCACATCTTTTAATGCTTCTACGCCACTATTGGGATAGGTAAATGAGACCTTTTCGAATACAATGCGGCCTTTAAACTCCTTTGGGATATACTGTCCGCTCTCAAAATCTGGTGCTTCGTTTAAGAACTCATCCAGACGTTCCATGGAGGCTGATGCACTTTGAACTAATGAAGTTACCCAGCCAATAGAGGCTATTGGCCAGGTCAATAAATTCACATAATAGATGAATTCTGTGATGTTTCCAGCACTGACCTCTCCAGCCATGTAAAGCTTGCCGCCAACAAATATGGTAATCAAAGTGCTTAAACCTACCATGAAGATCATCAGAGGCTGGAACACTGCGTTTACTCGAAATAATTTCTCATTGACACTTCTGTATTCCAAGGCTTGTTCTTTAAACTTCTCAAAGAACCAAGGCGTTTTGTGGTACGATTTGATCACACGAGTACCCGAAAAGGACTCTTGAGCAAACGTACTGAGGTTGGACAACTGCGATTGAACGGCGTGTGATCTTTCCTGGATTAAACTTGCTACCTTATAAATTAGATAGGCTAAGAAGGGCAATGGGATCAATGTTAAAAGAGTCAATTTCGGACTCACGCTAATCATAATAGAAATGACTAAAATGATGGTGAATCCTGTATTGAGCGTATACATGATCGCAGGACCTACATACATTCGAACTTTGCCTACATCTTCAGAAATTCGGTTCATCAAATCTCCCGTATTGTTTTTCTTGAAAAACCTTTGGGTCAGGCGCTGGTAATGATCAAAAACGACATTTTTAAGATCATACTCAATGTGGCGCGACATCACAATGATGGTCTGGCGCATGAAATACATAAAGATGCCCTGTAAAACGGCCGAAGCAATAATGTATAGACCATAGCGAATCAGTTCCCACCGGACCGTCTCATCCCTAACAGCGCCACTTTTATAATCTTCTATCACCCTTGCAATCGTATCGAAACTATTTCGAATCAAAAGCGCTGGAAAAAGCTTAAAAACAACCGAAATAATGACAAAGACACCCCCGGTAATGAGTAGCCATTTGTGCTTCAAGAAATATGGGTTGAGTTTTTTTAATGCTTTCATAGGTGGAAGAGCGTCAGTACCGCTGTATATTTGCCGCTGTTAAAAAAGTCCTTTGCATGCGGTTTGTCAAAAATAACACCTCTTTAGTGAATTCGGTTCTCGAAAAGAAACATCCGCGTACAATCTATACCACATATGATAACTAGACGTCACATCCGAATAAAGGTGATGCACCACCTCTATGCCCAATCTACTGATTTAGATATGGGTGCAGCCGTGCTTTTACGTAATCTTGACAAATCTCTTGATGAAGTTCACGATCTGTTCGCTTGGGACATTAGTGCGTTCTTGCGTTTAAATAGAGAGGCCAGAGCTCATTATGAGCGCATGGAGCAGCGTTCAACACCGGATAAGACCGTTTTAGACCGCATTTCTCGTTTTACGAGCATTTCGTTTTTTAAAAAATGTGAGGAGAACAGTGCGCTTACGGCATTGATTGAAGGTTCACATGTGAATTGGTCCGATTATTCGCATCATTTCCGGAACCTATGGGACGCTATCTACGCTTCAGATCGCTTCGAAGAATTCGTTTCTCAGCCGCGCACACATGCAGGAGATAAGCGTTTCTTAAAAGAAATGTACCAACAGCACATCGCGGAGAATGTCTTTATACATGACCTGTATGAAGATCAACATGCCCAATGGAGTGATGATCTCGATGCTGCCCAAATGATGACGGCTAAAGTTCTTTCAAGTTGGAAAGAAGGCGACGTAGCGCTCACCGTTCCTAAACTTTTTAAAGACGAGAGCGATGCGGCATTTGGACCATTGCTTGTTCGTAAGTACTTCGAATTCAATAGTGATAGTATTCGACGCATTGAAGAAAAAAGTAAAAATTGGGAGAGCGACCGCATAGCTAAAATGGATGTTTTATTAATGAAACTCTGTATCGCAGAATGGCGTGGTTTTGAAGAAATACCTGTAAAGGTTAGTTTAAATGAATGCTTAGATTTAGCCAAAGAATACAGTACTCCTAAAAGTTCTTCGTTCATCAATGGCGTACTTGACAAAATCGTTGCTAATTTGCGTGAGGAAGGCTTGATCAACAAAGTCGGCCGTGGAATGATTGAATAATTAAAGAATAAACATGAAAAAAGTAGTACTTCTAGTATCGGTATTGTTTTTCGTAACAGCGTGTAATGACGCTACCAGTAGAATTGAATCGTCAAATGATGTATCCACTGAAGGAGCAATGATGGAGGCTTTACCTGCTATCGCTTTTGAATCGGAATTTCATGATTTCGGTGAAATTCAGGAGGGGATTGTTGCAGAGCATGTCTTCACATTCAAGAATGAAGGTGAAGGACCACTAATAATTTCTAATGCACAAGGCTCTTGTGGTTGTACGGTGCCAGATTGGCCACGTAATCCTATTGCCCCAGGAGAGACGGGTGTAATTAAAGTGAGTTTCAATAGTAAAGGACGCGCTGGTCGTCAAGACAAACGTGTAACCCTTACTACTAACGCCGTTCCTCAAACGAAGGTGTTGAACATAACATCAACTGTATTATCTAGCGAAACAAAATGATGAATATATTTTTACAAGCAGCCGCTGGCGGCGGTATCATGAGTCTTTTACCTTTTATCATGATCCTCGCGGTCATGTACCTTTTCTTCTTCCGTCCTCAGATGAAGAAACAAAAAGAAGAAACTAAATTTAGAACCGAAGTTAAAAAGGGGAACCGTGTAGTTACCACAAGTGGGATACACGGCAAAATCTTAGAGGTAGCAGATAACTACATTATTCTAGAATCTGAAAACAGTAGGTTGAAATTGGAAAAAAGTGCAATAAGCAAAGAGCTCAGTGCACAGTATTCCACTGCTGAGAAGTAACTTAGAAACCGGCTCAGGCCGGTTTTTTTATGCTTAAATTAATTCAACATATTCGTATCGAAGCGTTGCTCTTCTTAGCTTTTGCGGCGTTGATATGGTTTGTAATGACCGTATCTGCGACGACAGTGGAGCGCCAGTACACGATGAATTTCACTTCAGATGCTTCGGTAGTCGATATGTTTTGGATGCAAGACAGTACCATCAACACACAGGTCACTGTACGATCAAAAGGACTTAGCGCATTGTTTATGCGTCAGTTTAATGGGCTAGAAGTACCATTTTCGGCCAACAATACTATTCGTGCCAACTCGAAAGGACTCTACGCCTTGCCCGAAGATTTAGAGCGCATACTTTTCGAGCGATTTGGAAGCGATTATGAATTCAATTTTTCCGTCAAATCGGATACCTTTTATTTTCCTTCCGCTTCGCTTGTCACTCAAAGTATTCCATTACGATTTGATCTACAGAGTTTAAGACTACCAGAAGGGTATCGATGGATCAGTCCACCAGCAATCAACCCTGTGGATGTGGAAATCACGGGTCCAGAATGGGCTATTCCTTCGGGACCAATTACCCTAGAATTGCCGCAAATGGAATGGAAAGAACTCTTGAGAGAACATATACCCCTTCCTGAATTGGGTCCATTATTGACGCAATCTTCGAACAAGGTGGTTTTAACTGCCCAAGCAGATATTTGGGTCGAAGAGCACTTTACTGCAGAGGTTAAGTGGGAAGGGCGCACACATACTATAGAACTCTGGTTAAGTGGTCCATTTACCTATCTAAGACGAGGAGGGTGGGAGAAGCATGTAAGTATTGCACTGCATGCTGTTGAAGAAGGGGTAGGTTTGGATATCGATTCCAAAAATTCCCTGGTGACTGTATTGTCCTATGCCCCAAAGATTTTGGTACATTCACAAGAATGAAAGAGATTGTTTGTTTAACTGGGGGCATGGGCTCTGGCAAAAGTACTGTCGCAAGGTTGCTGCTAGAGGAGGGCTTTGCGGTCTACAACAGCGATGACAGGGCAAAAGCACTTATGTTAGAACCCGCTGTTAGAGAAGAGGTCGAAACTATTTTTGGCTCCTCAGCTTATGCAGAAGACGGTTCTTTGAACCGGTCGTTTCTATCAAAGCAGATTTTTTCTAATCCCAACAGAAAAGTTCAGTTAGAAGCCATTATTCATCCAGCGGTTCGGACCGATTTCAATTTGTGGCTTGAACAGGCGAAAGGAAAGGTAGTCTTCAAAGAAAGTGCCCTCAGTATAGAATTGGGCGATCCAACATGCCATTCAATTCTTGTAATACACTGCCCGGAAAACATTCGAATACAGCGTATTAAGAATCGAAATCCAGAATGGTCTATCGAAGAAATAAGTGGCCGTTTGGCGAGTCAACTTACAGACGAACAGCGCCTTACGAGTGGGGCCCAACTCTTGGACAACTCAAGTACGCTAGCTGCGCTTAAAGTTTCGTTGCATCAAGCTTTAACCAAATGGATTTGAACCAATCCGTTAGGGTAAGTTCTAGTCGAGATGTTTTTCCAATTTGCCGTGCTTTCGTTCGATCGAAATAAAGGAATTCCAGCGCCTAATGTAGTTGGAATATAGGTGAGTATCATTTCGTCGATTAGTCCGGCACGGTGAAGTTTGGCATTAGTCGCTCCGCCGCCCACAATCCAAACGGTGCCGTATTTTGATTTCAATTCATTTAAAGCAACTTCGGCGGGCTCGTTACTAACCTCGATGCCCTCAGAGACGCCATCCGCCAGGGACTGCTTGGTGCTTAAAATCACGGAATGCTTTTCTGAATAGGGGTAAGAACCTTCGAAAGATTTGATTTTTTCAAAGGTATTGTGTCCCATAATAACGGCATCTATACTTTCATAGAAGGCAGAATACCCATAATCTTCATCCGGGAGACGGAAAAGTGGGTGGTCTAGAAATTCTATTCCTCCTTGAGCATCAGCGATGTATCCATCTAGGGTAACGGCAGTGTAAAGAATAGCTTTAGGCATGGTTGAATGGTTTGATGAATAAAAACTATAGCAAATCGTTTGCCAAATTGGCCAAAGCTGAGCGTTCTCCTTTCTCTAATGTGATATGTGCATACATATCGTGGCCTTTCACTCTATCTACGAGGTAGCTCAATCCATTGCTCTGTTCGTCCAAATAGGGGGAGTCAATTTGTTTAACATCGCCGGTAAATATGAACTTTGCACCATCTCCAGCACGTGTAATTATGGTTTTAACCTCGTGCGGGGTTAGGTTTTGACTCTCGTCGACGATAAATATGATGTTGGCCAGTGACCTACCTCGAATGTAGGCGAGCGGGGTAATGACGATTTTTTCCTTCTCTACCATCTCGTCCAATTGCTTGTATTCCTTATCCCGGTCACTAAAGGTGTTTTTGATCAATTTAAGATTATCCCAAAGCGGCTGCATATAGGGATTGATCTTCTCCTTGGCATCTCCAGGCAGGTACCCAAGGTCTCTATTAGATAACGGCACTATGGGCCGAGCGAGATAGACCTGTTTAAAATCTCTCCGTTGTTCAAGCGATGCTGCCAAAGCAATAAGTGTCTTCCCTGTCCCAGCAACACCTGTTAAGCTGACCAATTTAATATCAGGATTTAGCACTGCGTGTATGGCAAACGCTTGTTCCGCATTTCTTGGCTTTATGCCATAAACGCTCCGTTTCTCAACATGATCTAAAGTCTGATTTGCAACGTTATAAAAGGCAAGGCCGCTACTATTGTCGCTTTTTAAGATATAAAATGAATTGGGGAAGGGGCTGAAATCAGGATTTTCACTGATCACCTCATCTATATCTAGCGACTTTTTCTCGTACAATCGGCCCAACGTGGTTGCATTGAAATTTTCAACCGTAGCTTTTCCTCTGAAAAGTGAGTCTACATCTTTGACTTTCCCTGTAAGGTAATCCTCCGAAGCCAAATCAAGGGCTTTCGCTTTAAGACGAAGATTGATATCCTTCGTTACCAAAATAGTAGGACGATCCGGAGCTTCCTCTCGGATATTTAGCGCAGCATTGATGATTCTATGGTCCATCTTTCTGCCCAGAATACGTTCGGCATCTAAACCACTTCTGCTGGTATCCATAATGACTTTAATGGCACCGGTATCTTCCCCGTTAAGTGGTATCCAATTCGTAAAGTCCTTCCCCTCAGTAATTTTATCAAGGGTTCTTATAAACTCACGAGCCTCATAATTCTTTGAGTCGTGGCCTTTTTTGAATTCGTCCAATTCTTCTAAAACTGAAATCGGTAAAACCACATCGTGCTCGTCAAAGCAATGAATGGCGTTGTGGTCGTAGAGTATTACAGAAGTATCAAGAACAAAGATTTTACGTGCCTTTTTTGTATTCTTCTTAGCAGCCATAGGGATTCCAGATATTAGTTCCCTTAAATTAAACTTTACGGGCAGTTTTCAATTGCTATGTTGCTAAACCTTAAGCGAAGTTTTTAACGGTAGAATGTTGATATCCCTATGTAGGCATTCAGAAACGAAAAGAGCGGCCAGAAGGCCGCTCTTTTACACACACATCAATTCAAACTCTGCGCTAACGCGCATTCGAATACACTCTAGGTGCAGCAGAGCGTACTTCATCGCTGGCTTGATCAGCGAATTCTTTAAAATTTTCGATGAATTTTCGGGCCAATAGTTGAGCGGTTGCCTCGTACTCCTCTTCCGACTTCCAGGTGGATACAGGATTCAATAAACTTGTCGGTACCCCAGGAACAGCGTTTGGCATAGCCAATCCGAAAAGAGGATGTTCTGTGTAGCTCACCTCATCGAGGTGTCCATTCATGGCTGCAGTGATCATAGCTCTGGTATAGCTAAGTTTCATGCGGTTCCCTACACCGTAAGACCCACCGGACCAACCGGTATTGATTAACCAAACATTCGTATCTGCCGCTTTCATCTTTTCTGCCAACATATCGGCATAGGCCGTAGGATGTAAAGGCATGAATGGCGCACCAAAACATGCAGAGAATACGGCTTTAGGTTCTGTCACACCTTCCTCAGTTCCTGCAACTTTTGCTGTATACCCACTGATAAAATGATAGGCCGCTTGCGCAGGAGTAAGTTTAGAAATAGGTGGGAGGACACCATAGGCGTCTGCCGTTAAAAAGAAAATGTTTTTCGGGTTAGATGCTAAGGAATTGGGCTGGATATTTTTGATATGGTGGATAGGATAGCTAACTCTGGTGTTCTGAGTTATCGAAGAATTCCCAAAATCGACACTGCCACTTTCGTCGAGAACCACGTTTTCTAAAATGGCATGTGGTTTAATAGCGTTAAAGATATCCGGCTCTTTTTCAGCACTTAGATCTATAACTTTAGCATAGCATCCTCCTTCGAAGTTAAAAATAGTGTCGTCGCTGCACCAACCGTGCTCATCATCGCCAATCAGTCTGCGCAATGGATCTGCACTAAGGGTTGTTTTACCCGTTCCAGAGAGACCAAAGAAAATGGCAGTATCACCATCTTTTCCAACATTAGCAGAGCAATGCATGCTTAATACATCTTTCTGGAAAGGAAGAATAAAGTTTAATGCACTGAAAATTCCCTTCTTTATCTCACCTGTATAGCCCGTTCCTCCGATTAAGATGGTTTTATCTGTGAAATCAAGTATTGCAAAATTTTCCTGACGCGTCCCGTCAAGTTCAGGGTTGGCCAAAAAACCAGGCGCATTAATTACGGTCCATTCGTATTCGAAGTTCTCGAGTTCCGCCTCTGACGGACGTAAGAACATATTGTATGCGAATTGATTCGACCATGGGTATTCGTTAATAACACGAATGTTCATGCGATAGCTAGAGTGGGCTCCGGCATATGCATCACGTACATAAACATCTTTCCCATTTAGATAGTTACAAACCCGCTTTTTTAACTGTTGAAACTTCTCTGGATCGAAAGGCTTGTTCATGGGACCCCACCAAACGGAATCTTGTGTGAGCGCATCTTTAACAATGAAGCGATCTTCAGGAGAACGTCCTGTAAATTTTCCGGTATTCAGTGCTAGGGCTCCGTGCGAGGTTCGCACGGCCATATCTTTTGAAAGACTGTGTTGCTCTAAAGTATCCGGGTCAAGGTTACTGAAAAGAGTCTTAGGCCCTATGCTCAGTGAGCGCAGGTGGTCCTGGTGGTTCATAACAATAAATGGTTGGTTCTATAATAGGTCCTACAAAAGTAGAAATGCTATTGAATTGAGCCTCCCTTATTGTCAAAAATTATCCTTGATTATCCACAATTAATCTATAAACGATTGATTCAGTTGCTTTTGGGTAGAGCGCTTCCAATCCATCCCACTACAAATGCAAGACCGCCGAGAGGAGTAATGGGTCCTAAAAAGCTAAGGTTTACACCCAACAAATCGTCGGTTGCTAATAAATAGATGCTAAAGCTGAAGAGAATAATGCCTGCACTCCAGCAATAGCGTGCCCAATTCGGTATGTTACTTTTTAGTGTGGCCAAAAGAGCGACGGCATGAACCAATTGGTACAACACACCTGTCTTAAATGAATTCAAGGCGGATACCTCTAAATAGGGCGCAAGGGTATGTGCACCTAAAGCGCCTAGAAGTACTGCGCTTGCTCCAAAAAATGCAATAAGATATTTCATGTGTTAAAAATACACTCCGTAGAGAAACTTCATGGTGTTATTATTATAACTATATCATAACTATTGTTAATTTTAAAACAACTTCAAACAGGTACAATGACAAAGCAAATCATACTGATCGGCGCTGGGCTGAGCACACAGAGTTTAGTTCCATATTTAAAGTCTAAACTGAACGAGTACGATTGGCATTTAAAGGTGTTGGATAGAGACTTCACTACGGCAGCGGAACGTTTAGGAAAACCAAACGAACGCTGCGTTGCAGGAGCACTGGATATCTCAGATACAGATGCTCTAAATAATGCGCTTAATGGTGCTCATCTGGTTATATCAATGGTTCCGGCTCATATGCATTTGAATGTGGCGAAGGCATGTTTGAAGCATAAGTCGCATTTAGTAACGGCCAGTTATTTGACACCAGAAATGCGTGAATTGGACCAAGCGGCGCAGGATAACGGCTTAGTATTCTTAAACGAATGCGGTCTTGATCCTGGTATCGATCATATGAGTGCTGCACGCCTTCTAGACGGCATTCGCAACGATGGTAGCGAAATTGTACTTTTCGAAAGTTTTACTGGAGGTTTACTTAGTCCTGAGTCTGAAGGAACGAATCCTTGGCGCTATAAATTCACTTGGAATCCGAGAAATGTAGTATTGGCAGGTCAAGGAGGCGCAGTAAAATTCATTCAAGAAGGCAAATACAAATACATTCCGCCCCACATGGTTTTTCGTCGTACAGAACTCATGGATGTGGAAGGCTATGGGCGTTTTGAGGGATTAGCGAATAGAGATAGCCTGAAGTACCGAAAGGCTTATGGGCTTGAAAAGGCAGCGACCTTGTATAGAGGTACGCTTCGTCGTCCTGGTTTTGCTCGAGCATGGGACAGTTTTGTGAAGCTCGGAATGACCGACGATTCCTACACAATTGAGCAAACAGATGACCTGACATTTAGAGAGTTCACAAATTTATTTCTAGCATACAATCCGCACGATTCTGTCGAACTGAAGTTGAAGTATTATTTGGGCATCCCTCAGGATTCTGACATCTTTACGAAACTCCAATGGGCAGGTTTATTTTCTGACCAAGTTTTTCCATTTGCTTCGGGGACCCCAGCACAGTGCTTAGAATATATTTTAAAGCAAGTATGGACCTTGGAGGCAGAAGATCGCGACCTTATCGTGATGTATCATAAAATTGGCTGGAAAAATGGTGACCAATTGGGCATGATTGAAAGTTCCATGGGCATCGAAGGAAAGAATGCCAGCCAAACAGCTATGGCTTCTACCGTGGGCCTACCTCTGGGAATAGCAACAAAATTGATTCTTACGGGTGATAACATCGAACCAGGCGTTCAGATGCCAATAACGGCGCAATGGTACAATCCTATATTAGATGAATTGGCCCTTGATTATGGAGTACTGTTCCATGAAAAAGAAATTCCTTATCGCGGCTATTAAAGACTGTCGTAAAAGGGACTAAGGACGTCATGCGTCTCTGTAGTGTACGATTGATCCGCCGAATATATGGTAATAGCACGGTGGTGTGCATCTCCCGTATTGTTTCTACTCAGTCCAAAAATACACCTGTTGGCTTCACGATTCTCTTTTGGCTTAATATGAATAACTTCATTTAGGTACAATCCCTCGTCCAATGCCGCATCAAGAAATCTATCTTTTCTATCGCAGGGTAAAATAGCCCAAAAACTTCCTTGAGGTTTTAATAGACCAGATACACTCATGACTAAACTCTTGAAATCTAGAGTTAGCGCATGCCGGGCTGCGGCAACCCCATGGTCACTTTTAGTTGGTCCTTCTTCGAAGTATGGAGGATTAGACACTATGATATCATAGTACGTATTCATCTCGAATTCTTGAATAGGTTGATGGTAACAAACCATTCTAGAATGGAAGGGACTGTTTCTAAAGTTATCCATGGCTTGCTTTGCACTAGGTCCATGAATTTCAATTCCATCGACAAAAGCTTTCTGAAAACGTTGCGCAAGCTGAAGCGCAATGACACCGCTACCCGTTCCTATATCCAATACTCGCTGGACGGAATCCACAGCTGTATTTGAAGCGGCCAAAGCCCCAAGCAAACACCCGTCGGTATTGACACGCATAGCACATTGGTCGTGTGCTACTTCAAACTCCTTCATTTTAAACGGCTTGGTATAGTTCATATGCCCTCGTTAAAAGTAAAAATCTTAGGTCGCAAGGTGATGAAATAGATAATATTCACCAAGGCAAAAATGAAGTAAAAGAAATTTGCCTCTATAAGTGTGTAGGAGAGGAGCAGCACGGTTGCGAATTGGACCACGACCCATTGCCAAATATGCATTTTAGTCAATACCCGAAGTTTGTCATCTATTTCTTTTTCGGCACTGATTTGATGCATCCCTTTGTTCCAGATCCATTTCCCGAAAATTGCATTTAAACCAGCAGCGACTGGGGCGGCGGTATTAGTTAATTGCTCTATCTCGTAGGTAATTACTGCACTTTCTTGGGCAGCGTAAAGCACAACAGATGTTATAACCAATTGCATAAGCAACAGCGAAGAGTAGATCAAATGCAGTGATCTAGGATCGTAAGGATGTGGTTTTTTCATCTTGATTTAAAGGTCTAATAAACCTTCGGGTAAATCAAAATAAATAGATTTTTTCTTGTGATCAATACGCTGAATGAACGGCTCTACTACTGGAATTAAGTGTTGGACTTCGTCCGATTCAATGAGAAACAAGTTCTGCGCAGATTGCTCTATAATTTCAACAATCGAACCGAAGCTTTGTCCATTATAAAACGCAGTGTATCCTTCTATAGCCTTGTCGTAAAAGCCTTTATCCTCTTCCGGTTCAGGCAACATATGCATAGGAAGGAAGGCTGCCGAATTTACCAATCTCTTGGCCTCTTCAAGACCAATATCCTCAAAAGAAAGGGCCAACTTTTTACCGTTTAAGGCACCTATGGCTGAAACAAAAAAAGGAACCAGTTCCTGGTTAATTTCCAGGAGAACTGATTCCAATTCTTTAAAGTATTGTGGAGTAGAGGAGTCTATATGGAGAACCACAGCTCCCTTGTACCCATGAAGTTTAGTGATTTTACCTAGTGAAAAACACTGCTCCTTTTGCACAATTACTTTGCGCTTTCTTCAGCTGGAGCTTCTTCCGTTACTTCAGCAGCTGGAGCTTCTTCCGTTACTTCAGCAGCAGGAGCTTCTTCCGTTGCTTCTGTAGCAGGAGCTTCTTCCGTTGCTTCAGCAGCAGGAGCTTCTTCCGTTGCTTCTGTAGCAGGAGTTTCTTCCGTTGCTTCAGCAGCAGGAGCCTCTTCAACAACAGGAGCGTTTGCCGCTTCAATAGCTGCTTTACGTGCTTTGTTTACTTCAGCTTCTGCAGCTAGACGCGCTGATTTGCTGGCTGCAGCAGCATCATTCAGTGATTGAACTTTTCCTTCGATTTTGTTTTCTTTTTCAGAAACCCAAGCTTCGAATTTAGCCTCTGCTTGCTCTTCAGTCAAAGCGCCTTTACGTACACCTTCTAACAAGTGTTTTTTCATCATTACACCACGGTATGATAAAATTGCACGTGCAGTATCCGTTGGCTGAGCGCCCTTCATGACCCAAGTTAAGGTAGAGTCAAAGTTCAAATCGATTGTTGCCGGGTTGGTGTTAGGGTTGTAAGTACCTAATTTCTCGATGAAACGACCATCACGCTTAGAGCGTGCATCTGCTACAACGATTGAATAAACTGGACGACCTTTACGACCACCTCTTTGCAAACGAATCTTAGTTGACATAATTAATTGTTTTAAAAGGGTCCGAAACCCCGTTAATTAATAAATAATTGAGCGGCAAAAGTAATGAATTAATTCATACACCGCATTCTAGTAAACTTATCTTTCAACATGAATAATTTTCGATCCTTCCATTTCCATATTGAAGGTAAAAGGCTCAGCATCAATTCCCTTCATTGATTCATCCAAATCGGCATGCGCATCTAAAGGCGCGTAGAACAGCATAAATCCACCACCTCCAGCGCCCAGTAATTTACCGCCCAACGCACCAGCTTCACGACCAGCAGCGTAAGCTTCCGTAATCCTTGGATTAGTGATTCCTGAGGCTAATTGCTGCTTAAGGAGCCAATTTTTGTGCAATAATGCACCGAAATTATTCAAATCACCGGCTTCAAGTGCATCACGTAATTCATATACTAGCCCCACCATGGTTGATAAAGCTTGAAATTTTGACTCCTGCGAAGTATTTTTCTTTTGTTCTGCTAAAATCGCACTAGCAGAACGTTGATTACCGAGGTAATAGAGCTTTAGGTTGCTATTTAAGGTAGCTCTCGTTTCCTCTGAAATATTTACCGGTTGAACATCCACAGTGCCGTCAGGATTGAATTCAATCACATTAAGACCTCCATAGGCTGCTGCATATTGGTCTTGCTTCCCTATGGGTTCATTCAGTAAATCAATTTCAACACGACACGCCCCCGCTCCTAATTCTTGTTTTCCGTACGACCGACCAGTATATGTACTCAAATTATGAAGCAACCCTACGGTAAAACTAGAACTACTGCCCATTCCCGTACCTCCAGGTATATCTGCAATGGAGCTTACTTCGATTCCATTAAGATTAAAGTCTTTTAGCACCGTGCGCAAGATGGGGTGTTGCAAGTCTTTTACGTTATCGACAGTCTCTGTTTGCGAGTATTTACAGCGGATTTTATTCCTCTCAAAAAAGGCGTGTGTACTGATGTACATGTATTTATCTATGCTCGTGCTTAGCACAGCGCCACACTGTTTTTCGTAATACGCTGGCAGGTCACTACCGCCGCCGACAAAAGAAATTCTAAAAGGGGTCTTCGTAATAATCATGCGCCTAAAGTAGGTAATGTTGATAAAGTAGAGTTATCAATAATGGACAATATTGATATATTTTGAACGTAGATTTAAAACGATATGAACAAAACCCATTTAAACCTATGACCTATCACTAGTCCCTTAATCGCTTTTTAACAGCTTATAAAGATCACTTCAATCGGTTAAGCGACGATGAAGAAAAAGTGTTCTAATTCAAAAATTTAAATAAAGTTACGACGCCATGTATGAGTCAAAAAGTATCATTCAGAGCAAATATTCATTCGAAGTTCAACAATTGACCTATAATGCGCTTCAGCGTTTAGATCAAAGCCGCAGACCTTACTTGCATGCAGCCATGCAAAGATGTAATTACCATCTATCTGAAAGTATTGTCAATTATAAAGATTCATATTCCATACATAAGCAAATTACCATGTACAAGAACTTTGTCCTTCGAGTTGCTGAATTATGGAGTTTACTAGGTCAATGGCCTGAAGAAATTTATTTACCCGGTCTAGAAGATATGATTGAAGGGGTAAAACAATTGTATCTCGACCTACTCAAGGAATTAGCTCGAAAGGAACTCCATCTCATTCAAATAAATACAACTAAAAAACCTAATTAACCATGGACACTAAAGTAAGTCAACCAATCTATCAAGAAGCGTTAGCCATTAATAGAAACATACAGTCCTTGACAAAAGGCTATTATAGCAACGGAAATTTCAATCTGGCCTTCAAAATAAAGGATGATATTATTAATGTTTGTAACCTTTTAGACATGGGGGTGAGTGCAAGATTTGAGCATACATTTGAAGAATACTATACCAAGGCATTAAAGGAATCAGACCTCCTTTTAGAGCACATTCGAATTGCAAACAGAGTACATATGATTCGCGGTGGCTTTCCAGAGGAGCTGATTTCAAGAATAGAACTGTTGAAAATGAAATTGGTATTAATGCTCGAGTTGTTTCGCAGCGAAGTACCGTTGGATTATATTAACCTTTCTAATTGGGCCAAACAAAAACTAATTCATACCTAGCAATAGTGAATGATAATGACATAGCATCGCTCGTATGGTGGGCGGAAGAAAGAGTCCGGGGATTTATGACAGGTTTGCATAAGAGCCCGGACTTTGGCTATAGTGTTGAATTCGCACAGCATAGAGCCTACGTGCCAGGAGATTCACCCAAACACATTGATTGGTCGGTTTTAGCTAAGACGGATAAATATTTACTTAAGCAATACGAGGCAGAATCTAACCTTAGAACCTATTTCATTTTAGACTCAAGCGCCAGTATGCGATTGCCAACTTCTGATTCCAAATGGATGAAGGTTGTGAAACTTTTAACCCTTATTGGAACATTACTTCAAAAGCAGCGTGATGCCATGGGAGTGCTGGAAGTTAATGAGTCGAAAAGTAATTTTTTCGAGGCTAAAGCTACCAATGAATGGATAAAGCTTATGCTAAACCATTTAATAAATATTGATGGGGAGGAGAAGAAAAATGGTGATTTCGCTGAAGAGATTGAAGCAATGATGACTAAAATTCCTCGGCGCAGTCAGGTGATCATATTCATTGATTTGTTTCAGGAAAATCTAGAATCCATCATAGATTCCGCTGCACTTTTGGCCCATGAAGGGCACTCCGTTAGAATCATTTTTATAACGCATGCTGAATTAGAACACAATAGGCAGTTCTTTTCTGGTAAACAAGTCTTTGATAGTGAGACGGGGAATAAGACTTTTCTTGACCAGAACGATGCAAACCGTTACGTTACCTTTGTGTCGGCACAAAAAGAACAAGCAATAAATCTAACGCGAAGTCAAAATTTAAATTGTAAAATTTTAGACGCAAATCGTGATACGATGTATTTGTTACGCGAATTGTTGGCATAAAAAAAGGCTCGGTATTCACTGAGCCTTTTTACATAACTGTAGCGTATTTAAACTACTTATTGTCTTTCGTGGTAGCGCTGTTCTTTTGCGCGTCTTCCACCTTTTTTTGATCTGCCGGAGACAAAGATTGCACGGCTTTTGCCTTTTCTTCTTTATCATCCTTTTTAAAACGCTTATCAAAGAAGGCCATGCTTACACCTGCGCTAACGTTTATCGAGCTCGTAGATGCGCCAACGCCTAAACGACCGTTTAACACTTCTTTTCCTATGGTTGCTACATCGCCGACGGTAGTCGAGCCAATGTAGAATTGTACCACTGGAGTTAATCTAAACTGCACAGCAGCATTAATACGGTCTTTATGGAACTCATCCATAGCTATGTAGTAACCACCCTTAAGCTGTGCATTACGCCCAAGCCAAATCATTGTATTAAAACCTAAGTAGGTGTAGTCGTTCCACGAGTGCTTACGGTCAACATAATGAGCACCTAAGTAGCTGTACTTTGTGAAATTGTAACTCAACGAAACGTTCGTTATTTGCGGTGTGCGGTATGTCAAGGATTGCATGGCATCTGCAAGATCAGTACTAATACCACTCTGAATGCTCTCTGTGTAGTCAGCAATCGTTGAAGAGACGGCACTTGCTAGTGTATCCCCTGATGCGCTTGAATATGAGAAACCGTCTACAGTAGCGCTTCCTGAAAGGCTCTTGCCTATGTCACTAGTAAAGGTTAAATCGCTGGCACCTAGTCCGCTCATTGAAAGTTGAAGGTCAATTTGTTTAATGGGGCTGTAGGTTAAACCAAAGCCAAAGGTTCCATTTGATTGACTTCCGCTAGTAGCATAGTTAATTAAACCGCTAATATTACCGTTGTCTAGAAATGATGTGGGTAATATAGCATCGGGAGACAACTGGTTTAAACTATCTAGTGGGGTTCCTGCTATGAAGACCCCTGTGGTTGCTAAGTTAAAGTCATAGTCTAAGTCTAGACTATTCATTCCAGTTGCTGTGTTTTCAGTACTCGTCAAACTGAACGTATTAGCCACGAGCTTAGCACCTGCGACATAATTATTCATATGATAAGTTACGCCGACACGAAGTTTTTCATCGAGAAAGATACGTTGTAAACCAAAATAGGTAGAATTAATCATTTGGAAACGCATTCCCAAGGCATCGAAATTACCCGAATAGTTCAGGTCTAACTCACCATTTTCATTAGCCATTCCATTCTTAATAAAGCTTACCAGATCATTATCTAGCGTAAATTCCATTCCAATATTCGTTGAATTTCCAGCGAATAAGAAATTATCACCAATCTTCAATCCAATTTGTAGCGCATCAATCTGCGTCTCATTTCCCATATTGAATTGGTCAGAAGAGAGCTCGTGAATATTCTGCAATACATCTGAAGTCGCCAATAGGCTACCGGCCGTTTCACTCATATCCAGATTGTTCTGCACTCCAAAGTATTGTAAGTGAAACCTGGTCATGGGATCAGCCCCGGGATTTTGAAGCAGGTTACCAGGGTTGGCCGCCAAGCCAAACGTAGAAAAGTCTTGAGCGTTACCTAAAATAGTAACCAAGGTCAAGAATAATGTAAGTGTCTTCTTCATGATAACTTTAGATTAGAGGGTAACATTTATTTTAAACTGTACACCTAAGTTGATAACAAGTGTGGCATCAGTACGGAGTTTAACGGGATCGGAGCCAACGTTGTAAGTATCCATGGTAGCCTCAGCAGTGATATGAACAGCATCAAGCACCGATGAAGCCTCTAGCGCATTAAGCTCTAATTCTGAGTCTAACACACTAGCAGCCGTAATTATACCGTTTGCATCAGGAATTCCACTTTCCATTAATCCTAAATCCTTCACAAGAATCGTATTCCAATTGGCATCATAGAATTTCAAATTCAATGAAGCGTCTAAAGGAAGTGTGCTCGTTGTTTGCAATAAAAGAACTGCAGATTCGATACCGGCATTTTCAGGTAAAACACTGGAATTATCTTGATCTGTGGCCAATGTATCGTAAAACCCAAGCCCGGTAGCTGTAAAATAGAAAGGCATTTCCATTAGTAAATCACCAGAAATACTGCTCGAATTGGTTACAAAATTTTCTGTTCCAAAAGTTGCCGTATCATGATTTACGTTGACTGATCCTCCGTAGGTGATGGAATCTTTTGGAAGCGTGAATACATCTACGATACTTGAATTGGTATTGTTAAAGGTCAATGTTCCAGTCTCAGTAGATCCCAAACTTGTGGGATAGGGCAAAACATAGTTCGGTCCATTTAAGCCGTATGCTGTTCCGTCTTTAAAGCTGTTAAAGTCCAAAACCAATTCAATGGGCAGCCCAATTGAATTCGTAATCGCCATTGCTATGCTTGGCTCAGCGAAAGAGATTTCTCCGTCGAAGTTTTCTAAGAAATCAATAGCCAAATCAACGGCTCCTGGATCAATAGTGATCTGCTGAGTACCAAAGAAGCCTTTTATGTGACCGAATTGAAGGTTGGTCATTTCAAAAGTCATATCTAATGCATCGGAACTATCAATATTCACCATATTTCCTGAACCCACAAGCGTGGCAGCAACGGCTATAGGCAAGCGGCTGTGGTTCTGACTAGGATCTTGTGTTAAGTCTAGAATGGTACCGTTAAGGTTTATGGAACCTGATGTCGTTGCACCTGCGGCTATAGTAATAGTAGTGTCGACTTCCACGCCGTTTTGATCAGATCCAGGGAAGTTTAAATTTAATTCTAGATTTTCTGCAAGAGTTGAAACGAATTCATAGTCGAAGCTTGCGGTGCTGAACATTAATTCTCTTAATTCTTCCGATCCACCTGTACTAAGATCTACATATTGTGTATCTGAGCTAATATCTTGAGTACTGATCTGTGTAATCGCACTGTAAACCTCTAAATCTGCCGATGAAATAGCCAACTCCAGATTATCAGTGGTATCGATGGCTACTAAATTTGTACCTGACCCAGGCGAGGTGAGGGAGGTGATTTTGAAACCAATATTGCTTGGTAGAGTAATGTTAACTAGTGATTCTGTATCACTACCCGTTCCTCCATTTGCACTAATATTATTGATACCGTAGGTTAAAATGGTTGCACCAGTGGACGCATTCACCAAATCAATACCCATACTCACTGGAACAGGCCAATCATTCGTCAAGCCTAAGGTTAATGTTCCGTTTGAAAAGGAAGCACTTGTAAAGGTACCGAAACCACTTCCACCATAAGTACCCACATTAGATTCGTTCAATTGTGGAAAAGGTGCGTTACTTCCATGTGCCGCCGAAATGGCTGTTAAGCCTGCGTCCGCAGCAACAGTCCCTAACGCAATGCCTTGAGTTAAGGATACATTACTCACTGCAACGGTACCCATGGAAATACTGCTACTAGAAGGCGATTGGGCGGGTATACTAATTAGGTCATTTACATCGATCCCGAACACACTATCCTGAGCAACAATCACTTTATAAGTAGCATTGTCGTCGAAGATTAGACTATCGTCTGGAACGAGTAAATGATCCATAGTTAGACCAATCTGGCCTAAAGGAAGTGATATTACTGGTGCTGCAGTAATGTCAATATCCGCCGGGTCCACAACATCAGATTGACAACTACTCAATGCTATTCCAACAATAAATGCCGATGCAAATAACTTTTTCATGACTTGGTTTTAATCGGTACTAAAATTAGTGAATTATTGATTTGAGCAATAAGCTTATCTCAAGAGAATGTCTTTTAAAAATCCCTTCAATGCTGCTACCTGCTGCGCCATAATATATCCGGTAAACAATTGTTGCATTCCTCGTAAAAGCATTAGAACCACCAGTAGAGAATTACCTGCAAAAGATAAATCCATGGTATGGGAAAGTACGAGCGCTAAAATCAAGGTGCTGATGATGATGAATTCTCTCAAATTTTTATTGTAGCTGTCCAGTTTGGCCGCTTTAAAACGAGCATCACGCCAGTGTTCTGTGTTAGAAGCATCCTCATCTAAAGAAGATTGCAGCGCACTAACTGTTTCGTGCGCGCGGTCTTGTCTTCTTTTTAACGTGCGCAGAGGTATGATCCAGAGCAAAGCAATACCCGCTATAATACCTCCAAACGCAGGAAATAAGAAAATACCTGCGGTCATAAAAAGAATTCCTGGAAGAATCTGTGACCAGCCCACTAGTAAAAAGTTGATACTTTGAACGCTTTTACCGAAGGCCGATTTTTGTTCATTTCTCGCCGCCAAGGGGGTGTTGGTTCGGAAATCAGCGAGTAATGCTATGCGTGCTGCGGCATTTAAATATTGGCTGTAAACGCCAATAATTAAACGGACGACTAAAAGTAACAACAGACCTGCTACGTAATGAGTGAGCTTAACGTGTACCACACCCAATGCAACATCTTCCGTATTTAAAAACAAGGTTCGAATGAGCGGCAAGGACAGTAGTATTGGTAGTGTTTCTAAAATTCCACTAATACCCGTAACAGCAAGCATCCACCCTAATTTAGGAATGTGGTTTTGTTTGCGGTAAAAACGAACCGCTAGTGTTATGCCGCTGGTGTTGCTCATTCCAGTTTGGAATTTTTTACAATTTCAATACCGTAACCACTTACACCCACCCGTTTAATGGGGTTATTGGTGAGCAGATCTACCTTTCTAATACCAAGATAGTGAATGATTTGTGCACCTATTCCAAAGTCGCGTGTATCCTTAGTAAAACTGGGCGTTGTGTGGTCTTGATCTTTCTTGAACGATTGAATACGACTTAATAATCGGTCACCGTTCGGCTCTTGATTCATGTAAATGATGGCACCGTGCCCGGAAGTGGCGATACTTTTTAAGGCTTTTTCTAAGCGTGAACTTTCGTTACTGGTGAGCAGATGGAAAATGTCGTTAGCTACACCTGCGCTGTGAATTCTCACCGGTACTGTTTCATCTAGTTCCCATTCGCCCATGGTGAGTGCTAAATGTACTTGATGATTCGTTTTTTGTTCGAACGCATGCAGCGTGAATTCACCGTGCGGCGTGGTGACCTGCACCTTTTCTTCCAATTCTATCAAGCTCTCCTTCGCCATTCGATAAGCGACTAGATCCTCAATAGTGATGATTTTTAAATCATGCTTTGCAGCAATTTCTATGAGTTGCGGCAAACGCGCCATAGTACCGTCTTCATTCATGATCTCTACAATCACACCCGCTGGCGCAAGACCAGCGAGACGCGCTAAGTCAACTGCAGCTTCGGTGTGACCTACGCGACGAAGGACGCCGCCGTCTTTAGCGATTAATGGAAAAATATGACCTGGTCGTGCCAACTGTTCAGGCTTCATTGTTGGGTCAACCAACGCCTTTACTGTCATATAGCGATCGTATGCGCTGATACCCGTTGTACAACCTGCTCCGACACGGTCGATACTCACAGTAAAAGCGGTATTGTTTGGGTCTGTATTATTGCTTACCATAGGAGGCAAGTCCAATTCCTCTGCACGTTTGCGCAGGATTGGCGTACATATCAAGCCACGGCCTTCGGTTGCCATGAAATTGATCATTTCAGGTGAAACCAACTCTGCAGCCGCAACGAAATCGCCCTCGTTTTCGCGGTCTTCATCATCAACAACGATAACTACTTTGCCTTGGGCAATATCTTCTAATGCTTCTTCTATGGTATTAAGCCTCATGTTGATTTCTCTTAGTGGGTTGCCAAACGCTCGATTTCACTCCTTTGATATATTTAATAAAGCCTACAAAGAGTGCGGCATTCATTGCGTAAAAATACGCTAAAGGAGTGGCCCAACCCAACGCCAAAAGGATTAGCTGTGAAATGGGAAGGCCAACAAGCATCGCGGTAAAAAAGAGCCAATTCGGAGTAAACAGCCCTGCAGCTAAAGCGATGAGATAAAGATGCGGTGTCACCCAACGCAGTACCTTGTGCATTATAAATAGTCCACCGAACGGGTAGGGGTGCTTAAAAATGAGTGGATAGAATCGGACTAGGTTTTGCCAATTTCCAATACTAATTCTAATCTTACGTTTGTACTCCTCTCGTAATGAAGTGCTTACATCTTCTAGTCCAACAGCGGATTCGTTGAAAAGCACTTTTTGATCTCGAGAAATAAGCTGGACTGTTTGGAAGAAATCTTCCATAAATGTGTTTGGGGGTATGGGTTGCCAAAATGCTTTCTTCATGCTGTACAATCCACCTTCCATACCCAAACAAATACCGTGTTTTCTGCTTTCAGCGCGGCGTATTGCATTCTCAAGAGACAGATAGGCCTTTTCATTCGAAGCCGTGCTGCTAGCAACCCCTTTGTCTTCATATTTAAGTGTACCCGCAACTGCGGTTGCCTTTTCTTGAGCGATAGGCCTTACCAACTCTTCTATTGTCGTCTCTTTAAAAAGAATGTTTGCGTCCGTAGCTATGATTACCTCAGCACTACTTAGTGCTACTAATCTATTGATGGTTGCAGACTTCCCAGAGCGCACTTCATTAACATTCAGATTGAGATTTGGAAATTCTTTTTGAAGCGAGCGAATAATAGCATCTGTGCCGTCATCACTCATATCGCTGCCTACCCAAACCGACAAAAGGTCAATCGGGTAGTTCGTGTGGTAGAGACTACGGATCTTATCCTCAATAATTGAGGATTCGTTGTATGCAGCAAATACGATACTAACCGTCGGGGGGGTGTACTCTCCTGAAAAATCATTGGCTTTTCCAGGAAAAGCCAATTGCCATAATGGATAAACGGCATACGTCAATGCAATCAAGCACAATGCCGAGAGTGAGATTGCCATTGTTAAACTGACCATGCCTGAGCTATTTTTTCCTGAATGGATTTAGGGCCAAAGTTACTAAGTATATGTTGGTTGGCTGTGTGACCCAGGGCAAGAGATTTCTCGGGATTTTGAAGCAGTGCTATCAAAGCCTGCGAAAATTCTTCAGCGCTGTCAGCGAGCACGACACCTTGAGCAGTGGCATCAAAAAGCCCTTCAGCTCCTACACGTGTGCTTACCATGGGGACTCCCCAAGAAGCATTCATGATAATTTTGATACGCACACCGGAGCCTGCTAGGAGCGGAACGACTGCAATACCATGAGATTTCGCAAATTCCTGAGCATCCGGCACTCTTCCGTGCACTGTGATGTTCTTTTTTTGGTCCGATTGCATGTGTTTGGGTGGATTATTGCCCGCTACATGGAAGGTGGCATTTGGAATTTCACGCAGTACCCTCGGCCAAACTTGAGAAGTGAACCACTCCAATCCCTGTAGATTGGGCTCCCAATCTAATGCTCCAAGATGGAAACACGATAAGTGGGTTAAATTGGTCATAACCTCTTGTTGTGCAATGGATACCGAAATGGTCGTGGAAGCGGGGTTTATTGCCTTGAACCAAAAATTATCTTCTTCACTAATACTCCATATTGAATCAACGCTTTTGGTAAGTGCTTCTTCAAAACGTTTCAAACGGTTACTTTGAAGCGTCAAATACCATTTCTTTAGTGGATTAGAAACAGCCTGGCTAGTGCGTTTCCAAATGAGGTGCTCTAAATTGTGCGCACGCAATGTACAATGTTGTCCAATTCTTCGCAGGTCCTTTAAATAATCACCCATAAAGGCACCTTCAATAATGACAAAGTCAAAATAACCATTCTCAAAGGTACCGAGCCAATCAATCATAGGTTTCACGAAAAAACGTACGGAATGATAGGGGGCTCGAGAGAACAGTAAATTATTCAGAGCGGAATGCACAGAAGGAGAGGTGTTTACCTCAAATGTTTTCAAGGTAATGGCCTTTGATACTCTTTTTGGAAAGTCATTAATGTCCTTATGGTGTTTTTGCGTATTTAAGGCACCATAAGTGATTGCGAAAGTATTTAGCGCCAATAAGTCTTCTAAGAGCCTAGCCATCGCAATTGAACTCCCGTCATTTGCTGGGTAGGGCAGTTTATTAGAGAGAATGAGAAGTCGCTTCACTAGGATTTTTTAGAATTTATTCGGGCAAGGATTTTACTGAACCACTCACCAGAAACAAGTGCCGTATCGCTTGATGCACTCTTCGTTAGCCAAAGTGCGATAGGTGCAAGTATCAGAGACGGAAGCCAAATAGCTAGCGCCGGATCTAATAATAGTTCACGTCCCATCTTTTCAAAAGTGGTATTCAAAATGTGGAAAATCAAGAATGCCACGGTAGAGATGACCAATGGTAGGCCTATGCCGCCTTTACGAATGATACTACCTAGTGGAGCACCAATAAAAAACATAATCAATACACTGGCGCCAAGTGCAAATTTCTTGTAATACTCTAGAAAGTGACGTATTCTAGTTTCTTTGCGCCAATTCATTTCACGATCCATTTGCTTCAAGTAATCAAGATTGCTCCGAGCAAGTCGAATGGCATTTTGTGAGGCTCGAATTCTCATACCACTGAGCAAATTGCTCATGACATTCTCTTTAGTAATAGCAACGGAATTACCGCTCGCAACATCTATGTAATCGAATTTGTATTTGCCTTTTAAATTCTTTGTGAAGTTTTCTTGTCGTTCTGTGATTTGTAAAGCAAGCGTATCTGCAGTTTCCTTTAACTGCAGGGTATTCATCATCATGTAATCTTTTCGACGCGTTTTATAGAGATCTGCATTGCTGAAATTTGTCAGTGGAAAGCGAAGGTAGGCTGTGTCAAATTCGCTCTGCGCCCAAGGCATTTTCTGACGTTCCTCCACGAATTTCCGATCGATATCTTCATAGGTAGCTCCGTTATGCAGTTCAATCTCTAAGTATTGATCATTGGCCACTGGACGCATGATTCCCGTGGATGCGACAAGCACTTTTAAATTTCCTTTTTTCGCTTCCTTGTGGTCGTAGATGTAGATGTCGCTAAGTAGTTGTTCGCCTTCACCTTCTTTATTGCCGATTTTTATGCTATAGCCTTGAAAACCATTATAAAAAATACCGGGAGTAATATGAAACGCGGGCTTGCTTTTGGAAATATTGATTAAAAGACTTTGGCCCTTTAAATTGGCCACGGGTATGATGTTATTGTAGAAGTAGAACGCACCGAAAGCGATAGCGATGTTGAGGACAATAAGTGAACGAATGCCTCGGAACAGCGAAATACCCGATCCTTTCATCGCAGCTAGTTCATAGTGTTCGCCAAAATTGCCAAAAGTCAATAGAGCGGCGAACAAGACGCTTACCGGCAGGGCAAAGGGGACGACGCTTGCAGCCCAATAAAAAAGTAATTCTAACAGTACGTACCATTCGATACCCTTGCCCGCGAGATCGTCTACATATTTCCAGACCATTTGCATTAAAAAGAAAAAGACCATGATACCTAAGGTCGGTATCAATGGTCTGATAAAACTTTTTAAGACGTAGAGGTCTAGTTTTTTCATTCGAGTTTAGAGTCGATAAAACCCTTCAAATTCCTTTGCATTAATGTTAAACATCTCCTCATTTAAGGGAACGTTTGTCTCGTAAGAATCTACACTGAAAACAGTTTTTACGCCGTTTGTGCCATATTGTGTGTAGTTTTCGAGCAGTAACTTTTTAACGTCAATACCAATTAATATTTCTTTCACTTCTTCACTAGCAACGGGTCGAAGCGCAACATATTGTATAGATTTTCCGTTCTCTTGTGCTTTACCAGCCATTTTATAACTGTACCCGCTTTGATAGTTTTTTAAAATATCCGCGGGGCTTAGTGACGTTTCTTCATCTGAAGCGGTAGTTTCTATTTCCTCGTCTTCAGGATAGATTAGATACGCTTTTGAGCCGTCAGAGAGAAATTCAAAGGCATCAGTCTTTACGCGTACTTGCTCCCCTAAGGCAAACAGTTCACCCTTAGAGCTGCGCTCCTTCATGCCGCCGTTACTAGGCGCTCCAATAGTATTGGTGAAGGATATATGCTGTGTTTCGAGCGCTAGCGTATGCTCATAAACATCATTGAGCAAAGCTTTCGCATCCGTGTGCGTTTGTGCTTGCGCTAAAAAGGGTACAATCAGTAAAGCGAATAGTTTCATACCGGCGAATTTACGCATCTCCATTCAATTTCTGTTCCAAAGCCATTTCATCTGGAATTAAAACTTGTCTGGCCTTGGAACCCTCGAAGGGTCCTAGTATCCCAGCCGCTTCTAATTGGTCTACAATACGACCTGCTCTATTGTATCCCAATTTCAATTTTCTTTGAATCATCGAAGTAGATCCTTGCTGGGTAAGGACCACTAAACGAGCAGCATCTTCAAATAAGGAATCTCTATCTGATGGATCTATTTCGCCAACACCGCCACCTTCTTCACCAACGTATTCTGGCAACTGATAAGCCATCGGGTAGGCTTGTTGGTTACCTATAAAATCGCAAATCGCTTCAACTTCAGGCGTGTCAACAAAGGCACATTGGAGTCGTACGAGATCAGAACCTTGCGAAAAGAGCATATCTCCCTTTCCGATAAGTTGATCCGCACCGCCCGCATCAAGAATAGTTCGAGAATCAATTTTCGAGGTCACTCTAAATGCAGCTCTCGCAGGGAAATTTGCTTTTATGATACCTGTGATAACATTTACAGAAGGCCGCTGGGTGGCTACGATCAAATGGATACCAATGGCCCGGGCCAGCTGCGCAAGTCGTGCGATAGGCATCTCAACCTCTTTTCCGGCTGTCATGATAAGATCGGCAAATTCATCGATCACTAGCACTATGTACGGTAGGAATTTGTGGCCCTCTTCAGGATTCAATCGTCTTGAAATGAATTTAGCATTGTATTCCTTGATGTTTCTAACCATTGCGCCTTTCAGCAGCTCATACCGGTTGTCCATTTCAATACACAACGAATTCAAAGTATGGATCACTTTTGCTGTATCGGTAATAATGGCCTCATCTGTATCGGGAAGAACAGCGAGGTAGTGCCGTTCAATTTTATTGTAAAGCGTCAGTTCTACTTTCTTAGGATCAACGAGAACAAATTTGAGTTGACTAGGGTGTTTCTTGTAAAGCAGTGATGTTAAAATTGCATTTAAGCCAACAGACTTTCCTTGTCCGGTAGCACCTGCCATAAGAAGGTGAGGCATTTTTGCCAAATCAAAAATGAAGTTTTCATTCGTTATGGTGCGGCCCATAGCAACGGGTAATTCCATGTTTGACTCTTGGAATTTTTTGCTTGCGATGACCTGACGCATACTTACGACTTGAGGGTTGGCATTTGGAACCTCAATGCCTATAGTTCCTTTACCGGGAATAGGTGCAATAATTCTAATTCCCAAAGCAGCAAGACTCAATGCAATGTCGTCTTCGAGGTTTTTAATTTTTGAAATTCTAATTCCTGCTGCTGGAACAATTTCATATAAGGTAACCGTAGGACCTATGGTAGCTTTGATTTCCTTAATCTCAATACTGTAGTTTTTTAATGTGTCTACAATACGGTTCTTATTCGCTTCAATCTCGTCTTTGTCGAAGGTGATTTTACCATCACCATAGGGTTGAAGTAATTCAATTTTAGGCAATTGAAACCTGCTCAAATCTAAAGTAGGATCGTATTCACCAAAGTCCTTGACTTTCTTATTGATAGACTTTTCATCCTCAACTGCTTCTTGATGAACTTCAACTACAACATCTAATGTGGAAGCTGCATCAATAGGCGCTTTGTTTTGTACTGAACTATCTGTGACGGTTGGTCTAGAAATGACTTCAGGTTGTGGAGTCATCTCTTCTTCTGGTTCTGGAGAAAGTTCGACCGCGTGAACCAGAATATCATCTTGTGGCTCAGGAGTGATTTCCTGGGATGAGTTCAGGTTTTCTTCTGATGGGCGCTCCGTTTCTGGCAGTGGCTTGGGCGCGCGCCAACTAAATGTGAGTGACCGAATTTTTAAGGCAACAACAATATACAGCAGCCCTGCGGTGAAGAGTACCAGTAAGACTCCCATACGGCCTAAATAAAGGGCTAGTTTCAAATAAATATAGTACCCTGATAAGCCCGATAGAAGGGTTGGTTGATGGTTTGCAATCCAGCCAAACATCAACGCGACAAGAAAAGTGGTGGCTAAAAGATGGTTGAATAAAACCCAAGGTTTAATGCGGTTTAAGGTAAAAGCATGCTTTAGTCCTAAGAGCATGATCCACAAGGGAACGAACAGACCCGCAAGACCAAAACCTTCAAGAACAAGTAGACTGGCTATGGCGTTTCCTAGTCTCCCGAAAATGTTCCCTACGTAGTCCGGGTGGGCGTATTCTCCTGAAGAAGTTGTGGACAAACTGAAGTCTTGGGTCCAATTCTGATAAAAGCTGATAATGGCGATGGCAGTAAAGAAACCGATCATAACAAGGAGCAACGAGCCGAATATTTTCGTCGTAGGGTCTCCTGTAATTTCCTTAGTATCAGCGGTTAGCTGTTTGAATTGAACGGAGAACTTTGACGGTTCCTTTGGTGTCTTCTTAGTAGATTTTTTCGCCATGGGTGTCGGTGTCTTATACATTCAAAAATAAGCCTGTAGTCGTTAGTAAACTCGGGCCTTTCAATAGCGTTATCAACACATTAAAGCCTTAAATTTGTCATTCAAACAGATTTTCATGCAAATTCTACCAGAAATTCAAAACGAATATGGACGCTTAGACACTGTGGTGGTGGGATTAGCCATGCGAATGGGTGGTGTTCCAAAATTGGAAGAATGTTACGATGCACGCAGTTTTGAGGCTGTAAAACAAGATCTTTTCCCAGAAGAAGAGGCATGCATGCTCCAACTCAAAGGATTGATCGAAATTCTAGAGAACAATGGAGTCAAGGTATTGCGACCGTCACTCATCCATTCTTTGAACCAAGTATTTGCAAGAGATATCGCATTTGTAATCGAAGACCAGTACATCATACCAAATGTAATAGAGGATCGTGCAGAAGAACGCGATGCAATGTCTGAAATAGAAGAAACTATTCCATCGGGCAACATCATCATGATGCCTAACGGATGTTACGCAGAAGGGGGCGATGTGATTGTAGACAATGACTTCGTTTTAGTCGGAGTCAGCGACAATGCGACCTTTGATGCTTATAAAACTGCACGAACCAACTACAGAGGAATGGACTATTTAGCGGATGAATTTCCAGCTAAAGAATTTAAAGGATTTGAATTATTCAAGGACGATCGTGATCCTTTAAAGGGTTCGTTGCATTTGGATTGTGCTTTTCAAACTGTTGGTGGCGGGGCACTCATCGCACCGCACTTGTTCAAGAATGAATCTGATGTGCAGTGGCTGATAGAGCGTTACGGAGCAACGAATGTTTATCGCTGTTCTCCTGAAGAAGCGTATTTCCTTGCCACAAACGTCTTCAGCTTTAGCCCATCCGATGTGGTTGTTTCAGCCAAATGCGAGGCCATGCAAGAATGGTTAAAGAATAGAGGCATGAACGTACATTCCGTGGTGTACGATGAAATAGTAAAAATGGGCGGTTTACTTCGTTGTACAACTATGCCTTTAAAGCGATTGTAGATGACGAATAATGCTACAAATAAACTGTTAATGGTACGACCAGTTGCCTTTGCAATGAACGAGCAAACAGCGGTCGATAATTATTACCAAAAGAAGGAATCGGGCAAAATGAACGCTCAGGAATCGGCTCGTGATGAGTTTGATGGATTGGTAGAAAAATTGCGTGCGGAAGGTGTTCAAGTTGAAGTTTTAGAAGATACACATGTTCCTCACACACCTGATAGCATTTTTCCAAACAATTGGATCAGTATGCACCAAGATGGTCGAGTAGCGCTGTACCCAATGAAAGCCGAGAATAGACGACTGGAACGTCGCACCGATATTTTTGAAGAATTGCAGTCTCGTGGTTATGAAGTAACGACAACGGTAGATTATACAGCTGCAGAGCAGAAGGAGCTATTCCTCGAGGGCACAGGTTCTATGGTATTAGATCATGATTCTAAAATCGCCTACATGGCTCGTTCACAGCGCGCTGATGAGGGCTTATTTCATGCGTTTTGTAAAGACTTCAACTACGAGCCTGTGGTGTTCACCGCTTACCAGGAAACGCCGGACGGGATAGGACAGATCTACCATACCAATGTCATGATGTGTGTTACAGATGCTTATGTATTGGTGTGTCTAGATACCATTCATGATGCGAATGAACGAGCTTTAGTAGAAGAGGCAATTCTTAAAAGTGGTAAAGAAATCCTTGTTATAAGCGTGGAGCAAAAAAGCAACTTTGCCGGCAATATGCTCTTAGTGAAAGGCGCCGCGGATGAATTAATTTTGGTGATGAGTTCTAGTGCCTACAAGGCATTAAATGAGGACCAAAAAGACTTTATAACCCAACACCACAGGATACTTCATAGCGATTTACATACCATAGAAACCCTTGGTGGAGGTAGTGCACGATGTATGTTAGCAGAAATATATTTGACTAAAACTGCATAAATGAGTTTAGAACAAAACATAAGCAAAGCCTTAAATGAACTCTATAGCGTTCAGGTCGAACCTGAGCTGCAGGAAACGCGTAAGGAATTCGACGGTGATGTTACTTTGGTCGTCTTTCCCTTTGTTCGTGCGGCGAAAAAGAAACCAGAAGAGGTCGCTGAAGAGTTGGGAAACAAGCTTTTAGAATTATCAGCCATAGCTGACTTTAACGTCGTGAAGGGGTTCTTAAACCTGACTTTGGATCGCAGCGTTTATGTGGACCAATTCAAAACTTTTGCGTCGGACCCTCATTTTGGGCTTCCCACGCCAGGATCTAAAGGTGCCTACATTGTAGAATACAGTTCGCCAAATACCAACAAACCCTTGCACCTTGGCCACATTCGAAATAACCTTCTTGGCTATTCAGTGGCAGAGATTTTAAAAGCAAATGGTGTTGCAGTGTCAAAGGTTCAGATCATTAACGATCGTGGAATCCATATTTGTAAGTCTATGCTCGCATGGCAGGAATACGGGAATGGCGAAACACCTGAATCGACGGGATTAAAAGGCGATCATTTGGTAGGTAAGTATTACGTCAAATTTGATCAGGTCTACAAAGAGGAGATGAAACGCTTGCTTGATGAAGGTAAAACTGGCGATGAAGCTAAGAAATTGGCCCCGTCGCTGCTGAAAGCGCAAGAGATGCTGCTTAAGTGGGAGCAAGGCGATGCGGAAGTGGTGACACTTTGGAAAACCATGAATAATTGGGTATACACTGGTTTTAATACAACGTACACCAAATTAGGCGTTGATTTTGATAAGAATTATTACGAGAGTCAGACCTACGTTCTAGGAAAGGACGACGTAAATAAAGGGCTTGAATCTGGTGTCTTCTACCAGAAAGACGACGGTTCGGTTTGGATTGACCTGGAGGATGAAGGGTTAGATCATAAATTAGTTCTACGCAGCGATGGAACCAGTGTCTACATGACGCAAGATATAGGAACCGCCATTCAACGATTTAAGGATTTCGATGCAAAGGGAATGACTTACGTAGTCGGTAACGAGCAAGATTACCATTTTAAGGTACTTTTCTTGATTCTTTCAAAGCTGGGCTATCCTTGGGCAGAACAGCTGCATCATTTGAGCTACGGAATGGTAGATTTACCTTCAGGAAAGATGAAGAGTAGAGAGGGTACTGTAGTTGATGCCGATGATCTTATTGATGGAATGGTAGCGGATGCAGAAGCTATCTCAAAGGAATTGGGCAAATTGGACGGTCTTGAAATTGCTGCGCAGAAAGAGCTCTTTACTACGCTCGGACTGGGCGCCCTAAAGTACTTTATACTGAAGGTAGACCCGAAGAAACGAATGTTGTTTAATCCAGCGGAAAGCATCGATTTTAACGGACATACAGGCCCCTTTATTCAATACGCCTACGCACGCATTCAAAGCCTTCAAAGAAAAGCACCAGAGAGTAGTGAGTTGGATTGGTCGACTTTGACCCTGAATGAAGACGAAACAATCGTTATCAAATCGCTTTTGCAATTTTCGGATGTAGTGGATCAAGCAGCCAGAAATTTTTCTCCGGCGGTTTTGGCGAATTACACGTATGAATTGGTCAAGAAATACAATGGTTTTTATCAGAATAACAGCATCTTAAAAGCGGAAAGCGAACAAAGTATTGCTTTCAGGTTGTTGTTGAGTAAGAAAGTAGGCGAAGTAATTAAAGCTTCGATGAATTGCTTGGGAATCCAAGTACCAAATAGAATGTAAGATGAGTAAAGAAGTAAGAGCCTTAGCGCCCAATGCAGTTTGGAACCACTTTGCAGATTTAAATGCAGTACCCCGTCCTTCGAAGAAGGAAGAGCGTGTGATCCAATTCATGGTCGATTTTGGCCATAGTTTGAACTTACCCACTGAGGTAGACCATATCGGTAACGTGTTTATCAGAAAGCCGGCATCCGCTGGAATGGAGGATAAAACGCCAGTTGTCTTGCAGGCGCACCTTGATATGGTACACCAGAAAAACAATGATACCATCTTCGACTTTGACAAAGAGGGAATTAAAATGGTGGTTGATGGTGACTGGGTAAAGGCACAAGGCACAACGCTTGGTTCAGATAATGGTATGGGCGTTGCTTTTATTATGGCTGTACTCTCCTCAAATACTATTGCTCACCCGGCTATTGATGCACTCTTCACTATAGATGAAGAAACTGGAATGACCGGTGCTCTGGAGTTAAAAGGCGGCATGCTCAATGGAAAGATTCTGTTAAATATTGATACGGAAGACGACGATGAATTGACCATAGGTTGTGCGGGTGGTATTGATGTAACGGCGACACATTCGTTTGAAATGGAAGCCCTAAAAGAAGAGACTTTAGCCTACGAAATCACTATCAAAGGATTGAATGGCGGCCACAGCGGTATGGACATTCATAAAGGTCTTGGTAATGCGAATAAATTAATGAACCGTTTGCTCGATCGTTTGGGTGATGCGGTCCAATTGGTAGCTTTAGATGGCGGGAGCCTTCGAAATGCAATACCAAGGGAGAGTGTTGCTCAAGTAGTATGGCACGGGAGTGAAGAGGCATTTGAAGAGGTAATCACGGAGGTTGGAGAAGAGTTCGTAGATGAGCATTCAACCACGGATGCGGATATTGAGATCAGTTGCGAATCTATTGAAAAACCAACTTTAGCCCTTTCTCAAGCGGCCAGTCAATCCATCATCAGTGCTGTATATGCCTGCCCAAATGGAATTTACCGTATGTCGCCTGATATCCCAGGATTAGTGCAGACTTCTAATAACCTAGCGCGTGTTGCATTAAAGGACGGCGCGCTTACGGTTATGTGCTTAACTCGAAGTGCCGTTGAGACAGAGAAAATGGATTTGGCGCGTGGCATCCAGCGCATTTTTGAAACGGCGGGTTGTACTGTTGAGTTGAGCGGTGATTACCCAGGTTGGGCACCTAATCCAAAGAGTAATATTCTGACAACGATGAGCGGCCTGTACCGCAATCTTTTTCAGGACGAGCCTAAAATACAGGCCTGTCATGCCGGCTTGGAATGTGGGATCTTAGGTACAAATTACCCGGATATGGAATTGATTTCTTTTGGACCAAACATTCGGGGAGCGCACTCACCGGATGAAAAGTGTCAAATCAGTTCTGTTCAGAAGAGTTGGAAATTCTTCTTAGCGACTTTAGAAAATATACCAAACGTTTAAGCACATGTTTGAAAGTTTAAGTGACCGTTTAGAGGGTGCTTTTGATGTCCTCAAAGGAAACCATAAGATTACCGAATTAAACATTGCGGATAGTGTTAAGCAAATCCGCAGGGCTTTAGTTGAGGCCGATGTTAGTTTTAAAATTGCGAAAGACTTTACAAATACTGTAAAAGCAAAAGCGCTCGGTCAAGGGGTTATTTCCGCTGTTAAGCCAGGCCAGGCTATGGTTAAGATCGTTCGCGATGAAATGGCTGAGTTGATGGGGGGTCAGGCGGAAGGTTTGAACCTTACCTCGTCTCCTGCAATCCTATTGATGGCGGGCCTGCAAGGTTCTGGTAAAACGACCCATAGCGCAAAATTGGCCAATTATTTACTGCATAAAAAAGCACGGAAGCCGCTATTGGTCGCCTGTGATGTATATAGGCCGGCAGCCATTAACCAGCTCCAAGTGCTCGGCGAACAGCTTGGTATAGAGGTTTACGCGGAAGTAGGCAATCAAGATCCAGTGAGCATTGCAGTAAATGCGGTAAAACACGCTAAAAGTAACGGCTACAATACGGTTATCGTGGATACGGCGGGTCGTTTGGCTGTTGATGAAGCGATGATGGACGAAATCGGGCGTATACACAAAGCGGTTGCGCCACAAGAAACATTGTTCGTTGTCGATGCGATGACTGGACAAGATGCAGTGAACACAGCGAAGGCCTTTAATGATGTCCTAGATTTTGAAGGCGTTATACTGACAAAGCTGGACGGCGATACTCGAGGTGGTGCTGCCTTAACCATCAAGTCTGTGGTCAATAAGCCCATTAAGTTTATTGGTACTGGTGAGAAAATGGAAGCGTTAGACGTCTTCTATCCGGACCGTATGGCAGACCGGATCTTAGGGATGGGAGATGTTGTAAGTCTTGTTGAAAAAGCTCAAGAGCAATTTGACGAGGAGAGTGCTCGAAAAATGAGCAAGAAAATCTCTCAAGACGCCTTTGGCTTCGATGATTTCATGGAACAGATCCAGCAAATCAAGAAGATGGGAAACATGAAAGACCTCATGGGTATGATTCCAGGTATGGGAAAGGCACTAAAAGATGTTGATATTGATGACGACGCTTTTAAACACATAGAAGCAATGATCAACTCTATGACGCCTTCAGAGCGCCAGCAACCCGACACCATCAATGGGTCACGCAGAAAACGTATAGCCACGGGTTCTGGAAGGACCGTTCAGGATGTAAACAACCTTTTGAAGCAGTTCACTGATATGCGTAAAGTCATGAAAATGATGCAAAGTGGTGGTGGAAAAAGAGGAATGATGAATATGATGCGCGGAATGCGCTAAAGAATGAGCCTATGGTAGTATTAGACGGAAAAGAAACCTCAGCCAAAATCAGACAAGAATTGGCGCTCAAGGTCAAAGAATTAAAAGCACAAGGCAGAAAGGTGCCGCACCTCGCCGCAATTTTGGTAGGGGAGGACGGTGCTTCTCGCACCTATGTAAATGCGAAAGTTCGTGACTGTGAAGAGGTGGGCTTTGGCTCGACGTTAATTAAGTTGCCCGCTGAGACGACAGAGGCGGAACTTCTGAAGGCCATAGGTAAGCTTAACCACGACGAAGATATTGACGGGTATATTGTACAGCTGCCATTACCGAAACATATCGATGAAACAAAGATTTTACTCGCTGTGGACCCCAGAAAGGATGTGGACGGTTTTCACCCACAAAACGTAGGTAAAATGACTTTAAATTTACCAACCTATATTCCTGCTACTCCGCAGGGTATTGTTGAATTACTGCGTCGTTATGAAGTGCCGACGGAGGGAAAGAATTGTGTAGTCATAGGTCGTTCGAACATTGTAGGTTCACCCATGTCAATCTTGTTAAGTCAACACAATTATCCTGGAAATTGTACAGTTACGCTTTGCCATAGTCGAACAAGAGACCTTGAGGAAATTTGTCGAAATGCAGATATAATTGTTGCGGCCTTAGGCCGTCCTGGTTTTGTTACTGCCGACATGGTAAAAGAGGGCGCCTGTGTTATTGATGTAGGTATCACCCGCATAGATGACAGTTCAAAAAAGAGTGGCTTTAGATTATTGGGTGATGTAGACTTTGATGCGGTTGCCCCTAAGTGTAGTTTCATAACACCTGTACCTGGAGGGGTAGGTCCAATGACACGTGCCGCTTTGATGATGAATACCATGAAGGTAACTGAGCTCGAGGATTAAGTGAAAGATATTCAAACCTCAAATAGCTACAAGCAATCGGACATTAGGGACGGACGCGTCGTACCTCTAATGGAGGAATTCTATACCATTCAAGGAGAAGGCTTTCATACTGGAAAGGCAGCGTATTTTGTGAGAATCGGAGGTTGCGATGTCGGTTGCCATTGGTGCGATGTTAAAGAAAGCTGGAACCCGGATAGTCACCCGCCAACACCAATTGATGCTATAGTGACGAATGCCTTAAAGTACAGTAGAACTATTGTCGTTACAGGGGGTGAACCTTTGACTTGGAATATGCATCCGTTAGTTTCCGCTTTAAAAGCCAAGGGAATGCAAGTTTACGTAGAGACTTCAGGTGCCTACAAGCTTACAGGAGATTGGGATTGGATTTGCCTAAGCCCTAAGAAAACGGCGAAGCCCCTAGAAGCGTACTACAACGCTGCGCACGAGCTAAAGGTTATCATATACAACCAAAACGACTTTAAGTGGGCTGAAGAACATGCCGCGAAGATGCACGAAGGTTGCCAATTGTTTTTACAGCCAGAATGGAGTAAACGCGAAGAAATGATGCCTCATATCGTGGATTATGTCATGATGCACCCAAAATGGAAGGTGAGCTTACAGACGCACAAATACATGCACATTCCATAGCGTATGGGAAGGGTTCTTTCGACAGGAGAAGCAGTTAAATTGTTAATGGACGGTCACATCGTGGCTTTGCCCACTGAAACCGTTTATGGTTTAGGGGCTGATGCAACGAATAAGGAAGCTGTGGCGAACGTTTTCAAAGCGAAGAATCGTCCAAGTTTTGACCCATTGATTGTGCATGTTCCCACGCTAAAGGCTGTGCAAGAAGTAGCAGTACTTTCAAAGCAAGCCGAACAGCTCTTTCTTGCGTTTAGCCCGGGCCCATTGACGGTAGTATTGCCAAAAAGAAAGTGTATTCCAGATCTAGTAACTAGCGGTCATTCAACAGTAGCTGTAAGAATACCTGCACACCCAATAATGTTACAAGTACTCCAGGCTAGCGGACTTTACATCGCTGCGCCAAGTGCGAATCCTTTTGGTTTTACTTCACCAACTACCGCTCAACATGTACTGGACCAATTAGGAACAGCCATCTCAGGGGTGGTAGACGGCGGTCCTTGCACTGTTGGAATTGAGAGCACTATTGTCGATATGAGTACAGATGTTCCTAAAGTTCTTAGGTTAGGCGGTATGGCATTAGAACAATTAGAACATATACTTGGACCTGTTGAGACTCAGTTAAGTTCCTCAAATCCTAATGCGCCGGGGATGCTAAGTTCCCATTACAATCCGGGAGCTACCATTGAGTTATACCCAGATCGAGAAGCACTCGTTGCAGCGGTCAGTTCTAATAATGATGCTATAGGCGTCTTATACTGGGGTGAACCCTTACCCATAGCGAACAGCTTTAATTTAAGCTCAAAATGTGTGGATACTGAAGCAGCATCTAATCTTTTCATGGGTTTACGGGAATTGGGGAAATTGAAAGTGACCAAAATCTATGCACACTTATTTCCTGAAAAAGGTCTAGGAAGAGCAATCAATGATAGGCTACAACGCGCTGCTAATAAATAAGTTGCATTAAGAGGTTTACCTACCATTTTAATAGAAAAATCTTCCTATTTTAACGGAATGAACAAGACCCTTCTTTTCCTTGCACTCTTGTGCACGAATACACTATTTGCACAACTTAGCGGAACAGTGGTGGACCCACGTGGTGAACCGGTAATAGGTGCGAGCGTGGTGTTATTGAATCAATCGACGCCAACAAATATTGGTACAGTGACCGATTTTGATGGAAATTGGTCGATAAACATCTACGGGAAGAATGCCGAAAATGCAGTAGTTCGTATACAAAGTATGGGTTTTCAAGCCCAGGATTATAAAACATCAAAGCCTTCTGGGAATCGTATCACCTTAGAGCCGGATCAAAACGTGCTTAAGGAAGTTAGTGTAGTGCAACAAAGACTAAGCGCTCAGCAAGAGAAAAGTGCACTTACGGTCGAAAGTATGGATGCGCTTGCGATCAAGGAGAGTCCTAGCGTTAGTTTTTACGATCACTTAGGGACGTTGAAAGGGGTAGACCTGACAAGTGCAAGTATTGGTTTTAAAATCATTAATACTCGAGGGTTCAATAGCACTTCACCTGTTCGATCGCTGCAATTGATTGACGGTGTGGATAACCAAAGTCCTGGACTAAACTTTAGCCTAGGTAATTTTTTAGGTGCACCAGATTTAGATATAGTAACCGTCGATGTTATTGCGGGTGCAAGCACTGCTTTTTATGGACCTAGTGCCTTTAATGGTGTGATATCCATGCAAACGAAAGATCCTTTTCAATTTACAGGGTTGAGCGCAAGTTTAAAAGCAGGAGAGCGCAATTTGACAGAGTTTTCAATGCGTTGGGCAGCTAAGGTGAATGAAAAATTCGCATATAAAATCAATGTGTTTGCGCTAAAGGCCGACGATTGGGAGGCAAATAACATGGATCCGACAGATATCAGTCGGGATGATGCAACAAATCCGGGTGGATACGATGCCGTGAATCGCTACGGAGACGAAGATTGGTGGGATGATGGAGGCGACTCAAAGACATTCCCTGGACTAGGAAGATTTTATCGTCCTGGCATTGAAGAGAAGCATTTAGTGGACTATGACACCGAAAACATTAAGTTGACCACCGCACTACACTACAAAATCAAGGAAGATTTAACAGCGATTTATGCTGTCAATTTCGGTTCAGGTACAACCGTATATCAAGGAGATAATAGATATAGTCTCAAAGACATATTATTCCTTCAGAATAGAGTAGAGCTTCAAAAGAAGGACAAGTGGTTTTGGCGAGCTTATTCCACTCATGAAGATGCTGGTAATAGTTACGACGCCTACTTTACAGCGTTAAGAATGCAAGACAGTGTAGTATCGAATCAATCTTACAATCTTTATTACACGGGCCTTTGGAATATATTTAATAAGCCAAAAGTTCGTGCCATGCCCGGGGCACCGGCAAACAGTCTTCCCATGAGTCAGTATCAGTCTATAATGGATTCACTGATCGCAAGTAACCCGGATTTTTTTAATCAGCTACACGAAGACAATAGGAGTAATGTATCAATAGCTACAGCATCTGACGCTTTAGGTGCAGTAACCATTGAGGAACTTGAAAGTTTCGCAAATCAACTAATACCCGGTACATCAGAATTTAACAGTTTGAAAAACCACATCACATCTACCTTGTTTACTGAAGGTGGTAGCCGTTTTTATGATAAGTCGGCATTGTATCATACTCAGGGAGAACGCACCTTTACCTACGATAATGGGGCAGTATTCAGAATAGGTGGTAATTTTCGTTTGTACACTCCGAAGAGCGCCGGTACCATTTTCTCTGATACCGCAGGCACGGTAATAACAAATAGAGAAGCTGGTCTTTACGGTGGATGGGAACAATCATTTATTGATGAGCGACTCAAATTAAGTGCAACTGGGAGGGTCGATAAGAATCAGAATTTTAGAGCTTTGGTTTCTCCAGCAGTTTCTTCGGTTTACAAAGCGACTGAGAATCAAACCTTTCGCTTAAGTTTTTCTAGTGCCATTCGAAATCCTACATTGGCAGATCAGTATTTAAATTATAATGTCGGTAGAGCAGTACTTCTCGGTAATCTAGACGGCTTTGATTCTTTGGTTACGATAGATAATATCGCAGATTATTTGGGTAAACCAGCTAATGAGAGACTTTCACATGATTTTGGTTATTTCAACGTAGATGCCATAAGACCTGAAAAGGTTAAAACAGCTGAGGCGGGTTACCGAGCCACTATTGGTTCTCGTGTTTTTGTAGATGCGAATTACTACTACAGTCTTTATGATGATTTCATAGGGTACATTATCGGAGCTGAAATAGAGGAGGGTACTACGGCTATTGACCGATTAAAGTCATTACAGGTTTATCGTGTAGCTGCTAATGCGACCGAACAAGTAACTACACAAGGCTTTAGCATCGGTATGAATACTTTTGTGGGAAACTACCAGACGTTAACTGGCAATTATAGTTGGAATAAACTCACCTCTGCAGTTTCTGACCCAATAGTCCCCGCGTTCAATACCCCAGAACATAAATTCAATCTAGGCTGGAACATTCGAAATTATCCATGGAATCAGGACGATTCTAAACTCATTGGAGCCGGTGTGAATTACAAATGGGTGCAAGGTTTTG
>Ga0233438_10000414_pt1 | contig 55164 bp, 50 predicted proteins | sample SI_123_September_FD_182720 | JGI IMG/M metagenome (GOLD analysis project Ga0233438, IMG submission 182720) | Seawater microbial communities from Saanich Inlet, British Columbia, Canada - SI_123_September2016_10_MG | ecosystem: Environmental > Aquatic > Marine > Inlet | place: Canada: British...
ATTTGAGATATCTTTCTGTAACCAATAGGGGAAAGAAGACACTCTTTATATTCACAAATTCTGTTGAATAAATACCGTTGATATTTACTATAATTTGATTCCCAAAGTTTAGTGGTAGTAATTGATAATGAGAATCTTATATTGATTTTAGAGGGGTAAGGATAACCGTTTGTTTTTTTTACTCCACCGTAACCGACTTCGCTAAATTCCTAGGTTGATCAACATTACATCCTCTTTGAACTGCTATATAATAAGATAAAAGTTGTAATGGAATTGTAGTTAAAATAGGGGTGAAACATTCCAAAGATTCTGGGACTTCAATACAATAATCGGCTAGTTCTTTAACACGTACATCTCCTTCGCTTACAACTGCAATTATACGTCCCTTTCTTGATTTGATTTCTTGGATATTACTAACCACTTTATCATAATGCCCTTTTTTAGTTGCAATTACTACCACAGGCATTTGTTCGTCTATTAATGCAATTGGACCATGTTTCATCTCCGCTGCAGGATATCCTTCTGCATGGATGTATGAAATTTCTTTAAGTTTTAAAGCCCCTTCTAGTGCTACTGGGAAATTATAACCTCTACCTAGATAGATACAATTGTTGGTATCATTAAAAGAAGAAGCGACTTCTTTAATTAAAGTTTCCTGCTTTAAAATTTCCGAAACTTTATCTGGTAAAGATTCTAACTCTGCAAGATGTTGTTGATATTCTGATCGAGATAAAGACCCTTTTAACATCCCTAAATGAAGTGCCAATAAAGAAAAAACTGTAATTTGAGTAGTAAATGCTTTAGTAGATGCAACTCCAATTTCTGGCCCGGCATGGGTGTAACAACCCGTGTCGGTCATTCTAGAAATAGAAGATCCTACTACATTACAAACACCGTAAACGAATGCACCACGTTCCTTAGCGATTTTAATAGCTGCTAAGGTGTCTGCTGTTTCTCCAGATTGAGAAATGGCAATGATTATATCGTCTTGAAAAATTATTGGATCACGGTATCTAAACTCAGAGGCGTACTCAACCTCAACCGGAATTCGAGTAAATTTTTCAATTAAATATTCGGCAACTAATCCAGCATGCCATGAGGTACCACAAGCAACTATTAGGATTCTTTTTGCTTTTAAAAATTTATTTTCATGATCTCTTAAACTGGAGAGGGTTATCTTTCCTTCATTAGAAAGCAAACGTCCCCTTAGAGTGTCTCTAATAGCCTGAGGTTGCTCAAATATCTCCTTGAGCATGAAGTGTTCATATCCGCCTTTTTGAATGTTCTCTAAGCTCATTTGAAGCTTTTCAACATAAGGCTTAATTACTTTGTCTGTTTTAATTTTTCGAATTGAAATGTCGCGATTATTACGAATAATTGCTAAATGCTCCTCTTCTAAATAAATTACATTTTTTGTATACTCAATAAATGGAGTTGCGTCTGAAGCTACAAAAAACTCATTTTCACCTACACCGATAGCCAAAGGGCTTCCAAGTCTTGCCGCGATGAGTTCGTTTGGCTTTCTGTGATCAAAAACCACAATTGCATAAGCCCCTATTACTTGAGTTAGTGCAATTTGAACTGCTTTCCCGAGTTTTACTTTTTCTTTCTTTTGAATATCTTCTATCAAATTAACTAATACCTCGGTATCTGTATCCGATGTAAAAGTGTAACCTCGTTGAATCAATTCTTCTTTTATTGACGCGTAATTCTCAATGATTCCGTTATGAACCAATACTAAATTGCTTGAATTTGAAGCTTGGGGGTGCGCATTTTTATCATTTGGTATTCCGTGGGTTGCCCAACGGGTATGTCCGAGTCCAACTTGTGCGTCAATTGAATTTTGATCTTCCAGCTTCAGCTCCAGGTCACTAACTTTTCCTTTTGTTTTAATTGTATGCAATTCAGAACCATCAAATAAAGAAACACCAGTACTGTCATAACCTCGATATTCAAGTCTTTTGAGACCTTTTATAATAATTGGTGCTGCTTGTTGATTTCCTATATAAGCTACTATTCCACACATAATAAATAATTATTTTGTAAAGTTTGTGTAAATTAATTCTAGTTTCAATCTTTGATTTTCAAATTCTTCTTCAGGATTTGAGCCAATTAAAACGGTTCCTAATGGATTTAATATTGTTGCTGTTGGATATGAAATTTCTTCACCCTCACCATTAAAAAAAGCACGCTTTACAATCTGATTTGAAATGTCTGCAGACACTGCTAATCTCAGCGGAACATTTGTAGAGTCTTTACGTATGAGATTATTTACATGCTGTGTTATTTTGAACTTATATCGATAAGGCCTACCGTCTTGATATTCTAAAATACCGCCATAAATATATTTGGACTTATTATGTTGCGTATTATCCACTGTTTGATCATCAATATAATCTAACAAAGGAGTTCCGTCACCTTCTTTATAAAGGTACAATCGATCTGCAATTATATCTTCAGTATTCAAGTTCTCAACCCAATCAGAATCAACATAAAAAACTAAATTAGCTTCGTTAATCAACCAACTATTTTCTCTAATTTCGTCTAGTTTTGAAGCTGCAGATCCATCTGAATGATTTCCAAAAAGCTCAATATTAGACGTTAAACCCATACCCCCTTTTAGATATAAATTATTTGTGCCTGAAGTTTGGCCTACAGCCTCATCTACAGCTGGGTTTATATATGAATTGTTCAAATGATTAATAGTAATTGCAGGAGTAAGTGCAAAATCTCTTCTAGACCTGTCTATAGAAAAATCGCTCGTGTCGTCCGGCGTATCGTTATCGTTATAGCGGTCGTACTCATAGGTAACCACAATACTAGCAGAATTAAAGTTAAGAAGCATGTATAGATCCTCCGAAGGATTCTCCATTCTGATATAAATTCCTTTTATATACTTCTGAAACTCCGAAGTATTTGCCAAGGAATCTGAACCTTCAATGTCAATGAATTTTCTTTGAAAAAAATCGGTGTTTAAAGGGACTTTAATTCTTGGGGAACGACGATTTTGTATTAAGGTTGTTTCATCTACATCTTCTGTATCTGGGTCATCTTCAATATAATTAATTCGAACCTCTCCTAAATCTAATTGATAGGACTCATCGAAGAGAGTTTCGCCAACAAAATCTTCTTGATATAAATCTCTAGAAGAGTAGAAAGCTTGGTTAGACTCAAAATTATCTGACGGATCAAGCGCATTTAGATAATAGGTCAATTCTTCAACTTTTAAATTAAATGTTGAATTTTTATTTCCAAAAATGGAATCTATAGAATAGGTTTTATTTTCAATTATATAATCTGTATTATCTGTGTCGTCTGCATCTAGTATTCCATCTCCGTCACTATCGTCACTCAACGGATTTGTTCCGTCTTGTGTTTCTACAGCATCAGAGATTGAGTCACCATCTGTATCACTCTCTGGATTGTCTGGGTCAATATCTAAACTGTCATAAACTCCGTCACCATCTCGATCTCTAGAATTATAAAAAAAAGGTATTTCTAAGTAGGCAGAAATAACCTGTTCGTTTTCTTGAATCCAAGATGTGTTATCTTCAGAACCCTGTTCTTGCTCTTTTGTTAATCCTCCAAAAAAGGTTGTTGGGGGAAGGTTTAATTGAGAAATAATATAAGCAGAAGATTCACCAATATTTGGAATATCAATTGTCCCTAACTGAAGCGTATTTAATCCGTCTGCTTGAAAATCTGATATAGCACGATTTTGATGAGAAACTACAGGTAATTCAACTTGGCTTGTTTCAAATGCATTTGATCCTATTAAGTTATAACCAACAGTATTAAAATCTTTATTACAAGAGGCTACTGCAAATGTTAGCAGAAGAAAGAATATAGTATTCTTTCGGATATTAAACTTAAGATTCATATTGGGGTTAAATAATATGGTTATTGAAAAAATCAACATAAGAGTTTTCCTTTGCGCTATCTTCAAATGTTAGCGTAGGAATTTTTTGGGAATCAATTTTCGATAAAATACTTTTAGCAATGTTTTCTCCGGAAAGAACAACTCCATCAGAATAATTAATCGCAAGATTCATTAAATTCTCATAAGTTGATTCCTTAAGTGTGCTTCTAGCCTCTTCATCTTTTACATCATAAGAAACTTTGTTCAATAACTCAGAAGACAATTCCCCTTCAAAATCATTTGGGTAAACAGAAGTTACAATTTTACTTGACTCAAAAATTGGGTCTTCTGAAAAATATGTTTTCATGTATAATGGAAAAAGAGATGCAAACCATCCATGCAGATGGATTACGTCTGGAGACCAGTTTAATTTTTTTACAGTTTCGATTACTCCTTTTGTAAAGAAAATCATACGCTCGTCGTTGTCTGGAAATAAAACACCATTCTCATCTTTAAGTATTGCTTTTCTTTTGAAATACTCTTCGTTATCTATGAAGTAAACTTGCATTCTTTCTTTTGGAATGGATGCAACTTTTATAATTAAAGGCATATCCATATCATTGATAACCATGTTCATTCCTGACAAACGAATAACTTCATGTAACTGATGTCTTCGTTCGTTAATCATTCCGTAACGTGGCATAAAAATTCTTATTTGCCCACCTGCATCGTTGATTGCCTTTGGGATTTTAAATGAATTGATTGCCTGATCTGTTTGAGGTAAATAGGGGGTTACCTCCGATGATATAATTAATACTCTCTTGTTTTGCATAAAACGGTTTTAGCTTTCTTTAATAGAAAGTTTAGCAAAATTACAAAAATTCTTCCGATCATTAGAAAAAACAGTACTTTTAGCCTGTTAATCTTTTCTAAAAATGAAGGTTTTTAAACATTCTAAAGAGCTAAATGCTTTAAAAAACAAATTGTCGGCTAAGTCAATCGGTTTAGTTCCGACCATGGGGGCGCTTCACAAAGGGCATATAACGCTGGTAGAAAAGGCGTTATCTGAAAACGAATTAGTCATTGTATCTATTTTTATTAACCCAACTCAATTTAACAATCAAGATGATCTAAAAAATTATCCGAAAACCCTAGAATCAGACTTATTAAAGCTAAAAGCTTTAGAAAACAACATTTGGGTTTATTCACCAGAAGTTTCAGATGTTTACAGTAATTCAGTAACCTCTAAAGAATATAGTTTTGGTTTGTTAGAGTCTACTATGGAAGGAGCACACAGAAAAGGACATTTCCAGGGTGTTGCCACTATTGTTCAAAAACTTTTTGATATTCTTAAACCTACAACAGCTTATTTTGGTGAAAAAGATTTTCAACAACTTCAAATAATAACATCCTTAGTTAAACAAGAACAGATACCCGTAAAAATAATCGCGTGTCCAATTATTAGACATGAAGACGGTCTAGCAATGAGCTCCAGAAACACAAACCTCAGCGATACACAAAGAGCAATTGCTCCAATAATTTATGAAACACTCCAAAAAGCAGTTGCTTTAAAAGAAGAAAATAGCCTAGAGCAAATTGAAATTTGGATTACTGATTTCTTTAATAAGCATCCGGAAATTGAACTTGAATATTTTACTATTGCTGAAGAAAAAACACTTCAAAAAGTTAATCACTTAAACGGAGAAAAGACAAGAGCATTCATTGCTCTTAAACTTGGAGAAGTAAGGTTAATTGACAATGTTAAATTTTAATACCTTTGCCGAATGCAAATAGAAATTTTAAAGTCAAAGATTCATCGTGTAAAAGTAACTGGAGCGGATCTTAATTATATTGGGAGTATTACCATCGACAGCGCGTTAATTGAAGCTGCTAACCTTGTGCCAGGTGAAAAAGTTCAAATCGTAAATATTAATAATGGTGAGCGACTTGAAACTTATGTTATCGAAGGGGGAAAAAATTCTGGAGAAATTACTTTGAATGGTCCTGCTGCTAGAAAAGTTCAAAGAGGAGATATGATTATTATAATAAGCTATTGCTCAGTTCCTTTTGAAAAAGCCCGAGACTACAAGCCTATTCTTTTATTTCCAAACGAAGAAACTAACTTATTGCAATAAGCTTAGTGAAGAATAAATTAACCCAATTTCTGAAAATATTTTTACCATTATTAATTGGGGTTGTTTTTATTTATTTATCCCTTAAAGACACTACATTACAAGACAGGGCAACAATCTATGCGGGTATTAAAAATGCTGATTATAGTTTCGTTCTTCTTTCTTTAACGCTTGGTTTATTCAGCCATTTATCTCGTGCTTATCGTTGGAACTTTATGCTAAATCCAATGGGATATAAGCCAAGATTGATAAATAATGTTTTAGCAATTTTCATTACCTATATAGCAAACTTAGGAGTTCCAAGGTCTGGAGAGTTTTTTAGGGCAACGGTAATGAAAACCTATGAAAATATCCCTTTTGAAAAAAGTTTTGGAACTGTGATCGCAGAAAGGTTAGTAGATATGTTAATGCTATTTCTTGTAATTGGAATCGCATTGTTGCTCCAATTCGATTTTATTGTGAACTTTTTGAAAGAACAATCGTTCAACCCCTCTTTAGCTGTAGTTTGTGTTTTAGTGATTGCTGTAGTTTTTTGGATTTCAATAAAAATGCTTAAAAAATCAAAATCTATTTTTGCTCAAAAGATAATCCATTTAATAAATGGATTGACAGAAGGTATTTTAACTCTTGTTAAAATGCCGAAAAAATGGGCTTATCTTTTTCATACTTTTTTGATTTGGGGACTCTATATTTTAATGTTTTACATTATTAAATTTTCTATTCCAGAAACTGTTGATCTACCCTTTGAAGCCCTCTTAATCGGATTCTTAGTTGGTGCTATATCAATCTCTGCAACAAATGGAGGTATTGGGATTTATCAGTTCTCGGTTTCTCTGGTCTTAATCAGCTATGGTATTTCTAAGGAATCTAGCTTAGCATTTGGTTGGATAATGTGGTCCGCTCAAACCGTTATGGTTATTCTTTTTGGCAGTCTTTCCTTTTTGGCATTACCCCTTGTAAATCGAAAAAAGTAAGTACCTTTCACTTGTACTATACTTAACTTGATTATGAAACAAAATACATTTCTTCTGCTTTTGCTTATAAGTAGTTCCCTTATGGGTCAAATTACCTCACAAACAATAACCTCTATCATTTTAGAGAACTCAAGAACAATAGACTTATATGTCCCAGAGATAGAAGAAGGAAATGTCGAACCTTTACCTTTAATTGTTGTTCTAGAAGGCGATAAGATATTTAACCTTGTGGTAAGTAATGTTAAGTTTTTATCAGAAAATGACTACATGCCTAAAGCTATAGTTGTTGGGATTAATCAAGCGGGTTATTATCAAAAACAAAGAGATTTTGAACTTGATAAAAGCACAGGACAGTTAACAAATAGAGGGGCTAACTTTAAAAAGTTTATAAAATCTGATGTCATACAAAAGCTTTCTATTCAATTTCCTCTTTCAAAGTTAAAGATAATTATTGGTCAAAATAAAGGTGCTAATTTCATAAACTACTTTTTATTAGACAACTCCAATACGTTTACTTCCTATATTGCTGTTAATCCAGATATGCCCCAATCAATTATTGAACCCCTTATAGAGAAACTTAAAAGCACTACTATAGAAACAAATTATCATCTGTTTAATTCTGCAAATCTTCCAGTAAACCAAGGTAAAAAGATAAGCGATTTTAGCAAAGATTTTAAAGAAGTTGAAAACAGTATGCTTCGAAAATCATATAAATTATTCTCTTATCCCGATGAAATATCATCGGTAGCATATTCAATACCCATTGCGCTTGAAACGATGTTTAGAACATTCCAACCCATTAGTGTAAAAGAATTTAAAGAAAACTTATTAAACGACACTATTGTTCCTCACCAATATCTAATCGATAAATACCAGAAAATAACAAACGAATTGGGTATTCAAAAAAACATCATTTTAAATGACATCATAGCCGTTTTTGAAGCATCGAAACAGAAGTCAGACGCTGAATCACTTTTTGTTATAGGCGAACTTTGTCTTGACTTGTATCCTGATGCTGTTATTGGGCATTATTTTAATGGATTAGCTTACGAGATTATTGAAGAATATAAAAAAGCACTCAAAAGCTACGAAAGAGCTTATAACTTTAAACCCATAAGTTTTATATCTAAAGAAATGATTCTAAATAAAATCGAATCTCTAAAATAATGTCCTAAATGAGTAAAATTAAAACCACTTTTTTTTGTCAAAAATGCGGAACTCCCCATGCTAAATGGCAAGGCCAATGTAACGGCTGTAAAGAATGGAATACCCTAGTCGAAGAAGTTGTAGAAAAATCCAAAGAGAAGGGTTGGTCAGAGCCAAAAACCCAGAAACTAAAAGGAACATCTCCAATTCGAATTCAAGAAATCGAAACGGACAAAGAAACACGTATTACATCAAACGATTCTGAATTAGATCGTGTGCTTGGAGGTGGACTTGTTCCTGGGTCTGTAACCCTATTAGGAGGAGAACCTGGCATTGGAAAATCTACTTTACTACTCCAAATTTCACTTCAAATAAAAGGGAAAGTACTTTATGTTTCTGGAGAGGAAAGTCAAAAACAAATTAAATTAAGAGCAGAAAGAATTGAGTCAAAAAACGAAAACTGCTTTGTTTTAAGTGAAACTCAAACACAAAAAGTATTTAAACAAATTGAACTTTTACAACCAGATATTGTAATAATAGATTCTATTCAAACACTACAAACACAATATATTGACAGTAGTCCAGGTAGTGTTTCTCAAATTAAAGAATGTACTTCTGAGTTAATTCAGTTTGCAAAAAAAACAAACACCCCTGTCCTTTTAGTAGGTCACATTACAAAAGATGGTGCTATTGCTGGCCCTAAAGTATTAGAGCATATGGTTGATACTGTTTTACATTTTGAAGGGGATCGAAATCACATTTACAGAATCATTCGCGCTCAAAAAAATAGATTTGGATCTACGGCAGAAATAGGTATTTATGAAATGTTATCAACCGGTCTTAGAATTGTAACAAATCCGAGCGAACTACTAATTTCTCAGACAGAAAGAGAAATGAGCGGGCATGCAATTGCGGCAACCATGGAAGGGGTTAGACCTCTAATGATTGAAGTTCAAGCATTAGTTAGCACTGCCGTTTATGGAACCCCTCAAAGAAGTGCCACGGGTTTCAACGCCAAACGTCTTAATATGCTTTTAGCTGTTTTAGAAAAAAGAGCTGGTTTTCAATTGGGAAGTAAGGACGTATTTCTAAATATAACCGGAGGGATAAGCAGTGAAGACCCTGCTATTGACCTCGCAGTTGTTTCTGCTATTTTATCGAGCTATCATGACATGGCTCTTCCTAAGGAAATATGTTTTGCAGCTGAAATAGGTTTATCTGGAGAGCTTCGCCCTGTCGCTAAATTAGATCAAAGAATTACTGAAGCAGAAAAACTAGGTTTTGAAACCATAGTCAGCTCAAAAGGCGCTAAAAATAAAGTTGTTGCTCAAGGAATTAACTCCCTGTCTTTAACAAAAATAGAAGAAGTTATTGCTCTTTTGTTTGCATAAAAAACTACTTTAGTTAACTCAAATAAACACTTATTTTTCTTTTAAAACCCATCTCATGGAAAAAATAATACAACAGTTTTTAGACGAAGTAAAACAACGAAATCAACATGAGCCTGAATTCATGCAGGCAGTAACTGAAGTTGCTGAAAATGTAATCCCTTATATTGTTAAAAACGACATCTATTACGGTCAAAATATTTTACTAAGAATGGTAGAACCCGAACGTGTTGTTTTTTTTCGGGTCCCCTGGATTGATGACCAAAATGAAATAAAAGTAAACCGTGGGTATCGGATTGAAATGAATTCAGCAATTGGACCTTATAAAGGAGGTCTAAGATTTCATCCTAGTGTAAATTTAAGTGTACTCAAATTTTTAGCATTTGAACAAGTATTCAAAAATAGCCTAACAACACTTCCTATGGGAGGTGGTAAAGGGGGTTCAGATTTTGATCCAAAAGGTAAGAGCGATAAAGAAGTGATGCGTTTTTGTCAAAGTTTTATGTCGGAACTCTTTCGACATATTGGGCCAAACAGAGATATTCCTGCAGGAGACATTGGTGTAGGAGGAAGAGAAATTGGTTATTTATTTGGTCAATACAAACGTCTTAAAAATGAATTCACTGGAGTATTAACAGGAAAAGGAGTAAGCTGGGGAGGGTCTTTAATTCGTCCAGAAGCTACTGGATATGGAGTAGTTTATTTTACACAAAAAATGCTTGAAAATATAGGAACAGGCCTAGAAGGGAAAAAAGTAGTTCTTTCAGGTTCTGGTAACGTAGCACAATATGCTGCTGAAAAAGTTATTCAATTAGGGGGAATTGTTAATACTCTTTCGGATTCTGGAGGCTACATTTACGACAGAGATGGTATAAATTCTGAAAAGCTAAAATATATTATGGATCTCAAAAACATTAAAAGAGGTCGAATTGAAGAATATATTAAACAATATCCAACAGCTGAATTTCATGCTAAAAAAACCCCTTGGGAGGTTCCTTGTGACGTAGCAATACCTTGTGCAACCCAAAACGAGCTCCACAAAGAAGACGCCTTAATGCTCATTAAAAATGGATGTGTCTGCGTTAGTGAAGGTGCTAATATGCCTTCTACGTCTGAAGCTATTCATGAATTCACGGTAAATAAAATATTATTTGCTCCTGGAAAAGCATCAAATGCAGGAGGAGTAGCTGTTTCAGGTCTAGAAATGGCTCAAAACTCTTTACGTTACAATTGGACTCGAGATGAGGTTGACACACGTTTAAAAAATATAATGAGTGATATTCATCAATCTTGTGTTGAATATGGACAAGAAGATGGGTATGTAAATTATGTAAAAGGTGCTAATATCGCCGGCTTTGTTAAAGTTGCAGATGCTATGTTAGCTCAGGGAGTAGTATAAATATGCTTGTGAAAACTAAGGCCATTGTCCTAAATACAATAAAATATAGTGACTCGAGTCTAATCGCACGTTGTTACACAAAAGCGCTAGGTAGACAATCGTTTATGCTTAAAGGAATTTTGAGTGCTAAAAAAGGGGCCATTAGAAAATCTCAATTTCAAGTACTTTCTCAAATAGAAATTCTTTTTGATCATAAAAAAAATGGAAAACTACAATTTCTAAAAGAGGTAAAAATAACCTACCCTTATGTTTCTATTCCTAATAGAATAGAAAAGAATGCTTTAGCTCAATTTCTTGCAGAGATTCTAAAAAATTCGATCTTAGAAGAAGAAGAGAACCCTTCTCTTTTTACTTTTTTAGAAACTGCTCTTGAATGGCTTGATTCTAATGATGAAATAAGTAATTTTCATTTAGTTTTCCTAATCAACTTAACCAAGTACTTAGGTTTTTTTCCCAATGAAGATGATTCGGAAGCGCTTTATTTTAACCTAGAAACAGGTTGTTTTAGTTCAGTCTTACCCTTTGAAAAACACATTGAAGGAGAGCAAGTATTGATCTTTAAAGAATTATTAGGCATGAATTTTGGTGGTAATATTAAAAGAAAACTAAACCGAACAAAAAGACGCGAATTATTGGAAACCCTAATTGAATATTTTGAGCTACATTTGTTGGGGTTTTCAAAACCAAAATCATTGCAAATTCTCAATGAAATATTTGATGACGTTTCCTAATAGTTTAACTACCTTTTTCATGTTATTTGTTGGCTTTCTCTACTCACAAGAAGTCACTGTTCTTGATGCGCTTACTCAAGAGCCTTTATCAGGGGTAGCCTTGTATAATCAAAACAAAGACAGGAATACAATTACAAATTCAGATGGAACATGCTTTTTAAGTGTATTTACTTCAGAAGATCTTATTTCTTTTCAATATATGGGGTTTGAAGTACAGCATTTTTCAAAAGAAGAATTAAAAAACAAAGGATATAAGGTTTCACTCAACATAGAACTTAAGGAACTGTCTGAAGTTATTTTGTCGGTTGCAAGGACCCCATCGAAAAAAAATCAAATTGCAGAAAAAGTATCCGTAATCAATTCTTCTGAAATAAAAAATAACAATCCACAAAATGGCGCAGACCTTTTATTACTCGCTCCTAGTGTTCGCCTTCAAAAATCACAAGGAGGTGGAGGAAGTCCTGTTTTAAGAGGTTTTGAAGCAAATCGAGTTTTATTAGTAATCGATGGCGTTCGAATGAATAATGCTATTTATAGGTCAGGCCATTTACAAAATGCAATTACCGTTGATCCAAATACAATTGAACGGGTTGAATTTGTCTATGGGTCTTCTTCTGTTGGATATGGTTCTGATGCTCTTGGTGGAGTGGTTCATTACTTTACTAAATCCCCTCGGATCAATAGTAAAAAAATGATGAGTAATAGTTTTTCATCTAATTACAACTCCTCGAACCAATCGTTAATTAACCACTTCGACACCGAATTAAGTTTTAAAAACTGGGCTAGCTACAGCAGTATTAGCATTTCGAAATTTGGGGACTTAAAAATGGGAGAAAATAGATTACATGGTTACGATTCATGGGGTTTGGTGCCTTTTTTTTCTGAAAATAACGAAACTACCTATTTCAGTACACCATCAGAAAACAAGAGTTCTAATATTCAAAAGAATTCAGGATATGATCAATTTGACCTCCTACAAAAGTTCATTATCAAGCTACCTCAGGAAAAGCTTCTAACCTTAAACATTCAATATTCTAACTCCTCAGATATCCCACGATTTGATAAACTTAACGAATTTAAAGATGGAGAATTACGTTTTGCAGAATGGCATTATGGACCTCAAAAACGATTTTTAATTTCTCCGCAACTCAAAATTTTTCCGAAAAAGAAATTTTTATATAAAGGTTATTTAACAATGGCCTATCAGAACATAAATGAGTCTCGTATTAAAAGAATGTTTAATAGCTTAAACCGAGCTAATCTTGAAGAAACCGTTCAGGTTTGGAGTTTTAATGGTGATTTTGAAACCAAACGAAAAAACAAAACTAATTTTACTTATGGTTTCGAATGGGTCAAAAATAAAGTTATCTCTGATGCTTTTAATCAAACATTAATTTTAAATGGTTCCGAAATTATTGGAACTTCTAATCCTTTAGAAATTTCAACCCGATATCCAAGCAAAGGAAGTAATTATACCTCAGCTGCATTTTATGGAAATTTCAAGTGGGAAATTAATCCTAAAACTACCTTAACCCTAGGAAGTCGTTACACCCAAACCTGGCTAAAAGCTCAATGGGATAGAAATACAGGGGTATATCCTTTTTGGATGATGAATAGCCCCATCGATAATCTCATGAATATTGATACTCAAAATAAAGCAATTACTGGAAGTCTGTCTTTTACGTATCGCCCAACATCTGATTGGCAATTAAATTTCCTTGCCTCTAGTGGTTTTAGATCACCAAATATTGATGATTTAGGGAAAATTAGAGAGCACAGAGGGATCCTTTTAATTCCCAACCCAACACTAAAGCCAGAGTATGCAAACAATCTAGATTTTGGAATTTCTTATTTTACCCCAAATAAAAAAGGTGCATTTGCAATTAGATTTTACACCACTTTTATTAACGATTATATCGGCCGTAAACTTTCTCCTTTTTATACCAATCAAGAAACTGGAGAAATCACTGAACTTATTTTTAATGAAGAAGTTGTCCAAACACAAATCAATGCTAACATGGGAAATGCTTTAATCCAAGGAGCTTCTTTTGAGGGTAAATGGAAATTCAATTCTTATCTTTCCGTTATATCGGACTTAACTTATACTCGTGCTGATTATTTAAAGGACTTAGGGCCACTTCCTTCTATTCTTCCGTTTTACGGATCTACAATGTTGCGCTACAATAAAAATAAATTTTCTTTTCAAATTAGAAACCGCTTCAGTAGTTCCAAAAAACCAGAAGATTTTAGTCTAGGAGGGGAAGACGGGCTCGATGAAACTCCTATACAACAAAATCCTCAAGGTATTTCTAGTTTTATTGGAACTCCAAGTTGGTCTATACTTAACTTTACTGCTGCGTATAAATTAAAGAACAACTCGAATCTGAGAGTTGGTATGGAAAATATTTTTGATATTCACTATCGTGAGTTTGCTTCTGGAATATCCTCCTCTGGCAGAAATATAGTATTAGGTTTTAACACTAATTTTTAATACAGTTTTGTGTCCAAATAAGTCTTAACTCCATCGTTCCATTCTGACTTCAAAACACTCAAAACAATACTATCTCTTCTTCCTTCAATTGCATTGCAGTTACTTCTTAAAATTCCCTCTTCAACGCAGACAATTTCTTTCATTGCCTTAATGCTTTTGGTGTTTTTAGAATCTGCTCTACACGATCAACTTTAAGAGTTTTAAAAGCATAAGTGAGTAGTGGTTTTTTGCAATTCCGGTTCAATCCTGTTCGTTGAAATTCTTTTCCGTACCAAGTATATGAAATACTAAGGGTATTATGTAGCTCATCTATTTCATGAAACCTTGTACACCCTGCTGGCTTATGTTTCGTTTATCAAAAATTATAAAAGGATAAGCCTTGTTATTCTCTTTTGCCAAAAGAGCGCTTTGAATATACTTTTTAAGGTTGTGTGAACCGTTGGCAGGTGTTAAAGAATGAAACCAAAGGTCTGGCTCGTTTTCAGAAAAAAGGAGTAAATACTTAAAATCATTTAACTCCAATGGTCGCATATGAACACGATCATTTTCTTAATTTATGGTCTGTGAAAAATTAAAATTCATTTATTTTTTGGAGCTTAAGGTTATTATAAAGTATAAATGTATAAAATTCCTTAATTTCGCAACCTTACACATATTCCCAATGGGTTTTAAAGAACATAAACAACTAAAGCTTTCGACAGTTTCTCAAGAGATTTTATCTTATTGGGAAGAGGAAGCAATTTTCGAAAAAAGTATAACCTCTAGAGAGGGTAAAACACCTTTTGTATTCTTCGAAGGACCTCCTTCTGCGAATGGAATGCCAGGGATTCACCACGTTATGGCTCGTGCTATAAAGGATATTTTCTGTCGTTACAAAACACAAAAAGGGTTTCAGGTTAAACGAAAAGCAGGTTGGGATACCCATGGACTACCTGTTGAACTTGGTGTAGAAAAAGAACTTGGAATTACCAAAGATGCTATTGGTAAAACTATAAGTATTGACGAATATAACGAAGCTTGTAAAAGTGCCGTTATGCGGTACACCGATGTTTGGAATAGACTAACCAAAGAAATGGGTTACTGGGTGGATATGGAAGACCCTTATATTACCTATAAGTCTAAATACATTGAGTCTGTTTGGTGGTTATTAAAACAAATCTATGAAAAAGATCTTCTTTACAAAGGATATACCATTCAGCCATACTCGCCAAAAGCAGGAACTGGACTAAGTTCCCATGAGCTTAATCAGCCGGGAACTTATCAAGATGTTACCGATACAACAATTACTGCTCAATTTAAAACAATTAAAGAATCTCTTCCGTCTGTTCTTCAAGCAGAAGCAGATCTTTATATTCTTGCCTGGACAACTACGCCTTGGACCTTACCTTCAAATACTGCATTAACCGTAGGTAAAAAAATCAATTATGTAGTAATTGAAACATTCAACCAATACACACATCTACCTATTAGAGTTCTTTTAGCGGAGGCTTTAGTAGGAAAGCAATTTTCAGGTAAATACATCGCTGTCGAAAGTGAAGAAGACCTAAAATCATATACTTCGAAAGACAAGAAAATTCCATACCGAATAACAAACCAAATTTTGGGTTCTGACCTAGTTGGTGTTCGGTATGAACAATTATGGAAAGACGCTCCGTTGCCTCTAACTAACCCTGAAGATGCGTTTAGAGTGATTTCAGGAGATTTTGTAACCACAGAAGATGGTACCGGAATCGTACACACTGCTCCTACTTTTGGAGCTGACGATGCTCAAGTTGCAAAAGAAGCTATACCACCTGTTCCACCCTTGTTGGTTTTAGATGCATATGGAAATGAACACCCTTTAGTTACTCTAGAAGGTAAATTCCATGAAGTTCTTGGATCCTTAGGTGGAAAATATGTGAAAAACGAATATTACCCAGAAGGAACAGCTCCCGAAAGATCCGTAGATGTTGAAATTGCTATTCGATTAAAAGAAGAAAATAGTGCTTTTAAGGTTGAAAAATATGTTCACTCCTACCCCAATTGTTGGAGAACAGATAAACCTATTTTATATTATCCCCTTGATTCCTGGTTTGTTAAAGTTTCATCTGAAAGAGACCGAATGGTTGAACTCAATAAAGAAATTAACTGGAAACCTAAATCAACAGGAGACGGAAGATTTGGAAACTGGTTAGCAAATGCTAACGACTGGAATTTATCTAGATCCCGTTTTTGGGGTATTCCCCTTCCTATTTGGAGAACTGAAGATGGTCAAGAAACCATTCTTATTGGTTCGATGGAAGAACTTGTTAAGGAAATTGAAAAAGCAATTTCTGCCGGTATAATGACTGAGAATCCTTTTTCTGATTTTGAGGTAGGAAATATGTCTGAACAGAACTACGCCCTAATTGATCTTCACAAAAACACAGTTGATAAAGTAATTCTGTATAGTGCATCTGGGAAACCAATGAAAAGAGAAGCTGACCTCATTGATGTTTGGTTTGACTCTGGTTCCATGCCATATGCTCAGTGGCATTACCCTTTTGAAAATAAAGAAAAAATTGACAACAATGAAACCTTCCCAGCCGATTATATTGCCGAGGGAGTTGATCAAACTCGAGGCTGGTTCTATACGCTTCACGCTATTGGAACTCTTGTTTTTGATTCCGTTGCATACAAAAATGTAGTCTCTAACGGATTAGTTTTAGACAAGAAGGGTCAAAAAATGTCAAAAAGACTAGGCAATGCAGCAGACCCATTTGAAACACTAAAAACATATGGAGCAGATGCTACGCGTTGGTATATGATTTCAAATGCTAATCCTTGGGATAATCTTAAGTTTGATCTTGATGGGATTGCTGAGGTTTCTAGAAAGTTTTTTGGAACACTACAAAACACCTATGCTTTCTTTAGTCTTTATGCCAACATTGATAATTTCACCTTTAAAGAAGATTCAATCCCTGTTTTACAAAGAACTGAAATGGATCAGTGGATTCTTTCAGAACTTAATAAACTCATTGCAACAGTCGATGAGGCTTACAACGATTATGAGCCTACCAAAGCAACTCGAGCAATATCAGAATTTGTTCAAGAAATTTTAAGTAATTGGTATGTTAGACTCTCTAGAAGAAGATTCTGGAAAGGAGAATATCAAGAAGATAAGATTTCTGCCTATCAAACTCTATTTGAATGTTTACTATCTGTAAGTAAATTAATGGCTCCTGTTGCTCCTTTTTATGCAGACCGTTTATACCTAGACCTATGCAATGCAACAGGATTTGAAAAAGAACAATCAGTTCATTTAGCTGATTTTCCAAAAGCTCAATCAGAACACAGAAATCCAGTGATGGAAGAACGAATGGAAAAGGCAAGAACCATTGCTTCTTTAGCTCTTTCTTTAAGAAAAAAAGAACAAATAAAAGTTAGACAGCCTTTACAGAAAGTAATGATTCCGGTCCGTAATTCATCTGAAAAAGAAGCAATTAAAGCTGTTGAAGAATTAATTCTTTCTGAAATTAATGTAAAGGAATTAGAGCTTTTAGACGATGCTAGTGATATTCTTGTAAAAGAAATAAAGCCAAACTTCAAAACTCTAGGTCCACGATTTGGAAAAAACATGAGGTTTGTAGTGGCCGAAATCCAAAAGTTAGATGAAAATCAATTAAAAGCTCTAGAGTCAGAACAAACAATAGAAATACTAGTTGAGGGTGAAAAAGTAACCCTAAGTAATACTGACTTAGACATTCAGTCAAAAGATATAGAAGGCTGGTTGGTTGCTAATAATAACGGAATTACTGTAGCATTAGACATTCAATTAAATGAGAAGTTAATCGAAGAAGGAATTGCAAGAGAATTAATTAACCGAATTCAAAATTTGAGAAAAGATGCTGGTTTTGAGGTTACTGATAAAATTATTTTATATTTGACACCTCACAAAGCATTAAATGATGCTTTAAAGAATAATTTACAGTATATTAAAACAGAAACTCTAACAGTAGAAATTCATATTCAAGATGAACTAGAAAATGGAGTGTTAGTAGAGTTTGATAATGTAAAAACATCTATATTAATTAAACAACATTAGTATGTCGTCAGAAATAAAAAACAGATACTCAGATAAAGAATTAGCTGAATTTAGAACACTAATCGAAGAGAAGATAGAAAAAGCACAAGAAGATTTAGAACTTCTTAAAAGCACCTATATGAATGATGGAAATAATGGGACAGACGACACCTCTCCAACATTTAAAGCATTTGAAGAAGGGTCTGAAACCATGTCCAAAGAAGCAAACACGCAGTTGGCCATTAGACAAGAAAAATTCATTCGTGATCTTAGAAACGCTTTGATTAGAATTGAAAATAAAACCTATGGAATTTGCCGTGTTACCACTAAATTGATTCGTAAAGAACGCTTAGTTTTAGTTCCACATGCTACCTTAAGTATTGAAGCTAAGAACATCCAGAAGTAAATCAATGCTTCGCATTTTAGGTTTCTTTATTTGCGGAATTCTATATGGTCAAATTCAAGAAACTCAGACTTGGGATGCCAGTGAAATAAATTCAATTCATTTAAACTTCCCTTGGGCTAGCTCTATTTCTGTTTCTACTCATAAACACTCTTCAATTAAAGTTAAGTATCAAAAAGAAGGAGAGTACCAAAACCTATATTTAATTAGAAGTAACATAAAAGGTACGGGATTTTATTTAGATGAATATGAAATGCCTAATTCTGAAAAACCAGGTGACAAGCTAAGTGCTCATAAAGTTGTTGCAAACCAAATAGAATTAGAAATTCCCGAATCGATGCTCCTTAATCTTGTTGCAAAAGAAGCGAAGATAAAGTGTTCCGGAATTTTTGAACTTTTAAACATTAATATAGATCATGGTTCTGCTGTATTCAGCATAAGCAACCCAAGCGGCGAAATAAAATCTCTGAGTGCAGACCTTCATTTTTTTGATTTATATGATTCGAAAATTCCAGAAAAACTAAATGTAAAAACTGCCATAGGAAATATACTAGTACACCCCAATTAAAATACTTATTTTTGAATCGTTATGACCTTACTTAGAAGTTCCTTTTTAAATCTTAATCGCAGAAAAGCTCTCATTCTTATTATACTTGTTTTAGTTATAGATCAAGTTTCTAAAATGTACATAAAACTCAATTTTCCACTTTCTGTTTATGGAGGAAATGCTATTGTAGATTGGGGGGTTTTTAAAGTCCTATTCATCGAGAACAAAGGAATGGCGTGGGGAACTAAAATAAATGATATTGTTCCATTCATCAGTGAAGAAGTAGGGAAATTAATTCTTACTCTTTTTCGTTTGGTTGCGATTCCTTTTTTAGGAAACTGGCTTTGGAAAATTTTATCTACTAAAAGTTCACAATTATTAATATGGGCTTTGTGTTTAATTTTTGCTGGAGCAATCGGAAATATAATCGACTCTGTATTTTATGGAATTTGGTTTTCGCATAGTTATGGGCAAATTGCAGAATTTATGCCAGAACAAGGATACGCTTCTATTTTTTATGGACATGTTGTAGATATGCTTCAATTTCCATTAGCAACCTGGATTTGGCCCACTTGGGTTCCATTTGTTGGGGGAGAGCCCTATACTTTTTTTGAATATGTTTTCAATATTGCAGATTTCGCTATCAGTTGTGGAGTAGGAATCATGCTGTTTTTCAATAAAAGAATTTTTGGTTAAAAACAATAAACACGCTCAGGTGTTACGCAATAATCCAAAGGCACATCAGTAGCTTCAGAAACAATCTTTGATTGGTTATGATCAAAAAAAGAAAGTCCAATTTTAATGCAATCTGGCTTGCAAAGTGCTAAAAAGCGATCATAAAACCCTTTTCCGTACCCAATTCGGTTTCCAGTTGAATCAAAAGCTAACAAAGGAATAAAAACGACATCAATTTTTGATGGTTCAATTTCGATTCCTGATTTTGGTTCTGGAATACCCAAAGAATTAACTTCAAAACAAGTCTGATCTGTCAATAAAAAATGCTGAAGGTTTTCCTTATCGAGGATTTTTGGAACAACTACTTCTTTATCTTTTCCTTGCAAAAGCGTTAAAATTAAAGAAGTGTCAACCTCTTTTTGATCTTCTATAGTGAGAAACAAATGAAAAATCTGTTTCTCCCAAACAGGAAGTTCAAGGCATTGATTTGCAATATTCAAACTCCTTTCCATTACTTCATCTTCTGAAAGTTTTTCCCGGAGTTTTTTATAATGTATCCTTATTTGAGATTTGTCCATGGTTAAAATTGTACTGACAAAGAAAATAATTATTTTCGTTAAAGAACTAATCCTTTTAAAATATAGATGAAAAGCGCTGCTTTAACTTTACAAATTCAAACATTACCGGAAGAGCCAGGCGTTTATCAATATTTTGATAAAAATGAGGTCATCATTTACATTGGTAAAGCAATTAACCTAAAGCGAAGGGTAAATTCATATTTTACTAAAAACCACGACAGTAATAAAACTAGATTATTAGTGAAAAATATTGTTCGCATTGAACATATTGTTGTTGTAAGTGAAATGGATGCGCTTTTGTTGGAAAACAACCTCATCAAAAAATATAAACCTCGGTATAACATTCTTCTTAAAGATGATAAAACCTACCCTTGGATTTGCATTAAGAAAGAGCGGTTCCCTAGAATTTTCTCAACAAGAAGAGTCATAAAAGACGGTTCGGATTACTATGGCCCCTATACCAATAAAAAAATGGTTTATATTTTATTGGATCTTATTCGTGGATTATATCCTATTCGCACCTGTACCTATGATTTATCTAAAGAAAAGGTAGCCGCTCAAAAATATAAAGTTTGTTTAGAATACCATTTGGGGAATTGCATGGCTCCCTGTGAAAATAAAATGACAGAATATCAATATGATCAAAACATAAAAGCGATCCGTTCTATTCTTAAAGGGAATTTTAAAGATTCATTACATGATTTTAAATCTCAGATGGAAAATCATGCAGTAAAAATGGAGTTTGAAGAAGCCCAAAAAATAAAAGAGAAATTAGAAATCTTAGAAAACTACCAGTCTAAATCAACTATAGTAAATCCTAAGATTAGTAACGTTGATGTTTTTTCTATTATTACAGATGAGCAATATGGGTATGTTAATTTTCTACAGCTTTCTTATGGTTCAATTATACGATCACATACAATTGAAATAAAGAAAAAATTAGATGAAAGTCCAGAAGAAATTTTGAGTTTAGCCATAATTGAAATTCGTCAACGTTTTAACTCACAATCCAAAGAAATATATTTACCCTTCGAACTCAATTTTGGAAAACAAATAAAAGTAACCGTTCCACAACTCGGAGACAAGAAGAAGATTTTAGACCTTTCTGAGCGAAATGCTAAATACTATAGAATGGAGCGTTTCAAACAAATTCAAATTGTTGATCCAGATCGACATACCGACCGATTAATGAGTCAAATGAAAATTGATTTGCGTCTTTCTGAAGAACCAAGACATATAGAATGTTTTGATAACTCAAATTTACAAGGATCTAACCCGGTCGCTGCTTGTGTGGTTTTTAAAAATGGAAAACCTGCAAAAAAAGAGTACCGTCACTATAACATTAAAACAGTAGAAGGACCGGATGACTTTGCCTCTATGGAAGAGGTCGTTTATAGGCGCTATAAAAGACTTTTAGAAGAAAATCAACCCATTCCACAATTAATAATTATTGATGGCGGAAAAGGTCAGTTGTCTTCTGCGTTAAAAAGTTTAAATGTTCTTGGGTTGCGAGGAAAAATTGCAATTGTTGGAATTGCAAAAAGATTAGAAGAGATTTATTTTCCAGAAGATCCCGTTCCATTATATTTAGATAAAAAATCTGAAAGCCTTAAAGTGATTCAGTTTTTAAGAAATGAAGCCCACCGTTTTGGTATTACATTACACAGAAACAAAAGAAGTAAAGGAGCCATTAAATCTGGATTAGATACTATTCCAGGAATTGGACCGAAAACTAAAGAAAGTCTTCTGAAAAAATTCAAGTCCTTTAAAAGAATAAAAGAGGCCACCAAAAAAGATTTAATCGAATTAATAGGGACTTCTAAAGGGTCTAATTTATATAATCACCTCCAAGAGTTAAATAATAAAAATTGATGTTTTCTTTAACGTAATTACTCTTTTGATTTTAACCAAAAAAATTATCTTTATTAATAAAAGCTATCCGTGTCACGAATAAAATTCATATTTCTTTTAAGTTTTCTTTTAACCAGTTTTGGGATTTTGGGACAAACAAGATTAAACTCAAAAGCTGGGCCTTCAGATGAGGATAGAAATGTATTTATTGATGGAGAGTGGTTTCAATTTAGAATACACTACGGAATTCTTAATGCCAGTTATGTTACCTTAGGGTTAGAGAAAGACACCCTTGACAATGTGCCTGTGTTTCATGCAAAAGGATATGGAGCAACCACTGGTATTGCTAAATTTTTTTATAAAGTCGAAGATTATTACGATAGTTATTTTAGTGAAGAAAGTGGTCTGCCGTTATGGTTTATTAGAAACATTAATGAAAGTGGATATACTAAAAACCTTGAAATTAAATTTGATCATAAAAAAAGAGTTGCTAAAATCAACGACAAAAAAAATAACAAACGCCAAGAAATCAAAATAAATCCAAATGCTCAAGATCTAATCTCAGCTTTTTATTACCTGCGAAATGTCAAAAATATTTCTCAAATGAAAGTTGGGGAAAGTATAAACATAAATATGTTTTTTGATGCAGAGAACTACTTGTTTAAACTAAAATATCTAGGGACAGAAACACTGAACACTAAATTTGGACAAATTCAATGCCGTAAATACATTCCTTATGTTCAAAGCGGACGGGTTTTTAAAGCAGAAGAAAGTGTAACGCTTTGGGTGAGTAATGATCAAAACCAAATACCCATTCGTTTTCAAGCAGACCTTGCTATTGGTTCTATTAAATGTGATCTTGAAAATTTTAAAAATTTGAAATATCCATTTGAAATTGAATTATAAAATTGTTGTTAAGTTTTTATCAAAAAACTATTTTGATAATCAAAACATTACGAAATTTGTGTTCGATTATGATAACCAAAAAAATCTCTTCAAAATTTTCAGCTTTTTATGTCTTTATTTTCATTTTGGCAATGGGTCTAGTATCCTGTAATAGTATAGCCAATGATCCAAAAGAAAATACAGAAGTTGAGGAAATCGCGGAGCAGGAGTCAGACATAAAGTATGGGTTTGACTTTAATAAATTTAACGCCAAAGAGTTCAAAATTAAACGAGGTGATACTTTTGGGGATATTCTAGAACGCAACGGTATTGATTACCCTGAGGTATATAAAATACTTCAAGTTGTAAAAAAATCTAATGTTAACATTCGAAGATTACAAATTGGAAAGCCTTATACGCTTTTATTTACAAAGGATAGTCTGCCTAAAGCATATGCCTTTATTTATAAACCAAACGTCGAAAGCTACAGTGTGATTAAACTAAAAGATAGTTTGTTTGCCAAAAAAATTAAAAAACAAGTTCGTGTTGTTGAACTTGAAGCAACTGGGGTGATTAAATCATCGTTGTATGACACAATGAATCAGAGTGGATATAACGAAAACTTGACCTATTATTTATCTGATGTTTACGCATGGACCATTGATTTTAATAGGCTTAGTAAAGGAGATCGCTTCAAAGTAATCTATACAGAACGATTTGTTGATGACAGTGTTTCTGTTGGGATTGAAAAAATAAAAGCCGCCTATTTTGAACATCGAAATAAGCCCCTTTATGCTTTTGAATTTAAAACGGACAGTCTAAAAGGAATTGTAGACTATTTTGACAACAATGCCAAGAATTTAAGAAGAGCTTTTCTTAAAGCACCGGTGTCTTTCAGTAGAATTTCTTCTCGTTATAATTTAAAAAGAAGAATCGCATACTACGGTAGAGTTAAACCTCACAAAGGAACGGATTATGCTGCTCCTGTTGGTACTCCGATTATGGCTACAGCAAATGGAACGGTTACAAAATCTAGTTATAATAAAGGAAACGGGAACTATGTAAAGATTAAACATAACAACACATACGCTACTCAATACCTCCACATGAAAAGAAAAAAAGTTCGAGTGGGTCAATTTGTAAAACAAGGAGATGTAATTGGATGGGTTGGAATGACCGGAAATACATCGGGTCCTCATGTATGTTATCGTTTTTGGAAAAACGGAAGACAAGTCGATCCGTACAAACAAAAATTACCTGAAGCTAAACCTATATCTAAAGAGTTAAAAAAAGAATTTTTAACTCTTATAGAACCTATAAAAACTCAACTTAATTGTTTGTCTTTTAAAGAAGAAAAAGATCCAACATTAGCAATGAATTAAACCTATGGCATTAAACTCAATAAACCCTTCTGAAACCAAAGCTTGGAAAAAATTAGAAGCGCATTTCAAAACACAAAAAGAAGTAACCCTTCAAGATTCTTTTAATAATGAAGCTTCTAGGTTTAAAAATATGTCCATTCATTGGGAAGATTTCCTAGTCGATTATTCTAAAAATCGGTTGAGCTCCGAAACACTTGCTCTTCTTATTGAGCTTGCAGAAGAATGTGGTTTAAAAAACGCAATAGAAGCTTACTTTGAAGGTGCTGCAATAAACCAAACTGAAAATAGAGCCGTTTTACACACCGCTTTGAGAGCAAAGGAGAACGATCAAGTTTTTGTAGATGATCTTGATGTGATTCCGGAAATTTTCGCAGTCAAAGAAAAAATTAGTCTGTTTACTAGCGCTATAATTTCTGGAGAACATAAAGGTTTTACGGGCAAAGAAATTACGGATGTTGTAAATATTGGAATTGGAGGTTCTGATCTTGGACCAGCAATGATAGTTGAAGGTTTAGAGCATTATAAAAACCACTTAAACACGCATTTTGTTTCTAATGTTGAAGGAGATCATGTACATGAAATTCTTCGAAAACTGAACCCAGAAACTACATTGTTTGTTATTGTCTCTAAAACTTTCACTACTCAAGAAACCTTAACAAATGCGAATACAATCCGAAAATGGTTTTTAAAATCTGCTAAAGAAGAAGCAATTGCCAAACACTTTGTTGCAGTTTCAACAAACCTCAAAAAAATTCAAGCATTTGGTATTCATCCAGACAATGTATTTCCAATGAAAGATTGGGTTGGAGGTAGATTTTCTTTATGGTCTGCTGTAGGGGTAAGTATTGCTCTTGCTGTAGGGGCAGAAAACTTTGAGTTACTACTTAAAGGGGCTAATTCAATGGATTCGCACTTTAGAAAAACACCTTTTGATCAGAACATTCCTGTTGTCCTCGCGCTGATTAGCATCTGGTATAATAATTTTTGGGGAGCAGAAAGCGAGGCAATTATTCCTTATACTCAATATCTTAGAAATCTTCCAGCCTACCTCCAACAAGGTATTATGGAGAGCAATGGAAAAAGTGTAGACAGAAACGGAGAACCTGTTGATTATCAAACGGGAACTATAATTTGGGGAGGTTCAGGGACTAATGCTCAACACGCTTTTTTTCAATTAATTCACCAAGGAACAAAACTAATTCCAGCAGATTTTATAGGTTTTAAAAGTTCACTTTACGGAGAGGAAGATCACCACCAAAAGTTAATGGCCAATTTTTTAGCACAGACCGAAGCTTTAATGCAAGGTAAAAATGGAGCAACTGTTGAGAAAGAATTATTAGAAGCTGGGAAAAATTCAGAAGCTATTAAAGCATTATTACCCTTTAAAATATTCGAAGGAAATCAACCCACCAATACCTTATTAATAGACAAATTAACTCCAGAAAGTTTAGGTAAACTTGTTTCAATGTATGAGCATAAAATATTTGTACAAGGGGTGATTTGGAATATTTTTAGCTATGATCAATGGGGCGTTGAACTTGGTAAACAATTAGCATCAGTCATTCTAACGGATATTACGAAAGAAACACAAAACAAACACGACCAATCTACTCAAGGGTTATTAAATCATTTGGATGCTTAAGAAGGCCTTAAGTCTTTTACTTTAAGTTGAAGAGATAGAGTACCATTCCATTCATTTTCATCGAGTGTGTACACCAAATCAAATGGTTTTTTCGATTGAATATGAGGTAAAAAATCTGCACGCCCAAATGCAATTCCTATCAATGGGTTTGGGCTTGATTTTATAGATAATCTTAAATGAGAACTATCGCTTCCAACGGCTTTAGAAAAGCCAGAATCAATGACTTTTTTTGTTCTAAAAACTGGTCGCATATTTTGAGGTCCAAAAGGTCCAAGCTGTTCTATTATTCTATAAAGCTTGGGAGTTAACTCCTCGAGCTTAACTTCTAAATCATAAACTACTGAGGGAATTCTTTGTTCTGGGAGTATTCGGTCTTTTACAACCTCTTCAAATTTAGCTTTAAAGTTTTCGTAATTTGATTTTTTAACTGTCAATCCAGCGGCATATTTATGCCCTCCAAATTGGACTATATGTTCTTTACACGCATCTAACGCTTCGTAAACATTAAATCCTTTTACAGAACGAACCGAACCAACCATAGTCTCTCCAACCAATGAAAACACTACAGTAGGACGATAATACGTTTCTATTAATCTAGAAGCAACTATCCCGATAACTCCTTTGTGCCAGTCTTCTTTAGAAACAACTGTACTATAACGGTCTTGTTCTTCCAGTTCCTCTATTAAAGCTAGTGCTTCCTTAGTTATTCTTAAATCAGTTGCTCTTCTATCTGTGTTAAATAATTCTATTTTTTTTGCTTTCTCTTCAATGAGTTCAGAATTGGTTTCAATTAAAAGATCAACTGCGTTGAGGGCGTGACTCATTCTTCCTGCAGCATTTATTCTGGGAGCTATAACAAAAACCAAATCGGTAATGCTTACAGGTTTTTTAAGCTGCTCTATAAAAGTCCTCAAGCCATGTCTTGGGTTTGTTCTTAATTGCTCTATACCATGAAAAGCAAGAATTCTGTTCTCTCCTGTCATGGGAACAATATCTGCAGCAATAGCCGTCGCAACTAAATCTAAATAGGATTCTAATTCCCCTGGATCTTCTTCCCAAAAAGTTGTTAGGGCTTGAATTAATTTAAATCCAATTCCACAGCCACATAATTCTTTATACGGATAACCACAATCTTCGCGTTTAGGGTCCAAAACAGCTCTAGCTTCTGGAATTTCATCGCCTGGTAAGTGGTGATCACAGATTATAAAGTCTATTCCTTTAGTCTTTGCATAAGCTACTTTTTCGATTGCTTTAATACCGCAGTCCAAAGCAATAATTAATGTAATCCCTTTTTCTGAGGCAACATCAATTCCTTTGAACGATATCCCATACCCTTCCTCATAACGATCCGGAATATATGGTATAATGTTTTGAAAATAAGGCCTTAAAAAAGAATACACTAAAGCAACAGAGGTTGTGCCATCAACATCATAATCTCCATAAACCATTAGGGTCTCTTGGTCTCTACAAGCTTGATCTATACGATTAACTGCAAGATCCATATCTTTCATTAAAAAAGGATCGTGTAAGTTTGCTAACTGAGGTCTAAAGAATCCTTTTGCAGTATCAAAATCTTCAATTCCTCTTTGAATCAATAGAGCAGCAATAGGTTCAGGAACTTGTAAATCTTCCTGAATTTTAATAACCTTGGTTAAATCTGGTTTTAATTTAGGTTCCCAGCGCATTTATTTCTTTGATTTCCCGGCGATACAGAGCACAAATTCTCCTTTTGGCGGCTTCTGTTTGAGATGTTCTTTTGCTTCTTCAATAGACCCCCTAAAAGTCTCTTCGTGTAACTTAGTTAATTCTCTCGAGAAACTAAGCTGTCGATCTGCTCCAAAAAACTCAATTAGTTGTGAAAGTGTTTTTATTACCTTGTGTGGAGACTCATAAATAATTAGGGTTCTCGTTTCTTCTGAGAGTTGCATTAATCTTGTTTGTCTTCCTTTTTTTGGAGGTAAAAAACCTTCGAAAATAAAGCGTTCGTTAGGTAAACCACTTTGAACAAGGGCAGGCACAAAGGCTGTTGCTCCAGGTAAACATTCGGTTTCAATTTTATTGGCAATTGCTTCGCGAACTAATAAATATCCTGGGTCTGAAATTGCTGGAGTTCCTGCATCAGAAATTAGAGCAATTTGTTTTCCTTGTTTTAATTTAGAAATTATTGAAGCTAAAGTACTGTGTTCGTTATGCATATGATGACTTTGCAATGGAGCCGTAATTTCAAAGTGCTTCATGAGTTTCCCACTCGTTCTAGTATCTTCAGCCAAAATTAAATCGACCTGAGACAGCACCTCAACGGCACGATAAGTCATGTCCTTCAAATTCCCTATTGGAGTTGGAACTAAAAATAGTTTTCCCACGATCTTTTTAGATTTTTATTTGAATATGTATTTTTTAAATTGATGTAGTCAACTTTAAGTTTTTGAATTTTCATCTTCCCGTTTAACTAAAGTTTTGCTCGATTATCTTATAAAATCTAAGTTCAAAAGACTCTTTCTCTTCCCAAAAATTATACTCTGGTTTTACAAAGTTCTCGATGAAATCCTGAGCTTCTTCAAAACTTTCATAAACTGAGATTTGAGAAATAACCCTTTGATAATCTTGTGGACTTTCATCAAATAGGTTTTTTATAAAAGCCAAGCGATCATTCAGCCCAATCTTTAATCCTTTCCCTAAAGCATCATTTAAGTTTTTAGGAGTGTTTTCAAGTGGATTTATATTGGCTGGTTCAGAAGGTTCTTTTTTTACAAAAACAGGTTCACTAATTGAATCTGAAAATAAATTATCAAAAGTAGTGTTCGGTTGGTCTGGGGCTTCGTTCTTTGAAGCATCAAAAGTAGGCGGTTCATCAACCTCAATTGACTCCTCTACTTCTATAACGGGTGCCGTAGAATCTTCTTCTGCTATTTTTGATTGTTCGTGTTGAAGAACAATGATTTTTTTTTGAAGCGCTCCAACTTGTTGTTCCAGTTTAATTAAATCCAGACGATCTCTTTGCTCTAAAATAGACCGAGCGATTTCTCTTAATTCTTCTAGAAGTGTATTAATCATTAAATTTGATTCTTTTCAACAATTAGTTTTAATACTTTTGTTGTAGTAGGTAGCAAAAGCTTTGCTGAAAAATACGAAAATGTTTTTAGAAAACACGGTAAATCAAAACGAACAATTTGGCTGGATAGAAGTAATCTGTGGATCTATGTTTTCTGGTAAAACAGAGGAGCTTATTAGACGCTTAAAAAGAGCTCAATTTGCTAAACAAAGGATTGAGATTTTTAAACCTTCCGTAGACAATCGATATGATGACGAATTGGTTACCTCTCATGATCAAAATCAAATACGGTCTACGCCTGTTCCTGCTGCGGCTAATATTCCTATTCTGGCCTCTGAGTGTGATGTTGTTGGAATAGATGAAGCTCAGTTTTTTGATTCAGAAATTGTTCAAGTTTGTAATGATTTAGCTAATAGAGGAATCCGCGTTATAGTTGCAGGTTTAGATATGGACTTTCAAGGAAACCCTTTTGGACCAATGCCTGCACTAATGGCAACTGCAGAATATGTTACAAAGGTTCATGCTGTTTGTACAGAAACCGGAAATTTAGCACAGTACAGTCATCGTAAATCTAAAGATGATAATGTAGTTGTCTTAGGGGAAAAAAATTTATACGAACCCCTTAGTAGAGCTGCATTTTTTAAAATTAGAGAAAAGGAATCTTTGGAGTCAAAAAAGAAAAAAAATAATTCATGAGCCAAGAAGCTTACTTAACTATTAACCTAAAATCTTTAGCTGATAATTATAATGTATTGCGCTCTAAAATTAATAGAGAAACCCTATTAATTTCGGTTGTAAAGGCTAATGCATACGGGTCGGATGGAGTTAAAATCGCAAAAGAACTATCGGCTTTAGGCACCGATTATTTTGCAGTTGCTTATGCCTCGGAAGGAATTAATTTACGAAAAGCTGGAATTAAAAAACCTATATTAGTTTTTTACCCTCAAAAAGGACAACTCGAAAAACTTATAGAATACAACCTAGAGCCTGCTTTATACTCAAAAGAAATCATTCATTCTTTCCTAGCATTAGTAAATAAAAATACCCGAAAAAAACACCCTGTCCACCTAAAATGTAATACTGGATTAAATAGAATAGGGATTTCGATTAATGAATTAAATGAAGTTCTCAATATACTTGACGAATCTTCTTTAGAAGTAAAAAGTGTTTATTCTCATCTCGGAGCTTCTGAAAACAAGAAACCCTGTGCGTTTACTAAAAAACAAATCGAATCTTTTGAACTAATAAAAAAACAAATACTAAAGCGTTACAAAAATCCTCCGAAATTACACCTCCTAAATAGTTCAGGGGTTTTTAATTATCCAGAACTACAGTATGATGCTGTTCGAACTGGAATTGCACTCTATGGATTTGCCAATCGAACAGAATGGGATGCAGAATTAAAACCAATTGCTAAATTAAGTGCTCCTTTATGTCAAATTCATTACTTAAATAAAGGAGAAAGCGTGGGTTATAATCAAGGATGGATTGCCACCAAGAACAGCATCATTGGAATTGTTCCTGTAGGTCATGCCGATGGGATTGGAAGACAATATGGAAATGGAATTGGAACTGTCCAAATCAACGGAAAGCCTGCTTCGATTATAGGAAATGTTTGTATGGACATGCTCATGATTGATGTTAGTGCAATCGATTGTAAAACAGGGGACGAAGTAGTTTTCTTTGATGAAAACACTACTGCTGTTGACTTTACCGCTTCGGCAAATACAATTTCTTATGAAATACTAACGGGACTAAATAACAGAATTAAAAGGGTTTATATATAAAAAGTTGTAAATATAACTTTTTGTTGTAGGTTTGGTATAATCAATAGTTTCGTTTGGAAGGTTCAATTTTATAAGTACTTTTGCCTTCAATAATTTAAAAAAATTAAAATGAAAGTTGCTCTAGTTGGAGCTACCGGTATGGTAGGTCAAGTAATGTTGAAAGTATTAGCTGAAAGAAATTTTCCATTAACCGAATTAATTCCAGTTGCATCAGAACGCTCTGTAGGAAAACAAATAGAATACAATGGATCTTCTTATTCAGTTGTTGGTCTACAAACAGCTGTCGAAATGAAAGCTGATGTTGCTTTATTTTCTGCTGGAGGGGAAACTTCTCTTGAGTGGGCGCCTAAATTTGCAGCTACCGGAACTACTGTAATTGACAATTCATCTGCTTGGAGAATGGATCCAGCAAAAAAGCTTGTTGTTCCAGAAATAAACGCTGGCGAACTTACTCCTGAAGATAAAATTATTGCAAATCCAAATTGCTCCACCATACAAATGCTTGTTGCTCTTGCACCACTTCAAAGAAATTATGGAATTGAACGACTTGTAATTTCGACTTATCAATCGATTACAGGTACAGGTATTAAAGCAGTACAACAACTAGAAAATGAATACGCAGGTGAAAAAGGTGAAATGGCTTACCCTTACCCTATTCACAGAAACGCTATTCCACATTGTGACGTTTTTCAGGAAAACGGTTACACAAAAGAAGAAATGAAATTGATTCAAGAAACCCACAAAATTTTAGGGGATAATGAAATTAATGTTACAGCTACTGCAGTTCGTATCCCAGTTGTTGGAGGACATAGTGAATCTGTTAATGTACAATTAAAAAAGGATGTTTCTGTAGCTGATGTTCAAGCTTTACTTAACGAAAGTCCAGGAGTGGTTGTTCAAGATAATCCTGACACAAACACTTATCCAATGCCTATTTACGCAGAAGGAAAAAACGAAGTGTTTGTTGGTAGAATTAGAAAAGATTTTTCACAAGAAAACACTTTAAATATGTGGATTGTTTCGGACAACCTAAGAAAAGGTGCTGCTACAAACACAATACAAATTGCAGAATTATTAAACGAAAAAGGCTGGATATAAGCCAATTGAGTTTTTATCAATAAAAAAAGCCTGCATAATGCAGGCTTTTTTTATTGATAAATTCTGGTTTATTCCATTTCGAAATCTTCCATGAATTTTGTTGTATAATTCCCTGCAATATAATCTGGGTGATTCATCAATTGAATGTGAAAAGGGATAGTCGTTTTTATGCCTTCTATAACAAACTCACCTAATGCACGCTTCATTTTATTTATTGCTTCTTCTCTTGTTTGAGCTGTTGTAATTAACTTAGCAATCATAGAATCATAAAACGGTGGAATTGTATATCCAGAGTATACATGAGTATCTAAACGAATTCCGTGTCCTCCTGGAATATTCAAATTTGTGATTTTCCCTGGAGAAGGGCGAAAGTCATTATAAGGGTCCTCTGCATTTATTCTACATTCTATGGAGTGAAGTTTCGGCAAATAATGTTTCCCTGATATTGGGGTTTTTGATGCTACAGAAATTTGTTCACGTATTAAGTCAAAATCGATTACTTGTTCTGTAATTGGATGTTCAACTTGGATTCGCGTGTTCATTTCCATAAAATAGAAGTTTCGGTGCTTGTCTACAAGAAACTCAACAGTTCCTGCTCCTTCATATTTAATGTATTCAGCGGCTAAAACTGCTGCTGCTCCCATTTTTTCACGAAGTTCATCGGTCATAAAAGGAGAAGGAGTTTCCTCTGTTAACTTTTGGTGGCGTCTTTGAACCGAACAATCTCGTTCAGACAAATGACATGCCTTCCCAAAACTATCTCCAACTATTTGAATTTCGATATGCCTAGGCTCTTCAATAAGTTTTTCCATGTACATGCCGTCATTTCCAAAAGCAGCAGCTGCTTCTTGACGCGCACTTTCCCAAGCTTTTAAAAGATCTTCTTCAGCCCATACAGCGCGCATTCCTTTACCTCCTCCACCAGCGGTAGCTTTTAGCATAACCGGATAACCCATTTCGGCTGCTAATTTTCTAGTTTCTTCAAAATCTTTTAAGATCCCTTCGGAACCAGGAATGGTTGGAACCCCTGCTGCCTTCATGGTTGCTTTAGCCGAAGCCTTGTCTCCCATTCGGTTAATCATATCACAAGATGCTCCTATGAACTTGATTTGATGTTCTTCGCACATCTTAGAAAACTTTGCGTTTTCTGACAAAAACCCATAGCCTGGATGAATAGCATCTGCATTAGTGATTTCGGCTGCAGCCAAAATATTTGCCATCTTAAGATAGGATTCTGAACTCGGTGCAGGACCAATACAAACGGCTTCGTCTGCAAATTTAACGTGTAAACTTTCTTCGTCTGCCTTAGAGTAAACTGCAACAGACTTAATTCCCATTTCTTTACAAGTACGAATTATTCTAAGCGCAATTTCTCCTCGATTTGCTATTAGTATTTTCTTAAACATGAATCTGTTTTTTGTGAAACTTTAAGATGGGTCAACCAAGAATAGAGGTTGATCAAACTCTACAGGAGTAGAGTCGTCTACTAAGATTTTTACAATCTTTCCTTGAACTTCAGACTCAATTTCATTGAATAATTTCATTGCTTCAATTACACAAAGAACATCTCCTTCTTTAATTTGTTGACCTACCTCAACAAAAATTGGCTTATCTGGTGCTGGTTTTCTATAAAATGTCCCAATAATTGGAGATTTTACGGTAATGTAATTGTCGTTCTCATTAGCTTTCGCTTCGGCTGGTGCTGCAGCTAAAGGAGCATCAGCTACGGGAGCTGAAGCTTGAACAACAGGTGTACTTGGCACTAAGCCTGGATGCTGTTGAACAATTGTAGTGGTTTCTAGACGATCTTCTCCACCTGTTTTGATGGTGATTTTGATGTCTTCCATTTCAAGTTTAACCTCAGATGCGCCAGATTTAGCTACAAATTTGATTAGGTTCTGAATTTCTTTAATATCCATATCTAAACTATTTAGTTGTTATAATCGTAATTCCATGTTAAATATACAGCTCCCCAAGTAAATCCTGCACCAAAAGCTGCAAAAACTAACTTGTCTCCTTTTGAAAATTTAGATTCAAAATCTGAAATTAACAAAGGTAGAGTAGCTGCTGTTGTGTTTCCGTATTTTTCTATATTCATTAATACACGATCCTCTGGGAGATTAATTCTCCTTGCGGTTGCGTCTATAATTCTTTTGTTCGCTTGATGAGGAAGTAAATAAGCAATCTGATCTCCTGTAAGGTCATTTTGTGTCATTAGTTTCTCTGCTGCATCTGCCATATTCTTGACCGCATTCTTAAAAACAGTCTGTCCATCTTGCTTAATGTTATGGCCTCCTTCTTCGTAAGTGTTTTCGTCGAATGGATATAAAGACCCTCCAGACTTAATCGCAAGAAAATCTCTTCCAGACCCATCACTTCTTAAATATGAATCTTCAAAACCATATTCGTTTTCTGAGGGTTCAAAAAGAACTGCTCCAGCTCCATCTCCAAAAATTATGCAAGTTGCTCTATCTGTGTAATCAACAATAGATGACATTTTATCTGCCCCTATCAATAGTACTTTCTTATAACGTCCTGATTCTATGTAGGAGGCCGCAGTAGACATTCCGTACAAGAATCCTGAGCAGGCAGCTTGTAAGTCAAAACCAAATGCGTTATGAGCTCCAATTTGTGTGGCTACATAAGCAGCAGTAGCAACTACTTGCATGTCTGGTGTTGCTGTAGCAACAATCACTAAGTCTATTGTTGAAGGGTCGAGGTTTTTCTTTTCAAGGAGCTGTTTTGCTGCTTGTATTGCCAAAAAAGAAGTTGGTTCTAGTGGATTTCGAGCTATTCTACGCTCTTTAATTCCAGTTCGTGTAACAATCCATTCGTCGTTCGTGTCAACCATTTTTTCCAAATCAGTATTGGATAAAACATCTGAAGGAACGTAACCGGTTACTGCAGTTATGGCTGCTTTTATACCTTTTGAGTTTATGCTTTTCATTGAAATGCTTACTTAATGTTCTAGCATTTAGAGAGTGAATATACTAGATTTTTGACCGACTGGGTATTTTTTTACAAAAAAAGCTCTCAAAATGAGAGCGTTTTTTTATTTGATGTAAGTTTCTGACTAAGCTTCAGCTACTTCAGTATTGTCAATAAGAACTTTTCCTTTGTAGTACAATTTCCCTTCATGCCAGTGAGCTCGGTGATAAAGATGTGATTCACCCGTAGTTGAATCTACAGCAATTTGAGAAGGAGTTGCTTTGAAATGAGTTCTTCTTTTGTCTCTTCTTGTTTTGGATATTTTTCTCTTAGGATGTGCCATTTTATTGTTTTAATAAGTCTTTTAATTTATTCCATCTAGGATCGCTTTCTTCTTCTGGAAGCAAACGTTCTTTTGGTTGTAATTCTTCTAGTTTTTTTAATATATCTGATTTTAACGTTCCGTCTGCAATCCCTGGATGTACAATTTTGGCAGGTATTGCTAAAACAATCATTTCATAAACTGGTTGAGCTACATCAATTTCATAGCTTCCATGAGGAATGATTAGGATTTCATCGTTGTCGTTGTTGTGCTCGTCTCCAAATTTAATGATCCAATCATAAGTTGTGTTAATTGGAAAATCAAAGCGTTCGTCGGTTACATCGCAAGCAACTTCTACACTTCCTTCTGCTTTAAAGTTAAGATTCATTAAGGTTGACTTTTTGTCGAAAGCCAACGATATCTTTACTTTTGCGCTAAAGAAGTCATTAAAATCATAGTTTTTAAAGAACGTATTTTCAATCTCGTATTCGAACTGGTGAACCCCTTCTTTTAAGCCTACAAAAGGCAACATAAATTCAGTTGAGCGTTCCATTCAATAGTTATTGAGCCTGCAAATTTAATAAAAAATTATCAACCAAAAAGCTTTCAACAGAAAATTGTCACTTACTAAGTATTAGTCTCTTATATTTTCATTTGCACTGCGTTCGAAATAGATCTGTCTAGCGGCAAAAAGAGCTTCTTTAAAAGAGTCAATTCGAGCTTCTCCTTTTCCTGCAATTTCGAAAGCGGTTCCATGATCTGGTGATGTACGAACCTTAGTTAATCCCGCGGTATAATTAACCCCTCGCCCAAAAGATAAGGTTTTGAAAGGGATTAATCCTTGGTCATGATAAACTGCTAACACTGCATCAAATTGAGTGTGGGTTTGAGCTCCAAAAAAACTGTCCGCTGCATAAGGGCCCATCACTATTTGTCCTTTACTATAGATTTTTTTTAAGGTAGGGCGAAGCACTTCATCGTCTTCACTTCCAATAATACCTTGATCTCCTGTGTGGGGGTTTATCCCAAGAACTCCTATTTTAGGCTTAGAAATGCCAAAATCTTCGATTAGAGAAAGCATCATTAAGGACACTTTTTCTTCTATTCTTTCTGGTGTAATAAGCTCTGCAACTTCGCTTACCGGAACATGATCGGTTAGTAAACCTACCTTTAGTTCGTCGGTTATCATAAACATAAGACTCTTCCCTCCTAATTCTTTAGCAAGAAAGTCGGTATGCCCTGGAAATTTGAATGTGTCAGACTGAATGTTGTGTTTGTCTATAGGCGCAGTAACCAAAACATCGACATGTCCTTCTTTTAAAGCTGCAGTCGATGCTTTTAATGATTTAAGAGCCTGCTCCCCACCTTCTGTAGTAGATTCTCCGAAAGTGGTATTATAAACCTTATCCCAAACATCAACAACATTTACTTGATTTGGGCTTAATTTTCCTCCTTGTTTAAATGGGCTAAGAGAGGTTCTTAAATTGAGATGTCTCTTCTGAAAGCTAATCAATTTCATATTCCCATAAAGCACTGGTGTAAAAAAATCAAAGAGTTCCTTTTGTTCAAATATTTTTAAGATGACCTCTATTCCAATTCCATTCGGGTCTCCAATTGAAATTCCTACTTTTATTTTTCGGGCTTCTTCCATCAAATCCTTGATTTATTAGTAATTTAGATCAACAAAGTTAATCAATATAATCTAGGAAATGTTTACAGGAATCATAGAAGGTTTTGGAGAAGTAAAGAAATTAGTAAGTGAAGATGAAAACCTTCATATAACAATGGAGAGTAGCCTAACCTCTGAATTAAAAATAGACCAAAGTGTTGCTCATAATGGGGTATGCTTAACAGTGGTGGCTATTAACAAAAATCAATATACTGTAACCGCTATTAAAGAAAGTTTAGACAAAACAAACCTAAGCGGTCTCGTTATAGGGTCTAGAGTAAATCTAGAGCGCGCAATGAAATTAGGAGCGCGTTTGGATGGTCATATTGTTCAAGGTCACGTTGATCAAGTTGGACAATGTACTGTAGTTAAAGAAACAGGAGGCAGTTGGTGCTATACCTTTAATTATGATCCTAAATTAAAAAACATAACCATTGAAAAAGGCTCTATTACCATAAACGGAGTGAGCTTAACCGTTGTAGATTCTGGGATTTCAGACTTTTCGGTTGCTATAATTCCGTACACTTACGAGCATACAAATTTTCATGAATTCGCTGTCGGAACTCTTGTTAATCTTGAGTTTGATGTGGTTGGAAAATACATTGCTAAAATGCAGTTGATAAACTAAAAAGAAGCGTTTTTTAAAATAAAATTAACTGAAGTGAAACAAATTCCGCAAGTAGATTTAACTGATTTTATAAGTAAAGACTCGACCAAGAAACAAATGTTTGTTTCACAACTTGGAGCAGCTTTTGAAGAAATTGGTTTCGTTGCATTAAAAGGACATTTTCTTTCTCCTGAAATTATGGAAAATCTTTATTCTGAGGTAAAGGCCTTTTTTAATCTTCCTGATGCCGTCAAAAGAAAATATGAAATTGACGGAGGTGGAGGTCAAAGAGGGTATACCTCTTTTGGAAAAGAGCATGCTAAAGATCGAAAAGAAGGCGACTTAAAAGAGTTTTGGCATTTTGGCCAATACGAGGAACAAACCCCTAAACTTTATCCTGAAAATTTAACCGTAAACGAGCTCGTTAGGTTTAATGAAATTGGAAAAAAAACATATAAACTATTAGAAAAAACAGCACAATATGTACTTCAAGCTATTGCTCTTCATCTTAATTTAGAGGAGCATTATTTCGATGAATACATTTCTAATGGAAACTCTATATTACGGGCTATACACTACCCTCCTATTGTAGAGGAGCCTAAAAACGCTATTCGAGCAGCCGCCCATGGAGATATAAATTTAATTACTCTTTTAATGGGTGCACAGGGAAAAGGGTTGCAGGTTATGACAAATCAAGGGGAGTGGATTGATGCTATTGCAAAGCCTGATGAACTTATCATTAATATGGGTGATATGATGTCTAGACTAACAAATAACAAGCTTAAATCGACCTTGCATCAGGTAGTTAATCCGCCTAAAGAAGCATGGGGTAGCTCGAGATATTCTATTCCTTTCTTTATGCACCCAATAGCAAAAATGCCCTTAAATTGCTTGCAAAGTTGTGTGTCTGAAAATAATCCTAAAAATTATGAAGACACTACCGCAGGGGCTTTTTTACATGAAAGATTGATTAATCTTGGATTAATTAAAAAATAAACTATGGAAACAACTGAGCTTTTATTTACGATATGTAACACCAGTATTTTAGTAGCATGGGGGCTTTTAATTTTTACTCCTAACTGGAGGTTTACAGTTCTTATTTCAAAACGTCCTTTTGTCCCACTTTTATTAAGTATTGTTTATTTATACTTTATGATTGCAAATGGAGGAATGGGTAGTGTTGATTTTTCTTCACTTGAAGGGATTATAGCTTTGTATGAAAACAGTACCCCTGAATTAATTGCGGCCGGGTGGCTACATTATCTTGCTTTTGATTTTTGGGTAGGCTGTTGGATTTTAAGAGAATCTAAAAAGAAAGAAATAAATCACCTTTGGATCGTGGTTCCCCTACTAGGAACATTCATGCTAGGTCCTATTGGAGTTTTACTTTATGAAACATGCAAATTATTTCTTAAAAAGTAAGCTGTATTATTATGCGTTATCAAACAATAAATAAATTTAGAAAAACCCACCGATTTCTGGGTGTTTTTATTGGAATTCAATTTTTATTTTGGACAATCTCTGGGCTGTATTTTAGCTGGACTGAGATAGATGAAATTCACGGAGATCATTATTTAAAAGTACCTCAAGAACTCATTTTTAATTCCCTTATTTCTGTCGATTCTGTTGAAAACAGAACAGAAATAGACTTAAAAAAACTGGAATTAAAAGCAATTGGCAAAACTCCTTACTATTGGATTAACGACTCTCTTTTATTCAATGCTATAAACGGTAAAAAACAAAATCAAATTTCTGAAGAAACAGCAAAAAAGGTTATTCGAGCCCACGTTTTAGAAGAATATCAAATAGAAAAAATAGCATACATTGACACCGTTTCTAAACAGGATGAGTATAGAGGAAGACCATTACCTGCTTATAAAGTTTGGTTAACTGGGAAAGGAAATCCAATTGCTTATGTTAGCGCAAAAGACGGTAAATTTCAAAGAATTAGACACAGCCGCTGGAGGTGGTTCGATTTTTTATGGATGACACACACCATGGACTACGAAGGCAGAGACGACTTTAACAAAATCACTCTACGTATATTTTCTTTGTTGGGATTGATCACTGTTCTAAGTGGATTTGCTCTAGCTTTTGTTACTTCCACTAAAAGAACAAAACAATAAGAATTTAATTTTAGGAGTCCTTTTTTTTCTTGTTCTTAAGAAATAAAAATAACCAAACCACCCCCGGGAATCCAAAAAGAAAACCAACCAAAAATCCTTTATAGTGGGTTCTACCTTTTTTTTCAGACAAATAAGCACCTAAAGCTCCAAAGAAAACACCAATAGCAATATAGACTTCTATGGGAAACATTAATAACATTTCATCGTTCATAAACAATCAATTTAAAAGACTAATATCCTTAATAGAAGTCCAAAGTAATAACTTAGTTTTATACCTTAAACAAAGATATGAGTAAAAATAATGTTTCCTTCAGTTGGGCGTTTAAAGAATTTATTTGGCCTAGAAGAAAAATAGTTTCATTGGGGTTGTTTCTAATTATCGTTAGAAGCTTATCAGGTTTAGTGCTTCCTTATGCAAGTAAAAACTTAATTGACGAAGTAATACCTTCTAAAGATACCCACGCACTTACTGTTTTACTAATTGTAGTTTGCTCGGCGTTGTTGTTTCAATCTATTAGCTCCTTTTCGCTTACCCGAATATTAAGTGTTGAAGCACAACATTTAATATCTATTCTAAGAGCAGAGGTCCAGAAAAAAATATTAAAACTTCCCGTAAGTTTTTTTGATAATAATAAATCGGGAGCATTAGTTTCTAGAGTAATGACCGACGTTGAAGGGGTCCGTAATTTAGTTGGCACAGGTCTAGTTCAATTAATTGGAGGGAGTATTACCGCGGTAATTTCTCTAGTAATTTTAATTAAAATTAATGCTCAAATGACCCTGTTTGTTCTAGTTCCAGTGATAATTTTTGCAATTATTGCATTAAAAGCGTTTAGTTACATTCGACCGATATTTAGAGCAAGAGGAAAAATAAATGCTGAAGTCACAGGAAGGCTCACCGAAACTTTAAATGGTATTCGAGTAATTAAAGGGTTTAATGCTGAAGAACAAGAGCAGCAGGTTTTTGAAAAAGGTGTCGATGAACTATTTCAGAACGTTAAAAAGAGCTTAACGGCAACTGCTCTTATGACAAGTTCGTCCACATTTTTACTAGGACTGGCTTCCGCAGGAATAATGGGGATGGGCGGTTATTTTATTATGGAAGGAACCATGACCTATGGAGAATTCGTTTCTTTTACTCTTTTCCTCGGTTTTATGATTGCTCCAATTGTTCAGATGAGTAATATTGGGAGTCAACTTACAGAAGCTTTTGCAGGCTTAGATCGAACGCAAGAACTAATGCGTATTGAAGAAGAAAATAACACCGAAGAAAGAACACAGAAACTAGACCAAATTAATGGATCTGTATCTTTCAAAGATATTACGTTTAGTTATGATGGTACAGTAGATGTCCTCCATAAAGTCTCTTTTGAAGCTCCATGTGGATCGGTAACTGCTTTGGTAGGTTCAAGTGGTTCAGGAAAGACTACTATTGCTGGTTTAGCTACTGCTTTTCTAAACCCTACTTCCGGACAAGTTTTAGTAGATGGTGTGGACTTATCTAAAGTAGATCTAAAAAGTTTTAGAAGTCAGTTGGGTGTTGTTCTTCAGGATGATTTTCTTTATGAAGGAACAATTAGAGAAAATATTTTATTCCCTAGGCCCGATGCTAGCGAAGAAGAGCTATTAGAAGCTGTTCAAGGAGCTTATGTAAACGAATTTACTGACCGTTTTGACAATGGTTTAGACACCCTTATTGGGGAACGAGGTGTTAAATTATCTGGAGGACAAAGACAGCGAATTTCAATTGCACGTGCGTTATTAGCTAAACCTAAGATTGTAATCTTAGATGAGGCCACTTCAAATCTGGACACTCAAAGCGAGGCTTTTATTCAAAAAAGTCTAGGGGTACTAATGAAAAACAGAACCACTTTTGTAATTGCTCACCGATTGAGTACTATCCAAAAAGCAGATCAGATATTAGTAATTGAGGAAGGTGATGTTGTAGAACGCGGAAGACATGAAGAACTTATTGCTTCAAAAGGCAGGTATTATGAGCTTTATACCTATCAAACTAGAATGTGATCACTCCTTAAAGTTAAGACCAAAAAAAAGCCCTACCAAATGGTAGGGCTTTTTACACTATACTTTATACGAATTAGTCTTCTAGACTAACGTTGATTGCGCTTAGACCTTTTGGAGTTTCCTCTACATCATAGCTAACTTTGTCTCCTTCAGTAATTTCGTCTTGGGTATTGTTTACGTGTACAAAAATATCTTCTCCATTTTCATTTGTAATGAATCCGAATCCTTTTGCGTTGTTAAAGAACTTTACAGTTCCGTTGTGATTACTCATAATTATGTTTTTTAATTGGTTGCAAATGTAAGCATTATATTGTTGGAAAAACCTCTTTATGTTAATAAACTTAATGTAAAACTAATAACGCTTTTAGAATATTCTTCCAAATACTGATTATCAGTGGCTTAAAGGTGTTTCGAGAATCTTATATAAAAACAATATTTAAACGAGGATTTGTTAAAATAAACAGTAAATGTCTATAAATCAGTCTTAAATAGTTACTCAAAACGCTTAATTAGCATCTAATTAAATGTGATCATTTGGAACTGTTTATTTCACAAAAACCATTTTTTTAGTCCGTCTCAAAATTTTATTAACATTTCGTTTCATAATCCTTCCAATCTTTGTCTAAAGTGTCTTGATTTAAAAAGTAATAACACTTAACGGAGCCGTTAGGGAAGGTAATTTGTTTTAAAAAAGAAGAAGGCACATGAGCCCCTGTGGGAAGAATTAGGTGATCTGGGTCAAAATAAACTTCTACGCGAATTTTTATATCTCCATACTCTTTAGCCCACTTACGAACTTGTTCTTCTAACTCCTTCCATTCTTTTCTGTTTAATTTATTGTGCTGTAAAGCACAGTTTAAAAAAGAGAAGGTCGCTTTTAGGTTTAATTTTGAGTCAGCAAAGGATGCCGCAGGAGCTAAATGGCCTTTATCCCAAATATTATTTTTATAGTCTGCATTGTTCGAAGTCCAGACACTGTCTACATTGTAAAAGTTCAATCCCTTCCTACTAGCTCTTTTCGGGAGGCTTCTTACTGTGTATTCAATCCAATTTGGCTGCTCATACTGCTCGTTATATGAAACTACAAAGATTTGATTTTGTGTAATTACAGACTGCTTCCGTTCTTGACTAAAAGAATAAAAGCTCAGAAATATTAAAAGTATATAAAGCCTTTTCAACGCGTTGTTTATTTCCTGTTTGTTTAATTACTCGGGCAGGTTCCCCAAACGGGTTTATTTACTTCTGTTAATGCAGAATTGTCTGAAAAAGTTTCGTTTTCAGAGGTTACGCCGGAAACACACCAACCCGATAAATCTTGATTAAATGAAGTTGCATTTAAAAACATCCACCCCATATTGGTTACATTAGCCGTATTCCATCCTCCGATATCTTGATTAAATTCTGCTGCGCCATAAAACATCAAAGACATATCCGTTACAGCTGACATATCCCACCTGCTAATGTCTTGATTAAAAACAAGAGCAAACCAAAACAATCCAGAGGTAGATTCTACATTTGAAGTATTCCAGCTGCCGATATCCTGATTGAAAGATTCTGCTCGATAAAACATCCTTGCCAAGTTTGTTACCTTATCAACGTCCCACCCTCCGATATCTTGATTAAAAGCAAGCGCTCCGTTAAACATAGAACTCATATTAACAATGTTCGATGTATTCCATCCACTAATGTCTTGATTAAAAGCAGCAGCGTTTGAAAACATAGCCTGTGTATCGGTTACATTTGAAGTTTCCCAACTTCCAATTTCTTGATTAAAAACAGAAGCGTTTGAAAACATCGATTGCATGTTGGTTACGTTTGTAGTGTCCCAATGAGAAATGTCTTGATTAAATGTATTTGCTCCATCAAAAAGCATACTCATATTAGTTACCTGAGAAGTACAAACTCCTGTTACATCTTCGTTGTTTGTAATTCTTGCTCTAAGTTGTTCTTCATTAACTACAATTATAGCGTTTCCATTTATTTCTCCAACATCTCCTGGTAACGCCCAATTGTTTGCTACAATAGTAAACCCATTCGCGTCTAATTCAACTGGATTAAGCATTACACCAAATTCGTTAACTGGAGCTCCTTGTCTGGTTGTATTGTCTTGGTCATAAATATCATTAACGCCATCACCGTCTGTGTCAATTTCAAATGACGCACATCCCTGTTCGTTTACGGCTTCTCCTTCTGGAGTAAATCTACATTGGTCTAAAGCGTTAATTACACCGTCCCTATCGTCGTCAGATGCAATAAAGTTTGCCGTAATAGTTTTGTTTCCGTTCATTAGCACGGTTAAAGGATTAGCGGTTCCTGATGCATCACCAGTCCAACCAGAAAAATCAAAATCTGTATTTGGGGTAGCGGTTATAACTACTTCCGCATTCTGGTTGTATCTTCCTCCAGCAATATTAACTGTACCTCCAGCAGAGGCTGTAACCTCCAGAGTAAAGGTTATTGTTGGCGCAACACGTTCCTCGACACTGTCTTTAGAGCAAGAGTTTAAGGCTAATATAAAGCAAAGAAAAAGTGATAATGTGGGTGCTATTCTAATAGAATTAGTCATGTCGTGGAGTTGGAAATATTTTTAAAATATATTTTCTTTAAAGTTAGTGATAAAACCTTGAAAACCATTATATAAGTATAACGGTAAGTCAACTTTATTTCAAAATAACTTAAATATAATTTCATTTCACAGTTCAATATAACAACTAACTAGAGCTGTTTATTAATTATAACAGGAGGATAAGGGTTATTTTGTTTTCAAGATGAACAAATTGTTAAGAAGTAAAAGCGGTTGTTTTTATTCTTAAATTTGATAGTAATTATAATTCTAAATAAATCCATTAAATCGAAAGGTTGCAATCGTTATGAAGAAAAGTGATCTAAAAATTTTACTCGTCGATGACGAACCGGATATTGTCGAGATTCTCTCCTATAACTTAGGTAAGGAGGGTTATCAAATTTTTTCTGCGTCTAATGGAAAAGAAGCTTTAGAAAAAGCAAACTCAATAGAGCCACACCTTATAATCTTAGACGTTATGATGCCTGTTATGGGTGGTATCGAAACCTGTGAGGCTCTAAGAAAAGAGAACAAATACCAAGAAACGATAATCCTATTTTTATCTGCCAGAGCTGAAGATTATTCTCATTTGGCAGCGTTCGAAGTTGGTGCAGATGACTATGTCAACAAACCAATAAAACCTAAAATGTTGAATTCTAAAGTAAATGCTTTACTCCGAAGATTCATAAAATCCGAATCAATAACGGGTTTAACATTCGGAGAGTTAAACATAAACTTTGAGGAATATAATGTGTTCCTAAAAGACAAAAAAATCTCATTACCTAGGAAAGAATTCGAATTACTTAAATTATTAGCCTCAAAACCCGATAAAGTTTTCAAAAGAGAATCAATAATGCAGTCCGTTTGGGGCAGCGATGTTGTAGTAGGAGATCGAACCATTGATGTTCATATTAGAAAATTAAGAGAAAAGCTAGGGGACTCCTATTTCTCTACAATAAAAGGAGTTGGGTATAAATTTGAGTCTAATTCCGTATGATGTTATTTTCAAGGTTTAAGACGTCTATACTTTTAACTTCTCTAATCGGTGTTTTAGTCATTATTACCCTTGCAGGATTAATGACCTACTTTGATGATTTTAGAATATATAACAGTTATCCTGTTTCGGTATTAATTATAAGTTTCCTTTTGTTTTTAGGGTGCTGTTTATTTTTAATTCAGTTTCATTTAGAGCGATATATTTTTTCTAAGGTTAAGGTTTTATATGATGAATTTTACTCCGATCAATCTCAATTAAATCAAAATTCTTTAAATAGAGATGCACAATCTTTAACGATGAGTATCCAAAAATTTGCTAAAGAGAGCAAATTAGAAGTGGAGCTTTTAAAAGTTAAAGACAACTATAGAAAAGAGTTTATTGGAAACGTAGCCCATGAATTAAAAACACCCCTTTTTACAGTTGAAAGTTACATTTTGACACTTCTTGAGGGTGCGTCTGAAGACAAAGAGCTTTTAGATAAATACCTAAAAAAAGCAGCTCAGGGTATAGATCGTTTAAATCACATCGTAACAGACTTAGATTCGATTACAAAATTTGAAGCAGGTATTACCTCTATGAATATTGAAAAATTTGATCTTTACGAGCTTATTAAAGAAGTTATTGGGCTTTTAGAGATTAGAGCAAAAAAGAAAAAAATAGATTTAGTTTTTCAAAAGCTAAACAACGAAAAAGTGCTTTGGGTAAATGCAGATAGAAAAAGAATCTCTCAAGTTCTTATGAATTTAGCCATAAATTCACTTAAATACGGTGTAAAAGGAGGGACAACAGAATTTGCAATCGGAAGGTTAAGTAAACAAAAAATTCTTATTCGAATAATTGATAATGGGTCTGGAATTGAAGAGCATCATATTTCGAGATTATTTGAACGGTTTTACAGAATAGATAAAGCCAGAAATAGAGACGAGGGAGGTTCTGGGCTTGGGCTTGCAATTGTAAAACATATTATAGAAGCTCATCAAGAAAAAATTTATGTTCAAAGCACCTTTGGTGTAGGATCAGAATTTTCTTTTTCTTTAACTGAATCTAAATAAATTTCTCATTAAAATCATGACATTAAAAAACCCTTCTTTTGAAGGGTTTTTAATTCTAAATCAATCTTATTGAGGACTGCCAACTAATTCGATTAGTTCCCAAATATTTGTATACCTAAATCCGTCTGGATCATATTTACTCATTTTTGATTTTGACAAAATTACATCCAATTCTTTACTAGCCGTTATATCCATCGGAGATAGAGACTTCAACGCACTAGACAGGTCTTTATAGTGATCATAGGTAAGTACGCTTGATTCATCCATGCCTTTTGGATGAACTCTTGCTAAAATTCCCCAACCTGTTCTCGCTCCATCTTTTCCCAAATTCTTTTTAAAATAAGGCATCCATAAGCTTATGTTTTCATTAATAAAACCGTTTAAATCTTTTGGTTGCGCCAAATTCCAGACTGCATATTTAAATTCTCCCAATGGAAGCTCAGTAACTAATTTATATACATCATTATAAAGTGTTTTTGAGATTTCGTTGGTAGAAGCAAGGTTTGAATTAAATCCTAAAGTTTCATTTGTGGTGGACCATATTTGCATTTGGTTTTCATATTGTTCAAAACTTTTATAGACTTGAACAAAAGCATGGGTTGGCTTAGATTCATCGTCTGTTCGTCCATAAAGTCTAAAAAAAGCTGAAGCGGACATATGTCCATTTTCGATTGCCTTCTTTTTTATTTTTGACCAATAGTCTAATTCTAAATCTTCAAACTCAGCTACGTTTTCATTAGGAACATGTCTGTATTGGATGTGTACAATGTTTTGTCCAAAAATTACTGTTGTGATAAACAAAAGTGAAAGTAATAATAGTTTCTTCATAATAATAGATTTATTAATTTAAAAATTAAATTTAGTTTTTTGTTAAAAAAATCTATGTGATCTATGTCACACTTCTGAAAACATGAGTCCTCCTAAACTGATCAATATATAAGATTTGAACTAATGATGATGGATACATTCAAATCAATGGCTTCACTCAAACTCAATCCATCCAAATCGTCCAAATGGCGTTTTGCCATTCCTATTACCGTTCTATTTAGAAGGTATTTTTTTGGTAACTTCGAAGTCCCCTCTGTAAGGTTCTAAACTGTAGGAAGGAAAATTTTTGGCCGCTGTGGTTCTTTTTCCAATGCAGACTCAAGAGATTTAACGTTAATGTCTTGACTGTAAAATAACTTTACAAGGTCTAAAGGTTCATTTTCTTGTTTCATTTAACCGAGTTAAGTGAATATTATTTTTGTAACTAATTCATATTTAACATTACCCTTATACATCCTTTTCAAAAAAAAGGAATTATTCATATGCATACACTTTTAATTTAATGAGTAACAATCTTAAGTTTTATTTAAAAAAAACAAAATTAAAACTCCTTCTCAAATTATGACAAACCCCTCCAGATGTTTCTCTTCCCATAAAAAAGTCTAGAAGAAATTCTTTTGATTCCTGTATTGAAACAGAAAATGTTTTTATCAAAACTGTAGATTCTTAGAAAACATAACCTAAATGTGTAGATTTGTAAGAGAATATTAACTTATGGATTACACGAATATCATAAAAAAAATAAAAGCTCATAAAAAAACTCCCAATCTGAAAATTAAGATTAAAAAGGAAGTTGAACATTTTACAGAGATTTTATACAATACCTTATTCGATACAGAAACCCTTGCTGAAGAAAATATTGATGAATTAGCAAAGACTTTTGAAAAGTTAGTCAAGACCTCCTGTTGGCAAAAAGAAAAGCCTTGTGAAGAAATATGGGAAAATTATCTCGATTGTCTGCCAACGATACTCGATAAACTAAACAAAGACGCAGAAGCAATCTTGGCGGGTGATCCTGCCTCTAAATCGATACAAGAGATTTATTTGGCTTATCCCGGTTTTTATGCAATCGCTATCTACCGATTAGCGCATCCTCTCTATCAGATGAACTTTCCTCTAGTTCCCCGATTGATGACTGAATTTGCCCATTCAAAAACTGGAGTAGACATCAATCCAGGTGCGCAGATAGGAGAATACTTTTTTATCGATCACGCTACTGGAGTAGTCATAGGAGAAACAACCCTAATCAAAGATCACGTAAAGATATATCAAGGGGTGACTCTCGGTGCTTTGTATGTAGAGAAAAAAATGGTCAACAGCAAAAGGCATCCAACTATTGAAAGCGGTGTGACCATATATGCTAACGCTACTATTTTAGGGGGAAATACAACCATAGGAGCAAATACCATTATAGGGGGTAACGCTTGGATCACTTCATCAATAGAACCTAATTCGATGGTGTTTCACAAACCAGAAATTCAAATTAAAAACAATGCCTAATACCTTAGAAAACTTAATTGGTAATACGCCTCTAGTCGAATCCAAGAGCTTAAACACCAACGTAAATGTCAAGCTGCTTTTTAAACTTGAAGGTCATAATCCGGGTGGTAGTGTTAAAGACAGAGCTGCGTATAATATGGTAAAAGAAGCGTTAAAAAGAGAAGACATTACTAAAAACACTAAACTAATCGAAGCCACTAGCGGTAATACCGGAATAGCACTCGCTATGATTGCCTCCATCTACGGACTCGATTTGGAACTTGTTATGCCTGAAAACAGTACTATAGAGCGCGTTAAAACCATGAAAGCCTATGGCGCTAAGGTAACCCTCACTCCAGAAGCTGTTGGTATTGAAGGTGCTAGAGATTACGCTATAGAAAAAGTCGAACAACAAGGGTATTACTCCTTTAATCAGTTTGCTAATGATGACAATTGGAAGGCTCATTACCATACCACAGGACCAGAGTTATGGAACGATACGGATGGAAATATCACTCATTTTGTTTCATCAATGGGGACTACAGGAACGATCATGGGGACCAGTTCTTATCTTAAAGAACAAAACGAAAGCATTCAGATAATTGGTGTTCAACCTGGTGATGGAGATAGAATACCCGGAATTAGAAAATGGCCGATGGAATACCTTCCAAAAATATTCAATGCCGATAAGGTCGATCAAATTATTGAAGTATCTAGTAATGAAGCTAAAGAAACAGCTCAATTACTAGCTCAAAAAGAAGGAATATTTGGAGGCATAAGTAGTGGAGGCGCAGTCTGTGCAGCATTAAAACTCATCGAAACCCTAGATTCAGGAATCGTAGCGGTCATTATTTGTGATCGAGGAGATCGTTATTTGTCTTCCGATTTATTCGAATAAGCTACCAACTCCCAAAAAAACTAATCCTCAATAGTAAAAGAAGAAGCTGGTAAACCTTCTTTATTAAATAATGTTCCAGTTATGAAATCGCGCCAGGCATATCTGACAAATTTTGGCTTTTTAATAGCTGGGGAAAATACCTCTATTTTGTCTTTCACAATCTTTGCTGTTGCAGGAATGAATAACATATCAAGACCTGCAATTTCAAATCCTGACATCCCTGAATTCCCTTTCATCAATTCACTACCAAAGAGGTCAAATTCAAGAATTATTTTATTTTCAAAAATCGTGTGTTTTTTATACAGTGGACCGGAAGCGACAATATCAACCCCGTAATCATTGGCGAGTGCTAACCTAGCTAATCTGTCACCAACATCCTGTTTGTTACCGGGATGTATACTAAGAGAATCTCCTATATCCATGGTTACAGCCATACCAGTATTTGATAAAACCAGACTTTTCCTTTGGGCATCTCTAAGTGCCGGCGAAAGTTCATTTCCATAAGAGAAAGGAGCTATCTGAACAAAATAGAATGGGAAGTTACTATTCCATCTTGCTCTCCAGTCATCAATCATACCTGGAAATATTTTTTCATATTGGTTAGCCCTTCCTACATTTGATTCACCTTGATACCAAATTGCTCCTTTAATACCGAAGGGAATCAAAGGGTTTATCATTCCATTAAACAAAACCCCGGGGTTATTAGGTGCATTGATATTGAAAATCGTATTCATGTTTGAAATATACGCAGGCTTTTTCGCTAGTGCTTTTGAATTCAAATGATATAAATAAAACTTTTGATCCCCTTTGAAAGAAGATAGTCTCGCAATATATTGGTAGCGCCATTCCCCCTCAATTGATATTCTTTCTCCTGAATTACTCAATAAAGCCATTTTCCCAATAAATCCGCCGGGGCCCGCTATGTTTATAACACGAATGGCTATCGTATTCTCTCCTTCTATTAATATTGATTTGGGGATAGTATATTCTCTGGGACAGTTCCAACAAATGGTACTCCCTATTTTCTGTCCATTAACATAGACAATATCCATGTCATCGATGCCACCATCGACGATGAATTTGTAATCTGAACTAATATCGGATATAGATACCTGTTTTCTGAACCAAAAAGCACCTTGATCATCGCTGTCCATATCCCATTCGTCAGTAACCCCAGGAAGGTTCAATTGGTTCCATGAAGAATCGTCAAAATTAGTTTGACTGAAAGTCCCATCCTTCAGGTCTATTGCATTCCACGAATTTATATTTGAGGGCAGACTTACAGAAGGAAAATTTGATAGGAAGGTGAAAATTCTAGTTATATCTATTGATTCAGTGCCCTTCAGTTCCTCTTCAAATTCACCCAATTGCTTAATCTTTTCAAGGCTGATCCATGACTCTACTGGAGTCCCACCCCAGTCACTATCAATAATTCCTATGGGGACATTCAGCTCCTTGTGCAGCTTGCGAGCAAAGAAATAGGCTGTTGCACTGAATTTATTTGCATTTTCTGGGGAAGTCACTTTCCATTGACCTTCAGAATGGTTTAGCGGTGTTTGCGAAGTAGCCCTTACCACTTTGTAGCTCCTGATATCGGGGTAATCTGCAGCAGCAATTTCTTCGAGATTATTATCGATCGGTTCATTGGGAAGATAACCCTCAAGAGACATTTCCATATTGGACTGGCCGGAAGCGAGCCATACTTCTCCTACCATTACATCTACCAGCGTAATGGTGGTGTCTCTAGTAGAAATACTAACTTCAAAGGGTCCACCTGCCTTAGGGGTTGTTAAGTTTAATCTCCAATTACCTTTCTCATCTACTTTTGTGGTAGATTCACTTCCCCAATTAGCTTTAACTGAAATTTTTTCTTTGGGAGTATATTTTCCCCAGAGCATTACTTCTTGCTGTTGCTGCAGAACCATATGATCTGAAAAAAGTGAATTTAGTATCAGTTCCTTTTTCACAGTTGGCTGGCAAGAAAATAATAACAAGATGCCTGTAACGGCAAAAACATTTAAGATATTTAACTTTGTCATCTTTTAATTTATAGTTTATATATTTTTATAAAGATAATATCCAATCGATTAATAATTGTGACCATCTGTCAACAGGTGCATTTATTTTATTCATTCCATATCCGTGCCCTCCTTTACTAAACATATGAAGTTCTGCTTCTGCTCCTGCTGAAATCCAATCTATGCCATTAAAATAGTCCTGTTTATTCTTCAATTAATTCCAGAATAGCCACGAATCCTCCACCTTTTGCCAATTCGATTGAAAAGCTATCTATGTTAGTAAAAACTTCCTCTTTATAATTAACTTCAGATGGATATTCATTTGCATTCTTAGCATCTTCAAAAATCTTAGCTTTATATTTTCCTTTTTCTAAGAAACTGAAATTAATTGTTAATTTACGCTCATCAGCATCTGTCATGCTACCTATAAACCATTTGTCACCCGCTTTTCTTGCTATTGTGATGTAATCTCCTACCGAGGCATTTAACACCTTTGTATCATCCCATGTAGTAGGTACCTCTTTTAGAAATTCAGTTCCAATGCCATTTTTATAATTATCAGGTGAATCGCAGAAAACTGCTAAAGCACTTTCGTAAACAACGGACATAGCCAGTTGATGGCAGCGAGTACTTTGAACCACTGGTGATCCGTCATGTGTTTTATTCTCAATAAGAAAATCTTCTGGCCTTACATTGCGAAAAGCAACCGGTGTGTAATCCATTTCACCCAATAGGCCTCTTGTAAAAGGAAGGGTGACATTATGCTCGGGTGTAATACGATTGCTCCATTTACTATATTCATTCCCCATAACCCCCTCACGAGTTATTAAGTTTGGATATGTACGGCTTACACCAGACGGCTTGTACGCACCATGAAAATTGACAATGAGTTTATGTTTGGCTGCTTTTTTGGCAACTTGATGATAAAATTTGACCATTTCTTGATCCTGTCTGTTCATAAAATCTATTTTTATACCTGAAACTCCCCATTTTTCATACAATGGCAGGGCTTCATCTATTTGATTTTTTAGAGCAGACCAATGAACCCAAAGAATCAGTTTTACTCCTTTTGAATTGGCGTATTGTACAAGCTCTTCCACGTTGATGCCATCAATACAAGTAGTAATGTCAGCATTAGGATTAACGCCGGGAGGTTGTGAACCAAATGGTTCTCCATACCATTGCCAATCTACAATTTGATATTCCCATCTCATTTCAGCTGCAAAATCAATAAAATACTTCATGGTTTGCTGATTTGGACCAAGATCAAATCCAGCACCTGGAGCATATCTATTACTCCACCACCAGTCCCAGGCAGATACGCCTGGAGTTATCCATGAAACATCTTCAAGAGCCAACGGATCATTGAAGTTGGCAATAATATCCGATTCTATTAGTTTACCAGGTTCTTTTGCGATCATGATTACGCGCCAGGGAGATACTGCTGGAGTTACCCTTTTTACAACTACGCTCGAATCTTGCGGATATGGAGCAAGGTCCGTTACCATTGTATTTTTCACGCTGTCCACCCTTAAAAACGCACCTGACCAATTCGTTAGATTTGCTTCGGTAATAAGGGCATAGCCTTTATCATCTAATTTTATAAGTAGTGGCATACCGATTAGCTGATCCTTTTTTATATCAGATAGGTTGACAGGAAGAAATTCTTCCTCTTGAGGTGATTGGTAGTTTTTATAATCCGCTCGCCAAACAGAATAATCTTTCGTAAAGGAAAATTGCATATTTTCTTTTTCAAGGATAATGCTATCCATGAGTGCCTGTTTGGGGAATCCGTAACGAATACCTATTCCATCATCATATACACGTAAATATAAATCCGTCAGAATTCCTGAATTCATCTCTTTTAGGTGCAATATCAACTCATTGTAATTATTCTCCACATGTTTGCGTTTCCCCCAAATGCGTTCCCATTTTTCATTTACTGAAGCTTCCTGAATATATAGAATCTCAAACTTATCTAATGTTGTTTCATTATTTAAAGTTAGGCTGATATGTGAATTGTCTATAATCGTATCCTTATTAAAGGTTACTAAATAGTTCAATCTATCTTGTAAATTGAGTTTTACTTCAATCAACCTATTTGGCGAACTAACCTTGGTTGTTCTTTGTCCACCACAGGCAAACATTAACAGCATAGCCAAAAAGGGGAAAGACATTGATTTTAAAAATTCTATTTTTTTCATAAAATGAAGATATTAATTCAATTGGATTTAAATGGTCATTTTTGTTATAGCACACAACTGGTATTTAGTTTGTAACTGAAATTTAGGGTGTAAACTGTTTTTTGCAGAGTCAAGTTTTTTCTTTAATTGTCAATACAATGTACAAAACTGTTTTTAAAGCTTGTTTTCATTATCTGACATCTTTTGATGATTTAGTCGGTTTTACTGGTGTTAATCGACAAATGGAATAGAGTGCTGATATGACTTTTTTATGACTTTTATAAATAAAAAAAGCCTCCACTTTACGTGAAGGCTTGATTTTACTGGTGGTCCCACCTGGGCTCGAACCAGGGACCAACTGATTATGAGTCAGCTACTCTTTGCTTTCTACGAAAGCTACTAACCAATGAGCTACAAACACTTACAGTTAAGTTGAATAATGATGTTTAACTAAATTGCCATATAAGTGCCAAATAATAGCCTTTCCTATCCCAAAGTCTGTAAACGTAAAGACGGTAAATACTACGTTGATTTCAAACTGAACAATAAACGCTATCGTTTGTTTAGTGGTCGTATAATCGGTTCTTCTTTAAATCCTAATTCATATCCTGCTAAACAGCGATACTCCGTAACCTCAACTTTAGCGAAACAAGTCTATGCTTTTATAGTAGCTAACGATTACTCGCTTTATAAGCCACTTTCTACAGTTGAACGATATGATAGTCTAATACGAGACAAACTTGCAGAACCGCTATCGGAGAGCTATCGTAAGACCTTGTGTAGTCTGTCCAATATTCTTCGAAAGCAATTGGTAAAAAAAGGAGAGTTAACGGTTTCATTCCTTGATTCAATTCCATTGAAGTATAACAACAATACAAGCTATAACACAACTAGAAGGCATATCAATGTACTGGTTAACTATTTATATGATAAAGACTTCCAAGTTGAATTATCTAGGCTTAAAACACGAAAGCAAGAGGAGGTTCTGCATCGTCCAATTAAAGACTTAAAAGAGTTGTTGTTAAGGGTAAAGGCATATAACGAAAACTTGTACCTGTGCTGCTTATTTACTTATGGTTGTTTATTAAGACCCCATCAAGAAATAAGACTACTTAAATGGAGTAACTTTAGTGAAGATATATCCCACGTTAATTTGACAGGAAGTAAAGTGAAATCAAAACGTAATAGGATAGTTCCTGTACCCTCATATCTTAGAGAAATATTGGTTCAAGGAGAACCTAATCACAATATCTTTTCTGGTTCAAAAGACTCTTTTGGCAAAGGATATTTTTCACTGCTTTGGAGGCGTTTTAAGACGCTTAATCCTGATGTAGGAGAAAGTGTAACCATATACTCATTTAGACACTCTGGAGCTATAGAAATCTTTAAGAGAACAAGGAGTATAAC
>Ga0233438_10000419_pt1 | contig 54656 bp, 59 predicted proteins | sample SI_123_September_FD_182720 | JGI IMG/M metagenome (GOLD analysis project Ga0233438, IMG submission 182720) | Seawater microbial communities from Saanich Inlet, British Columbia, Canada - SI_123_September2016_10_MG | ecosystem: Environmental > Aquatic > Marine > Inlet | place: Canada: British...
CTCCCTATCCCATTTGCCTATATGGACCCAAGTGTAGTAATCGGGTATCATCCCATAATCCCCATCTTCGTATGAATCACCCTTACCCTCATTTAGTATAGGCATTACTATATCTAGTAGATCTTGTATAGGTGGGTTAGAGTCATATTGCTCTGTATACCTATTCCATGTTTCTGCTCTATAGTCTATATTGGGATTTAGTTGACTATATGTAGTATTGAAATCTGTTGGGCCGGCCATTACGGCTACCTTTATCCCACTATAGTGTTCTGTGGTTACTGATAGTTTGTATTGTGGGAGGGCCGCTTTAAGTGCTGCCCTCTTTGCTTTAACTTGTTCTTTCGTGATATATGGCATATTATGAGTTTTGAGGGTTATACATTAGCAACATGCTTACTGAGCACTTATACCCTCTACCATTGTGATCTTCTATATTGATCGGTGATTTGCGGGCGCGTGTGTTATACCCTTTAATGGTAAATGATTTACCTTGCAACTGAACTGAGTCTCCTACCGAGAGGTGGCCTAAACCATTCATATTGGCGTATATGTCCCATGCTTGGGCTTCCTTAGTCTTAACTACCCCACCAGTACCGATGGTATTGGCTTTAACTTTAAAGGTTACCTCATCAGCTGAGAACCTTGCATTACCTGTAGAGATCTTAATCCCATACTCTGCACTTACTTTTGCTAGGGCTTCATCCATTGCTACCCTGATTGCCTTTATTGACGGCTTGTCGAAATTTGATACTTTCATATTATTGTTTGTTTTTAATTACAGTACTAATATAATAAAAAAGATTGACACTAGAAAATGTTTTGGCAACTATTTTGTAATTATTTTGCTGTGGGCGCGCCAGCTGGGCCCCATTGGGGACTAACTGCCTGACTATGGGGTAGTTATACAGGCATGATGCTCACACACCTCATTATACTATAGTTAAAAATTGGGCTTTGTTTCACAAAAAAAGTGGCTAATTTGTACAAAATAATTGCCTCTAGACTTTTTTATGTCAAATAAAATTCGTATATTAGTACTGTAATTAAAACACATGCACATTATGAAAGAATCACGTTACCCTAATGGTTATTTACCGAAGATCGATTATTGGCAGTATAAAATGAATAAAGCCATTGAGCAGGGAGATGCTCGTGGGATTGCCTATGCCTCTGACCGCTTGGTCTACTTTGTAGGTCGTCAATATGGCGTCCCTGCAGTTAAGTCTATTTAAGACTTCTTATTAGTTGGCTTGGAGCCCGCGCCATAGCGGGCCCTTCTAACACTTTTTTTAAGAGTGGGAGCGAGTATACTCCGACGTGTTTATACCCCAGGGGCATTGTTAATAACTTTGTACAAATAATTGCAAAATAATTGCCTCTAGATTTTTTTATGTCAAATAAAATTCGTATATTAGTACTGTAATTAAAGATATAACACACATGACAAACACCGTTCACATTAACTGCCAATACTACGAGAACAAAGCCTTTTATGAAGGCGGAGAAGCCTGGAAGCCCAAAGGTGGGCATAAGTTCCAGATAGAGATGGACACAGACCTCCTATTATACTGTGAAGACGTTACTGCTATTCTTAGTAAGATGGTAGAGAAGCACAATACTGAACTTGAGAGGTTCAAGTATATAGATTATGAGATCATTTGGCAGACACCCTCTGTATTGGGTACTGTGGATGAGTTCCTTAAAATTAATTCAGAACTGGCTGAAACAATCGCCTAATTAAATCGTATAACTAATAAATCAAAGCAACACTATGCCACAGATTCAAACACTTTCAGGAGAAGTCCTAACATCGCGTAAAGCGGAAACACTTAACTCACAGTCATTGCGTAAAACCATTGCTGTTCGAGACATTAACCTGGTTAATGATACTACTATTGAATATCAGGGTAAAAGACTAGAGATTACTAAAGATGCCTTTAAAGGGCTAATGAAGATGATCGGTATGTCACAGACCTTTGCTAGTAAATTTGAGAAACTCTTTAACCCTGAGGTTAAGGCTCAGTTTATTAACACTATGAAAAATGCAATGGCTACTCAGCTTAATGAGATTACTATTGTCTTGTCGCCTACCACAAAGAAGGTGGTTGGTTTTACTAAGAAGGCGACAGACCTCATCTCTCACGAGCGTTTTATGGGTCTAGCCGACAGGCTTGTCGACCAGAATGGCTTTGAGATCGCCAACTGGGGTGTAGATGCCAATAAAGGCTCTGTAACGATCAACGCTTTTAACCCAAAGGCTTCATTTGGAGTACAGGGCTTAAATGATGAGGTCTTTACTGCAGGTATTACTATGAAGAACTCACCTCTTGGTGGTATACAAGTAATGCCATACGTAAATCGTCTATGGTGTGCTAATGGTTGTACAACTGCTATGGCTTCTGAAAGCTACTCACTGGCTAATCTCTCTGGAGACTCTATGGAGAAGTTCTTTGAACACATGTCGCAGTTGCGTAAGAACAAGTTTATCCCTACTGGTTTCCAAGATAAGGTAACTCAGGCTATTAACACTCCTGCCTCTATGAATGAAATGAAGTGGGCACATAACCAAATTAAACGTCATGTCGGCGACAAGGCTGATAACTGGATTCCTCTAATGGAGAATGAGTCTGCTTATACTAAGGCTAATATTGGGATTTTAGACGCGAAAGCCGCTAAGTCTAATCAGTCTATCTGGTCAGTCGTAAACGGTATGACTCACGTTGCTACTCACGCGCCAGACCTATTTGCAATGAATATGCAAGACAAGGACTCGACAGAGTTAATGGTACAAGCTGGTAACCTACTCGGTAAACAGTGGAACTTGCAAGGAGCTACTCGATCTCCCTTTGCTGATGACGCTCACTTGGAGACTTCAGCTCAGGTAGGTGCACTACTTAACTAAGCTTACTTACCCCTAATCTAAGATGAGGTTCCATTCGGAGCCTCATTTTTTTTGCAAAATAATTGCCTCTAGATTTTTTTATGTCAGATATTTTTCGTATATTAGTACTGTAATTAAAACTAATACACATCATGAAAGTAACTGTCGATCTTAAATTCCTTATCCCTGCCATCTTGGCCTTTATCATCTCTTATATGACTATCACTGAGAAGATTGATAACTATATCCATTTTGCAGGCGAGCTTAACGCACTCTTCTTTTTCTTGATGTCTACTCTTTTGGGTATGATGTTGTTGATTGGTGCCTTTACGCCCGATAAGAAATAATCAAGATTGTTAATAACTTTTGGCCTCTAGATTTTTCTATGTCAAATAAAATTCGTATATTAGTACTGTAATTAAAAACTATTTCACATGAAACAACCACATACATTCAAGACCACTGCCACTGGTTTCGAATTAAAATCAACTAATGGCTCTACGATCGCCATCACCAAAGATCATAAGAAGTTCAACTGGTTAGCTGCTCAAGAGCCTAACCGGGTTATTAATGTATTCCCTAATGGTAAGATGACCTCATCGGCTGATTACAAGGGACTATACGCTGCTACTGGTGCTACTAAGCCAGTTAAAGTTAAGTTGACTAAGTTGGACGACCTAAAGTTTAATGACGATCTCTTTATCCCTATGCCTACCGGTACAGTGGCTGATAAGTTCTTTAGTAATGAGGGTGGTTTCATGCCCGGCTCTAACATCATGGCGGCTGGAGCCCCAGGTGTTGGTAAGACTACAGTCCTGCTAGAGCTACTACACAAGGTACATGCCACTAACCCAGAGAAGAGGGTACTCTTTATATCTGCGGAAATGAACCAACTAGACATGGCCCGTTACTTGAAGCGTTTCCCTCACTGGGGTCAACTACCAATCCTCTTCCTTTCGGACTATACAGATCAGAACCCACAGGCTATTATCGAGTCTACACTACAGCAGGGCTGGGACCTCGTACTGACGGACTCTTATACTGAAGTGAATGACACAGTTAAAGAGGAGTGTAACCTAACCCGTAGCAAGACCGAGAAATGGTTCTTGGACCTGATGATCGCCCAAAACCAGGGTAAGAACCGCCGCAAAGTCTACACGACCTTCATCACGATCCTACAACTCAGTAAGGGTGGTACGTTCGTCGGTTCTAACAAGCTAAAGCACATGACGACTGCCATGATGGAATTGAATTGGAAAGGTGGCGAAAACTCTACCCAACGCTATATGGAGTTCAGTAAGAACAGGCTGGGTCAAGTGGGTCAGAAGATGTACTTTAACTTCGACAACGGGGTTACCTTCGACCAGGCCCGTTACCAACGAGATCTACTGAATGAGGCGATGTTGGCTGAAGAGCGTGAGAGGTTAGAGCTAGAGGAGGGTGCATTCGACGCCCTGTTCGGCACACTCGAGGTAGAACCCGAAGTAGTAGAAGAAACAGCTGAGGTGGCAGCACAATAACCACTGTTTTTAATTACACCCAGAGGGGCCGCTGTGGCAGCAGAGGGCCCCTCGCTATGTGATATAGTGGGACTGAGCGCGATCGGGGCCCGTGGGGTTCCCTGGCGCGTGTGTTCGCGCGCTTTTGTTTGACTGGACCGCTGGTAACTTGAAATCTTACTGAACGTGGGCCCGTCTTGGCTTAAATTGACTTTTTAGTAGGAAATGTTGGTATATATCTACTTTACTGGCTAGGGGCCTTGAGAACTGGACTGGCTAAACTGGACTAGAATGGCCTAGTTAGACTATATATTACCTAACTGGCTAGTAGAAGAGGGATTACCCCATACTGACTTATATGTATGTAGTGTGGGTGATGTATGTGGTTTACTTATCTAACCAGTGTAAGAACCTATTCATTACTATATAGAATACTATAAGTACTGAGATAAGTTTGATTGCCATTAACATTATTGTGTATGTGTGGTTTGTGTTCCCCTTTATTACTCTGTAGACTTTGCTTGTCTCTCTTATGTATATTGTGTATTATGAGATTTGTGGTTGGGTGACCGCGCGCGTGTAGTTTAGTCCACGCGTTGAGCTCCGACTTTTAGATTAGTACCACCCTCTAGATAGTTATCCTTCTCTATTGGCCAGTTGGCATAGGTGTTCCAGGTAATAGGGGTCTGCTTAATAACATTATTATTATCAATAAACTCTAACTGCCATGGGCCCATATTAACCTGCTCATGTATCATTATCCCTGGAGTACGCTGGTCATTCTGTACACCGAATTCATATTGATTACCATTAGGTGCTGTGGCTTTAAGTAAGATCATCCCCGGGGCAAGGCCAATACTAGCTGCTGGTGAACCGGCTTCTACTGCAGTAATCTGTGCACCTAGTTGTACTGGTCTAGCGTAAATAGTCTGCCCATTTGCATCCACTACCGGGAAACGACTAGCGATCTCCTGTGGTATTGTTCTCTTCCAATCCATTCCTAAAAAGGCTTTGTCCTGCATTGGCCCTAATTGCCCTGCATCTGCCTGTACTTTTAATCTTGGGACAGATCTATTTAAGGTCCATAGATTGGCACCTCCACCAAAGGTCTCGTGATCTGTATAACCAAATGTGTAAAGGCCTACTATATCTCCGTCGGCATTTAAGATTGCAGAGCCTGAATTACCACCAATACCTGGAGCATTTAAAAAGAGTGAATCTACTGCCTGTTCTCCTGTTCTAATATTAAAGTGAGCGTCTCTGATTATCCCTGTAGTTAGAGAATCTGTATCATATCCAGCCGGGTAACCACACATCCAAACTGCCTGCCCAGTTACTGGTTCTACCTGACTTAATTTTAGTACACGATCCTGTTGAAGTTGTATATTAGTTCTAAATAACATCACATCTGCGACCGGGTCATAACTAACTAGTTGTGCCATCTGTCTTAGGTTATACCATTCACCTGCATAGCCTACCCAGACCTGATCAAAAATAGCATGTTGTCCTGCTGTAACTTCAAACCAGTTATGAGCACATGTTAAGAAATACCCAGCATTTAGATCTGTAGGTACACCAAATTCGTTCTGTTCTAGACTAACCCATTGACCTGAGCCTACATATAATTCTTCAGCTGAACCCTTTGTTATCCAGACCGGAGAGGCTGCATACTGAATTTTATCATTATACAGATCTATCATTCTTCTATTCTCTGCTGCTGTAGTAGCTTTACCTAATGCAGTCTCTGTAGTAATATCGAATTCATTGTTTACTCTAATTTGTGGTAGTTGAATTTTACCGGCCGACATTGAGATTACCTCATCGCCTAAATGTAATGAGCTATCTGATAAGTATAAGTGTCTAATTTTGTATTCTGCGTTCCCTAAGTCATAGGCTGCATTTGTATCTGGTATAATAGATGAAGTCATTGTACCGCCCATATCACCTGAAGCACCTGAAGTACCAGATGAACCTGAAGTACCAGATGAACCAGAAGTTCCAGCAGGACCTGTAGGCCCAGTGGGACCGGTAGAACCAGCTGAACCAGATGAACCTGAAGAACCAGATGAACCTGGAGTACCTGGAGTACCACTACCACCAGAAGTACCAGAAGTACCAGAAGTACCTACTGAACCACCAGTTTCAGTCTCATATTGAATTTGAATTTCGTCTTGATTGTCTAGTAAATAATCTGCTACATTTGCATCCCAAACTAACTCTGTACCAGCCTCTAATGAACTAGCTGTAATGGCAGAACCATCTTTCTTCCATGAAAAACCAGCATGTACTCTGTGTCCATTAACAAATACTTGGATTGCATCAGCTTCTCTGGCTGAATTAGTAATAGTAATACCAGTATCACCATTAATTTGTGTAGTTGTAAAGGTTTCAACTACAGTATTAATACCTGTCAAGGCATTAATAGTACTTTGTAAGTTACTTACCTGTTTTACTTTAATTTGAGACATTGTGTGCTAGACATATTTTGGTTAATATATCTATCTGACTCTTAGATTAAAAATCCTCAGTCTCTTTGTATGATTCCAGTATTAATTTAAAGTATTGATGTGATGCCCACTTTTCATCTGGCATTGGAGATTTAGTAGGATCTGTATTAATATAGAGTCCTTTATAGAATGGACCTCCTGTTTCTTGTTTTGTTACACCCGCATTATGAAAAATAGCATGGCTTTCCCATTTCTGCATAGGTTGAGTGCCCCATCCGAACTCAAAGTCATCATGGCATTGAGTTTCATATCCCATTTTCCAAAGATTCCATAACACTCCCCACATATCAGCACACCAAATTTGAATTTCATGCCATTCTTTATGCTGTTGTTTAATCTCTCTTACTCTTTCGCTAATAATTCTAAATAAATTTTCGCTATCATTATATACTTTTTGCCAAAACTCTGCAGTAATACCAGGTTTTAATAAATATTGTGCTCCACCTGCTGCTTCTTCACGATTTTCAACCATTTCTTGGTCAATTCCTACAATTTCACACATTTCTTCAAAAATACCATGCTCTTTACTTTTAATATATTTAGCACCGACATAAGATATTGTGTCAGAAACAATGCAAGTATTTTTTAAATCTACTGTTAATTTGTCTTCTAATTTAAGAGGTTTTGTTAATGCAATATCACAATCATGGTACATTACATTATGAGCAGTTAACCAAGGGTATTTTTGCCAGTGTTTTTGAAGAATATGAGGTCTAATAGATGAAATATACGAATGAGTACCTCTTGTATCTTCATAATAAGAAAATAGTACTCCCTTTTTAGACCACTTTCTTCCTACTTTTTCAAACCTATCATGAGGACCATTCGAACTATATGAACTTACAACATGGACTCTAGCCATGTCTATATTTCCGTTTTTTTCAAAAGAAGATAGCATTACGTCTACTTGCCAAGAGTAATAAAACGACGCTGGTTGCGCGCAGATCCAGTAAAGATTTTTGTTTTCTGACATTTTTTAAATTTTATTTCTAAGGCTTCGATCTAGTAAGTCATAAATACCTATGTATTTATATAGTTAACTAGTCTATAGCCATCCAGTGGCCTCTGGTGGTGTGATTTACCACTCGACGGCACCATCTATTCTTTCATTTTCATCTACCCAAGAAAAAAGTCTGGACTCAAGTACATCATGAAGTACGACTGTTTTTTCATCAATTTCCCAGTTGTAAAAATACTGATAACCGAAGCAAGCAACGTCCGGTTCAATCTTCTGAATTATCTTATCAGAGAAAGATTTACAGCCATGTGCCCATGTTATTCTATCATAAACTTTTAAAACTTCATGTATTATTCTAGCATCTGGAGCTGCACCATATACAGTACAATCTAATAGTGTATTATTCTTTTGAGATGGTTTCATACCTGAGAAAAAGGTATGTTGTGGCGATAATTGATCTCTTACTATATTAAAAGATTTAACTGGCCTTGCATCTACATCACAATAAATACCGCCATAGTCTCTTAATAATAGCAATCTAATTCTATCTGTAATAAAAGCCCACTTGTATAAGCCCGGTTCTTTAATATAGTTTTGTAAAAAAGGATCGTCTGGATATAATTCTGTGAAGACTTCATTACCCCAAAGCTTATGCTCATAATCTGGGTTCATGTCCCTCATCTCTTGGACAAACTTCTTACAGTGATCTGGCAATTCTTTTTCGCCAACCCAAATTTGATGAATAATTTTTGGGATTTGAATATTGTCTTCCATATAATATAACTAATTAAATAAAATTATCTACTAGTTATATAACCAACTCATAAAAAGTTTATTAACTACATGCGAAGCCCTGGTTGATCTGAGCATCCCAGCTGGTACCACCCTGTGACCAATAAGGTTGATCTCCTGGGAAGCTTGAATCCGCTGCTGCTCTACTAACACTATGACAGAAAGTTCTAGATCCTGCTGTATAACTTCCTCCACAACTCTGGCCACCACCTATTGGTGAGGTTTGTGAAGCATAGGTTTGACCACATGGCCAATATCTTACTACATTACAAACATAGGACCTATTATCCCTTGTACTTGCACTATAAGTATAACAATCGTCATCTAGAGTTACACTACCACCAATAACTATGGTAGCAGATGTGCCAGAAGTAGGAATCTCCCAGTTAAATGAAAATGGAGTATACAAACCTGAACCTGCAGTAGAACCTATAGACGTATTTGTAATATATGCACTATTCTCTGTTAATGTACTAATAACAGGATCAGTATATAGAGGTTGAGATGCCATTAAGTATCTAGTAAATGTACCTTTTGATCCTGGATTACCAGTAATGTCTTCAGTAGTTCTCTCAGCAGCTAACTCATTTGTGCTGCTAGTAATTCTGGCTCCTGTAATAGACTCAGAGTAATTAATTGTTAATGTTTGGGAAGCGTATTTTGAAACACCAGATGTAGTAACCGTTGCTGAATAACCAGATGTTGCATTTGAAGGCATTGAAACCGAAATATTCACAGTACGAGTATTCAAAGCAGCAGACGTTACAGAAACATTGCTATTATCAGAGCTAGCCCCAAAGGTTACAAGCTCTATACCAGCATCCATTAATATCGTTTGTGTTAATGTTGTAGAATTTCCTGGTGTAAGATTTACTGTTTGAGTTATTGTATCGGAACCTATAGTACCAGACCAATAAGAACCATTAACTCCATTAGACCATGTAATTGTAGCAGGGTATGTAATTAAATTAGAGCTACCCTGTGCCGTAACTGTTGCACTACCTCCGCCAGATGGCATAATTATATTACCAGCAATAGACTTACTACCGGGTTGGATAGTGGCAGTAACTGCATCTGTATTCGCACCTGTTTTTGATATATCAGTTATAGAAAAAGCATATCCACTACTAGCACTATATGTAGTAGCCCAATCAATATCTGCACCAACACTACCTGTTAATGTATGTGTTGTAGTATTTGGAGCTACATTACTAATACTATCGTTTGTCGTAAGCGTAAATGTATGTGTTTTTGCCGTTAAAGTAGTATTTGCAGTAATTGTACCTGTGCCTGAATTACTAGATCTAGCATCTAAACTAGGCATAGTAAAGTCTATATCCATACCTTCTCCACCATAATTAGTCTCTGTAATTGAAAATGGACTTGGTTTTGAAATACTGGTAATTTCTGCTGTATAATCTGTAGAATTATTAGGCTGTACTGCAACCTCTGTTTGATTTGCAACTGATCCAACAACACCAAAATAGGTAATTGTTACAGTACCATTAGCATTATTACTACCAGATACTATGATTGAAGAAGAGGAAATTGCTCTGTAATAATTATTTACACTTGATGTAGATCCATTTGTTTGTACCGTCGCAGTATATGTGTAAACCTGTTGTCTAATATTAGGTGTTACTGTAACTGTTAAGTTACCTCCACCGGAAGGTATTGTCGAAGTACCTGATAGGTTAGAAGTATACGTATTTGGTTCAGTAGCACTTGCGTTTAAAATACCGGCTACGTCTACTGGATCGTCACCTCGCCATATATAATCTAATGGAGTACTTACCTGTGCACTAGCGCTGACCGGATCTCCAGCTTCACCAGTAAATGTTTGAGTATACGTAGATGTACTACCATTGCTAAATGTACAACCTGGAGTTGTATTACCTCCAGCCATAGACCATGTAACTGTGTATACGTATTCATTCGTTGTTTGAGATCCTGTTACCGTCACTGTTGCACTACCACCACCTTGTGGCATTGATGCTAGAACAATATTAAGATCTGTAACTGAATGGTCTGTTGAGTGATTTCTACTTGAAACTAAATTTCCAATATCATCATTACTTACACCATTATTAGATCCACTTGTACCGACATAATATGTAGTATTTGTATCTTGGAATGATAACGGATGTGTTGTAGCGTGAAAACTACCAGTATTACCAGTATAAGTAATATTTGGCCATGATGCTGTATCTGTATAAGGGTCAACAAACGTTATTGTATATGTATGGACTAATAGACCATCAGATTTACCTGCAACCGCTAGATTACAATCACCGCCATTTTGTGGCATTGTTACAGTACCAGTTACTCTTTTATTAGTATTATCTATAGTATATGAAACTGCAGCAGTATCGTTTCCTGATTTGGTTACACTCGTTATATCAAAATCACCATAGTCAAAATTTGCACTAAGCTGTATTGTAAAATTAAAAGTATCACCAGTATATCCTGTAAATGTTTCTTGATATGGAGCTCCGTTAATTGAAGCACCATTAATAGATTCTGACGCTGTTAAATTAAAAGAATATTCTGGTTGATTAACTTGTGCATTTACAAACATTTCAACTCTACCACCACCAGATGGCATAGCAAAAGTACCTGTTAAGTCTTTATTTGCATCACTTAAAGTATATTTGTTCTGAAGTGCTAAATATGCGGCATAACTATCTCCTTGGTGTGTTACAGTTTTAAGAGTAAAATCATAATCAAGTGGGCTTGGAACAAAACTAGCATCAAAGTCAAATTCTGTTCCCGTAGTCCCTGTAAACGTATATTTGTATGCAGATCTATAGTAAGTACTACCCATGTTTACCCAACCTGAATTTGGTACTTGTGTAACTACACTTGTAAAACCACCAGGTGAGAATGTACTACCATCATTAGCTGTAGTATCTCCACTTCCGGATCCGGGTTGATCAGCCTCATCACCAATTATGAGTAACTCAAAATTCCAATCATTTTCAGATGTAGTACCACTTATTTGTATATTATATTCTCCAGGAGCTTGAATATTACCACTTACTAGAAATTCATCTACTGCTAATAGTCCATTTTGACCAGGCGTACCCTCACCACCATCTGTAAATACACCTATAGAGTTTACATTAGCAGCTGACCCTGAAACAACAGTAGTGGATGAGTTTGTAATATTACTAATCTCATAATCACCACTTACCGGTGAAATAGAACCTGTATATGAAAATGCAGTACCTACAGTACCTGTAATTTCAATAGTATTAGAATCAACATAATATGCGTTACTAGAAGATACTGCGTCTAATGTTGCATTAGCAATATTTTCTGATAGATTTATTCTAACTGTATATTCACATGCATCTGACTCAGTCCATGCAGTACCATTCCAATAATAAGCTGTAGTTTGTCCATTTTCTAGATACCATCCAACTGGTATAGTTTCACATGTATATACAAATGTTTCAGTACATAATTCAGAAATAGCTGTTTCTAAGCCTGTAGTCCAAGTACCATTAAAATTTAAAGAGTAATCATAATAACCCTGTGGTTGTGTATTTTCAACTGCGTATGTATACGATCCTGCCATACTAGATGAATTAACTGAGGAAGTATACGGATCTACTTGTATTAATAATTGAGCGCCTGCGTTATTTAAAGCAGGTGTAAGGGTATTTTGCCAATATGCATTAGTTTCAGATGCTACATTATCAGTAATTAATATAATTAATCTTTGTACTCCACTTCTAAATGAGCCTGCAAAATCATTTGCAACTACTTCGTAAAGACATTCACCTACAGGTTCGTCACTATCTGAGCCACTACCTAATTGCATCTCTGTAGCACTATTCGTCCCATCAATGGCATTCAAAGCGTTTGTAAAAGAAGTAGAATTTCCTACAGTGCTCATTTTTTCAACACATGTAAAGAATACATTATACCCTGATTGAAAAGCACTAGCAGTATTAATTTTTTGATCAGAATTTATGGCTTGATAATATCCACTACTAGCGTAAGAGGGACTACTGCTACTACGCTCATCATATAATACTAATGATAGTCTATAATCTCCACCAGATTCATTATCGATAGTATTTACAAGATTAGTTATACCTGTTTTTACACCACTAATACCAACACCCATTGAACCAGTATAATCTACAACAAAGACTACATCCATACCTTCGGCACAGACTCCACCTTCACCGGCATTCCCACTTCCTTCGTTTTCTATTATACCACCTAATGTTGTACCATCATCAGAAAAGATAGCAGTAGGAGTACCTCCTCCGGCACATAATAGACTAGGGTCATTAACGTGATAAGTTACGTTGACCTGATTTTCCGGTTCCGGACAGTCTATTTCATGTATAAATCTCTTTACCGATAAAGCCATATTAGATTAGTTCACTTATATTTATATTTCCCATTGTAATGACGCCGTATAACCAGAAGCTCCAGTTCCACCGCCAGTACATTCAATATAAACTGTTCTACCATCTAATACCGTTGCATTTGAAATGCCAGTAGTAATTGTTTTATGTAATGTGGCTGCAGGATGAATCCAAGACGCATGTTCCGTTGGTGTACTTCCATTTGAATCAACTGATTTTAACTTAAATGTAGTTTCATCAGTCGCCGCGGCAGCTCCAAAAGATGTTTCAATCTTAATTAATGAACTAGAGCCGAAGCTAGATGGTACATACACAAAGTTTTGTGAAATATTTGCTGCAACAAATGCCTCTGTTCTAGCAATAGGGTTTAATGCTATATGTTCATACTGATATGCAGCTGCTCCTGATGGGCCTGGAGGGCCTGGAGGGCCTGCAATTTCTGAATCAGCACCTGGAGGGCCTGGAGGGCCTGCAACTTCTGAAGGAGTACCTGGAGAACCAGATGTACCACTTGAACCACTTGTTCCAGATGAACCAGATGAACCACTTGTTCCAGATGAACCAGCACCACCGTCTACACCAGATAGACCATCATCACCAGCATTACCACTTGAACCAGATGAACCTGAAGAACCAGATGAACCACTTGAACCTGAAGATCCGCTTGTACCTGAATTACCAGATGAACCAGATGAACCGCTTGAACCAGATGAGCCACTTGTACCTGAATTACCAGATGAACCAGATGAACCACTTGAACCAGATGAACCTGAAGTTCCAGAGTCACCTTGTTGACCATCTACACCAGATAAACCTGAAGAACCAGATGAACCCGATGAGCCACTTGAACCAGATGAACCAGATGAACCAGATGAACCACTTGTACCTGAATTACCAGATGAACCAGATGAACCGCTTGAACCAGATGAACCAGATGAACCACTTGTACCTGAACCACCTGAAGAACCAGATGAACCACTTGAACCTGAAGAACCACTTGTACCAGAATCTCCTTGTGGGCCTTCTCCACCGTCTACACCAGATAAACCTGATAAACCACTAGAGCCACTTGAACCTGAAGAACCAGATGAACCACTTGAACCTGAAGAACCACTTGTACCTGAATTACCACTTGAACCAGATGAACCACTTGTACCTGAATTACCAGATGAACCAGATGAACCGCTTGTTCCAGATGAACCTGAAGATCCACTTGAACCACTTGTACCAGAATCTCCTTGTGGACCAACTCCACCATCTACACCAGATAGACCGTCAGTACCAGATGAACCTGAATTACCAGATGAACCTGAGCTACCAGATGAACCTGATGAACCACTTGTACCTGAATTACCAGATGAACCAGAAGTTCCAGATGAACCTGAAGAACCAGATGAACCTGAAGAACCAGATGAGCCTGAAGTTCCAGAGTCACCTTGTTGGCCATCTACACCAGATAGACCGTCAGCACCGCTTGAGCCGCTCGATCCACTTGTACCTGAATTACCAGATGAACCAGATGAACCGCTTGTACCTGAATTACCAGATGAACCAGAAGTTCCAGATGAACCTGAAGTTCCAGATGAACCTGAAGAACCTGAAGTTCCAGGGTCACCTTGTTGACCATCTACACCAGATAGACCATCAGCACCGCTTGAGCCGCTCGATCCACTTGAACCTGAATTACCAGATGAACCAGAAGTTCCAGATGAACCAGGACTACCTGGTAAACCTTGTGGACCTTGAATTGAACCACCAGATACCCATTGAGTACCATTCCATATCCATAATGAATCGTCCGTTTGATTTATATAAGCATCTCCTTGTGCGTTGCCATTTAAAGGTAATTGATCTGTATTTTCAACTGAACCTTGCATTGTTATACCAGTACCTGTTGAACCAGGTGCACCATCTTGACCAGATGAACCTGAAGAACCAGATGAGCCACTTGAACCAGCTACACCATCTACACCAGATAAGCCGGCTGCACCTTCTTGACCACTTGAGCCTGAAGAACCTGATGAACCAGCAGAACCATCTTCACCAGATGAACCTGAAGAACCAGATGAACCATCTTGACCAGATGAACCTGAAGAACCAGATGAACCAGCAGAACCAGTAGGACCTTCCGGACCTTCTGGACCAATACCACCATCTACACCAGATAAGCCGGCTGCACCTTCTTGACCACTTGAGCCTGAAGAACCTGATGAACCAGATGTACCATCTTCACCAGATGAACCAGATGAACCAGAAGAACCTGAAGAACCAGTAGCACCAGGAGCACCAGGAGCACCAATATCACCTTTTTGACCATCTACACCAGATAATCCATCGTTACCAGATGAACCGCTCGAGCCACTTGAGCCGCTTGAGCCTGAAGAACCATCACTACCAGATGAACCTGAAGAACCGCTTGAACCAGTAGGACCTTCCGGACCTTCTGGACCAATACCACCATCTACACCAGATAAGCCGTCATTACCAGATGAACCACTTGAACCTGAAGAACCATCACTACCAGATGAACCTGAAGAACCGCTTGAACCAGCAGGACCTTGTTGACCTTCCGGACCTTGTTGACCATCTACACCAGATAATCCATCATTACCAGATGAACCACTTGAGCCTGAAGAACCATTATTACCAGATGAACCTGAAGAACCAGATGAACCACTTGATCCTTCTGGTCCTGTAGGACCTTCTGGACCTTGTTGACCATCTACACCAGATAATCCATCGTTACCACTTGAACCTGAAGAACCAGATGAACCGCTTGAACCAGATGAACCGGCAGAACCAGCAGGACCTTGTTGACCTTCTGGACCTTGTTGACCATCTACACCAGATAAACCGGCTGCACCATCTTGGCCACTAGAACCTGAAGAACCAGATGAACCACTTGAACCACTTGAACCTTCTGGTCCTGTAGGACCTTGTTGACCATCTATACCAGATAATCCATCGTTACCAGATGAACCGCTTGAGCCAGATGAACCACTTGAACCAGATGAACCACTTGAACCTTCTGGTCCTGTAGGACCTTCTGGACCTTGTTGACCATCTACACCAGATAAACCGGCTGCACCATCTTGGCCACTAGAACCTGAAGAACCAGATGAACCGCTTGAACCAGCAGAACCAGCATCTCCTTGTGGACCTTGTTGACCATCTACACCAGATAAACCGGCTGCACCATCTTGACCACTAGAACCTGAAGAACCAGATGAACCACTTGAACCAGCGGAACCAGCAGGACCTTCAGCACCATCTACACCAGATAGACCATTAGATGTTTGTACTATAATTGTACCTGTCATCACATCCGGATGTACAGTACAATGATATGTATATGTTGGATGAGCATCGTGGGGTATATGCCATACCATTACAGCACCAGCCCCATTAATAGGGTTAGCACCTGCTCTAATACCGTCTTGTGGAGTTATAGGATTACCTTGTGGGTCTCTAATTTCTAATGGATGACCAGCTTCTTCTCTTCTAAATGTATACGTTTCACCTCTAGAAACATATATAGTAGGGTTTTGGTTAGCTGCTGCACCGCCATGATAATCATCGTCGCCATCTACTCTATAGTATGTAGCTCCTACTGCTTCAAACTTAAATAAATTACCAGTATGGATAAGTGTACTAAATTCTCCACCTTCTGAATCTGTAATTGTTAATTGACCATCAGCTGGGTTATATGAAACACCATCAATACTACTAAATGTTAATTCCACCCATGCATCGTTAGCATCTGTAGATGCAGGTATATATTGCTCTGGTTGAAAGGTATTAAAATCTATTTGATCGCTATTGATACCTGTTGAGTTAGGCTTTAAAAGACCTGCTTTTACCCATTCTGAAAGTCCTTGCCATTCAGTTTCACCTAAGGCTGGAGTATTTTCATCAATTGGGTTAGCCCAATAACCCTTTGGACAAAGAGTATAAAATTTATTATTCTCTAAAACATAGACTAACATACCGATAGCTCTTCTACCTGTAGTATATCCACCGTCTCCTGATTCTGAGAAACCAGCATGCGTTAAGCTATTACCTTCTTGCCAAACAGGTATTGCATCTCTTTCAGCAATTGTAGTTACACTCTGAAAACCACCCTTTAAGTAAATTGGGTGTAAAAGACCTTCCCAAGTCTGTAATGACGCAGTAGGACTTAAAAATCCTGGAAATTGTACGGCTGCTGATGGATTTTGAATTGGCATATTATCTAATTATTTTGTTTAAGCATTTTTAAGATTTAAGTTAAGCGCATCTGCCGAGGCTGTTAAACCTACATCATATAACCAATAGTCTACTCCTGATATTTGGAAAGCTATTCTACCTCCAAAAATAATATCTGCATTTGATGAATCAGGTAACTGGAATAAAGCTGTTGAGGTTGGATCTCCTGAGAATGATTGTGGAATTGCTATATAATATCTATTAGCAGCACCTATTGCATCAAATCCAATCGTACCATTAGGTATAGATGATTGCGTTAGAGTGTTACCTTGCGGTACGTACTCTTCAATGATTGGCACATTAAACTGTGCACCTTGGTTTGAAACCATATCATTCCATACTGTATCAAAGTTTAGAGTATATGTATTGTTATTTAACCTCCAGCCCTCAGCTGTAGGTGCAACTATTAAGCTACCACCGGTTGGATAACCTGGATTAGAGCTCCAGTGTAACCAATGTATTTTATCAATTGGAGCTATAGTTGTCGTTGTCGGAGCTATAGTTGTCGTTGTCGGAGCTATAGTTGTCGTTGTTGGAGCTATAGTTGTTGTCGTTGTAGCTAATGATGAATCAGTAATCGTCATCATCGTTATTTCTCTAAGTGTCCCGGGATTCGATGGACTACCTTCTTTAACAATAATCTGGTAAACCTCGTCGCCTTCTGTTAAACTATCCGCTACTATTGATATAGGTATTACTGCAGATTGACTTAATGTTTCATTATATGCAGGTATTGTTCCTGAGCCTGAAGGAACTACTCCTCCTACAAAATCATCAGCCGATGCTGCAGTCCATGGGTAACCGATAGCAACACTAACATACCAGAAATATTCTGTTCCTGCAGGCGCATGTTCGGTCTTCAATATGTGATTAAATGTTATACCTTCATCATGTGTTGATGCAGCTATTTCCCAATTCTGAAGTTCTGATGTATCATTAATAGTTACAGTCTTTTGTAAACTACCAGTTGGATTACCGTCACTATCTTGAGCATCTAATGTTAATATTATTGTTTCAGTACCTTCTGTTTGTTGATCCTCATTTATAGGTATTTCTAAAATTACGGAACTACCAGTACCTGTTGTAAAGAACATATCGGTAGGTTCAGTATAATCCATAGGCTCAATCATACCGCCCATTTCTTCTGCTGGTGTGGCTGTTCCACTTAATGTAAATCCAACTGTTGTTCCTGGAGTTACATTATTATATTGTAATTCAAAGAAAGCACTTTGACCTTCGTCTCTATTAAGATATGCAGTGAATAGATCATATTCTGCTGGCGCTATTGTTGTCGTTGTTGGCGCTGCAGTCGTCGTTGTTGGCGCTGCAGTCGTCGTTGTTGGCGCTGCAGTCGTCGTCGTTGGAGCTGCAGTCGTCGTTGTTGGAGCTACAGTCGTCGTCGTTGGAGCTATAGTTGTCGTTGTCGGAGCTATAGTTGTCGTTGTTGGAGCTATAGTTGTCGTTGTTGGAGCTATAGTTGTCGTTGTTGGAGCTGCAGTAGTAGTCGTCGTATTTGGTAAAGCTCCTCCTACTGGATTCCAAACAAATTGGCCATTAAAAAGCCCAGCTGCTTGAAATCTAGGCCAATCAGCATCTAAATTACTAATCTGTGTAAATTCAAGTCTAGAACCTAAATCAGATAGTGCTAGAGTAAGATCATTATTTGACCCACAAATTCTATAACCATTTAAAGTTTGTTTTTGGTACATTAAATTATAGTCCATTTCATCATGTGTTAATGGTCTACCTAAATTATGTGGATTTAATGAGTTATACTCACCTGTTACATTATTAAAATGTAAGCCATGATCAAAACTATATTCTTCTATTTTTTCAAAATGCATCTATTGTACCTTATTTTTATTATATATCTTTATATTATACTGTAGGTGGTGTGTTTTTATATGGGTGATTGCTCGGTAATGAACCGGTTAATCCCCATTTATGAGCTAAGTAACCCTCTGCCTTCTCTAAGTGCGACATATCTGTCCCGCTTGTACCAGGAATTGATGCGAAAGCCACATATTCACCTAACTTACCATCCAATTCTTGAGATGACCTGTTTCTCATCAACCTTAATTGTTGGTTTGTTTGTAATGAGTTATCATAATCATTTACAGGTGTGAATGCGTTTGTACCATCTACTCTAACACCGATTTGGTTTCCACTCTTATTAAACCAACAAGCAACTATATGATATTGGTTTCTTGTTAAACTTTTAAAATTCCACTGTTCCAAATTCCCAATTGTTGAACTAATTCTGCTAGAAAATAAACCATCTAAATCTAATTCACCTGGCCAAGAGTTTGATGCGTTACCACTACTGATTGCATAATCTCTTTTTGGTGAACTATTTGTTTCATAACTCCAAAGTGTATCTTGAGTACTATTTGTTCCTTCGAATCTAAATACACCTAATGCAAAATGATTACCATTTGATACTTGTGCTTCATTTGTAGTACTTTGTAGATAATCTCCACTACCATCAAAATCGAATACATTCAATCCGTTCTGAGTTGATGAGTTAGTTACTACATTACTACCAATATCTATTGTATAAGTTCCTGATTTATCAGTTACAGAATTTAGGCCTGTTCCACTTCTTGTGTAAGTTGAAGAATCTGATGCATCAATCCATGCTACTGGACCTATAGATAATGGAGTCCATGGAGCTGCAGTTGTTGTAGTCGTTGGAGCCACAGTTGTAGTCGTTGGAGCTATAGTCGTCGTTGTTGGCTCAGCTGTTGTCGTTGTTGGCTCTAATGTTGTAGTCGTTGGAGCCACAGTTGTAGTCGTTGGAGCCACAGTTGTCGTTGTTGGAGCTATAGTTGTAGTCGTTGGCTCTAATGTTGTAGTCGTTGGAGCCACAGTTGTCGTTGTTGGAGCTATAGTTGTAGTCGTTGGCTCTAATGTTGTAGTCGTTGGAGCTACAGTTGTAGTCGTTGTTGGCTCAGCTGTTGTCGTTGTTGGCTCTAATGTCGTAGTCGTTGGAGCTATAGTTGTAGTCGTTGGCTCTAATGTTGTAGTCGTTGGAGCTACAGTTGTAGTCGTTGTTGGCTCAGCTGTTGTCGTTGTTGGCTCTAATGTCGTAGTCGTTGGAGCTATAGTCGTCGTTGGAGCTATAGTTGTCGTTGTTGGAGCTATAGTTGTAGTCGTTGGAGCTATAGTTGTAGTCGTTGGCGCAGCTGTAGTCGTTGTTGGCTCTAATGTTGTCGTTGTTGGAGCTATAGTTGTCGTTGTTGGCGCAGCTGTAGTAGTCGTTGTACAATCTCCAGGTGATAGAATTTTGTAGTAATCTGTACTTGGATTAAAGCTTGTAAATATACTATTAAAATCAGTACCATTTGCATCAATCCTAGAGAATTGATTTGATGAATTGTTCGCGAACGACTTGTGATTAGTTTGGAAAGTTCCATGTGCTATAGTTGTTACCCCAATTGGCCCATTTGCCCATTGGTAGACTCCAGGATATTCTACACCACCTACTGTAAATATGACATCAAAATAAACATTATTAGGTAAATAGTCAAATCTCGTATACGCTGTCGTATTTGTAATTATACCAGGAGCTGTAGGAGTTGCCGTACTCGCTTTTAAAGATTCATAACCTGCATTGACTTGAGCAGGGAATTCAGTGTTAGTGTAATAGGTTGATACAACTACAGCAGATTGTGGATCAATCTCTAAACATCCGGTTAAAGTTACTGGAGCTGCTGTAGTAGTCGTTGTTGGCTCTAATGTCGTAGTCGTTGGAGCTATAGTTGTCGTTGTTGGAGCTATAGTTGTCGTTGTTGGCTCTAATGTTGTAGTCGTTGGAGCTATAGTCGTTGTTGGAGCTACAGTCGTAGTTGTTGGAGCTATAGTTGTCGTTGTTGTCGTTGCTGGAACTATAGATATTACTACATTGTAAATACTATTAGGGTTTTGTTCGGCTGTACTAACTTGCATAACATCACCACTATCAGTTGATATTATATTTGTACTAATTACACCAGACCCTGGAGTATATGATTCTCCATCTACAGTCATTGTATAAGTATAACCTACTAAACCAGTATGTAAATATGCTACATTATATAAAAATGCACCAGTCTGAGTACCTTGGACCTCCTCAAAAGTGATTTGGTTAGATGTTGGACTAGTATCTTCTCTAAAAGTAGATCCTGCTAGATTACTTGTATAATTTGTTCTTAATGAATAAAGAACTGTTGTCGTTGTTGGCGCTAATGTTGTCGTTGTTGGCGCAGCTGTAGTCGTTGTTGGCGCAGCTGTAGTCGTTGTTGGCTCTAATGTTGTAGTCGTTGGAGCCGCAGTTGTCGTAGTCGTTGGAGCTGCAGTTGTCGTTGGAGCCGCAGTTGTCGTAGTCGTTGTAGTTGGGTATGATAAACCACCTAGATCCCATTTTGCTTTTGGAATTATTTGATTTTCGTAACAATCGTTAACAAACAACTCTTCTTTTGTTAAACCTGGTAAACGTTTCGTCTTATTATATAATTCTATTAACTCTAAATAGTAATTATTGTATTCTACGTCAATATATTCACATGGAGTAATATATCTACCTTGATTTTGAATATATTCTGAGCATTCATAGTTATTTTTAACGATATTTAGCCTAGATTGTTGTAAAAATACTGTAGATAATGAGTCTTTACTAGTTTTATTTAGTAAATAACCCTCTGCAGACTCAAATTGGCCTCTTATATTGTTAATAAAGGAGATAAATCTACGATCTGGTAGCTCTACAGTAAATCCAAGTAGTTGCCAAACAGATTCATTACATGTACCACATTGACAATTTATATAAAGTAGTTGAAAAGGAAACTCATTATTGATAAAATCGCGCAATGCATCGATGGATTCGAAACGTCTTTGAGTTTTCGTACCATATTTTGCAGATTTATTGAATAAAATTTGACTAATCTTACCCTCATTCAATTCAGTCTTCTGCAACGCACCGAATGCATTAGCTAAACTTATTCTATCAATTAACATATTAACCGTTTATGATTGATTCACCAATTAGGAATGTAATTATACCTAAAGCAGCTGTAAATAGTGCCCAAAATACCTTTAAATAAGTACCTTTCCACTTAATAAGCTGTAGTACATTACTTTCTAATTCATCTCTCTCCGCTTGTAATCTTTCATACTCGATTCTAAAGTCAGTATTCTTATTAGTATTGACAATTACACCATCAAATGGATTAAGTAGGCGCTTTTTTAGATCTTTTACGTCAGCTTTCATGTCTTTTTGATTTTCTAACATGTTTCTCATCTGACTATCCAATGCAGCATAGTTCGGGTCCTCCATCTTCTGTTTTAGAGATGAAAAAGCCTGAATTAGGTCTTTTAATATTTGTTCATTCGTTTTTTCTTCGGCACCAGACATAGATTATCGCTTGTTTTTTTGATCTTTGATCCACTGTTTACCAATCGGGTTACTAGTCGGTTGTTTTAAAAACTTTGCGATCTCTTTTCCAACTAGATCAATTGGCGTTTTATTACCATACTTAGAATTATCCACAATTTCAAAGCGTTTTGCCTTAAACAGTCTCTGGAATTTACCTAAGTTCTGTTGCACCTCTTCCCACATTAATGTAACCATATCACTAGGTAACTTTCTCGGTCTCCTATTATTTCTATCTAGTGCCACTTCTAAAGAGGTGTTAACAAAGACCATATAACAATCATAGCCTAATGATCTTAGTCTTTCAACTTGACCCTCAATCTTCTTATAGTTCTTACCAGTACCATCAATAATCATCCCTAGTTTACCATCAATATACATCTCTTGTGTACCTTTAGTAATTGCCTTCGCCCTATCTCTAAGAGCCATCGCCTTATCCCATTGCTCTGGGTCTTTATCTTTAATATCCATCAACTCGGCCATGTCAATATTGGCCTTCTTTAATAGAAGTTCAAATGCTGCATCAGAGTTGACCAGTTTTAGGCCATTATTATAGGACACTGTTGCGTATTTTTCAGGACTAGGCAGGGCGAAAAGTTCGCCGGCCACGTATGATTTTCCGCTACCAGGGCCACCGGCCATAAAGAATGCCTTTAAGATACTAGGATCATTAATACCCTCTTCTAAGAATTGTTCAAATAATTTTATATGTTTCATGAAAGCTTGTCTTTTTTACTACTATATTATATATCTGTCTACCGGTTGTTTAATACAACCGGAGTGGTAAAAAAAGTAGCAGTCAGGGTCGCGCGCGCGGGCCAGATTGGGTTCCACCTTGCCTAGGGCGTTATTTTTGTCCACGAAGTGTTCAACGAATCAGGTTGATGATGACGCGTTACCTCACTGTTACTCCAGCGGCCAGCAGGTGCCTATGTGTTGCAGAGTCTCTGTTTTAAGAAGCCTGCTGGCCTCATGCCGTGCCTCATCTGGATCCGCGTTACCTATCTGTTATTAGTGTCCTCACTGGTACCTAAGTGCCCTATCTGCCTTAGAGGCTCGCTGGTCAGGCCAGGGCCAGTTAGCGGCCAGTCAAGGCCAGTTGTCTGGAAGGCCAACCTTACTGACAGAAATGCAAAACGCTCCGAATTTTTTTTCCAGTGACCTCAGAGGAATCTGAGGAATGGCAGCAGGTCTCTCCACCCAGTCTTGGAGTTCCTTTTAGAATGCGAAGTGCTCAAAGACTCGTGGTGCTGACAAGAGCTCACAAAAAAAGCTGCTCAGAGGCAGCCTTTAATTTGTTGTAATTAGTTTTTACCAGCTTGCAGCCCAAACGAACTCATAGCCATGTTTTTTACAGAAAGGCTCGATTAGATCTGAGATCTTAGCCTGAGCATTTTCGTACTTAGTGTATTCTTTCGAAGACATCATTCTGTCTGCTGAGTCGCCGTACTCATCTGGATGTCTTAATTCTCTTGGCTCGTCTGTCTTATAGTAGACTGCTTTATTAGCAATACTAAGTCTAGGCGATCTTAATTCAATCCATCCACTGACCTTCTTTGCATTCTCTTTTGCAATTGCATATTGCTTCTCGATCTTAGGCTCTAGTTTATTCCACTCTTTTCTAATTTGATCCTGTGCTTTAAATTCAGCCAAGGCAGTCTTCACATCAAATGGTTTACCATGTACTCTCTCGAAGTCATTGAAGATACCAACAATATCTGACATGAATTGATTAAAGCTAGAGATAGACTGATATGAACCGTGAACTGTGCCCATATCGAAGTCTGTTTGTCTTGTACCAGGATCAGATGGCTTAATAGTACCATTAAACATTGTTGCAAATGAGTAACTTGGTTGTCTTGTAGAGTTTGCAGAACTAAAACTAAAGATTTTTTGATTGTAAGATTTACCACTTAATTCAATCGTTACTGTTAGATTCCCACCGTAATTCCAGGCTGATCTGTAAACTGTAGCTTTCATCGACTTAGCAATACCAGGTATGTTCTTTCTTAAATACTCTGCTAATTGAATACCTTTACCGAAGTTGTAGCTACCTTTATATGCCTTTTTGCCTTCTGCTGATTTTTTAGCAATCTTAATAAATTGCCTTAGAGTATATGGCTCACCTTGTTGAAATAGGGGCTCTCTAGTTAGTTCGTCTAATAATGTATCGCTCATATCTTATTTATTTAATAATTTTAGTATGTAATCCATGTTAAAATAGAAAGAATAACCAGCACCTTGATAACCATGGTCCTGTTCAACAGTAAAGCTTTGTCTATATTTCTTTAAGCCTTTATTAATAGTATCTTCAATATCTTTACCAATTGTATCAGGATCACCTATTTCTATTTCTTTATCATTGTCTTTGCCAGTAGAAGCCATGGCTAGAATACCACCTTGTCCATATCTATAGGAAAGTCTATAGTTAATAACCTGCTCGTTAGTAACTACTTGGAAATTCTTCTCGTTTAAAAACTGTTCGAATAATTTTGCTTTAATACCCATTATTTTAATAATACATTTTTACTTAGTATTAATGGAGATTTATCTGGTCCAGTTGTAATGTAATAACATACTTCTCCTTCTGTTATTAATATAGGTTTATCCTTAAATAGTTTAGGATAATGTTCTAATACATAGGCCTTCAGCTTCTCTTCCATTATGCCTTCTTTAGTTTTTTATCATGTCCACCATCTCTAACCTCTTTTGCAAGATCTTTATCGGCTTCACCCCAAGTACCTTCACCTTTTGTTAGGAATGCATTTACTCTTGCATAACCCCATTGTTGTTGATTAGCACCCGGTCTGTGACCTGATTTCCATGCTGCTAGACCTCTTCTCATTACCGCTCTGATAATTCCAATTGGTACACCAGTATCTTCTGCTTTCTTCTTTAGTGCAGTTTCAATTTTATCATCATCTAGAGGACCTCTATCTGTTGATTTTTGTTCTGTATCATCACCTTCAGTAACTATTGATTCTTTAATACCATCTTCGCCGTCCATTGCATCATGAACTGCATTTAGATTATCTAACGCAACAGTAATTTGAGAGAACATCCAAGATTCTAATTGTTGACCTGCATCCATACGATCTGAGATCATCTCAGCATAGTCTTCAATTCTTTCTAGTTGACCTAGGGTCATATTATTCAATTCACCTAAAGTATCTCTATCGCCTTCTTCAGTAACTAATGATTCGTCTAATCTCATTTTAGTAATAGTTTCTTTTACAAATCTAACAGCATCTTGAATAGAGTAATCAAATTCTTTTGCGATTTTATTTAAAAAAGTTTCAACCATTTTCTGCTCTTTTGAAAGTCCTTCAGTAACTACTGATTCAGTAATTTCTTTACCTTTTTTAATTGAGTATTCCCAAATTAGAACATCTCCAATCTCATTTTGTATTCTTTGAACATCTTTCTTTGAAAGATTAAATACTAATACTGATTCATATCCTTCATCATCATCAAATTCTGTAACGATGTGTCTGTAATCATCTCCAAATAGGTCTTCTAACTCGTCAACTAACATTGCCTTAGGCGCTGGTGTTGCGATTTGATATATTTTAGTAGCCCTTGAAACAGCTTCAGTAACTGCTGATTCAAAGTCACTCTTATTTTTATTATAGTATTTTTGAGTAGCCATTGGAAGTTTAAATATAGAAGTACCATCTTTAAGAGCTCTTTCAATTTGCTTGATCATTCTATCTTCAGAAGCTTCAGTAACTAATGATTCATATACTGAATATCCATTGGATCTAGCAAAAACACTAGACTCATCGTTCCATTGTTCTTTAGTACTACTTATTGAAATTTGCATATAATTCTTTGCACCTAAATCTGGCTGTATAAGAAAAACTAAATCATCACTACCAACATAAAGATCCCAATTTCTACCTGATTTTTGAGTTAGTAATAATTGAAAATTAGAATCTAATTCCTTTTTAAGTTCTCTTGTATTTGGAAAGCTTCCACGACCTGTAGAAAAACCATCTCTATATTCTAGTTCATCTCCAAAGGAAAGTTGATCTACGAATTTTTGTAATCTTTCTTCTTCATCATTCTCAAAATAAAACTCATTAACTTGAGACTCAGTAAGACCTAATGATTTATTAACTAGATCTACAATCACACTAGAGTAATCGTCTTTCAAAGCCCATTTAATTGTTTGACCCTGACTTCTTGCTTTTTTGTTTATCCATTTAAGGTGTGTTGCGTCAGTAAGAAACTCAGAAGCTTCTTTTGCAATTCCTTTTGGATCCTTTTTCCATTCTTCAATAGTAGTACCGAAATTATCACCTACTGTTGAACCTGTTCTTTTAAGGTTATTAATTCCACCAATTTTAATGTATATGTCATTATTAATAGGCATCGCTTCAAAGAAAACTACGTCTCTTTCGCTTGCGTCGTTTTCACCAGATACTTGATCAATTGCATAAGTACTATGAACTCTCCAAGTAGTTTCACCTTTTACATTGTATGCTGCTGAGTGAGTATCTGCACCAAATTCAGAAGCCTTTAACTTATATGCTTTAGCTTCATGAACTGGGTTTTCAGGAGTAACTGTTTCGTCTACGATTTCAACTGGCTCTAGGAAAGTACCAATTCTATCATCGTAGTTCATTACAAACTTCTCACCAGAAGCAGTAACATGTTTATTAAATTTCTTAATATGTCCCCATTCCTTCTTGGTCATCTTCTGAGTTTCTTCAACCTTAGATTCATCCATTTCATCATACATAGATGATGCCCACTCTTCTGAGTCTTTAGTCTTCTTAATCTTAGCACCATACTCTTTAAAGAACTTCTTAAGAAAGTCTTCTTTAGATTTTGCTTCACCAGCCATTTGGTGAATATCTGACATAGTACCTTCGTCTAAGTCTTCTCCATAAATTTTGTTGTAGGCTTTAGTAGCTTTAGAAGTTTTTACTTCACCCTTCTCTCTTGCCTCTTTATCGCCAGGCATTTCTTTGTAAGCATCTGGATCGTCGTCATCCATCTCTGCTTGTTTCTTGATTTGGTCTTCTTTATCTTCAACCTCATCATCTTCTAAACCTCTATGGTATGGATCTGGGCCTGGTTTTTTATCAGCTTCATCTATACCTCTACCGTAATGAGAAATATATTCTTCACGAGTCATGCCTACTTTGGCTGCTGCAAATTGAATGAAGTCAACGAAGTTGTCCTGCCCATTCCAATGTATTGAACCATCTACAATTCCCATAGTTATTTAAATTTTTTAAGTTGATTATTAAGTTCTTTTTTAATATCTGCCATAATACCTGGAGATCTAAAAGACCCACCAATATCTTTAGCATCTAATTCAGCTGAAGCTAAAAGCTCTTGCATTTGTTCTTTAACTCTTTTTAAAAGCTCTTCTCTTCTCTCATCTTCGTCATCAGAAATAGTACCATCAGCATTAGCTTCATTAAAATGATCTAACTTATTAGCCTCATTTAAGTTCTCTTTAAGTTCGTTATAGAAACCATCATAATCAGCTTCTATATCTTCACCATATACTTTTTGCCAGATTTCAGCAATATCCTGCTTAGTAACTTTGTTCTTATATTTACCAGTTACTTCTTGGTAGAAACCTTGGTATTCATCTTCCATATCCTCACCATATACGAATTCCCATGCTTTAGCTAGGTCTTTGAATTTATACTTCTTTGCTTCGTTTACTGATTTATTGCCACCGCAACCGCAGTTGCCGCCACATTGGCACGGATCTTTCTTAGTTTGCTCGAATTCCTCAAGCATTGGTAATTTATTAGCCATGATATACTTTTATGTTTGTTATTATTATAGTATATATCAATCTAAAAACAACTCTTTGAGATTATGTCTTTCAATGATTTCTATAAGAGCCTTATCATAATTTTTAGCCTCAGCATAGTTTTTATCTAGATAGTTTAAATACTTCTTTTCGGTACGTAGTTTATTTAGATATGCAGCTTGGTAAAGTGCATAATCCGTTACTGATTCTTTCCAATCATCATAGAATGCATGGCCTAGTTGAGTACCATTTGCTGTAGTAGCTCTGGCTCTAGCTTGCTTCATACCAAATAGGTTATGGTTTTCTTGATAGATTCTACTTTCCCAATATCCAGTCTCTAAGATGGATTGAGCTAATACAATATGTGGAAATCTAATATTAAGCTTTTTGATTTCTTCAACAAGAGCCTCTTGTGAGAATGTATCTTCAAGCGAGTCTAAGACGAGTAACTCTGTTTCTATTGGTTCACCTAGGGCTTCTTTAAAACCCTCTTGATGTGCATTAGAAACCATTGAGGTTAAGGCTATATAGCCGGTTATGGCTAATATAATTAAACTAAAATAGTGTTTTCTTTGGGGAACCAATTTTCGATATGAAAGAGATTCTTTACAATAGGTGTATAACATAAATAGATTATTTTATTACAGTACTAATATAACAAAAAAAAGTGACATAAAAAAATAAAATGGCACTTTTTTTGTAAAAACTTTGTACTGAACCCCCAGTATATGCTAAAATTTATCCGAAAGAAGATCTTCTATGTCTTCATGGATTTCATCTGCAGTCACATCAAGTTCTAACATGATGTTTGCTTTGTATATCAATTCCTTCATACCATTATTAAATACAACGATTGTAGGTACTGATCTTACTTTATATTTCTTTCTAAGCTCCGGATATTTTTCAATATCTACTCTGTAATACTCTCCGTCTTTAATCTCTTGCCAACCATCAAATGGCTCAACAAAAGAGGCTACAAATTCTACAAGTACTACACCGGTATTAATTGCTTGATTAAATGAATCTGCAGTTAAATATTTAGGTTCTACATCTGAGCTATCGATATTAGTAGGAGTAGCAACTGTTGCCATGCCCATAATAGTAAAAGCTAAAAGTAGTATGCTTAATGTCTTTTTCATAAATCTTATCTAAATTGGAAGTTCAATCCAGCTTTTGCTGAATAAACTTTTCTATCCCAGAATTTCTGGTAGTTACCTTCAATATAAACCCCTAAATTCTTGCTAAGCTTCCAGCCAGTTACTAAACCAACTTGATAGTCTGTCCACTGTGCTTTAGGATCTCCATCTCCAATCCATCTAGCATATCCAAAATCATCATCACCAAATAATTGAGTATGGTATGGAAGTACTGAAGCTGAGAAATGTACCCAGTTGTTTCTTTCATAGTGATAGAAATCTAAACCAATCACTGCTGATAAAGTACCTTGGTCATCTATTAGGGCTAATTGTTCTCTGTTGTAAGGACTTACAACTAGGGGACCATATCTATTAGCTCTAAAATCTTGGTCAGTATCTGCAATTCTATTTCCAGCAGGATCTAACCAAAAATAATCTATATAGTCTATTTCACCATCAAAGTCTTCATCTATACCATAAGCATTGTCTTGGAAACCATATTCGTATGCTAGTTCCCACCATTGTCTTAGTCTTTCATTACCTTGATCGTCAATAAATGGTGTTTCTAAATAGTCTCTAATTGGTTCATAACCATAAGGTCTGTGGCTTCTTGCTACAGCACCAACTGTAAAGTTTAATTTCTTTCCAATAGGTAATCTATATCTTAAGTCAACTGAGTTATACTCTAACTCAACAAAACCATCATTCTTAGACTCTAACTTAGCTACGAAGTTCTTACCTAAATACCTTAAGTAAAGATCTTGGCTTGTAAACTCATTACCGAACTGTCTGTTCCATGTATATTCGAATTTGTATTCCCATCCTGATACAGCACCTACAGTTGTATAAAAACTTTGTTGTTGTTCTTTTCCATCATAGAAAACACCTGGTTTTCTTTCATAATCAAATCTTGCAACTTTTCTAATACCAAAGCCATAAGAATAGTTAGACTTTCTATCTGGAGTTATATCAATAACTTGGTTATCTGGGTTAACATAGTAAAATCTTTCTGATGATTGTAGTGGTTGACTAATTTGTCCTACACCATAAAAAGTAGAGTATTTAAAGAATTTACCTATATCAATAAGTTTCTTTTTAGGTTGTACTTGAGCATCCGCCACCTGAAATGTTACCAATGCTAATAAAAGTAATAAGTACTTTCTCATAATATATTATCTGTTGTATAATTTGTCTTCGATTCTATCAAGTGATTCCTTGATGTCATCAACGTCGTCCTGTGTATCTAAGATAGTCTGGCGCACCAATTCATCTTTTAGTTCATACTCAGTTCTGGATATGTTTGGTCTTGGTAGTTCTTTTGCTTCCTCAATTTCAGTACGCAATTCATTTATTTGCGCTTGTTGAGCAAACCAAAAAGAAACTATTGTGGTAATGCCTATTGCAATACCAGCTAATGTTTTAATTGAGATTTTGAAACCGTAATCTTCGTTAAGTTCCTTTGCCATTATATTAAACCTTCTTTTTTAGAAGATAAAATCAAATGTCTGCTTCAGTTCCTTTGCATCTTTACTTTCTGGTTCTACATCGAACTCATTATATAGATGTTGATAAATGGCATCCCAATTATCATCGTCGGCTAGACTATTTAATTCTTTCTTGTTTTTCTTTATATATTTCTTAATATCAGACTCAATGCCCTCATTAAGATGTTTAAACTCTGTTAGAGTAACAATCTTTTTATTCCTCATCTTTCTGCTCTAGGATTTTTTCAACATCTATTTCTAAATATGCTAAATCCTCAGCTTCTTCTAAAGATAATTGTAGGTTTCTATCTTTACCTGCAACTGCATCATTCAATTCTTTTTCTAAGTCAGCTTTTTGCTTATTAAGCTCTCTTAGTTTTTGCATTAGCTCTTCTTTTCTATCGCCTTCTGCGTCTTTCCATTCTTTAACAGTATTAGACATAGCTAGTACTGTAGCTGAGTGGTCTTTTGAGATCTTATTAATAGATCTACCTTCATTAAGACCTAATGATTCTTTTAGAGAATCCCAAGTTAATTCTGGTTTCTCTGACTCATAGCCATCATATTCATCTTCATAATCGTCATACTCAGGCTCTTGATACCATGATTGATTTGGATCTGACTCTGCTTCTTCGGTGAAGTCATGTCTCTTCCAATTGTATTTGCCATCAGCAACTAAAGCTGGGAAGAGGACTTTCCTCCCTTTGTCTTTAGTCTTTAGCTTTTTGAAAGCTAGGTCAATACCTATCCCTCTCATTTCCTGACCTTTTTTCAGGTCTTCTTCTGTGTAACCATTCATTTTAGCTAATAACTCATAGTAGTCCATGCCACCGAATTCACCATAACCTTCATATCTATTTTCATACCAAGAGTTGCCTTCGTTATCATACATCCAGACGTCAATCATGTTTTGTTTCTCAGAGCCGATTTGTTCTTCGGTATCTGAAGTCATCCATGAAAACTGTCCTTCGTTTAATACTTTTGGATTATATGGATTAAATGTTACTTTTGTGAAATTTACGTAATTAGCCATAATATAGGTTTATTTTTTAGGTGATTTTCTTTTCTTTACACCACTACCAGATCCAGATCCAGAAGATACTTTAGTACCTTTCCCTTTTGAAGATCCTTTTGTTGCATTACCTTTTCCAGAACCAGAAGACTTAACTGTCTTTTTTCTACCTCTAGATTTAGTTTTACCGGTTGCTGCTTCAACTACGTCTTCCGCTTGGTCAACAAGTTCTTTAGCTGCTTTCTTAACGTCTGCTAATTCTGCTTTTACATTCTTAGCTCTACGCTTTACTTCTTTTGCGACGTCCTCAACGCCATCTGCGATTAAATCGCCATCAGCATCTTCGATTTTGCCAGTCTTAATGGCATAGAAATAAACGCCTGCTGCGACGACGAATAGTCCTAGAATAATTAAAAATGTAGTCATTGTATATTTGTTTTTAAATGATTAATACATTATATTTATCTTTCCAATTTTGTTTAAAAGAAAAGAGCACTATTTCTAGTGCTCTTTAACTGCTTTTAAGCTGGACCTCCGACTCCGAAATAAACCCAAATTGCGTGATCGTCTGCAACGTTTCCGACATCGTCTACATGTTTTTGGTCGTTGAACCAATCATTTAATGTATTGACATCTTGTGATTCGTTTAAGGATTGACTTTTGCTTTTTGGCTCGATCTCAGAAGGATTGACAGCTTCTGGATTGAGTTGTTTAGCCATGACCTTAAAGTTTATTTAATGTTTGAGATATACTCTCATATTATATATCATCTAGACTACAAAAAGTTTATCAAAAAAACCATTTTTTTAAAAATTTAATTTTTAGATAACATAAAAAAGCCCAACTCTTTAGAATTGGGCTTTTAGAATCGGAGTTTTGATACTTTTTATAGGTATCTTTATATTGGTTCTTTAAATCTAATACCATTTTGACTGATGGTAACATATACGAACTCTTTGTTTCTGTCCTTGCTAATTATTTTACCTTTGATATTATTTTGACTTCCTCTAAATATCATCCAATAATCAGCTTGACCCTCTGCAACAATATCTGCTACTGCTTGATTAAGGTCTGCCTCAAATTTAGCAGGAGTTCTTAAGTACTCAAGTTTAAGTAAATAATTAATAAGTGTTTCTACTGTAGCTTTACCAGATGAGTCTTTAACTGTGATCTCCATTTTACCAGTAGCTGGTATATCAGATAAGCTAATTGGTTCTATGGCCACAGATCTCTGTCCATTTTTACCCTGTAGAACTACTTGGTTAAAATCTCCAGAAGTTTCATAATTAGTAACTATTCTATTTGCAACTTCGTAAAACTGTGTGAATTTTTTAGCATCAGTCTTATTGAATTCACCTGTTACAATTTTTATTTCTTTTTGAACTCTGTTTAATATATGGTCTTTTAACTCTAATAGTTGTGTTAGTTCAGGTGATTCTGGTAATAGAGTCCAGGTATCTTTACCTCTCTGTATTTTTTCAACGGTGTTCACTGTTTTTAGAATCTCCTTCCAAAAATTAAATTTAGAAACAGATCCCTCAACACCAATTCTAATAGAACCTGTGTTTACAATACCCTCTCCGTTCTTTTTAAAGCCAGTTCCAGAATAATCTTTTACCTCATATTTTGTTGCACCCACTGCAACGTCAAAGGACTCACCACCACCTTGTATTTCAGCATCTTTAAATTTCCAAGCACAGTATATCTCACCTTTACCAATACCTTTAGCATCAATATGGAATACATCTGTATCAAATCCTTTAGCTATATTAAAGTCTTTAGTAGGGGCTGCAGTTTTACCCAATTGATCCATGAAGTATTTTTTATCATCATAAGATAGAGGTAATAGAAATTGATATGCTGCTGCAGCAGGTTCTCCACTAGGTAATTTATCAAAGAATGTATTTAGCTTCTTAAGTTCCGCGGCGCCAAATAATTGCTTGTTGTTCTTTGGGTCTTTTAAACTTTTAAACTCATTAAAAACATCGTCTCTAGAAACTGATGCTTCATTTAAAGTTTCTTTTTTAAGTGATCTATCAAACGCAGCTGCGAATCTTGCTCTGTAATCTCCTTGTGTTGCCATTCTTAGTATTTTGGTTTTTTTGCCTTCTTGGTATATATCTGTATATGTAAATGCTCTTTCTCTAGTGATTTAACCAGTTTTAGATTGGCTGCATCATCATCGTAGAACTTAAAGTTGTTATAGCCCATTTGAATATATGTTTCAAAAGCCTGTTTCTTTCTATCTGCAATTGAACCTTTAAATTTATGAACTGGATCAGAAATAGCAAAGATTAGATCTTTATCAATTCTAAACCCTACATGCTCTCTTAGCCATGTGTAGATCATCTCTCTATCATCCCTTGCAGTTACAATACCTACAGCAATACCTCGCTTATAGTTTGACTTAAATATATTAAAGTAGTGCTCGATTAGTTTACCAGCCTTCATGATTTCTAATGATTTAAAATCATCAAAATCTACATCATGGTTAGGATTAGCTTCATATTCATTAAATTCCTCTGGAGTTAGACTAAAGCATTCACCATTAGTATTATCACACACTTTAATCTTTGCATCTGTAATCACTAGAGTATCATCTAGATCAAATACTACAATTTCATCTTTAGAATAGGGTTTCTCTGTTACAAGAAATGCCTCGAATGTTTTAATATGTTTCACTTGGCGTAACAACTCCTCTTTTTTGTACTACTTTAGCTGACATTTCATTTGCATATTTAATTGAATGTTCTACATCTTTACTATTAACATATTCAATTGCAAATGCTGCAACAAAAGTATCGCCGGCTCCAGAAACATCAATAGTCTCTTGTGGTCTAGGGCTTGGGAATAGTTTATCTTGATATTCGGCGCCCTTTGCACCTAGAGTCGTAATAATGCCTGGGTGTTCCAGCTTATTATTATTTATCCTTTCAGATTCATTTAATTTAATAAATGTATAATTGGCCATCATTTTATCAGTTAAAGGTCTCTTACTATCAATAATTGATAACGGAGCCCTTATACCAATATCGAAGATGTCTTTATTAGATAAGAAGCCTTTATTATAGTCACTGACTATCACTAGGTCGTACCCCTCTAAGTAGGTTAGGTCTTTATCAAATGCAGAAATCTGCTCTTCACCCTCATCATATCTGATGAACATGTGGTTAGATTTCTTTTCTACGAATCTTGTTTTTGTAATTTGTTCTGATTGAGTCCATAACTCAATATTGGCATCAGGGGCAATAGCCAAGCAATTAGCCATTGTATTACCTGCCATCCCTGGGTTTTCTATAGTTTCTACAGGAGTAATAACAGGCACTGGCGCTTCAGGGGACAGACGCCCCACGTTACCGTATATAAATCTATCGGTACAGCTATCTCCTATAATTAATATTTTCATCCTTGGGAATCTCCTTTGCGAATTCTGTAGCTATCTTCATCGAAGTGTTGTGTTGATACTTCAAAGATTTCTGAGCCATCTTCTAGTGCTACTAACTGATGTGGTTGGCCTCTTTCAATGGTGATACATGCACCTTCTTTTACTATTGTAGAATCTTCTACTGCACCTTCGGTATCAATCCAGATATATTCAAATGAACCCTTACCAACATACCAAGACTCTTTCTTAATAATATGATAATGCATTGAGAATCTACTACCTTTCTTATGAAATCTTAGTAATTTTCCACAATACTCTTCGTCGTTGTGAATCCAAATCTCTTCGCCCCATGCTTTAGGTACTATTTTAGGTTGTACTATCATAATTCTTCTATTCTTTTTGCTTTGTCATCAATAACCAAGTCAAAGCTGGGTTTTGTTTCTAAACCTGACTCAGACCAACCCACCACTAAGTTATTGTACTTACATCCCCATTCGTTGAGTTGTGCTGTTGTCAAATTAGTTAAATCTCTTTTTGAATGACCACCTCTAGCTGTCCAATATGTAATATGCCAGCCGGCTTCATATAGTTTATTTATTTTGCTTATATTAGTCGTATTAGGTTTAGCATTTTGATATACTCTTTTATCATCATAGAAGCAAATGGTTTCATCTATATCAACGTATGCCTTCTTTTGATCAGTATTATATAATTTGCTTTCTAGTACCTCAGTGGTCGAGTAGTCGCCTATTCGATCAAAGAAAACTACTTCACCAGCATGTTCTGCGCCTACGATTTCTTTGCCCTTCCAATCAGAGCCCACTACCATTACATCTGGTTTGAATTTAGCCACTAGATCAATTAGACCCTGTTTAGTATCAAAGGTCTCTACTAGATCAATATATTGAATGGATTCTAGAGCGAACTTTCTATCCTCTAGTTTATTATGAGGTCTATCTGGGCCCTTTGCCCTAGCTACCTTTTCGTCTGAGTCAATGCCTACAATAACTTTATCGCCTAATCCACTGGCAAATTTAAAGAGCTCAAAGTGACCTCTATGTAGAACATCAAAACATCCATTAACCCAAACTCTTTTCATATCTTTGCATTTACAGGGGTTATATGGTTAAAAACCTAATTGTTTCCTCTAGAACTTGAAGATCTGCTACGTGAATTACTACTTGAAGAAGAACTAGAACGTCTAGTAGGTGGAGGTGTTGTAGATCTAACATTATTATTAGTACTAGGTGGTCTATAGTTAGACGCAGGTCTATTATTGTTTCTAATTACTGGCCTTGTATTATTGTTGGGCCTTGTATTATTGTTTCTAATTACTGGACTTGTATTATTCCTAGGACTTGTATTATTGTTTCTAATCACAGGAACTACTGGCTTTTCTCTAATAACTCTTCTCGGTTTTGTGGTATTGTTATTAATTGGTACAGTATTAGTTCTAATAACTCTTCTCGGTTTTGTAGTTCTTTTAGTAGATTCTATCATAGCAGCGTGTGCTCTACCATTTCTTGTAGTTGTAGTTCCTCTTCTACCATAAATATATGCAGTGTTGCCACGTCTCCAGCCATTTCCATAATAGTTATTCCAGCCCCAGTTATTATAGTAACCATTTCCATAATGGACATTGCCCATCCAGTTGTTATATCCCCAACCGTGATTATTCCAACCATAGTGCATATTATATCCCCATCTATCATATCCAAATGGTGACCATCTATGAGGAGAACCCCAAGAATTCCAGCCTGTATAACCCCAAGCCCAATCATTCCACATTTGATCTCTATTCCAATAATAAGAATTCCATCTAGAATCATATTGTCTTCCTAACAATCTGTTATTCCAATCAAATGATCTCGGTTGACTTAAAGCATATCGTGCAAAATCTAATCTAAAACCTATATCTGTTCTTAATTTATTTCTAAACTGAAATTCACTTAATGTGTCTATCTTAACATCATCTGAAACCACTATATAATTTTCGTCTTCATATATTGGATCATAGTTAAGTGTTGATACGTGCCAGTTAACACCACAGCTAGCAAATAGCCATAATGATAAAACAGCAAATAATAATTTAATCTTTCTTGTATTCTTCATATTGTTCTGAGTTTGGTAAATCTTTTTCTATTTGTAAAGACCATAATGAACTATTTGGTACTACAAATTTTCTACCATGTCCATAGACATAAAATGTAGTTTTCCAAATAGTTTGTCTAACTATTCTGGCTTTCTTTGTACCTTTAATATAGACTACATCATCTATATCAAAATCAGTACCCATCAAAAACTTCATACCGCTAAAAAAGTTGGCTATTGCATCTTTAAATGCTAAACCAGCTAAAGCAGCGATTGTTAACCAACCCCATTCACCAATATATTGTGATATTATTTCTTCCATTATGCTAATCCATTATTTTGCAGGACATTAAGAATAGGATATTGACTAAACATAATCCCCTTCTTTGCCTGATCAACACGCATAAATTCTGCTGCGTCTATTTCTTCTAGTTGTAATTTACCTTTAGAAATCTTAGGCTTCTTTAAACCTACTTGACTAAGCTCATCTATCTTAACTAAATAATATGTTACGATCTTAGTGTATTTCTTTTGACGAGAAGTTACCACAAAAGTGTGTTCGTTCTTATCTATTAAATCCATAGGTACTTTAACTCCTAGTTCTTCGTATGTCTCTCTAATAGCTGCATTGATTTTAGATTCACCTTTATCAACGCCTCCTTTTGGAATTCCCCAACCAGTATTAGCTTTCCTACCAGTTGTATGAGCAAGTAATACTTTACCATCCCATATAATAGCTAGTCCAGCAGAAAACCTCTGCTCTAATTTATCTTCATTAAGAAATTCTTTAAAATCCATATTATTTACTTTCTTCGTCGATCCTTTTAATTTCTTCTTGTAGTTCGTGTATTCTCCATTCAAAGTCGAATAACTCTTGTCTACTTATTCTATTATTTTTAAAAGATCGTTGTGCTCTCTTGTATTCTTGCGTTAACCTTTTTAATTCTTTTTGAAGAGAAGATTTAGCCTGGCCCGCTTGACTTGCCGTGACATTAAATTCTTTCTTTCTTGGTTTTGTTGTTCTCTGCTTGGGTGTAACCACCATATCGAAGTCCGAAAACAATGTTAGGAATTTATCAACGTTGTCCATTTCTTGAGCGTTTTATTTGAGTAGGTTGCCCCCTACATAGTATATATCGTTATTTGATGAGAAACTCCCAGAACGAGCGTCCAGTAGTATCTTCATTAGGAAAGTCAAACGATAAAGTTCTTTCCTTACCATTTTCAGTCCAGGTAATAGACTTAACAAAATTAGAAGGTATTCTAGCAGGATCTGAATTAGTTGTCCATTTATCTGAGAAGAATATTTCAATATGAACTTGTATATCATCATATACACCTGCTAAATTTCTTTCGAATCGTTCTAGTGCAGCCCAAGTACCTCTATTTAAGCCCTGATGCTGTAATGCACAATTAGCATAACTAAAAGTCTGTACTAGCCAATCCTTTTTACATGCGAAAGTATTTGCTGGAGCCATGTGTCCCTTATCATATACATTAGCACTATAATCTGAACTAGATGAACCATTTAAACCAGGATAGGCTTTAAATGAAATACCATCTCTATCATAAGTAGGTGATTCTGGTTTACAGAAGATAGTATACTCAACAATCATTGGTTGTTGGTATTCCTCATTGTATATAGATGTGTATATGTCTGTTTTAATTTCTTTAGTTTGTGCAAAAGTCACAATGTTAAAGAAGATTAAACAAAATATGATTGATATTAATTTTTTCATTTTAATAAAGGTCTTAAATAATTATTAATTTTTGCTAAAACATAAGAAGATTCATTTCTAGTTGGATAACATGCATCCCATAAAGCTCGGTCCTGTGAATCAGGATCGTCTTGTGTTTTAGCCCACTTTTTTGCAGCTTCAAAATCTGCAACTGACCAGCCAAACTCTCTTGTAGGAGTGGCTACAAAACTTCTCTTAATTTTTCTTATTAGTTTTTTCATCTTTCTTAGTTTTTATTTTTGGTTCGCTAATTATTTTAACGTAACTATCTTTTGCTTTTTTAACACACTTTGCACAAAATGGTGTATAATAACCCACTTCATCCGGTTTAGCCCAGTTGCCTGACTTACCGACTGTGTACATTTCTTTATCTGGAAAGTCGCCCAAACAATTTGAGCATATTGTCATTCTTACTGCTCTAGGCATCTCTTTGTTCTTTTATCCATGCTAATACATTAGTAGTAGGTCTCCAGTCTAACATCTGTGTAATTAATGAGATGTCTGCTCGAGATCTTTTCGGTTCTTCTCTTTCTTCTATATGTATTATCTCTCCACCGAACTGTTCTGCTATATCTAAGATAGGAGTCTCTTCTCCTGAAGCCACATTCCAAATCGGCATTGCAAATCCACCATTGGGTCTAGCTAGTGCTGTAAAACAAGCTTCTACTACATCTCCAACATAGACAAAGTCTCTAGTTTGTTTACCATCTCCTGTGACCGTGATAGGTTGGTATGATTCAAACTGTTTCTTAAAGATAGGAATGGCACTAACATAGCCTACATCGTCTGGTTGGCCTTCTCCAAATACATTAAAGAATCTTAGAGCTGCACATTGTGTTATGTTATTATGATAACTATTTAAAATATCTTCCATTTCTAATTTATATTCAGCGTATGGAGACATAGGGTCTGGTGATGTGGTTTCATCAAATGGCACTTCTTCATTATCACCATAAACTGCAGCTGTACTTGCTGCTACGATAGAACGACAACCTCGATTCTTTGCCCATTGAAATACTCTTTCACTACCTATTTTAATCCCTCGATAATACTTGTCCCAATCTTCTAGCGACTCTTGTACTGAGACCGGTGCAGCTAGATGTAATACATAGTCTATATTTTTAATATCTGGCATTGGACCTGCTGCAATATCACATTCATAAACCTTTAATCCAGCTGGTAGATTACCAGATGGTAGAGTTAAATTCTCTAGTTTACCTGTATAAAAATTATCAAGTACTGTAACCTGCCATCCACGTTCTAGTGCTTGCCAAACCGCGTGATGTCCAATAAATCCGGCGCCGCCTGTTATTACTATATGCATTTTTTATTATTTAGTTCTTCTGTTATATAGCTCATCTAAGAGCATTTTGTAAAGTCTTTCAACGGAAATAAAAGATTCGCTTAGTTCATTAGTTCTAAATACTGACATATCATATTTACGATTAAGTAACTGGCCCCATGTTTGACCATACTTATCATATTGATCTCCCCATTTAAGAGACCAATTAAGATATTCTGCATTTAGCCGTGACCATGATAAATCTAGCTTTTCCATCTTCATACTTCTATCCAATAATTATATAAGCCATTCTCTCAAAGTTTCAAAAACCTTTTCAGGAGTAATTGCTTTATGGCATTCAAATTCTCTATCAGTATCAGCATGTTTTGGACACCAATACCAATTACTACCATCAAATTTTTCTGTATGCCAACATCCGTGGCAGACAGATTCATCTGTTATTCTTTTATAGTCTTTTACTGATAGATCAAATTCATTCCAATCTTTTGTAAAATTAGAAATCATTACTACAGGTTTACCTAATGCATGTGCTACCCAAGCCAAACCAGACGAAGGTCCAATATAAAACTTAGAATGCCACATCCAATTAATAACCTCTTTTAAATCTACAAAAACCTTATGGGCCTCTTCGGGTAATCCATTCCAATGTGGAGGTTTCCCAAATAGTTCATGGTTTGATAAACAAACAGGTGTTATACCTGTAGTTTTTATCATCTTACATAATTCATTCCAATTAGTAGCAAGAGTTTGACCTTCTCGGCCATCTGTAGAATTCCAATATTTTAATTGAGATGTACTATGAACACCAAACGCAACATAAGGCTGTTCCATTGGCCTATCTTTTAATATACGATCTATTTTAGGTCTAATATATGCTGGATTTTCAAAACCTAATTGCTCTGCATAACCAGCTTGAATAGCTTTATCAAATTTATACCATATTCTAATAATATCTTCCTCTTGCCAACCATCTAATGTATCAGTAAAAAGAATACTTGGATAACTCCACTTAAATAAATCTTTAAAAATAAGATTAGTCTTAACTGTAACTGGAGTATCATGTTGCTCAGACCATAGTTGAATATAGGGTAATGCAGCAACCAGATCTCCTAATGAATGGCTATTTAAGTCAATTAGTTTCATGTAAATAGTTTAAGTAATCTTGTAAACCTTCTTCCAATTGAAATTCAGGTCTCCATTTTGGCATCCATTTACCTCTATCACTACATGTAAAAAACTGATAGCCTTTAGGTATCTTCTCTTCTGGGTGATATTTATATGGTATATCTAATATCTCCATCTTCTCTTCAAACTCTCTAGCCTGACCACTACCCACTTCAAACCAATTACCCCATAGATCATCAGCGAATGCTCTAGAGCCATTCTTAAATGCAAAGATATTAGCTGATACTATATCTTTAATATAGACAAAATCTCTGAGTGGTTTGTTTCTAAATAGTTTTACTTCTTCTCCAGCTTGGTGTCTTTTAAACATCTGATATGCAACTGATGCCATTCTACCTTTATCCTCTTCGCCTGGGCCATATACATTAAAATATCTTAATGCAATTCCACCATTCGAGATTACATAGCCCTCACCAGCATATTTTGACCAACCATATAGATTAGCTGGATATTCTTTGTTTGTACCATAGTTTGCAGCAGAAGAAGAGTAGATCAGTTTTACCTGATTCTGTTTACATAGATCAGTCAGATATTTTGTCACCTCATAATTAAGTAACATCATATAATTAACATCTTGCTCTAGTGTATCTGAACATGCACCGACATGAAAACAAGCATCTAGTTTTAGTGCAAAGATTTCATTTAGGTTTAACTTCCAGTTATCTTTTAGATCTCTCTCTTCAAATGTAACTACTTCCCAACCCTGTTTTTCTAACTCTGTCTTTAGGTTTCTACCAATAAATCCTTCCGTACCTGTAACTAATGCTTTCATATCCAATTATCTTGTTTTAATTTTTGCCAAACGTATTCTGATGTAATTGTTTTTGTACATTCAAAATGTCTAGGTGTATCTTTATGTTCTGGACACCAGTTCCAGTCACCTCTATCAAATATATGATAGGTCCAACAGCCTGAACATACATTTGTATTAATAATTCTAATAGCTGGTTCAAATTCAATAAACGACCAAGTAAATCCACTAATTAAACAGACTTTTATATCTAATGCCCATGCTAACCAACTTAAACCAGAACCAATACCAATAAAATAACCACTGGCTCTCATCTGTTGACCTACTTTAAAAAGAGAAGATTTAGAACCATCTGATACTCTTTCTATATTCTGTAAATGAGTAGTTTCTTTTGAACAATAATGTATATCCCAGTTTTGTGTTTTAAATTCATTTATTAAATCTTGCCAACCGGTTGGATGTTGCCATTCTTTAGCACCAGCAGTTCCTCGAGGGGCAATACAAACTGATGAATTATCTTTATCTTCTATTAAAGTATTTTGATAAAATATAGGTGCCATCTTAGGTTTACGTTCCACATAAATAATTCCTAAACGATCAGCTGCAATCGCACCAATCGGAACTGTTCTCCAATCTCTCTTATGCTTATGTTTTACTGAAGGTTGATTATCTTCTTGATAAACACCTAAAGTCTGCCAATTCTGTGGCCAATATTCATGTGGAGAAACTGGTATAATACCTATCTTTCTATAATAACTCCAATCAAATAAATCTTGATGGTATAATCTAACATAAATAGTATCGTAATCTCTTTGTTGTTTTAGTTCTTCTACTTGGCCCATCCAACTGATTGTATCTCCTAATGAACTAGACTCGAATTGAATACCTATTTCCTTTTCTTCTGGTTTTAATACCTGTACTATTTGATTAGTTTTTTTCTTAACAATACGACATTCCCATCTTTCATACCAATCCATTGCGTAGCGAGACCATAAATTTTCAAATAGATCTACCTTTAAATGCATTTTATCTTTTAGCCAAAATTGAGCCTCGTATGATTTATCTTCAGGTGCCCAATCACAATGTAGTTCTGGTCCTGATCTATGATAAAATCTACAAATAGGTTTATTACCAACTCTATCTATAGTATATCTAAATTGTCTAAAGAAACAATACCAATTACCATCAGGCCATAGCCGCTCTGTTTGATTAATAAGTATATTTGTCCATTCGTTTAAATCATACTCTGTAGTTTTAACTTGAGTGGCATCATTAAAAACCAACATACTAAATCTTTGAAAATCATTACCTACTTTACTAGGAATTAAGCTTAAATTATCATTAGCCCAAGCTACGATTATATTATTATGTGGTTGGTTAAATTTAATATTTTTACTTGGATATAAAAAATTAATTTTATCCTTTTGTTGTTGTGTAATTTCAGTTTCAGTATAAACCGAAAACTCTTTTATATCATTTAACCATTCACATGCCTGGATAGCAGAAGTAATGTGCCAAACATCTTCATATAAAAATAAAGTATTATGTGGTTTTGATGATTCGATAAGAGGTTTTGCATTAATATTAAATTCTGCATGTTCTTGTTCTGTCATACTACCAGAGTCAGAACCTGGCCTTCTAACGTACGTATATAAATTTCTAGGTATATGTACATGTTTACCCCTTGTTGTATTGTAGAATAAAAAGAATGTATCTGTAGATGTTTTGCACTCTTTAACAATAGGTAATTTACTAACATCTGGTTTACGCATTGCTCGACCATGGCCAAACATTTTTTGAGTATTTCTATTTGAATAGATTTCCCAAAATTCTGAATTATGTCTAAAATTCCACTCTAGGGCAAGATCGTCTGCTGGTTGTACTAATGACCATTGTTCTAAATCTCCATTAGGTGTTGTTTGAAAATAATCTGAAAATATAGAATAGACTTGTGGATATGCTTGAAAATGATTATCATATATTTCAAATAATTCTTTATCTAAAATATCATCCGTATCTAAATCAAAATAGTAATCATATTCTAAATGTTGAAATGTATTTTGGTATAAATAAAGTTCTCTTCTATTTTCTAAATGATAATAAATAATTCTTTTATCATTTAATTCTTCAACTCTCTTTCTTAATCTACGTCTAAACTCAGGATCTTTAGATCCATCATCAGCTACGATTAATAACCAATCATTATGTGTTTGTTTTAACACATTATCGAATGTCAAGTCGATATGTTCGTCTGGATTATTATGAAAACTGGCTACTGCTAAAAACCTACCCATTTCTTACTTCCATTATTTTATTAAACACTTGATCTGGACCTGGTTGACACTTAAATTCAGAATACCCTTCTAAACAAGATGGATAATAAGGTAAGTTATTTATAGACTTCCAATGTTTAACTGAATATTTAGGATCTGTAGCACAAAATATTTTACAATCACTACCTACAAAATGAAATTTATAGTCTTGTGATGCATATCTATATGGTGCAGTCTTTCTTGGATCGATAGATGCGCCTATTTGAAATATATGAGAATCTGTACACCCTGCTAAGTGGATTGGACCAGCATCAAAAGAAACTAATCCAAAGGCATTATTTAAAACATGGTACAATTCAGAAATTGGTCTAAATACAGATGCTTCTTCTTGTTTACCTGGTGTATCATCACCATAATTATAGTCAATACCATTTAGATCTACTAGTCCTTTTACAATTTCACCTTCTGAAGTCCCCTCTCTATGTGCTTTACCGATCAAGACTATCTTCATATCAGTATGTTCTTTAATTAGATCAACTAGTCTTTGCCAGTGTTCTAATGGCCAAGTTCTATTAGGCCAATTCTCAGTAGGGTGGATAACAATACAGTTATCGTCAATCTTTAATGAATCTTCAGTTTGTTCTTCTGGAAAATAGTCATAGTGTAAATCTTCAGGGTAAAGTGAAATACCTAGGCCTAAAGCGTGGTGTTGTCTCGCTTCAAAATTACTTAATTTAATTTGTACTCTACTATCTCTCTCCTGGTCTTGCCACATGTTTCTATTTCCTTTAATCCAATGATTATAGGTTTCAAAAATCTCACTATAGCCTTCAGGATCTTCATCTGTATATTTTAGTAATTTATCAACATAGGGAGATCTTTCGTAAATATCTGTGCGTCTACACATTACATCTACTTTATGCCCATAAGACTCCGCTGCTTTACGTACAGTTGGAGTAGAGCATATTGTGTCGCCCAATGCAGGGCAACTAACTTTAATTAAAACTTTAGAACTATTTCCAGGTAGGTTTATCACTTATAGTCTTCATAAGACTTCTCCTCAACTAGAAGAGAGCCAGTTAACATATTGATCGATTTCTTTACCTCCGCTCTCTCGTCATTAGTAAAATAAACAGATCTTGCTAATTCAACAAAATCGTCTTCGAAATCTTTCTTAGACTCATGCACTCTAATATGGTCTTCAATATTCCATAACGTTTGATTAATGTTCTGTAAGTCTTTATGAAATCCTTTCATTTTGACTTGGTCATTTTCATTTAAAGCGTCATACATATTGTGAACAATAGGTGCTAATACATCGTACTCTGTTTGTACGTTTTTTAATTTGGCTTCATCTTTAATTTGTTCTAATTTGATAGCCAAAATAGTGAGTTTGTCTACAATCTCACCGTTTGATACTTCTATTTTCATCTATTAATTATTTAAAGTGTTAATAACATATTTATTAACTCAGTCTGTGGTTGAACATCATCTTTATCAGTTCTAACCTGTCCATGAGTTAAAAGCCCTTGAACTTTACCAGAGCAAGCTAGATCTGAGTATTCAAAAGCTCTTCCTAAATCAGCAGGATTTGGTTTTGCTATACCATAAGGTGTAGGTCCAGCTCCTAATTTCTTTAGTTCATCAATTACACCTACATGTAAATCAATACCATGCTTCTCTGATAGTAATATAAGTAAAGCTTTTAAAGATTCAATTTGCTTTGCAGAATATTTATGGAAGTAGAGTTGGCCTTTATATTTATGATCTAATGTACATACTTGATCTGGATGTACCTCTGTATTATACCATGTGTAATATTTACCATCCTTCTGTGTTAATCTACCAGCAGAACAAATCTCAATTGAGATTGAGCCTCTATGCATTGTACCTGATTTGGTTTTACCTAAGTGGTAACCCCAATATTCATCTTTGAATGCCTGTAGAATTCTACCATCATATTTAGTTTCATCTACACCAGAAGCAGGTAGTCCACCAATTACATAATGAGTTCCTATTCTACCTCTTTGGTCTCTACCCCATTGGTCGATAACTTTATATGGATTATGTCTTCCTGCTGTATGATGGATGAATATCCACTTCTTTGCAGTTTCTTGTTTTACATATTCACCATCTGGTAATGGATATTGTTCAATCCACGTTGCGCCAGTTGTAATATCTGTATCTGCTTCTAATTCATGTGGATTTAATCCTAGCTTCTTCCATGTCATTGGGCCTATAATACCATCTCCCTTTAAGCCATTATCAATTTGAAATGCTTTTACAGCATCTCTAGTTCTAGGTCCAAATACTCCATCTACTCTAAGCCCAAGCCTTTCTTGTATATCCTCAACTAAATCACCAGAATGACCCTGTTTTAATACGTATTTACTTTGCTTTGACATATTTCTTTAGTTTTTATTTCTAATTTATTTATTACTCTTAATAAATCAGTGTCACTAGTAGTTTCATGTTTGAATGTAAACACTTCCTTCATCCCTACTTTTTCATAGATTCTAAAAGATATTAAATATGAAGGTTTTACTTTTAATCTATCTTTCATAAAACTAATTGTTTCTGCCTGAATTCTAGCTGGACCAGAATAGGCAAACTTAGTTTTAATTTTAGCTGAGCATTGATAAGTATCATGGTCTAGTTCCATGAAATATTGTTCTTCTTTTATTTCATTAGCTATTAAGTAAAGTCTATGTAGTACACTTGGATGCTCTCCGCTTAAAACTTTTATTAGAGTTTCTCTATCTAATGCTTTAGTAATAAATTTTTTACTTAAATTTATTTTAATTCTATTTACCATCTCGTTTCTTTAAAAAATCAATCTTATCCTGTTCTGCTTTCTTACGCATAGCCTCGTCGAATAATTCATCTTCACTACGTTCATCCGATACATCTTCAGCAGGTGTAATTGGTTTAGGTGCAATTACGTCTTTTTCTACTTCAGGTGTTTCTGGTAAGTGTGGTGTCTCAATTTTTTGTACAGTTGAAGGATATGTACCAAAGTCATTTGGTAAATTCTTTACAACTGATGCAACTGATGTTGGATTAGTTTCATTAGGAAATTCACTATTAGATATTTCTTCTGGGTCAATTACCTCAATCTCCTCAATCTCTTTTTCTGCTGCTGCGATTTCTTCCTCAGCCTCTTTTATTTCTTCTTCAGCCTCTTCTAGATCTTCTACCATTGAATTTAATACCTGATCTAAAGCATGGTCTTCATCCCATTCTTCTTCTGGTTCGTGGCGATCAACCGCTACATCATAAGGATCTTGAATACCTATGTCATCACGCTCATCCATCTTCTTTTGAAAGTCCATGAACCCAGATTCTTTATCATTAGTCAGACCACCGATAGTATGGATTTTATCATCTTCCTCTGACCACGGTCCAGGTTTATCCATTTCATCTAATAAATCTAAAACTTCTGGATCTTCTTCCCATGGTAAATCTCTAAAATCATCTAAATCATCTTCAACTGCACCTTTTGCTAATTCATCTGCAACTTGTGCCCAACGTTCAGCATTTTCTTTATCTATGCTAATATCAGCTGGTGGTTTAGGTTCTGCATATTGATCTGCAGTACTCCCATCTGTCCAACCAGAGTCATCATAGTTATCATCATAATATCTCTCATATCTCTCTGCAGCTCTACTTAATGCCTCATTTGGTTCTGGAAAATCATCATCGTTAAAGCCCTCTTCATGAAATTCATCAGTTAATGTAGGCTCGTATGGAGTTTCTTCATCTTCTGGTCTTTTAGGATTAGCCTTATCAAATGCAAAGTTGGCTGCAATTACCATAGAGATAGCTAGTGGATCGAATACAAAGATAATTATCAATAGAAGTATATTAATAATCTTATCCATTGGTGCGCCTGTAAGACCTGATAAGTATTGCAGTGGCCCTAGTTCACCAACAGTATCTGCTTCATTCTGTATCTCTAAGATTTTTAATTTAAGAGTCTGTAGTGAATCTGCTGCTACTTCTCTTTTCGCTTGAACAGCATTTCTGTTACCTTCTTCCACTTCAATTCTACTCTGTGCCAAACGTAGTTCAGATGTGGATATTGTGGTTCTAACGCCTCCAACCACCGAGGTGTCTCGTACCTGGATTTGTTGAGACCTAGCATTGGAAAGAGTACCAATGTTATTAGAAATTCTTTCAAGTTCTTGATCGTATCTAGTAACGTCTGCTTCATAGAATTGTGCTTTATTGTCTAAGAATTCTATCTGGTTCTGTTGAACTACTAATTTCTGATAGGTTTCTTGATATGCAGCAGATAGGAAACCATAGATACCCATTGATGTAATAAGTACTAAGACTGTTGCTGCTATTGTTAGATAGGTTCTTAACCATTTGTTAATACTATCCCAATATTGATATAATAGAGATGCAATTACTAGTTTACCGAATTCTAATGAACCGGCCATGATAATTACTTCTAATTGTGCCCCTGCAAATAATTTTGATAAACCACTTACCGAATAGAATGCTGCTGATGCCGAAATTGACAAGGCAGAAAATGCTATTATGAATGGAAAGAAGTTTCTCTTTAATGATTTAAACATAACTTTAGTTTTTTAGTTTACCACTTACCTAATGGACATACAGATCCAGGTGAAAGTGCTTTAGCTGCTAATCTACAACCACAACCCCTCGTTGGTGCGCCAGTAACTACATGAATACCCTCTTTATTTGGATTACATGTACCACCATCTCTCATATCACATGAATGGCAGATGTTTAATCTTGTTTCTGACTCATGCTTTAATTCTGGCTCTAAATCTACAAAATGAGATTTAACTAAATTACCCCATCCAGTTAAAATCTGTTCAATTTGACTGGGTTTTTTATTTTGTGCAGGTGTTAAAGGTGCAGGTTTATATACATCTTTTTTAACACTACCCACAAAACCATACTTATTTGTTTTTCTTTCTATTGCCATATTTATTATATATTATGCTTATCTTTAAACATGTTTCTACGTTTAATAAACTGCTTCACATAAAATTCTAAATCTGATTGTGTTAGAGTAAACTTTTGAGGTAAATTATCATCTTCATTGGCTATCCAGATCTCAGCTCCATTTGCTTTAGTACCTGTCATATCCCAATACGCTAAGAAATAAGCGGCTGCTTGTAAATAGTAATCAATTACCCATTCTTCTCTCTTTGGTCGTCTACTGTTCTTGTAGTCAATGATCTTTACCATATCATCTATCATAGTTGAAATGTTATCTACAGTTCCTGCCCAGCCACCAGCTTTAGTGGTCCACAAGAAAGTTTCTGCTTCAATAACTTCTTTGATTTGATCGAAATAATCTGATGAGTTAGACCAGAATTTGTAAAAGAACTTCCATGCCTCTTCTAAATAGAGCGCTCCGTTCTCATCGTCTTTAAACTCATTTACTTCGTCATCATCTTTAGCAACTTCTTTTAGTTGTGCAAGTCTTTCCATAGAATCACCTGAAGTCTTAGTCTTATATAGTTCAATTAGCCTGTGCATAATTGTACCACGAGACATACTAAGATTTGAAATCCTATCTGCTTCAGCTTCTCCTACACGCTTACGCCATTTTGCTAAGCCAGACATGTCTTTAGTCTGTCCCAAAACAGTAGTAACCGAAGGTAGTTTCGCGATTACGTTTCCACCCTCGGTAACCTCATAAAATCTGAGACCGTTCTCTTGTACTCTTTTTATTTCTGCCATTATATTCCTACTAATTTCAGTAGTTTAGTAAATAATTCTGTAACGTAATGGAAATTTATATAGATTACTCTACCTATTAAAAATAAACCAAATAAAACTAGTGAAGTTTTTACAATATTACCTAAGATTGCAAAGAGTCCAAATGCATCATATTGTGGCCACATTACAACTAGGTACGAAGCTGAATTAGGTACTTTTGCCATCTCTGGGTAGATAATATCTGAAATGCCTAATTCATTCATAACTGGACCCCATTTACCTAATTGTTGCATTACGTAGGCCTGTTGGACTTGAGGTGCTGCTCCTTGTACTTCTTCTGGCATATTAACTATACCATATATTCTGCCTAACCAGTCTACTCTTAGATCTTGGTTATTTAATTTTTGTAAATTAGCCTTTTGTTTAGCAGTACGTCTAAATATCCACCAGATTCTAATTTCTGAATAGAGTTCAGACCAATACGAGAATGTATTTGTGAACCATTTCATATATTAATTTTTAGAGAATTCTTTTAATTGTTCTACTGACATTGCGCCTGATTGTCTTGCAACAACTTCGCCATCTTCAAATAGAATAAATGTAGGGATAGATCTAATCCCGTATTTAGAAGCAAGATCAGCATCTTCATCTACATTAATCTTTACAACTTCTACTGCTTCGTCTTCTGCGCTGTACTTTTCTAATACAGGCATCATCATTTTACAGGGGCCACACCATTGTGCCCAAAAATCTACTATTACTTTACCTTCTTGTGGAATCATAATTCTGGGTTTATTCCGGCCCACTCTATAAGCAAACCTTTATCTGTTAATTCAATATATTTATCATACTTAATACTGACCTGAATTTGGTCTGCTACTACTGCAACACTAGTATATTCAACTGCGTTCTCAAAAACATCTTCAATTAACGGAGAGTTAATGTTTTTATTGAGTTGCTCTAGATAATCTTTACCTATCCAAATTAATATATGCATAATTTTAAATTTAGTTATTCATTATACTGAATTTTGGTCCTTTGTTTCATCGTCATACCAAAACCGATCCATCCAAGAATAAACATTATCTGAATCCTTGTCATTGTGTTGTTCAATCGCATTATATGTTGTTGTAAAAACATTAAGGTCTTTAAATTGATGGTTAATCCAAACGTCAATAGGTCCTTTAACTGGAGTTTTTTTACGTAGTTTGCGAACACCTCGATCACTTAATAAATAGCCACTAAACCACCATACACCATTCTTTAATTTTTCTAAATTTACAGAATATTTTTCTGCTGTATAACCTACAGTTGCTGGTAAAATAGAGAAGTAAACCATATCCCAATCTTCTGGTAATTCTTTAAAAACAGAATTAAATGTCTTTGAAAATCCAGCTTCAAATGTTATATCATCTTCAAGAAAAAGAGCTGCCTTGCCTTTAGATTCTATAAATTTATCCCACATTGCAATATGTCCAAGTGAAATAGCTATCTCTGATTTAGAACATGATAGAATTTGTTTTCTATAATGATTAATATTATCACTAAATGCCGGATCTGGTTCTATTGTATATTGCCAATCAAAATCATAGTCTTTAAGTACTAGACTCTTATCCCAATCGTCTACATCATCTCCCCAAAAAGCCTTTTGCCAAGTTACAAAATCAGTTAGAGTTTGATCTCCATCTGTTTTAACTCGATCAAGCTCTTTTATTAAGGCCTCTTTTCGATCTTTCCTATGCTCTAAATTTAACACATAGACCTGATCTATATTTTTAGTATTTAATAGAGTGTTCTTACTAAATAGACCTGCTATTCTTTTTATCAGAGTTGTAGTCCCTCTACTCATGTAATTGATATTTGTAGCCCCTAGGAGAATCGAACTCCTCTTTCCAGGATGAAAACCTGGCGTCCTAACCGATAGACGAAGGGGCCATAGTTGTTGGGCCACAGCCCAATTATTAATTATATAATGGAGCCTTCTTTTGTTTCTTTAAGTATTGTCTATAATTAACAACAGCTCTACTTAGAATTTCCATCCTCTGTTCTGGGTCCATGACCATTAGTCTTTCTTTTTCATAATATCTACTACCATCCCATGAGCTAAAATGTGGAGTTAGTTTAGTAGGATTTAACTGGTAGATTGATCTGTTCTTATAGATCATACCATAAGAAGTCTTGTGAGTCTTCGTATAGGCTCTACGGATATAACCATTCTCATAAGAGAGATAGTCACAGTTTGCAATTGGGTCATGATAACATAATGTACCATGATCTGCTTGTGTTTGAGAAGTTAATTCAATACACTTAAGTGTTTGTAGTTTATTCATATTATTTTATTTTGTTAGAATGATGCATTCTAAAACCAAGAATGGGTGTATGACCTACCAAGTCATTCTTCCTCTTTTCTATCATATCTCTTGTTAGAATTAAAGTTTCAACGTCTTTCTCGGTCTTCACCCAATCGGCAAATAGATACGTGAGCAATTTTGATTTTAATTTTTTCATTTTTATTATTTTAAAGTTTGCGGACAGAGGGGGAGTCGAACCCCCAATTAACCAATTCCCACGTTCTTAAGTTGCGTAGGTACCAGGCTCTATTTCTGTTTTAAACGGTATTCCCTATGATTGACCGACCTCAGCGAACTGAGTTCCCACATTGCCATAAATTTACTTTTTCACCTGGCGTCTGTCCGATGTAACTGCCATTAAGGGTGATCAAACCCTCAGCCACAATTACAGTACTAATATACGAAAAAAGATTGACATAAAAAAATCTAGAGGCAATTATTTTGCAAAAAGTTTGTCTAGTGGATAAAGATTATCCTCTGACTCGGCTCTTTCTGGATGCCATTGTACTGCCCAGATCTTTCTGCTCTCGTCTACGATCGCTTCTGGAATACCACCACCAATATGAGTTACTGTAAAGTTATCAGCGACTTTAGCACAGTATTGATGATGTCTTGAATTAACGGTTGTAGTATTTCCGTCTCTGTCTGTAATAATATGTTGTTGTGAAGGTCTAGTGGCATGTGATACATCATCTGAAAAGTCTGCGGCCGCATGAGCCTCTACTATTTCATCATCTATATTCTCTACCACACCACCAAAAAAGTGGTTAAGGATTTGCATGCCGCGGCAAACTCCAATAATAGGTTGCTTATTTGTAATAGCCTCTTGAATCCACTTGAATTCTCTAAAATCTCTGTCTTTATCTTTACCAATATCAGCGCCACCTGCTAGGATAAGTGGTCCCGTAATAGGTTGGTCATCTAAAACCTCTGGTTCAAATCCATATCGGGTTAACCATTCAATAAATGCTATTTCTTCGGAAGGACCTTTCGGTGGTGCTAGATAAACTTTCATATCGTTAAAAAGATGGGAGTCTTAGAACCTGAGTCTTACATTTCCATTGCCTAGGATGTTAAAAATGCTCTATTCATAGACTCCCTCTTTAGAGGGAAGGTAATACTAAGTCGCCTTAATATAGTGGTGCGCTTGTGTGAAATTATCCCCTCTTTATTTTGAGCGAAAAACGAGATTCGAACTCGCGACCCCAACCTTGGCAAGGTTGTGCTCTACCAGCTGAGCTATTTTCGCTTGATGTGGAGAATATCAGAGTCGAACTGATGACCTCCTGCGTGCAAGGCAGGCGCTCTAGCCAGCTGAGCTAATCCCCCATCGTATTATTCTGCGCCAGGTGTATAAACGGCTGCTCTGCCTCCTACATCTGCCATTAAAGCTGTAACTTGGTCTTTTGTATAACCTGATAACCAAGACGTTTCATCATCTTGTAGTGTTACGCCGTCAAAGACTTTACAATCAAATGCGTTGTAAGCATCTGCACTAGCCTCTATTGTTAATTCTGCTGCAGCTTCTGAATCTAGAGTAAATCTAGATGGTCCTGCTGTTACATGAATTTGAAAAAAGTTATCAAAAACGTAATTTGATTCAAATCCATTGTCTAAAGCTTTGAATTCTAAGTCTGAAAATTGTGCCATAATTGTATTAATTATTTTTTATTAAAAAAGAGGATCGTGTACCAAAGTATACCAACTCTGGAAGATCGTCATGTTGTATATATTACTGCATACCAACTAACTCTACTGTTAATTCGAGTTCTACTCAAGATGGTTAA
>Ga0233438_10000424_pt1 | contig 54339 bp, 50 predicted proteins | sample SI_123_September_FD_182720 | JGI IMG/M metagenome (GOLD analysis project Ga0233438, IMG submission 182720) | Seawater microbial communities from Saanich Inlet, British Columbia, Canada - SI_123_September2016_10_MG | ecosystem: Environmental > Aquatic > Marine > Inlet | place: Canada: British...
ACAAACCCAGCTGACTTTATTGATTAAAAATAATACAAATGAAAAAATTAAAATATTTATGTTTACTAGTGCTTACGATTTCAGTATCGTGTACTGATCAAAGCACATTTAACAATCCTGCAATTCATGAACTTGAAAATGGGTCAATGGTTAGGTTTGATGCTTTACCGCCGACTTCATATGATAGCGTTGAAGGCTTTGGAATTAAAGGAACGATCCATGATGTTAATGGTAATACTTCATCTTACGATCTTCATTTAACAGCTACAATTAGCGGCCAAGTTATTAGTGCTGAGAATATTTGGAGTACAAATAACTTCCCATCGGAAGTTGATCTAACAGTAGCTTACTTCGCTTCAGCACTTGGTATTGAAGTTTCTGATATTAACATGGGTGACTTTTTTCAGTTTTATGGTACTTCAACTAGAAATGATGGAACCGTATTTCATGGAACTGAACCAGATTATGGTAATGATAAAGACAATGTTAATCTTGGTTTTACCCAAGGTAATTTGAACTCTAACGCTTCTTATAGAAGTGCCATGAGTTTTAATGCCATTCTTGCATGCCCTCTTCCTTCAACATTGTATGTAGGAACATACGAGGTAACTGGGGACATGTCAACAGGTACTTTCGGGGAACCATTTACACTACCTAAAGAAGTTACACTCGAAGAAACATCTGTCTATCAAAGAACTTTTGAAATTAATTATCTTGAGACTTTTGGTATTGGACAACCAGACATGCTTTTTACAATTGATTTTATTTGTGGGAATGCAACAGCTAAAGAGAACCTAAACACTTATTTAGCATGTTCAGGGAGTCTTGTAATTGGAGGTGCTACTCCTTTGGCTTATGACGAAAGTGATGACAGCAGCTTGACAATCAATTTTACTGATAATACTTTGGGTGATTGTGGTGCTGCTCCTGTTGAATTACAAATAACACTAACAAAAATCGAAGACTAATGAAAAAGCTCATATTATTATTTATTACAACAGTTTTCATTTTAGCATGTGAAAACGATGACTACTCAATAGAGTATATTGATGATGAAGTTAAGCAAGACTTTGCTGTCACATTAACTATGATGAGAGATCGAGTTGTACCTGAAACATATGTTAACTTCACTGTAAATATTGAAAGTGCACTGTCAGTTGATGCCGTTGTTACAGTAGCTAATATTAATGATTGCGGTAATCCATTATCACATCTAGCTGAATCAACAACAGGAACAGCTACGATTAAGGCAGGTGAAACAAGTGGAACTGGCTCCCTTTTTGCTAGTGCAATGAATGCAGAGTATAGTGGAGGAAATATAGCTTGGGATGGATTATCCGATTGTGCTACATTCAAAGTCACAGGAATAGCCCTTTCCGAGGGAGACGATCCCTATGTTAGTTCTGCTACTTCAGTTGGCCAAACTATAACGCAAGTTAATGCTGATTACATGGTTGATGCTGATGATGATGCTGTAATGATTTCCATGGATTGGAAAAATCCATCCGTTAATGACTTCGATATGTTTGTATCCAATGCAGAGGGTGATTTAATTGAAACAGCTGAAAGCGGAAGTAGATTTGAAGGAGACTATTTTGATAATGACACTGACACATATTATCCCGCACCTGACGGAGTGTATACTGTTTGGTATGTTCCATTCGATCAAGAAGCAGCCGATGTACCTGCCGAAGTATATTTTACTCATCCAGTTACAGGAAAAGTTGATGTTGTTTCGTTTGTTTGCCCAGCTGGGGCACCATTAGCATATACACCAGTTGCAACAATAACAAAAACTACAGATGAGGATGGAGATATGAGTTATGAAATTGCAGCTTATTAAATTTCCTAATTAAGTAGATAACAAAAAAAGACCGCCAAATAATGGCGGTTTTTTTTTGAATAAATTTTTTAATTATTCACTTACTCTAAATGATTTTACCTGGGAATGTGAAATATTTCCGTTAGTATCACGAGACAACACACTCCAATAATAAACGCTATTTATTGAATTTAATTCAACATTTAAATTTGAAGAGCTGATGTCAGTTTGTCTTTCGGAAGGTGCCTGTAATCCATCAATTGAATCAACATATAGAGTGTATAACATTGGATCACCATCAGGATCTTGTCCAGACCACATAAAATTATATATCCCATCCGTGATCTTTATGGTTTCACCTGAAACTGGTGAAATTAGATCCGCAGTGAATGGCGCACTGTTGGTTTCTCCGTCACCTTGCAAGTAAAAACGCCATGTGTCACTTTGTGGACGGTCCGTTGGGAAATCATTCGAAATAGAGGTAACAATCCATTCATATGCATAGCCTTTTTCAAGAGTCAATGAAGCCGAAGACATCGGAATGCTTGCAAGCTTGATCTTTTTATTCGTTTGTGAGTTTGTAACCTCAAGAAAATAAGAATCTGTATTTGGGGCGTTACTCCATGTGAACTCAACAGTCGCCTGAGTTGAGCTAATAGAGGTTCCTGAATTACAATTCTCACCATTACTCGGTAGAATTAAATCTGCAGAAACTGGGTTTTTTGGACCATCATCCTTGCCGCATCCTAACATTAACAAATAAATTACAACAAAAAATAAATTTGAAGAATTTGTAAATCTACTATTCATATTTAATAATTTTTGATGTTTGCATGACAGTTTGAGATATGACTTTAACAAAATATACCCCTTTAGGATAACTTTCCAAATCAAAATCAATTTGTCGATTCTCTTTAAGGTCAACAATTGTATTGATAAGAGACAAACCTCTAATATCACGTATGATGACTTCTGCCTCAACGTCATGACCACCTACGAGGACACTTAGCTTACCACTCGTTGGATTTGGGTATACCACAATCTCTTCGCTATTGAAATAGCTTTTTTCAAATATCCCTTGACAATCATATGCTGTAGATATTCGAATTGTATTTAATCCTTTTTGCAATGGAATGATCAATTCACCATTGGAAACTTCTGTATTCAAACCATTATGGAACAAACTAAATAACGATGACCCATCAAGGTCTAGATAAAGCGTTTCTCCATCATACGACTGGCTTTCATCAACACTTATTGGATCCGGCTGAGATAGAATCAACGTATAACATTGTTCAAAATCGTTGTAGCCAGAAACTGTAAAACACACTGGGTAAGTACCAACCCCTAGGTTTTCAACAATCGTACTGTAACCATAGTTTGAATTCAGTCCATATTGTTTGCCATCAATCGTTACCTGGTATTGAAAATTTTCATCGATTACTGAAATAAATATTGAGCCATCATTTGTACCAATACAAGAGTTTGAGGTTACGCTTACTTCAAAGTTATCAGGTGGAAATATCAAAATTGTACATCCATTGACATCTACCTCATCCCCTTGAGGAGTAACACATAAATCAAAGTTATCTGTTACACCATCCCCATCTGTATCTTTTTGAGAATCCGCACAACCATTCGTGTCGATTATTGCTCCTACTGGCGTATTTGGACATAGGTCTAGGTAGTCATTAACACCATCATCATCAGTATCGGCACATCCAGTCGAATCAACTACTGTGTCCAAGGGGGTTGTAGGACATTGGTCGATATCATTGGAAACACCATCATTATCTGTATCGAGTTCAGATAATGCACAACCATTACTGTCTACCACCTCGCCAGCTGGTGAATTATCACAATCATCAAAAATATCATTCACACCATCACCATCTGTATCAAGGTTTGGATCAATCGAGCTACAGTCTGACACAGTATGAGGGTCCAGATCACCACACAGTGATGTAGATATATTCCTAGCTAAAATGATTTGAGAACCAGGCAAATATTGATCTATTGCTACTGTCCCAGGGCCTCTCCCGCTAGCATAATGCATTAATGATTCACTATCAATATTATGACCAAATCCCAAAGCATGGCCAAGCTCATGCTTGGCAGTCGAATTAAAGTCATACTGAGAATTTGTTACATTTTCATAACCCCAATTGATATCTTCATTGAAAATGATATCGATTTCTCTCCAAGCAAGTTGTAATTCATTTCCGTTTACGATACATCCGTCGTAGTATGAATAGGTGACTCCCAGGGCATCGGTTGATGCAAAAGTTACTACGTTAGTCCCATCGCGTGAAGCATCTGAGGCATCCGTAACCTCGTCAATAATCTCAAAATTTTGCCCTGTTGTGCAAACCCAATCTGTAAGTAAGTCTTTAAACGATTCTCTTGCAGATTCATTTTCGTAGAAATCTGTATTTAATGAAAATAAATAAGCACCATCAACAATGTTGTTAAGAAAAGATGCATTTGGATTTTGTACGTTTTCAGTCATACTTCCTGTATGGTATATTGTGTATTCAATTTCATCATCTCCATTGATGGAATCTATATAAGTATTGATACTGTATGGAATGGTAATTGTTTGAGTAGATTCAAAATTTTCACTTTCAGCGGTTGTTATTCGAAATGTTCCCGAACCGCTATCTGAGGGTACCTCTACTTTAATCTCAGTGTCAGACCAGGACAAAATTTGTGATTTCAAACATGTCTTCCATCTTGATCCTCCTGAGTCTGCGTCTGGGAAAGATACATAACCGTTACTATTGCCAGAAATAAAGTCCCCGAAACCAGTTCCAGTGATGGTGAGAACTTCTTTGTTCCCAGCTACAATCGTGGTTGGTGTTGCTTCAGTAACCTGAATATCTTGAGAGACATCCTCTCTACTAAATGCAATTCTTTCTAATTCAGAATCGACATATTTTGATTTTTTTTTTGAAAAACGAATGAGGTTTTCTTCAAACCTATCTTTTGAGATAAACTTAAAGTTTGGAAGAGAAACACTATTGGTTATTTCATCATAATCATAGTAACCTACCATAAATTCAGATAACTCCATTAACTTGTCATTGTGCTCAAAGCCATCAAGCTCAATGTTGCGAGAATCTTTTAGCATTAAATATCCAGCTGAGTGTAAACTGATCTTTACGCTTGGTTTTACTATTACTCCTTGAAGACCAATTGCTCCGCCCTCAGTTATTAAATATTGGTATTTACTACTATCGCCTTTAAAAGATTTCGAAACCTTGATTTTGTGAACCGTATAAATCATCTGATAATCAACATCCCAATATGATTGTTTCTCAATCACTTGGCCATTGACAACAACTGAAGCAGATTTAAATGTGTCTTCAAGGTTAATTGACCTTTCAATGAGTTGAGCAGACATAAAACTCGATAATAAAAGGAAAGGTATAAAAGTTCTTTTTGCCATAGCGTCATAATAAAGCTGTGTAAAATACAAAAATTATTAAAATTTAATACTTTTGAACATGAAATACAGTAAACTAATTTTTGGCCGCCAAGCCGTCATAGAAGCAGTCCAAGCCTCAAAAACCATCACTAAAGTTTTTGTTCAACGAGATCTAAACAAGAATAGTGCCGAACGACTCATCCGTACATTAGAAAACGCTACTGTCCCCTATTCCTACGTTCCCATTCAAAAGCTCAACAAACTCACTATACACAACCATCAGGGGGTAGTTGCGCAATTGAGTGAAATTACATTTTCTTCTTTTGAGGAAGTTGTAGAGTCGCTGCAAAATCCTGGCCTTTTTGTTCTTTTAGATGGCATTACGGACACGCGCAATATGGGAGCCATCATTCGCTCGGCTGCTGCTGCCAACGCCACCGCAGTCGTGATAGCAACCAGTGGATCGGCACAAATCACAGGGGAAACCATTAAAACCTCTGCAGGTGGCGTGTTTCAGGTTCCCATTTGTAGAGTTGGTCACCTCAAAGACGCACTCTATCTATTGCAGTCCTACGAAATCCAATCGATTGTAGCCGATGAAAAAGCAAAGGAAAGCCTTTTTGAATTCGACCTAACAAGCTCTATCGCAATCGTTATGGGAGCTGAAGATAAAGGGGTCTCAAAAGGGGTTAGAAAACTCTGTTCACATACAGCAAAACTTCCCATTCTTGGGAATATGAATTCCTATAATGTTTCGGTAGCTGCCGGAATGTTTCTCTATGAAGCCATGAGACAGCGGCTGAAGTCCTAAATCCTTATCTTTAGTACATGAATTCTCCTCTTGCAGAACGCATGCGCCCGCAAACACTCGATGATTTTATCGGTCAAGAGCATTTGGTCGGCCCAAAGGGAGTTTTGACATCGTATAAAGATCATAATCTGATTCCCTCCCTCCTCTTTTGGGGGCCACCAGGTGTAGGTAAAACGACCTTGGCACAACTCATCGCTAAAGATCGTCCTTTTCAGCAGCTCAGCGCAATTGAATCAGGAGTCAAAGAGATAAGAGCAGTCATCCAACAGGCCAAGCGCCAAGACAGTCTATTTTCCTCTCAAAAGCGAACGGTTTTGTTTATCGATGAAATTCATCGTTTTAGCAAGTCTCAACAAGACGCTTTACTTGGAGCGGTTGAAAAAGGATGGATTACACTCATTGGAGCAACTACCGAAAATCCAAGTTTTGAAGTCATTCCAGCACTCCGCTCTCGATGCCAACTGTACATTCTTGAATCCCTAACGAAAGGACAGCTCATTTCAATACTAAAGCAAGCCATTTCGAAAGATGAACAGTTACAACAAAAATCCATTGTTCTTCAAGAATCAGATACCCTTCTCCGTTATTCGGGTGGTGACGCACGACGATTGCTCAACCTTTTTGAACTGTGTGTGCTTGCCAGTAGAACTGAAAAAGTAATCATTAAAAATTCCCTTGTTGTCCAAATCGCCCAACAAAATACAGCTCAATACGACAAAGGTGGGGAGCTTCATTACGATATCATTTCTGCCTTTATCAAATCTATACGTGGGAGTGACCCAAATGCAGCAGTGTATTGGCTTGCCCGAATGCTTGAAGGAGGAGAAGAAATCAAGTTTATTGCCCGTCGTTTGGTAATTCTGGCCAGTGAAGACATTGGGAATGCCAACCCAACAGCTCTTGTTATGGCACAAAGTTGCTTTGAAGCAGTACACATAATCGGAATGCCAGAGGCTCGAATCCTATTGAGTCAATGTGCCATTTATCTTGCAAGCTCTCCTAAAAGCAATAGCAGTTATCAAGCAATTTTAAAAGCCCAAAAACTTGTTTCTGAGACTGGAGATTTGACGGTTCCCCTACCCTTGCGAAATGCACCCACAGAACTGATGAAAGAACTCGACTATGGCAAAGACTATAATTACGCTCATTATAATGATGGGAATTTTGTCGATATGGAATTTATGCCAGAACAGCTCTCAGGCCATACATTGTATATTCCAGGAAACAATCCGAGAGAAAACGAGATGAAATCTTTTCTTGAATCGCGCTGGAAAGACAAGTATAAATCCTAAAGGATCTCTATTAATCTCTCTAAATCATCAATCATTACACAATCATTGTGTGGGGTCTCCCATGCTATTGCAAAATGAATGGCATTCATTCCAACTTGCAGCGCACCAAGTATATCTGCCTCATAACTATCTCCAATCATAACAGAAGTAGTTGGATCACAGTTTGCATCGGTTAGTGCCTTTTGGAAAATTAATGGGTTGGGTTTTTTGACACCAACAGACTCTGAATCTGTCACGGTACTAAAGTATGGCGTAAGACCCGCATTTCTCATCTTAAAGTGTTGTACTTCGCGAAATCCATTGGTAATGATATGTAACGAATACCGTTCTTTGAGTTTATCCAACACTTCGATAGCTCCAGGAAAAAGATGGTTGTGTTCAGGAAGGTTTTGAATATAGACATCTGCTAAAGTGAAAACCATGTCGTCATCAATAAAAATTTTCAATTGATCGAAAGTGTCTTTTATTCGTCGATATCGAAGGGTTTCTTTGTCCATTCGTTGTTCTCTAAAAGCTTTCCAATACTCTAAATTTAATGGTACATAAACCTTTAAAAAATCCTCTAATCTGACAGGGATTTGATAGTCGATTAAGAGCTGATCAAAAGTGAGTGCAGAGTTTTTTTCAAAATCCCAAAGCGTGTGGTCTAAATCAAAAAAAAGATCGGTAATGGTTTCTTTATTAATCATAGCTTTCCAAAAATTCAGTAAACATTCTCTTCCACGCCTTATTTTTCATCCGTTCATCCATGATCGTATTGGTCAGCACTAGGGTCAATGGTGTACCATACTCGCTATTGTAGGTTTTACACTGTTCCAATAGTCGTCTCGCTTTACGTGGAGAACGTTTTGCTCGAAGTATGGCCTCATGAGCAACAACAGGATGAATGAATAAGTTTGACCGTTGCTCTTTACTGAGGTTATAAAACTGAAAAGGAAAGCCAGTTCCCGCACGATAGCCGAGATAATCTACAAACTGTAAGGAGTAGTCATTGGCAAATCCCAAATTCGCAAAATGGTCATAAATGGTTGGAAAGCGAAGTCGCACCAAATGTTGTCGGATATCTTTCAATGGATGATGTATGATTTCGCTCAATCGGTTGACTTCAATCTGAAGCAAATGGGGTTGATCAGTGGATTGATAGGACGCCAAAAGAGATGTGGGTATATAGTCCGCTACATCCTTGATTCTTTCGAGAAATCGATGCTTGAAAATCGATATGTTTCGGTCATTTGCACTGGGACGAGCAAACAAAAACATCACTTTAGTTGGTATGTTGTGCTTTTGGTGTAAGTCAATCCATGCGTTGTAAATATCAAAGGGATCTGGTCGAAATGATAGCCGAACGGCAAAACGTTCAAAAAGTTTAACAAAGCGAAGGTTAAAAAAATCGAATCCACTTTCAACGAGAGTACGAAGCATGCTTTTCGATTTGTAGGCAAAGGCCTCTGGAACCTCAAGAATTGTTTGAAGTCTTCGTATTGGGGGTTTTATAAGAATTTCTGGAAAAACTTCTGAGAAACAATCCAAAAATTGTCGTGCCCACATATCAACAACAGGTTTGTTTGCGAACTTTTCCTTCCCCGCCAGAGAGCCAGTGGTATAAAATCGATTCATATCATCTTTGAGGTGTGGAATGTGCTCCTCATAACGTGACAACATATAGAAAGTAGCTGCAAAAATATCATAGGGGATAGAGCTCACCGCATCACAAGGGAAAAAGACAGGCGTTGTTAGCCAACGACTGATTTTAATTTCTTGATCCCTTACTCCCTGCTCAAATAATAGAGAGTTGGCATGGACAAAAAATTCGTTGCCCAGTTTTTGATTTGTGTATGAAAATTTTGGCCCATTATGCGCAATAAACGTTTCCAACACATTCGTGATTTGAATAGGATTGTTCGTGTAAGTATCAAAAAAATGTGTAAACAAATAGCGTATACGGGCATTTAATTGATGGGTATAGATCAGAATCATTTACAGTTTTCCTTCATCGGCAAAGCTAAAATACATGTTTTCTGTAATGATAAGGTGATCAAGAAGCTGGATGTCAAGATTTTTTCCAGCTTTTACAAATTTTTTGGTCAAGTAATGGTCTGACTGACTTAGACTTGGATTTCCTGAGGGATGGTTGTGCGCAAGAATCATGGCCACGGCGTATAGCGCAAGTGCTCGATTAAAGGCAAGTCTCATATCAACTGAAGTTTGCGTAATGCCGCCACGACTAAGCTGCTCATGGGTAAGTACCGCATGTTGTTGGTTGAGGTAGATTACCCAAAATTCTTCGTGCTGTAAATTTCCTAGATGAGGTTGAAGGAAATCAAAAACCGATTGAGTGCTATTGAGTTGAATGCGATTGATTGGAGTTTATTTATGTCGGCGCACCAGTTCAAAAGTCGCTGCAAGTCGAGTGTCATGGGGGATTCCAACTCCATGAAATTCGCACAACTCTTCTACACTAAATTGTGCCAACTAATTGAGATGATTGTCGTACTGAGCTAACATGCGTTGGGCGAGCATAACCGCAGATTAATTGGGTGTGCCAGAACCGAGTAAAATCGCTAATAATTCAGAGTTGGATAAGCTTTTATGGCCATATTTCACCAGCTTTTCTCTTGGTCGATCATCAGGAGCCCAACGATTGATGGGAAACGCGTATTCATTGGGGACAAGCTTTGGTTAAAGATAGGAAAAAAACGTTGTCAATCAACCAAACTGTGAAGATCAAGACCTCCAAAATGCCCCGAACTCATCATCAATATGATTGATACGGGTTGTTGTTGAAGCCAGTTTGACAGCGTTTCTTTATCGTAGAAAACATATAGTGTCTGACGGGAAAATGCATTGCGGACTGTATCCTCATCAAGGGGATCCTTTCCCTTCGCTTTTCGAGCCTCATCATCGATAAAAACAACTGCAATATCTGTATGGGCAAGACAATTAGCATATGTACGAATAAAATTGGTGTCTAGACTGCTAAATGTATGAAGCTCCAAACAAGCTAAAAAAAGATCATTTGGGAATTGTTCACGCACGGCTTGGGTCGTTGCTTGAACCTTACTGGGAGCGTGTGCAAAATCACGGTATATGCGCTTTCCAGGACGATCAGCAAAAAGCTCTAACCGTTTGGAAGCGCCAGTAAAGGTTGGAATGGCTTCGTAAAACATTACTGGCTCAATCCCCATTTGGGTACACACAAGAAGTGCTCCAGAGAGATTGCTCATATTATGTTGCCCAAAAATTTGTAGTGGTATTGGGCCTTCCTCAGATTCCAGTTGGGTTTGACCATTTTTTACAGTGTATGGATGTGTTTGATAAGGAATCTTTCGAATCGGATGTTCGCTTGTGGCAACCAACTCTTCAAGGATTTCATCTTCTTGGTTATAAATCAAAATTCCTCCAGGCGTCATGGTCTCGATAAACAACTTAAACTGCTCTACATAGTCTGCTTTGGTGGAAAATACATTGACATGATCCCAAGCAATTCCGCTTATCAAAGCTATGTTTGGTTTGTAAAGATGAAATTTAGGTCGGCGATCAACAGCAGAAGATAGGTATTCATCTCCTTCCATGACAACAAATTCGTTATCCTCAGTGAGATGTGTCATAATATCAAATCCCTCGAGCTGGGCGCCAACCATATAGTCCACAGACAAATCCCAATAATCGAGCACATGAAGGATCATGGCGGTAATGCTGGTTTTGCCATGACTACCTCCAATAACAACTCTAGTTTTCGCCTTGGTCGCTTCGTAAAGGTACTCTGGATAGGAGTAAACAGGAAGAGACAAGGCCTTGGCTGCTAGAAGTTCAGGGTTATCTGCTTTGGCGTGCATCCCTAAAATTATGGCATCAACACTCGCGTCAATTCGACTGGCATCCCAACCGAAAAATTGTGGAAGTAAGCCTTCTTTTTCAAGACGTGACCGAGAGGGTTCATAAATCGCATCATCACTTCCCGTAACTCGATTTCCTTTTCTATGTAATGCAATTGCCAAATTGTGCATAGCACTACCACCAATCGCAATAAAATGTATCCGCATTAGTTTGGCTTTATATTACGAATATAGGCAGACAAAGGGTCATAGGTTTCCAGAAAAACAACGAGTTCAGCGACTTCTTCTTTCATAAGGTTTAGCAACTGTGGGTTGTCGTTGTTAAGCTCAGCCAGACGATAACGGGCAAATACAGGTGGGTATTGGTCTCCAGGATTGGCGTTGTCTAAAAAGTCATTCAACAATTGAATCGCACGTTCGGTGTCGCCAAAAAAATAACTCGTAATCATGGCAAGCTCATACCGACTATCATTGAATTCGAATTGATGTTTGGAATCATTATACACCATTTGGGCTTGTTGAGCGAAAGCAGATTGATCGTTGTTATTCATGGCATAGATTGTCCCTGCCAAAGCACCCTCAAGCGGGTTGATCGATTGAATGGCTTTTAACTGTTGCTCTGCTTTGGTTTGGCTACCGCCAAGTAAACGAGGGAGCCCAAGATAGATGTTGAGCAATGCGCGTCGAGCGACGATAGAGTTTGGTTGCAATCGAACAGCCGCTTCAAAACTCGATCGGATTTGTACAACGTAGCGCAAAGAGCGAAAGCTTGGCGTACCCGATAACAAAAATCCAGCTGATGCACCCCGTCCAAATTGATACGCAAATCGATTTGGATTTCGCTCACAGAGTTCATCATAAAAAGACAGTGCTTCGGAGTATCTGCGGTCCTGAAGATAGATATTGGCCAGGGTAAATATTTCTGTTTCAGAAAGCGCAGAAACAGACCGATTCGAAAGGTTATCTAAAACCATTAGCTGCTCCTGATTTAAAGGAGTTAGCGGAAACAATTCATTTGGTGGTCGCTGTGCACAAAGCACCATGGTCCACAATAAAAACCCTATGTATTGAGAGCGTCCCATAACCGGTCTTTGAGTCTTGTTAAACCCTTTTGAGCGACTGATGAAATAAATAAAACATCATCATCAGGAAAAGTTTTTTCGGCAAGGGTTTTCATTTCCTGCTGAAGCTCATCGTCTAAAAGGTCACTTTTCGAAATCGCAATGACATAATTTTTATCAAGCAATTCTGGATTATAGGTTTTAAGCTCTCCTCGAAGTATAGAAAACTGCTCAAACAGGTCGTCAGCGTCGGCAGGGATCAAGTAAAGTAAAACTGCATTTCGTTCGATATGCCGTAAAAAATAATAGCCAAGACCTTTACCTTCCGAAGCTCCCTCAATGATTCCTGGAATATCAGCCATCACAAAGGAACTGTAATCACGCTGCCTCACAATCCCCAAGTTGGGTTTAAGGGTAGTAAACTCATAATCTGCAATTTTTGGTTTGGCTGCAGTGAGTGCCGCCAAAAGTGTGGATTTTCCCACATTTGGAAAGCCAACAAGTCCTACGTCGGCCAGAACCTTAAGTTCTAATGTAAAATTGCGCTCCTCACCTGACAATCCCGATTGGGCATAGCGAGGGGTTTGGTTGGTCGGACTCTTAAAATGCCAATTTCCACGTCCACCTTTACCACCACGAATAGCCACAAACTCATTTTCGTCTATGATTTCGGTTAGCTTTTCTCCACTCTCGTTATCGACAATCACGGTTCCCAGGGGTACACGAATCACGCAATCTTGACCATCAGCGCCTGTGCTTCTGTTCTTGCTGCCATCTTTTCCGTGTTCGGCCTTAAAATGACGATTGAATTTAAAATCCAAAAGAGTCCACAAGTTTGGATCTCCTTTGAAAATGATATGACCACCTCGACCGCCATCTCCTCCGTCAGGTCCGCCTTTGGTGATATATTTTTCTCGGTGCAGGTGTGTAGATCCCTTTCCGCCCTTGCCAGAGGAAGCGTGAATTTTTACAAAATCAACAAAATTACCCTCCGTCATTTTATAGTGAATCTAGCAAGGCAATGAGTTGTTCAGATATCTCTGTCACTGTACCTACTCCTGTAATGCTGTGAAATTTGTCTTGTGTTTTGTAGTATTTGATCAAGGGAGCTGTTTTATTATTATACTCTTCAAAGCGATTGCGAATCTTTTCCTCATCTTGATCATCTGCACGACCGCTATCTTTTCCTCTGCTCAAAAGGCGTTTGATCAGAACTTCCTCATCCACTTCGAGAGCAATTGTAGCCTGAATGTTCATCTCTTTATCATGCAAAAACTCATCGAGTGCCTCCGCCTGCTTGGCAGTACGAGGGAAGCCGTCAAAAATAAAACCTCCTGCATCTGGGTTCGCATCGACTTCAGCTTCCAACATCTTAATTGTTACCTCATCAGGAACAAGATCGCCTTTATCCATGTAGGATTTGGCCAAGGCCCCTAAAGAAGTATTATTGCCAATGTTGTAGCGAAACAAATCGCCTGTTGAAATATGAATCAATTGAAATGCATCACGCAGCAAAGCGGCTTGTGTTCCTTTTCCAGCCCCGGGTTTTCCGAAAAGTATAATATTTTTCATCATCAGCTTTAGACAGGCAAAGATACCATAATATCAATTTGTTAGGATATAAAATCCCCCAAATATGATCGAGCAGAAACATTTGGGATATTGTGAAAAACCCTATTTTTGCACCATGGGAAACGCGGTTTTTTCGTCCAAGCAAACGCTAGCTATATTGGGGGGTGGTCAACTGGGAAAAATGATGCTCGTCAAATGTCGGCAATGGGATGTGTTTACCAAGGTTCTCGACCCCAGCCCAACAGCTCCTGCGCGCCTATTAGCAGACGATTTTATTGTTGGAGATTTAATGGACTATCAAACTGTGGTTGACTTTGGACAACAGGCAGATGTTGTCACCATCGAAATTGAAAATGTCAATATCGAGGCCTTATACACCCTAGAAAAACAGGGAAAAAAGGTCTGTCCAAAACCTGCTACACTAGAAATTATACAAAGTAAAGCCAGACAAAAACAATTTTATAACGACCAGCAATTCCCGAGCTCACCGCATAAAATGTTTGCGCAAAAACCCGAGTGGAAGGACATCGAAACCCCGTGCATCTGGAAAGCTAGCCGATTTGGATATGATGGTTTTGGCGTGAAAAAAATTGAAACCCAAACTGACTGGAAATCCATTCCAGATGTACCCTGTATCCTAGAAGACTGTGTTTCTATATCGAATGAGATTGCGGTGATCGTTGCGCGAAACGAAAAAGGAAAGTGTGTGAGTTATCGTCCAGTAGAAATGGAGTTTCACCCAAAGGCCAATCAGGTAGAATTCGTCTTTACCCCTTCGACCTTGAATGAGAAGCAATTGACAGATGCGCAGAAACTGGCTGAACAAGTCGCTCACGAACTTGAGCATGTCGGGATTTTGGCTGTTGAACTCTTTCTTAATGAAGAAGGTGCGCTACTAATCAACGAGGTTGCCCCTCGCCCACACAACAGTGGTCACCTCACGATTGAAGCTGCTATGACGTCCCAATTTGAACAACATCTTCGAACCATACTTGGCTTGCCTTTTGGTGACTGCCAGTTTTTCCATGATGCGATTATGGTAAACTTGGTTGGTGCAAAAGGTTTTCAAGGAACTGTTGTTTATGAAGGTATGGATGACTTGTTGGAAATTTCTGGTCTTCATGTTCATTTGTATGGCAAAGCGGAAACAAGGCCAATGCGAAAAATGGGGCATATTACTTTGGTTGGATCTGATATTGATATACTTCGTCAAACTGCAAAGCAGGTCAAACAGCAGGTTACAGTCCGCTCTGACAAATCATAAAAGGATAATCGACTTTTCGTTATCTTTGTAAAAAGAAATTTATGAAAGTAGCCATCATCATGGGAAGTGCCTCCGACATGCCTGTCATGGAAGGCGCCATTACGATTTTACAGGAATTTGGCGTTGAAACCCAAGTAGATATCGTTTCTGCTCATCGAACACCTTCCTACATGATGCGCTTTGCGACCTCTGCCCACCAAAACGATATTGGTGTAATTATCGCTGGAGCTGGTGGTGCTGCACACCTTCCAGGTATGGTCGCTGCTGCAAGTCCTCTCCCTGTAATTGGGGTACCTGTCAAATCGAGAAATTCGATTGATGGTTGGGACTCTGTACTATCGATTTTGCAAATGCCAAGTGGTGTTCCCGTGGCGACTGTGGCGTTGAATGGCGCAGAAAATGCTGGGATTCTTGCTGCTCAGATTCTTGCTACCAGTAACAAAGAGCTCCAAAAAAAAATCGTTGCATATAAAGATGGGCTTGCTGAAAAAGTAGAGGCATCTCGAAAGGAGCTTAAGTCTTAAATCCATTTCCATAACACAACCATCAACAACCAGACCACAGGAAGTGCCTCCACCCAAAACGAAGCAAAATAAGTGCTTTGATGAAAAGTTGATTTCCATAAAAAAACGAGTGCCAAAATGCTAGTGATTAAGGTAGGAATCGTATCATAATATTGCAACGATAGAAAAAAAGACAGTACAACAACCCCAAACAACATTAAGGTGCCGATTATTTTAGCACCTCGAACACCAAATGCCTGCGGTATCGTTTTCATGCTTTCACTATCATTTGAGATATCACGGATTTCAAATGGAATCATGGTAGCAAAAGTCCAAAAAACCATTTGCAACCATAGAAGCCAAGTCATTCTATCAAATTCGATTTGATGATTGAGTAATGGCAAGATCACAACCATTGAAGACCAACAAGCTGCTACGATAAACGACTTGAGGTAAGGCAAATAGCGTAATCCCAAAAAAAAACGATTTCTGGGAAGTACGTAGATCAAACTCGTCATTCCCAACAGCAAAGCAACTAGGAGCGTTTGAGAAGTGAGTTTAATTGCTGATAAGCCCATACCCAAGACAGACATGAATGAAAAAACCAAAATCGGCTTATTGAAACTTGACTTTATACCTAGAGAAGCATAGTAACGAATAAAGTTGTAAGTCCCTACAGTCGCAGAGAAGATAAAGACTAATAATGCTGGTTGCCACGATACATCAAAGTACAAATGAGTTAAATACGACAGCGAAAGTACGGCTAGGGCAACATGAGTGCTCGAAAGAATATAAAAGCGAAAAAGTTTTGTAATCAATGAGACAAGCTTAATTGACAAATATAGGGATATGATGGTTAAAAACTTTGTGAATATCCGGCCCAGAAAAACATAAAATCTGTGTAGTTAATATTAAATTTGTAGTTATAAAAATTTTGCATTGAAAACCGAAAACTTTGCTTACCGTCATATTGGTCCAAGGGTAGATGAGGTAGAAGATATGCTCCAAACCATCAAAGCAAATTCATTGGATGAGCTTTGTGCAGAGACGATCCCTTCAAATATCCGTCTCCAAGGTCAAATGAATCTTCCCGATGCAATGAGTGAGGCCAATTGTATCCAACACATTGCTGCATTAGGCTCAAAAAACAAAGTTCACAAAAGCTATATCGGCATGGGGTATCACCCCACCCATCTTCCTGCTTCAATCCAGCGAAACATTCTTGAGAACCCTGGATGGTACACCGCCTATACACCCTATCAAGCCGAAATCGCACAAGGACGGCTTGAGGCCGTTCTTAACTTCCAAACGATGGTTTGTGAATTGACAGCAATGCCCCTTGCAAATGCCTCCTTGTTGGATGAGAGTACAGCGGCAGCAGAGGCGATGAGCATGCTGTATAGTCTTCGAACCTCAATACAAAAAAAGGCGGAAGCAAATCAGTTTTTTGTTGATCGCAATATTTTACCGCAAACTCTTGCAGTCTTGCAAAGCCGAGCGACCCCTATCGGTATCGAATTGATCCAAGGAGAGGTTGATGACTGGCAACCAACGTCCGATTGTTTTGGTGCAATCTTTCAATACTCAGGCAAATACGGACAACTCATTGACTTGCAAACTGCAATCGACAAAGCAAATGGTCTGGATATTAAAACCACAGTAGCCGCTGATATTATGAGCTTAGCACTTCTAGAAGCGCCTGGGACTTATGGTGCAGATGTGGTTGTTGGAAGCACCCAACGCTTTGGTATTCCGATGGGTTATGGAGGTCCACATGCTGGTTATTTTGCAACCAAAACCGATTATAAACGAAGTGTTCCTGGTCGTATTATTGGCGTTACGCAAGACAAACAAGGAAATCGTGCCTTGCGAATGGCATTGCAGACTCGTGAACAACATATTAAACGTGATCGTGCAACCTCTAACATTTGTACCTCACAAGTCCTTTTGGCTGTGATGGCTGGGATGTATGCGGTTCATCATGGGCCTGAAGGTCTTCGTCAACTCGCTAGACGCATACACAATCACACCCTTACACTATTTAACGGCTTGGTTAAAGTGGGCATTGATGTGAGCAACACTACCTTTTTTGATACTTTGCAGATCAATTGTTCGACTGTAGTCGTTCAAAAGGAAGCGCTCCGTCGAGGAGTAAATCTGAACATCATTGATGATCAAAGTGTGAGTATATCGATCAATGAACTCACAACCGGTTCTGACATTGAGGAGCTAATTGACATTTTTAGCAGTAATAAGATGACTTCTCTGAAAGTTCCCTCAAAACCAGTTGGAATTCCAGCTTCCATGCAGCGTACTACCCCCTACCTCACACAAGAGGTGTTTTATAGCTATCAGTCCGAGTCTGCTTTGATGCGCTATATCAAACAACTCGAAAGAAAAGATTTATCCCTGACCCATAGTATGATCGCTTTGGGTTCTTGCACGATGAAACTCAATGCGGCTGCAGAATTGCTCCCGCTCAGTAGGCCAGAATGGGGGAACATCCATCCCTTTGCTCCTTTGGATCAGGTACAGGGCTATCAGCATGTTTTACAGGAGCTAGAAAATGACCTATCTGAAATAACTGGTTTTACTGCCACTTCACTCCAACCTAATTCTGGAGCTCAAGGCGAATTTAGTGGTTTGATGGTCATTCGTTCCTATCACGAGGCGCGTGGTGATCGACACCGAAATATTTGCTTGATTCCTTCTTCGGCTCACGGAACCAATCCGGCCTCAGCAGTCATGGCAGGCATGCGTGTCATTGTTGTGGGCACCGACAAACACGGGAATATCAATGAGGATGAACTACGCGAAAAGGCCATTACGCATGCTGAAAATCTGGCTGCTTTGATGATTACCTATCCATCGACACACGGTGTATTTGAATCCTCCATCCAACGCATTACCAAAGTGATTCACGACTGTGGCGGGCAAGTCTATATGGATGGTGCAAATATGAATGCGCAAGTAGGACTTACAAACCCTGCTTTGATTGGTGCCGACGTATGCCATCTCAACTTACACAAGACCTTTGCCATTCCCCACGGCGGTGGGGGTCCTGGAGTCGGACCAATTTGTGTGGCAAAGCACTTAGCACCATTTTTGCCTTCACATCCTTTTCTAGCAAATGGTGAACAATCTGTTACAATTTCTGGTGCACCTTGGGGGTCAGCTATGATTTGTTTGATCTCTTATGCCTACATTCGAATGCTAGGTGCTAAAGGTTTAAAAAGAGCGACAGAAATTGCAATTCTCAACGCAAATTATATCAAAGCGAGGTTGGACAAGCACTACAGGATTTTGTACAAAGGAGAATCTGGACGTGCTGCTCATGAGTTTATCATTGACTGCAGACCATTTAAAGAGAAGGGTATAGAGGTTGTTGATATTGCCAAACGATTGATGGACTATGGCTTTCATGCACCGACGGTATCGTTTCCAGTAGTTGGTACGATGATGATAGAGCCAACAGAAAGCGAGGACAAGTCTGAATTAGATCGATTCTGCGATGCAATGATTTCGATTCGTTTCGAAATTGAAGGAAGTGACACAAATCAAAAAGACAATATTTTGCACAATGCTCCGCACACATTGGCACTTCTAACAGCCGATGAGTGGGACCTTCCCTACAGTCGGAGTGAGGCCGCATATCCGCTTGATTTTGTGAGACAAAATAAATTTTGGCCGTGTGTAAGACGAACCGATGAGGCCTTTGGGGATCGTAATTTAATCTGTACTTGTACTCCTATAGAAGAATATCAAACAACAGAAAAATAAATTTAAATAACTGCTTTTAAGTTATTTATAAATTTAATATCCATATATACATTGTCCCCTTCAAATTCTTATGTTATTTTTGGACGTCGTAGTATTTTTATTATTATTTGACATAGCTATTAGAATGTATTTAGCTTTGAACAAAACCATGAATCATGGCCATTAAGATTACAGGCACAGGATGTTATATTCCCGAAAATGTTACTTCGAATCGGAACTTTCTGAAACATGAGTTTTTTCAAGCTGATGGCTCTCCTTTTACGATCAAAAATGAGGCGATTATAGAGAAGTTTCAGTCAATTACGGGGATATCGGAGCGGAAGTACGCAAAAAATCATCACAATGCCAGTGACCTCGCAACTTTTGCTGCCGAACGGGCCATTGATGATGCAGGAATTGATCCAGAGCAACTAGACTATATCATCGTCGGTCACAATTTTGGGGATGTTGTACACGGCCACAATCAATCTGATATGTTACCAGCTCTTGCCGCACGAGTCAAGCATCAACTCCGAATACAGAACCCAAGCTGTGTCGCTTATGATTTGATTTTCGGTTGCCCGGGTTGGGTCGAAGGGGTCATCCAGGCTCAAGCTTTTATCAAAGCTGGCATGGCAAAACGTTGTCTTGTTATTGGTGCAGAAACCCTATCACGGGTGGTGGATCACAACGATCGGGATTCCATGATTTTTGCCGATGGAGCAGGTGCAACGATTATCGAAGAAAAAGAAGGAGATGGGGGATTATTGTCCCACAATACCGCGACCTATACAACTGATGAAACCTATTATATTTATGCAGGCAATTCATACTGCAATCCCAAAAATGACAACACCCAATACATCAAAATGGAAGGGCGCAAGGTATATGAATTTGCGCTAAGCCATGTACCTCAAGCAATGAAAGACTGTTTTGATGCGTCTGGACATCAGATTGAAGAGCTCAAAAAAGTGTTTATCCACCAAGCCAACGAGAAAATGGATGAAGCGATTCTCAAGCGTTTCTATCGATCATACCGAACCCAAATACCAGAAGGTGTTTTGCCGATGAACATACAAACCTATGGAAACAGCTCAGTGGCTACTGTACCTACTTTATTTGATTTGGTGCGTAAAGGTCAACTCAAAGATCACAAACTTAACAAAGGAGATGTAATCCTGTTTGCAAGTGTTGGTGCTGGAATGAATATCAATGCGATTACATATCAGCTTTAAGCAGGGCATCCAAGATTACATTCCCCGTCATCCCATTCGGGAAAGCGGTGCCCAATAGAGCACACATTGTCGGAGCAATATCAGTAATCGATGTCTCTTTGTAAGTCTGGCCTGCTTTGATTCCACGACCCATCATCAGTAACGGAGCATGGGTATCATACGAAAAGCCCGTACCATGAGTAGTTCCCGTATGACCATAATCGATATTACCAGGTTTGGGTATCATATAAATATCACCCGCTCTTTTGACATGATTGCCCCGAAGCAAAAGATTGTGCAATTTTTCAGAAGGGCTGAGTTGCGGTACATCAACGGTTTTAAATGCCTTTTCTATAGTAGAAAAGGTGAGAACCATACGGATTGCTTCATCTGCCAATTTATCTAATGCAAGTTTATTTTTTGCAACTCGCTCATGATCTAAATACATCTGATCATTGCCAATATGCAACACCAAGTTATCTACACCTGTTTTGGAAAATAAGACTTGATTGACTTGGTCTTTTATTCCCTTGCTTTTGTCATGCCCACCAGGAAACTTATGATCATTGAGGTATTTAGGAACATGCACAGCACCATGATCAGAGGTCAGAAATATGGTGACATCATCCATTCCAATGGTTTGATCGATTTCAGAAAACAATCGTTCCAATTCCAAATCCAAACGCAAGTAAGTGTCTTGGGTTTCGATTGCAGTCAATCCAAATTGATGTCCAACATGGTCAGTTGAAGAATAGCTGATCATCAATACATCGGCTTCTTTATCCTTACCTAATCCTTCATGTTTAAGGGCAAGAAGAGCCATATCAGTTACAAGGGTATTTCCAAAAGGGGTGTTGCGAACGATGTCCAAGCCCTTGTCTTTGTAATAGTCTGGCGATAGGGTTGATAGATCGTAGGGAAATGTCGGTCGGTCTGCACCCTTAAAAATCCCTTCATAAGGTGTATCATCAGGCCCACTAGCAGTATAAGTCTCTATTGGATGTAGGGTGTTCCACACAGATGAAGCGTATTGGTGAGGATGTTTCTTGGCGTTGTATTCAGACACCCAATTTGGCAGAGAATCCATATAGTATGTGCTTGTAGTAAACACACCTTCGTCTTCTCCTGCAAACCAGTAGGCCGCATTGGCAGAATGACCCGTTGACAAAACAGCCGAGCGGTCCTTGAGGGAAACGCCAATCACTTTGTTTCGAAACTGTGTATGAAGTCGAAGTTGATCTGCAAAAGTGGTTGTAATAAGTTGTTTCGGAGATTTTCTTCCTTTGGTTGTAGACCCCAATCCTTCCACATCCTTGTCATCAACACAGTATACCTCTCTTTGTAATGTGCGGTCATACCACTCATTTCCGATAATTCCGTGAACAGATGGTGTCGTTCCCGTTGAAATAGAAGCATGCCCAGGGCCTGTTAGGGTTTGATAATAATTAAAATGGTGGTTGTGAGCCACAAAACCCTCCTTATAAAAGCGTTTAAAGCCATTTGGACTGAGGTCGTCCCAATAGCGAGTGAGGTAATCGTAACGCATTTGGTCAACTACGATTCCGATTACGAGCTTCGGTGGCTTTTCTAGATCGACTGGGGAACAGGCCAGCACACTGAATAAAACAATACAAATAGGTAAGATTTTGTTCATCTGTATGGATTGAAAGCTTCAAATATAATTTTTTTGAGAGACAACCCCTGTAAGCAAACATTATTTTTTACTTTCGTCAGGTGAATATACTCAAACACGTCGGTGCTTATTTTTTGATGATTCGGTTGGTGTTTATCAAACCCACCAAACGATCGATTATGTATGGGCGTGTTCTGAAAGAAATTGAGGATTTGATACTGGGCTCACTGGGCATTGTTTGCTTTCTTTCTTTTTTTGTGGGCGGAGTTGTCTCCATTCAAACAGCTTTGAATATCGACAGCACTTTTATTCCAGAAAATCTGGTTGGTTTTGCAACACGGCAATCCATTATTCTTGAATTTTCACCCACCTTTATGGCGATTATTTTGGCCGGAAAAGTGGGGTCCTATATCACGTCAAGTATCGGGACTATGCGCGTAACCGAACAAATCGATGCCTTGGAAGTTATGGGTATTAATTCGGTAAACTTTTTGGTGTTCCCCAAACTTTTGGCCATGACCTTATTGCCAATCGTCATTATCTTTTCGATGTTTTTAGGCATTTTTGGTGGCTGGGCTGCCACCATATATGGGGGCTTTTCGAGCAGTGCTGCATTTATCGAGGGCATTCAATTGGAGTTTAATTCATTTCATGTCGTATATGCTTTTATAAAAACCTTTTTATTCGCCATCATTTTGGCTACAATCCCCTCCTATCATGGCTATTATATGAAAGGGGGGGCACTTGATGTTGGTCGTGCCAGCACGGTTTCGTTTGTTTGGTGCTCTGTTGTCATTATTGTTGTAAACTATTTTACAACCCAACTCTTTTTCTCATAAGATGATCCAGATCAAAGACATACATAAAGAGTTTGATAATACGCCGATTTTGAAGGGGATTACAACTGAATTTAAAAGAGGGAAAACAAACTTGGTGATTGGTCAAAGTGGTTCTGGAAAAACCATTTTACTCAAAATTCTTCTTGGCCTTTTTAATCCGAATAAAGGAGAAATCTATTTTGACGGCATTCTCTTTTCTTCAATGACAGAAGAAGAACGTAGAATCCTTCGTAGAGAGATCGGAATGGTATTTCAAGGGAGTGCATTATTTGATTCGATGAGTGTGGTTGAAAATGTATTGTTTCCCATGCGTATGCTAACGAAATTGTCAGAAGCAGAAATGATTGATCAAGCTGAGACTGTCATTGAACGTGTCAATCTCATCGATGCGAAACACAAACTTCCCAATGAAATTTCAGGTGGAATGCAGAAACGGGTGGCGATTGCGCGGGCGGTTGTAATGCGTCCAAAATACCTTTTTTGTGACGAGCCAAACTCAGGACTAGATCCAAAAACAGCCATCGTGATTGACAACCTGATTCAGGAATTAACTAAGGAATACAATATCACAACCGTCATAAACTCCCATGACATGAACTCTGTCATGGAAATCGGAGAAACCATTCTCTTTTTAAAAGATGGAAACAAAGAGTGGGAAGGGTCAAACCAAAATATATTTAAAACCAATAACGAAGCCGTTACAGACTTTGTGTATTCCTCAAACTTGTTCAAAAAAATAAGAAAGCTATATCTATAGGACTAATCGCTATCGAGGACAAAGGCGCGATTAGGAAGTTGAATTGCCAACCAATTTCGTAAACGTTCTTCTTCGGATATTACTGCTAGGGAGTCCAAAGAAGAGTCCCACTGTATATGAAAAACTGCGACCGTGTCTATTGTATCGAAATTTGAAATATAGGTTTGTGCATAGCGAACTTCACGAGCTAAAGGGCTAATTACCCTCATTTCGGTTAGTATTTCATCAAATGAAATTTGGGATGTTGACTGATCGTTTAACTCGCCAATACGTGTTTGTAGTGCTTGAATTTCAGCTTGTTGACGTATAAGTTCCAATGAGTCGCGTTTTCGTAATTCAATCAAATAACGCTGCTGGTCAAAACGCTTGTTTTCACGTTCCAATTGGTTGATAATAAGTGCTGTATTTTCAAGAGATTCATAGGATGTAATTCGCTCCCTTAACATTCGTTCAACAGCTGGTGCTAATGGGGCCACGCCAAAGTTGTTGATAATTACTTTTGGTTGGGAGTCATCAAAAACGATGCGTGCTGTTTGGCGTAAGTAATCGGCGTTATCAATACCTTGAAGCTCACTGTCCAAAAACAATTGTGCAGCCGCTTGAAAATGACTTTTTTGTAAAACGTCAACAAAGGTAAATCCAGCGGGAATCGCCATGAGAAAGGCCAATAGTGTTGCCAGACGCGAAATACGACGACGGCTCTTGGGGTTGGCATACTCTGTCATGGGAAATCGCAAAAGTTTAACGACGAGATAAGCAGCAAGGGCAATAAAACTCGCATTAATCGCAAACAAATATAAAGCTCCGAGTGCGTAGGGAATATTAGAATGCGCAAGTGCATAACCTACCGTACAAAGGGGTGGCATAAGAGCAGTGGCAATGGCAACTCCAAAAATCACGGAAGCAATGGTTCCTTTTTTGGTTCGGGCAATAATCAAAGCCAATCCACCAAAAAAAGCGATCAAAACATCCCGAATATCAGGACTGACACGAGCCAAAAGCTCACTGGACTCCTCGCGAAGAGGAAAAAAAGCAAAGAAAAGAAATGCCGTAAGTACGCTGAGCAATACCATGACGCCAAAATTGACCAAAGAACGACGCAATGTAGCCAAGTCGTTGATCGCCAAAGAGACCCCAACACCAAGAACAGGGCCCATTAAAGGCGCAATCAACATTGCACCTATGACCACAGCAGTCGAGTTGGCATTCAATCCAATTGAGGCAAGGAAAATCGAACAAATCAACACCCAAGCGGTGGCACCTCGAAAGGAAATATCATCTTTTACGGCCTGAATAGTTGCTCGATAATCTGTGTCTTTGCGTATAGACAACAAAGTTGACATAAATCGAAAAAGACTTTTTAAAAACCCTTTTGCTTCCTGTTGAAACTCTGCTTTGGCAGCATTGGTTTCTTCTGCAAAGTCAAATTTAGATTCCATTACTTAGACATCTTTAGTTTTCAAACATTTTAACTTCACTGTGTGCAGCGAATAGATAGGTTCTTTTTGTGGCAAGCTCAAGACAAGCATAGCGTGTTCTACGCAACTGTCCCAATTCGTAGATTTTACCATTGTTAGCTTGAAAGCGAGTGCCATTTTCTAACTCAAAAATAAAAGATTTATCGTTAGCAGGGTCATAGCGCTTGAGCGCAAGAGCCAATGGAGGGTCTGCATCAAGAGTGGCTTTTGGATTTTTCATGTGTTTTGCCACTAGGCCAAGTAGGTCTTCAGGAAAAATTTGATCTTGAAGAAATGGAAGCATTTGTTGCTTAAACGTTTGCTTCCATAACGCGCCATGTGGTTGGGTTCTAAACGGCTGTGCTTGTATGACCAACCAATGCGCCCACTCGTGAATAAATGTAATTAAAAACCGATAGGGATTTTCCATTTTGTTCAAGGTAATCTGAGATCGGCCATCTGAAAATCTTCGAAAATCTCCGTGTTTGGTGCGTCTTGGATTGACAACCCGAATGGTAACGAGGTGATTTTGAACCAAATTGAGACATTGAGAGCGCGCATTGACAGGCAAATACGCCGTAAAAGCACTCATGGTGTAGATTGACTAATCGGGAGAACTTTGCCGTTATACAGGCGGTGGCCATTGAGCGAGAAATCTGCGATATAGGATGCCATTTCTGTGGCTGAAACAGGGGCTTTATAGTCTGGGAAAGCTTCGGCAAGCATTTCCGTTTGTACCGCTCCCAGGGCCAAGGCATTACACCGCGGGCCATTGTCCTTAAATTCCTCCGCTAATAATTCAGTCAAAATTCCAAGAGCCCCTTTGCTACTGCTATAGGCAGCAAGTCCAGGAAATTTGGCAGACCCATTAACACCACCCATACTACTGATGTTGAGAATATGACTGTTTGTAGATAGCAATGGGAGTAAATGGCGTATCAATTGAGCAGCACCAAAAACATTAATACGATAGATGGATTCAAAATCTGCTGTGGTGGTCTCAGAAAATGGTTTATTGATCAGCATGCCAGCATTATTGATTAATGCATCGAAATGATCAACTCCGCACGATCCAACCCAATCTGATATTTGTTGTTCATCAGAAAGATCTATCGAAACCGCATGAATTCCCTTTTTGATTTTGATTTCATCTATGTTGCGAGATAAAGCCCAAACTTCATGTCCTAGATTTAGAAAGATATCCACCATAGCCCTTCCAATCCCGCGACTGGCACCCGTTACGATAACGCGTTTTGGTGAGTGCATCATCTTAAATTACCAAGCGCAAGGGTTGTTCGATATATTCCCGTAGTGTTTGAAGGAATTGCGCACCAGTAGCTCCATCAACCGTGCGGTGATCACAAGCTAGGGTGAGTTTCATAGTATTTCCGACTACAATTTCACCATCTTTCACCACTGGTTTTTGTACAATCGCGCCGACGGAAAGAATGGCGGAGTTGGGTTGATTGATAATGGATGTAAATTCATCGACTCCAAACATCCCAAGATTAGAGATGGTAAAAGTACTTCCTTCCATTTCGTCTGGTGCAAGCTTTTTGTCACGAGCTCGAACTGCATAGTCTTTGACTTGTGAACCAATTTGAGACAATGCCATTTCATCGGCAAAGCGTACAACAGGAACGACCAGTCCATCTGGAACAGCCACTGCAACTCCGATGTGTACGTGGTGATTGAGTTGCATGCGATCGTCAAACCAACGCGAATTGACTTGTGGATGCTTTTTAAGCGCCAAAGCTGTTGCCTTTACAACAATATCATTAAATGATATTTTGGTGTCGGGCAACTCATTGTATTGTTTACGGAATACTATTGCTGCATCCATATCAAATTCTACAGACAAATAGTAATGAGGAGCACTAAACTTGGACTCGGCAAGTCGTTTGGCGATTACTTTTCGCATTTGTGAGTTGGGAATATCTTCCGATGACTCCTGTCCTTTTGGTACAAAAGCTTGTACGCTCGTAGTTGATTTACGAGGTACAAATTGTTCGATATCACGCTTCACGATTCTTCCATGCTCTCCTGTTCCCTGAACCTGACGAAGGTCAATTCCTTTTTCAGCAGCCATTTTTTTGGCTAGAGGGGATGCCATGATCCTTTCGTTTGTATTGGCAGAAGACAGGACTGGAGTAGTAGTTACTGGCTCAGAAGATTCCATAGTTGTTGTGGGTGGAGTATCGACTGTCGTTGTTTCTTTCTCAACTATCGGAGAACTGTCTGAACTCGCATTTGCAGAAGCAGTTAAAACAGAGGTAACATCCGTTCCACTTGGTCCAATAATCGCAAGTAGGCTATCTACAGCAGCGGATTCGCCGACTTGAACCCCAATATGTAATAATTCCCCTGCATAAAAAGATTCAAATTCCATGGTGGCTTTGTCAGTTTCGATTTCAGCGAGAATTTCACCTTCCTCAACAGCATCTCCAACATTTTTAAGCCATGAGGCGACGGTTCCTTCTTCCATGGTGTCACTCAAGCGTGGCATTTTAACCACCTCCACTCCCTCAGGAATAGAGGTAGTTTGTGTTTCTGTTGTGGGTTCTGGTTGACTTTCTTCTGTTTCAGAACTTTCTTCAATAGCAGGCGTGGCTGTATCTGCATTTAGGAGAGCACTGATATCTTCACCCTTATCCCCAATAATGGCAAGTAAGCTGTCGACAGCAGCACTTTCACCCTCTGCAATTCCGATATGAAGAAGAAAGCCCTCGTTGAAAGACTCAAACTCCATGGTGGCTTTATCGGTTTCAATTTCAGCAAGTATATCGCCTTCCTCAACTTTATCTCCAACTTTTTTAAGCCATGAAGAGACCGTGCCTTCTTCCATGGTATCGCTCAATCGCGGCATATTTACTACAATCGCCATATTATAGTTTATGTGCTAAAAATGGATAATCACTTTGCTCGTAAACAGCGTCATACATCACAGATTTTTCTGGATAAGGAGAAGATTCTGCAAAATCTACACATTCTTGTACCCGAACTTTTACACCTGCATCAATTTTCCCGAGTTGATCCTCGGTCGTATATTCGCTTTTTAAAATATGCTCGCGAACCTGGGTGATCGGATCAATTTTTCGGTATTCATTGACCTCATCTTTGGTACGATAATGTTGTGCGTCTGACATCGAATGTCCACGATATCTGTATGTTTTTGCTTCTAAGAAAGTGGGGCCGTCTCCTTTTCTTGCTCTATTGATCGCTTCAGAAATACCTTCTGCCACTTTTACAGGATCCATACCATCAATTGGTCCACATGGCATTTCATAGCCAAGTCCTAATTTCCAGATATCAGTATGATTGGCTGTGCGCTCAACAGAAGTTCCCATGGCGTAGCCATTATTCTCTACGATAAACACAACTGGAAGTTTCCATAGCATGGCGAGGTTGAGAGTTTCGTGGAGTGAGCCCTGTCGAACTGCGCCATCTCCCATATAACAGAGTGTCACAGCATCGCTTCCATGGTATTTATCTCCAAATGCCATTCCTGCTCCCAAAGGGATTTGACCTCCGACGATTCCGTGTCCACCATGAAAGCGGTGTTCTTTTGAAAAAATATGCATTGAGCCCCCTAGGCCTTGCGAAGTTCCTGTCGCCTTACCGAATAGCTCGGCCATCACTTGTTTGGGATCAACACCCATGCCAATAGGCTGAACGTGGTTGCGATAGGCTGTGATCATGCGATCTTTGGTAAGATCCATCGCATGGAGGGATCCAGCAAGAACGGCTTCTTGCCCATTGTAGAGATGTAAAAATCCACGTACTTTTTGTTGGATATACACAGCGGCAAGCTTGTCTTCAAACTTTCGCCAGAAGAGCATATTCTCGTACCAGCTCAAATAAGTTTCTTTGGTTACTTCTTTCATAGAATCAATATCTTTTGTTTCCAATGATATTTGACTGTAAAGGTAATGCTTTCCCACTTTGTGTAAAAATGGTAAAAGGGATTATTCAAACAATGTTGATAATTGCTAGTCCTCTAAAGAACCACCAAAATTAAATGTCAGCGCAAATCGGAGTGTGTTTTCGAGAGGATTAATCACTTTTGTCGCTGAAATTAAGTATGAAAGATCGATGTCTACAACATTGTACTTGAATCCAGCCCCAAGGGTGATAAATTTTCGCGCACCCTTATCTTCATGCTCATTAAAATATCCAGCACGCAAGGCGAAGGCATTGTTGTAGTTGAATTCCGCACCTAGAGCCCAAGTGAACTCTTGCAACTCTTCGCTAAATCCATCTGGCGCATCTCCAAACGACTTAAAAACTCCACTGAGAAAACTCACATCGGGTTGCACATAACCTGTGATTACCTCTACTCCATCTGTATTTGTTGTTGTGATGGGCTCACTTGGCGTAGGAACAAGTAATTTATTGATTTCTAAGCCCAAACTAAGGGTGTTGTAGCTGTCTAAAATAAAGTCAAAACCAGCACCGAGTTTTAGATTGGTTGGTAAATAATCGGCATACTCATCTGTTTCGTAAGTCAGTTTTGGCCCAAGATTGCTGATGTTAAATCCTCCACGCCATTTACCCTCAAAATTACTGAATTCACGCTGCTCAGATTGATAATAACCCGAAACTCCAAAAGCTACTGTGCTCGCGGCTGAAGCGTCATCAGTTGCAGAGCCAAGCTTAAGGTCGGAGTTGATAAAAGCCCCTGTGACACCTAAAGAAAATGATTCATTGAGTTTTAGCGCATAGGAGAAATCCAGCACAAATTCGTTTGGACGTTCGATGAGTGGATTAATAAAGTCAGCTGGTGTTTGACCGATCTCAATTTCTCCCAAGCTAAAATATTTTAAGCTTGTTGCCCAAGCTGCTCGCTCCGAGACAACCTTGTAATAAGAAACATTCGCAAGGAAGATATCATTGACCAGTTGACTTAGATAGGGCGTATAGCTCACACCAATTCCTGATTCGCTAGGCGCAAAAATATATTTGGATGGGTTCCAATTTTGGGAAAACGCGTCTGGTGAGGTAGCCACTCCTTGTTCACCCATACCTGCTGACCTTGCGTCAGAAGTGATCAAAAGAAATGGAACACCAGTTGTGATTACTCGATTTTGTCCGTAAAAAGCAGTTGCAATGAATACGAATATCATTGAAAAAAAACATCTCATGCTTTATTAATTCCTTATTATTCTGTGTGTCTCAGTGTGTGTTGTATTGGATAACGTTGAATTTAACGTAATCGTGCATAAATATACTCCCTTATTTACTAATGTGCCATCATTAGACTGACCACTCCACACAATCTCACTATTTGTGTTTGTGCCAGAGTACAATGTTTTGTTCTGTTCCCATACCTTTTTCCCATTGATATCATGAACGATGATGTTTGCTTCAATAAGTTCACGGGGCTTATTGTGACTTACGCAGAACGTGGTTTGGGTTTCAAAGGGGTTGGGTATGTTATAAATCGCATTGATTAAAATGTCGTTTTTTTCTGAAACAACAAAATCAATACTTTGTGTGGACGGATTATTATGAGTATCCCAAGCAGTCACAGACAGTGTGTGGGGGCCTGGAGAAAGATTGTTGAGCAAGTAGTTGAGATAGCCCGACTGGTAGTCACCGAGATTTGTGCGATAAAAATTATTTAACACGATTGGGTTTTGCGTCATTCCATCCAAAACAGCCAATAGCTCATGACCCAATCCGCCAGAAGTATTGATGCCATTTTCATCTGAAAATCTGGCGATTAAAATCGGGTTGGTGCCCGTCATATCTCCGCTTTCAAATGATTCGTCATCCAAAAAAAGTTCAATGACGGGTCCTTGGGTGTCAAAATCTGGATTCGGATTGATCCCTCCAATAAAAAAATCAGTAAATAAACCCGTCTTTTTAATCGTCTTATCACTCGAAACAGCATACATGCTTATGCGAGCTTGGCCCAAAGGAAGTGAAATATCTTTGGGAATCACAAGTTCGATATTCCAAAACCCATTTTCCACTTCGGAATTTCCTTTAAACACCACATTACCCAGTGCATTGAAGGTAAAGCTCCCATTGCCATCATTGCCAAGTGTTGTTTTTTCAAGCTCTTTGTCAAAAATTGTCAGTACGACTTCTCCTGAAAAATCATCTAGGAGTTCTCCATTTTTATCTGAAACTTGGCCAGCAAGATTCACACGATCAAGGGCGCGTAATTGTTTGTTTTCATCATCTAATCCGTCGATTTCATTGCCATTGAGATGCGTCAGATCGACGCGATCTTGTGGAATGGCGAGTTTGAGAGCTGGATCTCCGATAAAAAATATAATCCGCTTCTGGAAAGCACCGAAAAAATCATTTTTTGACAAGCGCAAGGCCTCTGAAATTGTCGGGTAATCATCTAAGCCGTAGGCAAATAAATGCTCTGCCATAATCTTATTATAGGTGATACCATTTCCAACATAAATTTGTCTGGTGGTTGATAGCAATCCAATCACTCCACCAGCTGGGTTGGCAAAACTCGCCTCCCCTGCTGTATAAACATCAGGGTTGTCAAACCGACTGAATTCACAAGTTGATGTTATAAAAAGCGGGAATCTTCCTGGATTGTAGAGACGATCAGCAAGTTCTTTATCAAATATTTTCTCAGATGCCAGACCGCTTTCACCACCATGACCAAAATAATTGATAGCAAGCGTGCCCTGAATAAATTGATTTTCCAAAGCTTGATTGACCCCAGGATAACGGTCTCCTGAAGCAAATATCACCTGCTCAAAAGCATCAGAATGTACTTTTTGTAAGTTTAAGAATGGTCTTTTGGTAACCACCTCTTCTCCCAATTCATCGAGACGTTCCTGAATGATGTTTTCCCAGTCTTCATCTGGGTCGTCAGATAATATCGTAAATGTGTTTTGCCAGTCCCCATTGGCCAAACTATAATCAATCGATTTGTTGACCATCGCAAGTGCACCTTCTTTTGTGTCAAATAGAATCCGTCCAACTGCTAGGTCCATACGATCATTATAATCGAGTTGTCCTTCGTTATAATCCATCATTGCATAAAAGTCGTCAGACATATAGCTATTGGCCAAGTGGAAGCTGTTTAATGCGTGGTAAGTCGGCACGATCATATTATTGTTTGGCACGCGATCTTTATAGTCATAGCTAGTGTCTCCAAACAAACAAATATATTTGGGTTTATTGTCATCAGAATTGTTGAAGTATGCATAGCGAATAGCGTTGCGAATTGCCATGATATCGAAGTTACCCACACTAAAATCGTCGTAAATTTCAGATAAACTCAAGACCGATGATTTTAATCCCGTGTACGTACGGTGGTGTGTTGCTAGCTTGTTAGCCTCCTCAACATAATCATCGTGTGTGATAATGATATATTCTGCTTCATTGGAAAGTCGTTCACGCAGTTGGGGTGAGGTAAATGTGTCACCGTATTCACTGCGTTTGGGGCTGTAAACATCATTTGCACTGAACAAATGATAGCGATCGGCATTTTCATTTGATATAAAATAAATCTCCCGATTAGAGTTGGGCTGGAGCACCTGAATCGTACCATTGGGCAGCAATTCCCAAACTGCATCAACATCTGATGCTTGAAAAACGCCTGTGTTGTCTGTTATGAAACCAAACTGTCCACGGTCTCCGGAAAGAATTCGATCATAAGATACTCGAATATAATCCAGAAAGCCGACCGCAGAGCTAAATCCATAAGCATCGTAATGCAAGACCACATCTGTTTCATTTGAAGGTGGGGTTGTCAATAGAGTTACCGTGCCTTCCACTGCCCTTCTGAGGGTCTGTGTTGATGCTATTTGTAGATACGTATTTTCGTTTTCAACGCTTAAGTTAAAACGACTGCCATTTGCAGCTGAAGCCGCTGCTGAAAGCTTCACAGCCACCGGGGTTGCTGCCTTTCGGTTGATCAATTGAAAGGTGTAATTTTCGGAGGCGTTGTGGAGAAATCGATCTCCAAACCACTTTCGCCCCATTTGCGCAATATTGACCAAATCTTCTTCAATGTGAAGACTTACAGGAGCACTCGTTTGCGGATTATCGCTCACTACTGCCGATGGTTGGACATTTACTCGAAGTCCATTTTCTCCTCCATGTGAAATGATGTAATGTGCTTGGTCATGATAAAGATTCACCGCTGTTTGACTATCATCATTCCATTCGTTAGAGCCATAAGCGAAAAACAGGATGTAATCCTCATCATCAATGCTGCCATCGTCCATACCAACGAGTTGGAGTGGGTTTTCGGAAAACCCATAATTGACATCTTTTGAACCCGAATTGATCAAGGGAATCATTTGACCTCCTCTACCGAATATTTTTAGGGTTCGAGCATCGATGCTAGATATTGGCATGCCCAAGTCACGTAAAAACGTCGCTGTTATTTTGTGAATTCCTGTTTGATTCACTTCAAATCTATAACCAGACTGAGGGGGCATCGATTCGATTGATGCAAGCTTTTGGACGATTTCTGCGCTTAACAGTTTGACTTCTTTAGGGACAATCGAAAATCCAGTGACCGCATATAGCTTGTTGTTTTTAACAATATAGGGTTCGATTTGAAAAACAACTTGGTGAACACCTCGCCCTTTTGTCCTGTATATCATAGTATGAGGACGAGTAGTCAATTGACATAAATCGAGATCTATCTCGAGATCAGAATGAACTTCTTCCGTTTGGATATCTTCGATAGAGAGTTGCATGTTGGGATCGTTTCCCAGCTGTTTTGAAATACTGATGGCATAGCGTTGGTTTACTTCATCGTAAAAAACAATTTGACCAATCGCTTTGGGTACTTTTTTTAACACATCCCCAACCTTGAGCTGTTCGGTACCTTGCCAAGTCCATTGCACATCAATCTGCTGAGACCATAGGCAAAGAGGTAAAAAGAAAAGGGTTAATAATCGCATACTAAATCAATAACGAAAAAGTTTGTAATATAGTGTTTGAAATGAAAAATTATAATAAATAGGGCTTTATAATCGTTTACAGGAATATAAAATGTCCGTCTTGAAAGCCAAATTTACACATATTTACTATCTTGCAGTCCAAAATAGAATTTGTATGTTGCGCAAATGCATATTCACATTGGCTGTTTTGTCTTCAGTCTCCATTGTTTTCACTGGGTGTAGCCGAAACGGATCTGTCAATAGCGGTCAGTCTTCCGCTACGGGTTGGAAAATCGGGGAAAATGGTGGTTTTGACTACAAAGGCAAAGACTACAAAGACCAAATTCAAGGACCTAATTTAATCCTTATTCATGGTGGTACTTACACCAAAGGTCGCGTCCAAGATGATGTCATGAAAGATTGGAACAATGCACCAACAAGGATGCAAGTTCGATCTTTTTACATGGACGAAACAGAGGTTACAAATCTGATGTATATTGAATATTTGGATTGGCTCAAGCGTGTTTTTGTTGATCAACCACAAATTTACCTTTCTGCTTTACCAGATACCCTTGTGTGGAGAAACCAACTCGGTTACTACGATGATATGGTTAACAACTACCTACGTCATCCTGCCTTTCGCACACACCCTGTCGTTGGGGTAAGTTGGCAACAAGCTAGCAATTTTGCCAAATGGAGAACAAATCGGGTAAACGAACTGATTTTAGAAGAAAAAGGTTGGATCGCTAAAGGCGCAAGAACTTCGGATGATATCCGAGGAATTACCAATTTTGATACAGAAACCTATCTTAAAAGACCCGATCTTGTATATAGCGGAAACTATACTGCTGACAACGTAAGAGCAGCTGAAAACGACACAGAAGACCAAACACAATCATTTGTTGGTCGTCGTGCCCAAATTACTGTCCGCGGAGAGGGCACAGAAGAAGACGATGTCAAAGTAACCAATGCAAGTGTGGAATATGGTATTGTCCTACCTGAATACAGATTGCCAACAGAGTCCGAATGGGAATATGCAGCTCTCGGACTTGCTGGGATTCGTGAGTATAACTCTTACCAAGGTAAAAAGAAATACCCTTGGTCTGGTGATACTTCAAGAGTCACGCAAAGCCGAAACGCTGGCGACCAGCTCGCTAACTTTAAGCAAGGACGAGGAGATTACAGTGGTGTCGCAGGCTGGTCAAATGACGATGCTGAAATCACTGCAGATGTTCGCCAATATCCACCAAACGATTTTGGCTTATATGGGATGGCAGGTAATGTTTCTGAATGGGTAGCTGATGTTTTTCGACCCCTAACAAATAATGAGGTTAGCGATATGAACTATTTCCGTGGTAATTTATTTAAAACATATATTACTGAAGATGGAAAAGCTTCTTTGAATAATGATGTCGTCAATTATGATGACAATCCCAATGGTCGAAGTGTGTACAGCCAATTACCAGGGTCTATTCAAAAAGAAAATATTGTTCCAAACGATTATGACTCTGAATTCACAACTCAGGAATTGTTAAATTCAAACGGATTGGTTGCCAACAACCTTGCCTATGCAGATGGTGATAAGCTCTTTCAGCGGAATGATGAAGAAATGTATACCGATGCTTTTGACGAAACACGGAAGAGAGAAGAAAAACGTCTCACACTTGTATCCAATACCACACGAGTTATCAAGGGAGCATCATGGAAAGATCGCGCCTATTGGCTCGACCCAGCGCAACGCCGTTATTTGCCTGAATTTTTGGCTGCGGACTACATCGGTTTCCGATGTGCAATGTCCTACCTCGGAAGTACAAGCAAAGACCGTAAACCACGGGGTATTCCGAAAAACTAAGCACACAATTCTTTAGCCAACTGTAATGTCAGCGCTTTACAACATCTTTAGAGACGCTGCGGGAGTCAGTACTGACAGCCGAACCCTTCAATCTGGTCAACTTTTTTTTGGCCTCAGTGGACCGTACTTTAATGGAAATCAGTTTGCAAAACAAGCCCTTGACAAAGAAGCGATTGCCGTGGTTGTTGATCAAGATGTCTCGATTAAGGATGACCGAGTGATTCGCGTTGAAAATACCTTAGAGTCACTCCAAACCCTTTCGACAAAACATCGAACAACGCTGGGAACAACTATCATTGCTTTGACTGGAAGCAACGGAAAAACCACCAGCAAGGAACTCATTCATTCGGTACTCAGCAGTACCTACATTACCATAGCCACCCAAGGAAACCTCAACAATCATATTGGCGTTCCTCTCACCTTGCTTTCTTTTAAAGAAGATACCGAAATCGGAGTCGTCGAAATGGGTGCCAATCACCCAGGTGAGATTGCACTCTTGGCCAGTATCGCCCAACCAGATGCTGGTCTGATTACCAATTTCGGCAAGGCCCATCTTGAGGGATTTGGAAGCTTGGAAGGGGTTGTCAAAGCAAAATCAGAACTATATGGCTATCTCAAAAACACAAACGGTCTGATCTTTGCCAATGCCGACGATCCAAAAATCATGGCACAGCTAAAAGGTCAAAATCCCATCACCTATGGAACAGGCACAACGGCAAGTGTATCTGCAACTCTTCAAACAGAAAAAGATACGATTCGCATTGAGGTTGATCAGCTACAAATACAAACCCAACTCAGCGGAGCTTATAATGGCGACAATGCCTTGGCTGCCTATGCTATCGGTCGTCACTTTGGGGTATCATCACAAAACGCAAAAAGTGCCCTAGAATCCTATATTCCTGAAAACAACCGTTCCCAACTTATTCGCAAAAAAAATCTACACATTACCCTTGATGCTTACAACGCCAACCCCACAAGCATGCATGCTGCCCTAGCTAGCTTTTCGAAAAAAGAAGGGAAAAAGATTGCAATCCTTGGTCAAATGAATGAACTCGGAAAACACACTGAAAACGAACACAAACAACTCGTAGATTGGATAAATACCTCTCCGATTGATGATTGCTATTGGGTTGGTTCTGCTTTTGAGCAATTTGTTTCCGCTGATAAGTATTTCACAAATGTAGATCAAGCTATGGATTACTTCTCAAAATCCTCTCTTGGACAAGCATCGCTGCTCGTAAAGGGATCTCGCAGTTTCACACTCGAAAAATTAGTGGACGTTTTTCACTAATGGGGCGCACCATTCTATTTCTCGGATTGATTCTTGTTCTCATTGGAGGCGTAATACTATTGGGAGAGAAATTTGGCGTTAAAAACCCGCTTGACTTTCGATTTGGGAGAGAAAATTGGTCGTTTTACTTCCCGCTCGGCACTTCTATATTGGTCAGTATTGTGTTGAGCTTATTGATTTACTTCTTCAGAAAGTAAAGGAACTTATTCTTTCGAAATTGCCCAAAGTATAAAGAAATACTATCCGATGCAGGTGATAAAAATGGTTCTCCCACTTGCCTGGTCTCTATGTTCGCATAAATACACCCCTTGCCAGGTTCCGAGTTGGGGAACCCCATTTTTGATTGGAAAGGAAACCGATGAACCTAAAATACTACTTTTAATATGGGACGTCATATCATCTTTTCCTTCCAATGTGTGGGTGTAATGATCGTCAGAATCAGAGACCATTTTGTTAAAATGGGTTTCAAAATCAACGCGTACGCTTGGATCAGCATTTTCGTTGATTGTCAGACTTGCAGAAGTATGTTTGACAAACACATGCACAATCCCCGTCAGATTGGGTAGTGCAGCAATGATATCATCAGTGATCAAATGAAACCCTCTTGAAAAGGGTTTTAGGGTGATTTCAGCTTGATAAGTCATCTAAATTGTGGGTCATACTGGATTCGAACCAGTGACTTCCGCCCTGTCAAGGCGACACTCTGAACCAACTGAGTTAATGACCCAAGGGTCGCCAAAAATAAGACAAAATCACCAGATTGTTTATGTTTGTAAAAAAGAAATGCTTCACTACACAAGACAGGACATTGATCAGATGGAAAAAATTTTCCGTCTCAACCTCATCAACAGTTGCACCGGGTACAAATCGGCAAACTTAATCGGGTCGCAATCCGCCGATGGCCAAACCAATTTGGCTGTGTTTAGCAGCATCACTCATTTGGGGAGCAATCCCCCTCTGATTGGCTTTGTGTTGCGACCTACCACAGTACCTAGAGATAGCTATCGAAACATCAAGACCTCCTTTTTGTTTACCGTCAATCACATTCATCATGATTCTGTTGCTGATGCACATCACACCTCTGCCAAATATCCAGAAGACGTTTCAGAGTTTAGCAAAACGGTTTTCGAACCAGAATATCTCGATGGCTTTGAAGCGCCCTTTGTCAAAGACGCCAAAGTACGACTGGCTTGCCGATTCCGCAATGAGTATCCCATCCAAGAAAACAACACTCTGCTACTGGTCAGTGAAATCCTTGCGATTCATCTTGAGGAGGGCATCATAGAAAGTGACGGCTGGCTCAATCTTCAACAAGCAGGTTCGGTTACCATCAACGGTTTAGATGGCTATGCCAAGCCAAAACTGATCGAGCGTTTTCAATATGCAAAACCCACACGCTGATGAATTTTATTTCAGACCAACTCCAACAGTATATCGATGATCACAGTATGGAGGAGTCCGATTTGCTCAAAGCATTGGACCGGGAAACCCATCAAAAGGTACTCCAACCCCGAATGCTCAGCGGGTCATACCAAGGCCGATTATTGGCAATATTATCCAAAATGATTGGACCGAAAAAAATTCTAGAGGTTGGCACCTATACTGGCTATGCTACTTTGTGTATGGCTGAGGGTTTGACTACGGGCGGATCGATAGATACCATCGACCACAACGAAGAGTTGGCAAACATGCAGCGTCGTTATTTTGACCAATCCCCTTATGGGAGCCAAATTGTTCAACACCTAGACGAAGCCAAAGACGTTCTCAAAACCCTTTCGGGACCTTATGACTTGGTATTTCTCGATGCAGATAAGGAAAACTACCCCCACTATTTTGATTTGATTATCGACAAACTCGAAACGGGTGGGGTTATCCTAACTGACAATGTATTGTGGTCAGGAAAAGTATTGGAAAAAGCTACTGACGAAGCAACCTCTGCTTTGCAAGAATACAATCATAAAATCAATACAGATGTGAGGGTGGAGACCGTTGTTCTCCCGATCAGAGATGGCTTGACGATCACGAGAAAGCGCTAACTATTTCGTTTGACTGACCCAGCGATATCTTCTACCTCGTCTTTGACTTCTTTGATGTCTTGCTCGATCTGTTTGGTGTCTAAGCCCTGTTTTTCAGCAGACTTTTGAATTTCATCTTTAATATCTTGGGTCGCATTGCGCACCTGTCGCATGCCTTTCCCCAAAGTCCGTGCGATGTCTGGCACCTTATCGGCACCAAAGACAAGAAGAATGATAAAAAAAACGAAGACGAGTTCAGCTCCGCTGATAAAGTAAATCATTTGGTAAAGATAGGCAGTTCTGCTGATTCGCTCAAAACCGAAAGCTGTTCGTCGGTAAAACCAACCGACGGACAAAATTACATTTAGTTGTTTTCTTTAAAACGGTCAAAGTCTGTCAGGGCTTCCTCTCTAGGCCAAGAGTTATTGGTGGTGTTCACATCGGCTGTTTCCTCGTTGGGATCCACTTGAATACCTACAATCTCCTTTTCAGAAGTCAATACCCTTGTGTAACTCTTGTCATTTTTACGCCATATCTGGACTGGGTATCGCTCGGACATTGTGGAACCATCTGCATAGTTGTACTCGACCAAAATCGGCATGACCAAACCACCAGGTTTGTTAAACGTGATTTCATACAGATAATTGGCTTTTGTCAAATTTTCTTGGGCAACTATGAGTCCGTTTTCTGCTAGATATTCTCCTGCGTCGAGATTGGCAAATGGAGCGGTGTTTTCGTCATAGTCTTCATCTTCCTCATTGACCCGAAAAACCAATGGCGGGAGATCCTCTATCGAGTATCCAAAACGCTCAAGTCTTACCAAGTATGATGCGGGTGGTTCGCTCGTCACTTGTACGGCCTTCACACTTTCCACGCCAATATCTACAAAGTCTGTAGTGTAGAACCAGCCCCTCCAAAACCAGTCTAAATCGACAGCAGATGCATCCTCCATAGAACGGAAAAAGTCTTCTGGGGTTGGGTGTTTAAACATCCATCGCTGAGAATAGGTTTTAAATGCATGGTCAAACAGGCCTGAACCCATGATAGTTTCTCGCAGAATATTGAGTGCTGTTGCAGGTTTTCCATAGGCGTTCGGACCCAATTGAAATACATTTTCGGGATTGGACATAATCGGTGCTAAAAAGTCCTGATCATCCGACATATAGGGAACGATTTTCTTGGCCTCACCTCTGCGAGATGGGTATTTGTCCAAGCCTGGGATCGACTGGGGATATCGCTGTCCAAACTCTTGCTCCGTTAGATATTGTAAAAAGGTGGTTAGCCCTTCGTCCATCCAACCCCATTGGCGTTCGTCAGAGTTGACAATCATCGGGAAATAATTATGCCCAATCTCATGGATAATCACCGAAATCATTCCAAATTTGACACGATCACTATAGGTCCCATCCTCATCGGGACGACCGTAATTCCAGCAAATCATGGGGTATTCCATGCCTTGATTTTTGGCATGAACCGAAATGGCTTTGTGATACGGATAGTCAAAGGTAAATCTCGATACGGTTTCCAGGGTTTGTGCAACCGCACGAGTAGACCATTCTTCCCAAAGTGGATTTCCTTCTTTTGGATAGAGTGAAACAGCCATGACATCGCGGTCGCCAACCTTGACAGCCATCATGTCCCAAATGTATTTTTTAGATGCCGTAAAGCCATAGTCCCGTACATTCTTTGCCGAAAACTTCCATGTTTTGGTTTTGGTTGTTGTGGTTTGTTCGTTTGCCTCCGCTTCTTCTTGGGTGACAATCAACACGGGCTTATCATAGGTTTTTTTGGCTAACTTATAACGATTCATCATTTCTTTGGAAAACACCTCTTTACGATTGGTCAGTTCGCCTGTGGCATCAACAATAAAGTTGGCTGGAACGGTCAGATTGACCTCATAATCCCCAAAGGGAAGTGCAAACTCGCCATTACCCCAAAACTGATAGTTTTGCCAGCCCTCTACATCGTCATACATACACATGCGGGGGAAAAACTGTGCAATCACATAGGCACGGTTATCATCGGCAGGGAAATACTCATAGCCCGAACGCGCTCGATTGACCACGTGGTTGTTGATGTTGTACCACCATTTGATGGAAAACACCACTTGCCCACCCGACTGCAGCGAGGTTGGCAGGTCGATTCGCATCATGGTTTGATTGATGATATATGGCAGAGGTTTCCCCTGTGTATCTGTTACGTTTTCGATATTAAATCCGCCATCAAAAGTGTCGCCAAGGTGGTTATTGGCAAAGGAAGACAATTGCGAAACCTGATCCAGTGATTGGCTGTTTTTTAGAAGAGCTGGGGAATCTTTTTTGCGAATATTCTGGTCGAGCTGTACCCATAAATAAGCCAATGCATCGGGCGAATTGTTGGTGTAGGTAATGGTTTCTTCACCGTAGAGGCGTTGAGTTTCATCATCGATTTTGATGTCCATCGCATAGTCGGCACGTTGCTGATAGTAAGCAGGACCAGGGGCACCACTTGCGGTTCGATAATCATTGGGTGTTGAAAACTCGTTATAGAGCTGACGGAATTTGTTTTGATTGGTATGCCCTTGTTTGGGACCTTCTAGATTTTGCTCTTGTGCAAAAGCCAAGGTGGAAAGTAGAAAGCAGAATGATAATATTGAGGAAATAAAAAGTTTCATATTGAACAATTTTTTAAATAAAGGAGTTAAAATAACGAAAAGGATTGGATTTTTTGTAGTTTTAATTCAACCAAATCTTATGCCCCCCGATGACGAACTACAGGCAACAAGCAACGATTTATCGGAAACGCACAATTCTCAATATTGTGATTACAAGTTGTGATGGGATTAGGTGTTTATGGGATTTGACGGTGACACCCTTTGAAATTCAAACGATAAAAAATTTCTTTTAGTTTTCCTGAAAATATAACCCAATACCTCGATAGATTGTGTGGAGAACAATGCTCACAACTGGGTTTTTTTTCAAAGCAACATCGGGCAGAAATAAAGGGAACCAAAGTCATTATCAAGAGATATCATCCCATAAAATTTATACCAATGAAAAAATTAATGATTTTAATCTTATTATTCACTATTATGAGTTGCTCTGATAATGAAAAAATGGCAAAAGCCTCTTTTGCCTTAGATAGTCAGGTTACTCTGGCTATTATTAATCAAAATGGGGATGATTTGCTTAATCCCGCAACATCGAATTATTTTTCCTTGGAAAATATGAAACTTTACTATCTAGTCAATGGCGAAAAAATTGAGGTATATGATTCCAATATGGCCTATCCGAGAAATATTGGTCTAATTACTGAAACTACACCATATACATTAGGCATTACAACATATGATGGAGATGAAGACCTAATAAGTGAAGAAAATGGTGTTAAAACAGGGGTAAGTATAGCCTATCTAGAGTTAAACGAAAACGTATCCGATACAATAAAAACCCAATGGGAGTCAAAAGAAGGTAAATATTTTGTCAACCGAAAAGTTTGGTATAATGGGGAGTTAAAATCAGTTGAAGAGCCTTTTATCATAATAAAATAACTATAGACAACATTATATATAATTTATTGCTAGTTCTCGTCTATTTATGAAAATCCTCGCAAATTTTTTTTAGGTTTTTTACCAACTTTAGAACTTAAAACACGCAACAAACCATATACAAATACGTTGGCATGCCCCCCTATAAACCACGAAACAGATCCCGCGCCTGTCCTTGGGTTTGCAAAAAGCTTTTTCGTTTTTTTGGGGTTTTGATCCGTACGATATTTTGCTGGCCTTCCAATTCCGCAAAGAGAATGCGGTTGGACACCGCTAGGGTTTGGAGTTCTGCCACGCCCGCTACCTCCAAATACAGGACCAACTGATCGTCTTGATACTCCCTCCCCAAAATGCTTAGGGTTACATCTTTGCCATTGAGCTTCAATTCCAAATGTTGTTGAAGATAATCGGCAGAATGGGTCACGACTTGCTCCGTATCCGTGTCGGGATCCAAGCGAAGAGTTTTATCATAGTGGGTGTTGAGCATCAACTGCCAATCGTCTGTAAACACACGCATCGTAATTTGTAAAGCCGCTCGGTCGGGGCGGTAATCAATCTCTAGGGTACTGACATAATAGGGATGAATCGTGGCTTGAACAAATAGCAACCACACAAAAAACGAAAAAGCAAAAGTTCGGTTCATCATTCCTTGGTTTGGGTGTTTGCGTATTGCGTCATCCCTTCCAAAACTAGGGTATGATTGCCTTTAAGGTAATCTGTCTGCATCTCTAGATTGTTTTCTATACATGCCAATACAAAGCCATAGACTTCCTCCTCAACCAAAGTGAATTCGCGTTGCAAAAAATCGGTCCCATAAAAGTCAATCATACGATACACCGTTTGAAGTTGTGTGTTGAGCTTCCGACTTTGCAGAAGGCGTTTGTTGTACCCACTGATATGTTTGTACACCCCTTCAATATCCAATGGCATGATGGGCAATAGCAAGGTACTTAAAATCAAGTTTCCTGTACTGCTGTATCGTATTTTTTCCCGACGCTCCCCTTCAAAACCTGGAATCCCAACATCTTTAAAATTGAGAGGTGGAGGTGGAGCAGCGGTAACATCGTCAGCGAGGTTTCCGGTTAGATCATGGGGTTTTACAACGACCTCTTTTAGTTCATTGACAGCATGCTCGACATACACATTTATTTCGGGTTGAGAAAGCACCAAAGAATCCAAAACCAATGCTTGTATTTTGATATGAACCGCAGAAAAAATAATCGTATCTGTAGGTTGAATGCCAATCGAAAACTCTCCTTTTCGATTGGTAATGGTGGTTGCCCCACTGTTTTTGTTGACCACATGAATCCCCGAGACGTCAAGAGAATCTGAAATGACCTTTCCTGAAAAATCTTGTATGCTTTGGGCATATCCCATAAAGCTCACAACCGATACAACCCAAAGAAAATGCCTATTGCGCATTTGCAAACTTTTCACTTTGTTTGATTAAAAAATCCATCAACTGAAATTCATTTTCTTTTTTCAATAGATCTTTTGCTTCTAGCCGATTATCGATAAACTCCAAAAATAGACCGATTTGGTCTGGGTGAATATGGAGTTCTTCCGTAAAGAACGCATCTGGATAGATTTGACGAATCACATCACTTGGCGCATAGGCCGAACCACCCCCGTCGTCGGAATCCTTTTTGCGAAGGGCCTTGTACATCAACTTGAAGATATTGACAAAGTCAACCCCTTCATAGAGTTGATTTTTTCGTAAAATTTCGTTGTCAACTCGAGTTGATTTATCAGATGTGTAATCGAATTTTTTAAATTCTTCTTCTTGCAAATCCAAAAACTTTTCTGGGCGTGTGGGGCTCACAACCACCTCATCGAGAACTTGTATTTTTTCGTTTACATCGACCACCAAACGATTACGTTGTAAGATCTCCTTGGTAATGATAATCGCACGAATTTCATATTGTACAGACGAAATAATAAGTTCATCTCCGAGTTTTACCTCTAACGCAAACTCTCCATTATCATCGGTGATCGTGGCTTGCTCGGAGTTGGTATTCAGAATATTGGCAGCGACGACACTACTGTCTTGGTATAGCACCTTTCCGCGCAACCAAGTGCGATAGTCTTGCTGGGCTGTTGCAAAGACAACGCAGAATAGAGCCAATATGGGGATTGCTTTTTGCATGAGTTCACGTTAAAGGTAGAGAATCGAATGTGAATGCCAAAATTTTACAAGCGCTTCACAAAATGAAAGCCCAAATGCACAAAGCCCTCTCGCTCATAAAAACGATGCCCTGCTTTGTTTTCTTTGTAGGCATTCAGCTCGATGGCCTCATAGTCTTTGGCTTGGAGTTGTAATGTAATCCAATTGAGAAATTGCTTGCCATATCCTTTTCCTTGATAGGGTTCATCAATATAAAAATGATCGAGCTCACAGCACTTGCCAGAGTAATGTCGTGTTTGATACCACAAACCGCAAAAACCGATAAGTTGATTCTCTAAATAAATGGCAACGCAGTCATAGTCGTAGGCAAACATGGCTTTCAATCGATCAAGTAAAACCTCATCTGAATACTTGTTTGACGTAAAGTCTTGCATGAGCGGAACAATTTGTGCTATATTGTTCTTTGATAAATACGTGAATTCTACATTCTTCATGGAATCGCCAAAAATACATTTTAAAACCATTTCCGCAGAAACGACTCATCTTGTTCGTCATCCTGTGTTACGCCCAGGTATGGCAATCGAAAGCTGTATTTTACCTGGAGATGAGCTTAAATCCACGATTCATCTGGGGGCTTATGATCAAAATACCTTGCTTGGCGTATGCACAATTTTGGACAATCCCAAAGTTGGTCGATTCATGGTACCAAATGGACAAATTCGAGGTATGGCAGTGCTTAGCTCGACCCAAAACAGCGGCGTTGGGCGGCTGTTGCTCACAGAGGTCGAAAATCGTGCAAAATCTCGAGGTTTTGAAGTGATATGGATGAATGCCCGAAAGGGAGCTTCTGGGTTTTATTTGAAGATGGGGTATCGTATTGAGGGATCTGAGTTTGAGGTTCCTGTATTTGGGCCACACTATGTGATAAAAAAACAGCTATTATGAAAGCAATGCTAAAGGTTTTATTTTTGTGTGTGACGATGCATACTTCTGCACAACATATCGATCCACTTTTGGTTTTGGGAAAAACATCACCTTCACTCGTTGGCAATATGCAGGAAGAGGTCTTTAAGGCCTATGAACGTATGCGCAAGGCAGCTGCCAAAGTAGGTATTGACATCAAGGTGGTGTCTGCTCATCGCAGCTTTTATCGGCAACGGGAAATCTGGAATGCCAAGTACAGCACGTTGATCTCGCAAGGCCTTTCAGCTAAAGATGCCATTCGAGAAATCATTACCTATTCAACCCTACCAGGAACCTCTCGTCACCACTGGGGTACAGACATCGATATCATCGACAATGCCAATCCGCAGGCTGATGATGTGTTATTGGCAGAAAAATTTTATGGCGATGGCCCTTCTAGTGCACTCCGTTCTTGGATGAACCAAAATGCAGCAGACTATGGCTTTTTGGAAGTTTATACAGATCATCCCAACCGCAAGGGCTTTGCCCATGAGCCATGGCACTACACCTACCACTCCCTCTCAAAAGCATATTTGGAAATCTTGACAAACCACGCGATTTCAGAAATTGCAAAAGATGAACAATTGCTCGGGCGTGAGTTTTTAGATGCAGAATTTCTTACAAGCTATACGGCAGAGCACCTTCTAGATATAAATCCAGCATTATTTGACTGACAAACCGTGTTGCTTTCGCTGGGTTCTACTTATCTTTGCAGCATGAAAGTACTACTGATGATTTTGGACGGCTGGGGGATCTCTCCAGACCCTTCTGTATCGGCGATTGACCAAGCGCATACACCTTATATCGATTCTTTGTACAAGAGTAATCCCAATGCCACCCTCCGTACAGACGGTATGGATGTTGGGCTTCCCAACGGACAGATGGGCAACAGTGAGGTAGGGCACGTCAATTTGGGTGCTGGTCGAGTGGTGTATCAAGACCTTGCCAAAATCAACATGGCTGTTGAAAAAGATACGCTCAAAGACGAGCCCGTATTACAAGAAGCTTTCAAAACTGCCAAAGAAAACAAGGTCAAACTTCATTTTCTCGGTTTGGTCTCGGACGGTGGCGTACATGCCCATATCAACCACATCAAAGGATTGGTTCGCGCTGCCAATCTTGGCGAAGTACCCGATATTTTTGTCCACGCTTTTACCGATGGTCGTGATGTTGACCCCAAATCCGGAGCAGGATTTATCAAAGAGTTACAAGAAAGCTGTGCTGCCAACAATGCTCAAATCGCATCCGTCGTTGGACGTTACTACGCAATGGATCGAGATAAGCGTTGGGAGCGCGTCAAAAAAACATATGATTTGTTGGTTAATGGTAAAGGGAAAGCAACCACTGATTTTGTTGAAGCTATGAAAGATAGCTATGCAGATGGCACCACGGATGAATTTATTGAGCCACTCGTTCATGTTGGAGCGGACAATCAACCCCTAGCGACCATTCAATCGGGTGATGTTGTGGTATTTTTTAACTTCCGAACAGATAGAGGACGACAATTAACTCAAGCTCTGCATCAGCAAGATTATGGGGATTATGATATGAAAAAACAAGATCTTCACTTTGTAACGCTGACCAATTACGACGATTCTTTTGATGGGGTTCATGTCGTTTTTGATAAGGATAATGTGACCAATACTCTTGGAGAAGTTCTTGCCAAAGCAGGGAGAAAACAAATTCGTATTGCAGAAACAGAAAAGTATCCCCACGTGACCTTTTTCTTTAATGGAGGACGTGAAGAACCATTTGAAGGCGAAGAACGCATTTTATGTCCCTCGCCCAAAGTTGCAACTTATGATCTTCAGCCAGAAATGAGTGCTTATGAATTGAGAGATGCCATCGTTCCCAAACTCCGTAACCAAGAAACAGATTTTGTATGCCTCAACTTTGCCAATCCCGATATGGTCGGGCATACGGGCAGTATGGAAGCAGCTATCAAGGCTTGCGAAACGGTTGATACCTGTGCAAAGGATGTGATTGAAGCTGCCAAAGCGGGCGGTTTTAGCGTGCTGATTATCGCCGATCACGGTAATTGTGATACGATGATCAATCCCGACGGATCCCCCAATACTGCACACACAACCAATCCCGTTCCGATGATTTTGATCGATGGCAAACACAAATCCATAAAAGATGGTAATTTGGGTAATATTGCGCCGACAATCCTAGACCTTATGGGTGTAGAAAAACCAGCTGAAATGACAGCAAATTCTTTATTATGATGGTATGAAAAATAACATCCTATATCTATTTTGCCTGTGTGGCTTCGTGGCATGCACAATGCCATTTCAATCTTTTGGAGAATTCAGCAGAGACGAATTGGAAAACAGCACCCATAACAGTTGGTTCGTAGACAACTACAAAGCACACCCTTTAAACGAAGCGTTGGTTTCACAAATCGATTCTTTGTTTGATAATATCGAGATAACGATTTACATGGGCACTTGGTGTGAAGACAGTCAACGGGAAGTGCCTGGCTTTTTTAAAATCATAGACGCTCTTGAAGCTAATGATCAAGTCCAACCGATAGTTGGCCTAAACGAGGATAAAGTTAGCCACGATAAGAGTGCTGAACAGGCAGGCGTTACCAACGTCCCCACGTTTGTCTTTTCAAAAGACGGCGAGGAAATCAATCGGATTGTTGAGTTTCCGATTATTTCTTTAGAGCAAGATATCCTCGACATTCTACAAGACAAGGGCTATAAGCATGCATACGATTTTTAGAAATGGCTTTGCAAAAAACAGCTGAGGAAATCGAACTGATCAGAGAAAGTGCGCTTGTGGTATCCAGGACTTTGGGCATGCTCGCAGGAGAAATCAAACCCGGGGTAACGACACTTTATCTTGACGGTCTTGCCGAAACCTTTATCCGTGATCATGGTGCAAAGCCCGGTTTTCTTGGACTATACGATTTTCCCAACACCCTATGTGTGAGTCCCAATACTCAGGTTGTGCACGGTATCCCCAATGACAAGCCATTAGAAAATGGTGATATCGTTTCAATCGACTGTGGCGCATTAAAAAATGGATATTATGGTGACCATGCCTACACCTTTGCAGTTGGGGATATCGACAAAGAAATCCAGCAGCTACTCACCGTAACCAAAGCATCCTTGTATATTGGCATTGAACAATTTTGTGTCGGTAAGCGAGTTGGTGATGTTGGTCATGCCATACAGCATTATGTAGAGTCCTATGGCTATGGGGTTGTTCGCGAGTTGGTCGGACATGGTCTAGGTAAAACGATGCATGAAAAACCAGAAATGCCAAACCATGGACGACAAGGTAGCGGCAAGGCCTTCCAAGAGGGAATGGTAGTCGCCCTTGAACCCATGATCAATATGGGAACACACAAAATCAATCAGCTTTCCGACGGCTGGACAATCCTGACTGCAGACCGTAAACCAAGCGCGCATTTTGAGCACAATATTGCCATTGTTGATGGTCAACCTGAATTGCTCTCCACTTTTGATTATGTTTATCAAGCACTTGGCATTCAAAGTGATGAAGAAGATCGCTTTCGGACAAAACCATTGAGCAAGTGAGTGCCTTATTTCGTTTTGCATTGCGTCTCTTCCCTCGCCCACTATTGATACGAGTGAGCCAATGGCTTTACCCCTTACTCGACTTGTGGTATCGCGGCAAGGGATTTACCGATCCAATCAACGGAAAATCCTATCGAAAGTTTTTACCCTATGGCTACCAAAAACAACGTCTAAATGTGCTGAGCCCGGGGACTCTTTCGCTAGAAAGACATCGACTGTTGTGGTTGTATTTTGATCGAGAAACCGACTTTTTCGATCGTACTGCTGACGTCCTGCATATCGCCCCCGAGCAGGCCTTTGTCAAACGCTTTCAACAGCTAAATCATCGAAGCTATATCACTTCTGATTTGCACTCCCCCCTGGCCGATGTACAAGCCGATATCTGCAATCTTCCCTTTTCCGATCAGCAGTTTGATTGGGTGATTTGCAATCATGTCTTGGAACACATCCCAAACGATAAAATCGCCATGCAAGAGGTTTATCGCGTGCTCAAGCCCGGAGGGACTGCGATACTGCAAGTCCCCTTAAGCCTCGATCAAAACACCTTTGAAGACGATCGCATTACAGACCCTAAAGAGCGCGCCCAAGTTTTTGGACAATACGATCACGTTCGAATCTATGGCAAAGACTATCAAAGCAGACTTGAGCAAGTTGGCTTTCAAGTAATGATGTTGGCTTATGCTGAGCAACTTACACTAGAGGAGCAGACACGATATGCGGTGCCAACCAACGAAATCATTCCAGTTTGTACTAAGGCAAATTGAGCGAAGAAAATCCAGGACTCAGTCGAATATCATAGGTCCCATCATCTCCAAAAAGAACCAACATATACTCAATCCCATCCAATGATAGGGTTTCAATCATGGAAATGGGCATCGACATCAAAGCCGTAGCATAGGCATCTGCGGTCATACAGTCTGCTGCAATGACCGAGGCGCTAAGCACCTTAGATGGCCGTGCCGTGCCGACGAAGGGGTTAATCGTATGTACATACTTATTGCCCTTCTCATCTATACGGAATTTCCGATAATTTCCAGAAGTCGCCAAGGCCTGATTTTGAAGTGAGAGTGTTCGTAACAAACCCCTTTCTGCTACATCTTCATTGGGCGCATCAATCGCAACAATCCATGGACTGTTTTTAAGAATATGCTTTCCTTTGGCTTGGAGCTCACCACCAATCTCAACAAGAGTGTTGGCATAGCCAAAACGATTTTCCATCATCGTTGATAACACATCAACTGCATACCCCTTACCGATGGCATTAAAGTCTAGATAAATATTTGGATTGGACTTGTAAATACGACCCTCTTCATTTAGTGTAACTTTTTCAAATCCTGTAAGAGTTAGCAAGCGATCTCGATCGGAAGCTGTTAGTGTTGCCAAACCCCCTTCAGGGCCAAAACCGTAGGCATTGACAAGATTCCCAACCGTTGGATCAAAAAACCCTTGGGTGGCTGTAAAGACCGCTTTTGCGGCATTAAAAACCGTTTTAAAATGATGATCGACAACCACTTGGTCATCCCCCCGATTGATTTTGGAGATATCAGAATTTTGTATGTAGGTTGAAATCGATTTGTTTAATACATAAAAAATGGAGTCGATCGCTGGTAGTAACTCGGGATTGATTTTGGTATCAAAATAGGTGATGTTATAAGTTGTCCCTAAGGCATAGCCAGAAAGACGTTGGTATCCTGTTTTGGACGTACAGCCAGCGAAAACGATAACAATGATTAGACTATAAGTCTTGAAGGCCTTCATAATTGATCGCATAGGGTTTAGACTTTATCAAAGGTAAGTCGTAATTGTCAGCTCGTGCAAACCCTACTCCAGCAAAACTAACTGAGGCGTCGTATTTCTCTGCGTGGGCTTTGATTTTATTGAGAAGTACTTGATTGTAGTCCCTTGGGTTGGTGGGGTAAACATAGGCCTTCACGACAACGAAAATGAATTGCTTATCTTTTTTACAAACAAACTGAGGGTCTTTTTTGAGTTCACTATTCACAGCAACAAACTCGTATCCTTGCGCAATGAGGTCATCACCCACCGTTTTCATCGCCAATTGATGTAATTCTTGCTCTGAGGGCTTATCCGCCAAAGTCGTCAAATCGAACATTTTCTGGAGGAACGCCAAAGTCTTCGGCCATTTTCTCAACCGCCATATTCATCAATGGTGGTCCACAGAAATACACCTCAATATCCTCGGGCTCCTCGTGATGATTGAGATATTGGTCGATCGCAACTTGGTGAACAAATCCTACAAACCCATCGCCATCAGCATCCAAATTGTCCTTCACATTCCAGTTGTCTTCCTCTAGGGGCTCTGAAAGTGCAACATAAAATTTAAAGTTCGGGAAATCTTTTTCCAAAGCACGAAAATGATCGACATAGAACAACTCACGACGTGAACGACCACCATACCAAAACGTAACCTTACGACCCGTTTTGAGTGTACGGAACAAGTGATACAAGTGAGAACGCATCGGCGCCATTCCTGCGCCTCCCCCAACATACATCATTTCAGATTCGGAGTGGTTGATGAAGAACTCACCGTAAGGTCCTGAAATTGTTACTTTATCCCCAGGTTTTTTTGAGAAAATATAGGACGATGCAACACCAGGGTTTACATCCATCCATGTATTTTTATTTCGATCCCATGGGGGCGTAGCGATACGTACATTGAGCATAACCTCCTTTCCTTCAGCTGGATAGGAAGCCATCGAGTAAGCACGCTCTACAACCTCTGTATTTTTCATCTTGAGATCCCATAGGCCAAACTTGTCCCATTCGAGTTGAAACTTATTGGCATCGTCAGGGTGCTCCTCAGGGTGAGCAGAAATATCAATATCCTTGTAAGGAATTTCACATTGCGGGATTTCAATTTGAATATAGCCTCCTGCCTTATAGTCCATTTCCTCAGGGATCGAAACGACAAACTCTTTGATAAACGAAGCTACGTTCCAGTTACGAACCACGGTAGCTTGGTATTTTTTAATCCCAAACACCTCTTCAGGTACTTCAATAACCATATCTTGCTTGACTTTGACTTGGCAGCCCAAGCGCCATCCTTCTGCAATTTCTTTTCTGGTAAAGTGGGGTGCTTCTGTAGGGAGTATCTCACCTCCACCCTCTTTAATAATACATTTACACTGGATGCAAGTTCCACCACCACCACAAGCTGATGGTAAAAAGATTTTATTATTTCCTAGCGTAGTCAGAAGCGTACTCCCTGAGCCAACCTCAACGTCTTGTGACCCATTGATCATCAGTTTTACTGGTCCTGAAGGAAGCAACTTGGCTTTGACTCCCAATAGCATTCCAACCAATAGGAACACGATTACCATAAAAACAACTACACTAGCAAGAACAACTGTAATATCCATAATGCTTAAATCTTAATTCCCATAAAACTCATAAACCCAATGGCCATGAGCCCAGTTATAATAAATGTGATTCCCAACCCACGCAGAGGCGCTGGTATGTTGGAGTAGGCAATCTTTTCGCGAATGGCGGCAATTGCAAGAATGGCCAAGAAAAAGCCAATCCCTGATCCCGCTCCATAAATTGCTGATTCCCCAATGCCCGCAAAGTCTTTTTGCTGCATAAATAAACTTCCCCCTAGTATCGCACAGTTTACGGCGATCAGTGGTAAAAAGATTCCAAGAGCACCATAGAGAGCTGGTGCAAATTTTTCGACGATCATTTCAACAAGCTGTACCATGGAAGCAATCACCGCAATAAACATGATAAAGCTCAAAAAACTCAAGTCAACATCTGCATAGCTAGAATCGAGCCATAACAAAGCTCCAGGTCGTAGCAAATAGCTATCTAGCAAATAATTGATTGGAACAGTAATCGACAAGACAAATACGACAGCAAGTCCAAGTCCAACTGCAGTTTTTACCGTTTTGGAAACTGCGAGATAAGAACACATTCCTAGGAAATAGGCAAAAACCATGTTCTCAATAAAAATACTTCGTACAAATAAGTTTATGTAATCCATGATTTATCCTTTTTCTATGAGTTTTCGATTGCGCGCACGCTGTAACCAAATGATAACGCCAACGGTAATGAGCGCCATTGGAGAAAGCAACATAAAACCGTTGTTGACATATCCCATTTCGTAGAAAGATTCTGGAATGATTTGGTAACCATATAGCTTACCCGATCCAAAAAGTTCTCTAAAAAACGCAACCAGTATGAGCATAAAGCCATATCCAGCAGCATTTCCAACTCCGTCTAAAAGAGACTTCCAAACACCATTCCCCAAAGCAAAGGCCTCTAAACGTCCCATGACAATACAGTTTGTTATAATCAGCCCGATAAAAATCGATAGCTGTTTGCTAACGTCATATGCATAAGCACGTAAAATTTGATCGACAAGAATTACCATCGACGCAACGACAACGAGCTGTACAATGATTCGTATACGATTCGGAATCAGATTTCTCAACAGTGAAACGATCACGTTACTCGCACCCATCACGGCAATCACAGAGATAGTCATCACGATTGCTGGTTCAAGCTGAACGGTGATCGCTAAGGCAGAGCAAATACCCAGTACCTGAACGGTAATGGGGTTGTTATCGTCTAAAGGGTCTGAGAGTAGCGCCCTGTTCTTTTTTGAAAACAAGGGCTCTTTCTCCTTTGCGACAAAAAGAACAAATGGTTTGTTTATTTTTTTAGACATATCGATTAGTCATTTACAGCAACTGCTGTTGTGGTTTGGTTTTGTGTTAGATAGGATTGATAATGCGTCAGACGTTCCATGATCATATCTGAAACACCATCACCTGTGATTGTCGCCCCCGATATCGCATCAACCTCATGGTCGTCTTTATCAAGGTCTTTTGGATCGTTGTTTGTTTTGGAAACAGAGATGCCAACCAATTTGCCATC
>Ga0233438_10000427_pt1 | contig 53774 bp, 48 predicted proteins | sample SI_123_September_FD_182720 | JGI IMG/M metagenome (GOLD analysis project Ga0233438, IMG submission 182720) | Seawater microbial communities from Saanich Inlet, British Columbia, Canada - SI_123_September2016_10_MG | ecosystem: Environmental > Aquatic > Marine > Inlet | place: Canada: British...
AAAGTCAATATACATGGTGGAGCGTGTGCGTTAGGACATCCAATAGGGGCATCGGGAGCACGCATCTTGGTCACTTTAATTCATGCCTTACACTTACAGGGGAAAAGTAAAGGCATTGCGTGTTTATGTATTGGCGGTGGAGAAGCTATCGCCGTCGCGATTCAAGTCATTTAATTATCATTTAACTCTTGCAAGTGATTGCCGATAAAAGGCATTATAATTGCTCTATTTACTCATGAAATAGGATTGGACATTTGAGTGACTCGACGTCTTCTAATGTGAATGACAAGATTGCGCTACTAGAGCGCAGGATTTTACGCGAGAAAAAATCACGCCAAATGGCAGAACAATTACTCGCAGAAAAATCACGAGAAATTTACGCGTCGAATCAAATGCTCAAAGACGCGTTATTAGAAAGCGAACAAAAACGTGATGAGCTGCAATTTTTACTCAGTACCAGTGGTAGTTTATCGCTAAGTGGTAATAACGAAAACCTCCTTACTAACGTAACCGAACTGACTTGTACTTTTTTACATGCGGTCTGGGGGATAAGTGCTGTGCAAATCAAGAGTAATTCCACCTTTGATATTTACACACCTATTTGTGATCGCAATAAACAATGGACTAACAATACAGCATTTATTCAACAAATTAACGCGCAGTTAGCACAGCATCCGGCGTCTAAAGAGTGGAATATCATCGATGTGAACCACAGTGCAATTTATCCGCATACGTTAAAAATGATGTTTTGCAGCAAGCCTATCGATGAAGGTAGCGTTTTATTGTCCGCGTTTTTTCTCAAACAAGAACCTAATTCATCAGAAACACTCGACGCATTGACGATTATTCAACGCCAAGTGAGAGCGTTTTTAATCGCGCGTAAAAACGGTACTGTCATATCCGAAACCAAAGATAATCTCAATATTATTACCCAACAGTTATCCAGTGCTAAGTCTCAGTTAATGCAATCAGAGAAGATGGCCTCACTTGGCCAACTTGCCGCGGGTATTGCGCATGAAATTAATAACCCTGTGGGATATATTCGTTCTAATTTAGAAGTTCTATCCAGTCACATACAAGATATAAGTGCATTTATGGCTGCGACTAAAGCGGTTATAGCTGAACAAAAACTCATTAACGATGAGCGCTATATGGGGTTAGTGAAAAAATACGATATGGAATACATCATTGAAGACACGGATGATATTGTTACGTCAAATATTGAAGGGGTCGATCGTATTTCTGAAATTGTGAATGGACTAAAAACGTTTTCACATCAAGGTGAAACCGATTTTTCTGCTTTGCCTATTGGGCAAATCGTTTCAGCAGCGTTAAACGTCGTGAAAAATGAAGTAAAATACAAACATGACGTCCAACATATTCTCAATGAACAAGATATTTTTATCTTTGGTAAGCTAGGTCAACTGCAGCAAGTGTTTGTGAATTTATTTGTGAATGCAGCCCAGGCAATGCCTGATGGCGGCTCGATTAAGATTGAATATGTGTTAGGAAGCAAAAGTTGTCAGATTTTGGTGAGTGATACCGGTAGTGGGATGTCTTCGACTACACAAAAGCAATTATTTGACCCTTTTTATACCACCAAACCGGTGGGTGAAGGCACCGGTTTAGGTTTATCTATTTCTTACTCCATCATTGAGTCACATAAAGGCACCATAGACGTTGAATCAACAGAAGGTGTTGGTACGACCTTTATCATTACTTTACCATTAGCGAGTAAAGTGCTGCGTTAACTCAACTAACTTGGCTTGGATCTGCTGGGTTTGAAGATTAAGGAATAAATTCAGTTCCCAAGGTTTCTTGAATTAATTGACCAGCAAAACCGGTACAATCAAAAAAACAATCACTGTTAAATAATTGCCCTTGTTCATCGGTAACAGACACAATGGTGTTTGCTTGATGTTGAATACTATCAATCGTCGTAGCAATGACCTGTATACCTTGTTGAGTCCCATGAGCTTTGAGAAATTGACCGAGTTTCGCTGAATCAAAATGGTAGCCATAATTCGTCTTTAATTCTGGGTGTTCATGTGCAGGTGTTTTATTTTGTTGGGCTAAGGTCGTCGTTAAAAAATAGAGATCAGGATGAGGCATTGCGTGGGCAGCAATTTTAGCGATGCCTTATGCGATGTTAGCTGGGGCACTGCCTGCGGATAAAACCGGCGTGTATATGGGGATCTTTAACTTTACGATCGCTGTGCCACAAATCGTATCGGGTTTGCATTCAGGGTGGATTTTATCCAGCGTATTTGATAATAATGCCTCGTACATTATTGTTGTTGCTGGCATATCCATGCTCTGTGGTGCTATCGCCGTTTTATTTTTTACCGACAAAAATTCATAATTTAAGGAACGTTTTTATATGCAAGTTTCATTATTAACACAACGTATTCGTCTTGCTTGTCTCAGCGCAGCAATGCTTGGCATAATGGGCTGTGCTGCGACGTCTTCACCTGATAGCACTAACACCACAACTAACACCATAACTAGCGTTCACACAGCTTTTCCTGAATTTTATGGTACCAAAGAAGCCTTCGCTAAAGAGGCAATGTATTTTGTCGTGACTGATCGCTTTGTGGATGGTGATCCTACTAACAATCAAGTTAACCAAGGCGGTGATTATCCGACGTTTAACCTACCGCTTGTTGGCGCAGATGGGGCAACAGCCAATGTCGGTTACATGGGCGGAGATTTTAAAGGAGTATTAGATAACATTCAGTATATTACTGATATGGGCTTTAGTGCTATTTGGCTTACGCCTGTTCTAGATAACCCAGATCAAGCGTTCGCTGGTGGCGAAAAAATCACCTATGGCGGAGCGTTTAAAGATGGCGGTAAAACGGGTTATCATGGCTATTGGGCGACCAATTTTTATAAAGAAGATGAACATTTGATTTCACCAGGGTTAACTTACCGTGATTTCACGCAAGCGTTAGCGCAACATGATGTCAAAGCGGTACTCGATATTGTGGCAAACCACGGTTCGCCATCGTTTACTATGCCCATTGACCAGCCGGGTTTTGGCGAGTTATATGACGCAGATGGGCACTTAGTTGCTGATCATCAAAACCTGCCAACCGAAGCATTGTCGAGCGATAACCCGTTACATGGTTTTTTTCATCAATATCCCGATATTATGCAGTTATCAAATTTAGATGATACCAACACCGCTGTACAAGATTATCTCATTAACAGTTATTTGTATTGGATTGAGCAAGGAGCCAGTGCGTTTAGAATTGACACCATTAAACATGTGCCACACCGTTTTTGGAAAATCATGGCAGATCGCATTAGAGAGCAACATCCTGACTTTTTTATGTTTGCAGAAAGCTATGATTACAACGCCAATTTTATTGCACAACACACGCTACCTAAAAATGGTCAGATCAGTGTGTTAGACTTTCCTGGGCAACAAGCGATCACTCAGGTCTTTGAAGATCCTGACAGTGATTTTGCACAACTCAATGATTATTTACATTTAACCCATGGTCCATATCATAACGTGTATGACCTAACGACGTTTTATGATAACCACGATATGCGCCGCATGAATGCGTCCGATGAAGGCTTTATCGATGCACATAATTGGTTATTTACCACGCGTGGGATCCCGGTTATTTATCAAGGTTCTGAGTTTGGGTTTATGCGTGGTACAGCGGAACATGCCGGAAATCGTAATTTTATTGGTCAAGAGAGGTTAACCCAACAGGCTAATCATCCTATTCGTGAAGGCTTAATTGAGGTTGCTAACCTACGTAAGCAATTACCCGCGTTACAACAAGGATTACAAATTCCACATGAGCTTAAAGGCGATAAAGCCAGTTTTTATCGAGTACTACAAACGGCGGATACCCAACAAATTGCACTTGTATTACTAAATAAAAGCAATATAAATCAACCTTTTGTGATTAATCAGATGGTACAAGCCGGTACGTGGGAAGAACAATTGTCAGGCGCAAGATTAACCGTTAGCGATGAACTAAGAACTCAAGTAGAGCCGCATGGTGTGCAAGTGTGGGTATTGAATGAGAAAGTGTCGCAGCCTGATTTATACCAAGCTGCACAACACGCAATGGCGTACAAATAACGGTTGTTTTTCGGCAGCAAGATGCAACGTTAAGAGCTTTTTCTGACCACTAATTCAGCAGCCATTAGTTGGTCAGAAACATGCTCGCCATTAATTAGTTTCAGCAAGTTTGCCACTAACAACTCACCAGCTAGTTTGGTGTTTTGTTTCACTGTCGTTAACGCCGGAGTAGTAAACGCACTAACAGGAATATCGTCATAGCCAACGACTGCGATGTCATTCGGGCAATGTAATTGCTTGTCACGCATAGCACGCAGCACACCGGTTGCGATTAAGTCACTCGCACACACAATTGCATCAGGTATGATTTGCTCATCAAACAGCATACTCGCTGCATCATGACCGGCTTCTTCAGTAAATATCGCATCAAACTGCCCCATAAATTGGTCAGATAAATGATGTTTTGATAAGGCATCCATATGACCATTAAATCGCGCCATAAATTCGGGTGCTTCGGAACCTGCTTGACCGACAAAAGCAAAACGTTTACGCCCTTGTTCAACTAAATGCTCTGTGACCATAAAACCACCTTGATAGTTATTACTGCCAATGGAAATACCCGGATGGTTCGGATCATGGGCGCCCCAACGCACAAAGTGAGTTTCTTGTTGCTCTAATTGTTCAATTTTTTGTTTGTAATCTAGGTAGTCGCCGTAACCAAGTAATATCAAACCATCGGCTTTGTGACTGTCCTTAAATTCAGCATGCCAATCATCTTGTAAATTTTGAAACGAGACTAATAAATCATAATCAGCAGCAGAACAGGCTTTGGTAATACTACCTAACATTGAGATGAAAAAAGGATTGATTTGAGAATCGTCAGATGACGGATCTTCGAACAATAATAAGGCAATGGTAGATGAGCGTTGTTTGCGCAAATTACTCGCATTTTTATCCACTTTATAATTTAATTCTTTGGCTATTTGTTGCACCCGGAAACGCGTTTCTTCATTGACTAACGTTGAGTTAGATAATGCTCTAGATACCGTGGATTGTGATACTCCAGCCAAATGAGCAATATCAAAAGAAGTGGACTTTGTTTTCATAACGCATTCTCAATAGGTGTTATTCGCGTTTTTATTATGTACTCAGTTATATCATTGAATTGCATAAAATGAAATTTTTATGCAAAGGATGGATAAAGTTGTATTGCAACGCGATGACAATGGTATACTTCGGCTGTTTTAATGTTTACCTATTTATATCTATATCAATTTTTAGAGGAACGGTTGTATGAGTGAAGAATTAGCTGCACGCCCAAGTAATTTTATTAGACAAATCATCGATAAAGATTTGCAGCAGGGTGTGCATCAAACCATTCAAACTCGTTTTCCACCAGAGCCAAATGGATACTTACATATTGGTCACGCGAAATCGATTTGCTTGAATTTTGGTATAGCTCAAGATTACAACGGTATTTGTAATTTACGTTTTGATGATACTAATCCTGAAAAAGAAGATATCGATTATGTCAATGCGATCATGGATGACGTTTCTTGGTTAGGTTTTAAGTGGGATGGTGAGGTTCGGTATTCGTCTAATTATTTTGAACAATTACATGGCTTCGCCGTTGAGTTGATCGAAAAAGGCCTAGCGTATGTCGATTTTTCGGATCAAGAAACCATGCGTAGTTTACGTGGCACGTTAACTCAGCCTGGTACTAATAGCCCATACCGTGATACGTCTGTTGTAGAAAACTTAGCGTTGTTTGCAAAAATGCGAGCAGGGGATTATAAAGAAGGCGAATGTTGTTTACGTGCCAAAATTGATATGACGTCAAGTTTTATGTGTATGCGTGATCCGGTTTTATACCGTGTGCGTTTTGCACATCATCACCAAACAGGTGATGCTTGGTGTATCTACCCAATGTATGACTTTACACATTGTATATCTGACGCAATTGAAAACATCACACATTCTTTGTGCACCTTAGAATTTCAAGACAACCGTCGTTTATACGATTGGGTGTTAGCCAACATTACGATTCAGGTTACGCCTCATCAATATGAGTTTTCTCGTTTAAACCTTGAATATACCGTGTTATCTAAACGTAAGTTAATTGATTTAGTCACTGGCAATCATGTTAGCGGTTGGAGTGATCCACGCATGCCAACCATAGCCGGTCTACGTCGACGAGGTTATACCGCAGGTTCAATTCGTGAATTTTGTGCTCGCATTGGTGTCACGAAAATGGATAACTTGGTCGAAATGAGTATGCTTGAATCCGCTATTCGTGACGATTTAAACGTCAATGCACCGCGTGCGATGGCGGTATTAGATCCGATTAAAGTCGTGATTGAAAACTACCCTGAAGATCAAGTAGAAATCTTGCATGCGCCTAATCATCCGAATGATGAGAGCCTGGGCACGCGTGAAGTCCCGTTTACGCGTGAACTGTATATTGAAGCTGAAGATTTCCGTGAAGCGGCGAATAAGAAGTTTAAGCGTCTGGTGATTGATAAAGAAGTGCGTTTACGCAACGCATATTTTATTAAAGCCAATCGTTTTGACCAAGATGCTGATGGCAATGTCACCACCGTTTATTGTACTTATGATCCTGAGACCTTAGGTAAAGATCCTGCTGATGGACGTAAAGCTAAGGGCGTTATTCATTGGGTCAGTGCCACCCAAAGTGTGCCTGCAGAAATCCGTTTGTATGACCGTTTGTTTAATGTGCCTAACCCTGCAGCCGAAGCAGATTATCTGCAAGTACTAAATCCAGATAGCTTGATCATCAAACAAGGGTTTGTTGAGCCTAACTTAGCCAATCTTGAAGTCGGCAACGGTGTACAGTTTGAACGCACTGGTTATTTTTGTAGAGATAGCGAAGCGCAAAATTTGACGTTTAACCGCACCGTTGGTTTACGCGATACGTGGTCGAATTAACGCTTAACGTTAACCCGATTGGATACAAAAAAGCCCTATTAATATGGGGCTTTTTTAATTCATTCATTCGTGAAGTGAACGTACTTAACTATTTAGGCTGACAATCAATAGACTGACCATTCACCTTGACAGCTTGGTCACTCATTAGATAAATATAACTAGGCATAATATCTAGTGGGGTTTTGAGTTGTTGTGGATCTTCTGCTGGAAAGGCTTTGCCACGCATCGTCGTGCGAGTAGCACCAGGGTTTATACAATTAACACGAATAGGACTGTTGGCGTATTCGCTTGCCATCACTTGCATCATCCCTTCGGTTGCAAATTTTGAGATTGAATACGTTCCCCAGAACGCACGACCTTCTCGACCCACAGAAGACGTGGTAAAAACAACGCTAGCATGTTCTGATTTTTGTAAAGCCGGTAATACCCCTTGGGTCATCAAAAATTGAGCCGTGACATTGACTTGCATGACCTCGTTAAACTCAGAGCTGGTTATTTGATTAAAAGGGCACAAATGTCCAAGGATACTGGCATTGTGTAAGATCCCATCAAGACGACCATATTGATCAATTAGCATTGCCCCCATATCAACATAATGTTTTTCCGTCGCGCCTTGCATATCAAGAGGAATAATTCCAGGTTCAGGGTAGCCTGCTGCAACGATCTCATCATAGACGGTTTCGAGTTTTTTGACCGTCTTACCTAACAAAATAACTTCAGCACCATGTTCAGCAAACGATAATGCGGCTTGACGACCAATACCATCACCAGCGCCAGTGACTAAAATAACTTTATTGTTGAGTTCTGTTTTGGATGGGGAAAATAAGTGTGCTTGCACAGTGAAAACCTTATAACGATAGAACATAGATGAATAATAATGGGGCATATTGTACCTAAAAATTACTCCATCGCATAATTGTTAAGCAAATAACGGATCACAGAGTTGTTCAAAGAACCATAACTGTCTAATTTTATTGGTTAATATGGCTTTTTTTAAGAAAGAAGTTACAAAACATTAACAAAGTTTTGCAAATTGACATCAAAGGCAATAGACTTGTGATATGTTTAACTGGTCTAAGCACTTAGTTAGCGTATATATTCGCAACAGTCTAATTTCATCGATGTGGTATTACCGTGTCGTTACAATAAAAAATAACAACAAATATAAATCTTTGGGAGATACAATGAAAAAATTGTTAATCAGCACCAGCGTTGCTTCGGCACTAGCCCTTGTTGGTTGTGGTGGCGAAACTATGAGCGATCTTCAAGTCGAAACACCACAGCAAAAACCGTTATCACGCATTGTGTTTGATCCTGCTGCGGGTAATCTTAACATTCCTAACGATTTGTTAATGTTACCAGGCGACGATGGATTTTTCGATTACACACTCAATATTCCAGTGGCTGATGCGACTGATTTTACAGATCCGCAAAATGCATTGAATGTATTAGACGGTTGGTCTGTATCACAACCTTTCGTCATCAACGTTGAAACGCCATCAGGTGTTAGTCTAGATGCTGCGACGGTTTCTGCCGGCGTATCTTTATACGAAGCGACATTAGGCCTGAATCAATCAGATCCTGATTGTGCAGCCATTGCTGTTCCTTCAGCGGGTTGTAAAGTCGGAGATAAGCTAACATTTGGTTTGGATTATGTTGTGTCATTATCTGATAACAATACCATTGCGTTTGTGCCATTAAAGCCGCTTAAGCCTAGCCAAGGTTATATTCTAGTTGTTACCGATGCGCTGAAAGACTCAACGGGTCGTTCTGTGCAAGGTTCAACAACTTGGGGTTTAGTGAATCAAGATCCTGCTACCGCACCGTTAGGTTCGGAAGCACAGATAGGTTTACAAACATTAATTAACAGTATTGTTGTGTCACTGGCGCAAGCTGGTTTAGACCGTGACAATATTACGTACGCAGCATCTTTCACCACTCAATCAACCACCGTTGTTTTAGAAACAATCAAAAAAGTCATGGTTGGTGAATTTGCTGCTCGCGCTGCTGCTGGCGATCCTACTGCAGGAATGGCATTGCCTTCGATGACGGTCGTCGATTCCCCTGATGCACCTAATGCGATGGAAGCACTTGGTTTAGTTTCTGCTGAAGCGGTTACTGGAGCTGTACAGTTTGGTATTTCACAATTACCAAGTGAAGCTGCTGCACTAGTACCAGCGATTCAAGCTGCTGATTTTAGTGGCATGACGACATGTGGTGGTTTACTTACGGCAGCTGCGGGTGGTTTTGGCAATGCTATTCCACAAGTCAACGAGTTCGCAGCGGAAGTGGCTGGTGGTGTTTTAGCTGCAGCAGGGCCATTTTGTGCAGCGAAACATGTACGCGCTACTATTTCATTACCTCATTTCTTAGCAATACCTCGTGCAGATAATCCACTTGCACCGGTCAATGAATTTATGACTGCTGCATGTGATAGCGGTATTGTATTGGCTGGTTTTGCTGGCTTACCAGCTGCTGCTCAAGCGACTTATTCAGCGGGTCCAAATGACGCAACGTGTGCTGCTGTAGGTTTACGTGATTTACAAGATGCTAATGGTAATCCATTAGATCGTGATCGTAATGTCACTCGTTTTAGCCCCATTCCACAAGCTAAAGGTGGTAATGCGGGTAATATGACATTAGATGTACAAATTACTGTCCCTGACCCAATGGTTATTGCTGCACTGGGTCAACCTGGTATGACTATGCCAGATGCTGGCTGGCCTGTCGCGATTCTATATCATGGGATCACTCGTCAAAAAGAAGACATGTTAGCCATCACTGCTGCATTATCATTTGCGGGTGTTGCAACGGTCGCTATTGATCATCCATTACATGGTTCTCGTGGCTATGATTTAGATGGTGACGGTACTGATGAAATCAATGCGACCACGGTATCTGCAACGCATTATATGAACTTGCAAACTCTGCCAACAGCGAAAGCGAATTTAACTCAATCAGTCTCTGATTTATTAGGCTTGCGATTAGGCTTAAACGCAGTGATCGATACGTCAACAGGCAGTATTGCTATGCTTGATGCCAGTAACGTATCAGTGATGGGCGTGTCTTTAGGTGGTATTGCAGGCGGTAACTTTGCAGCTGTAGCAAATACATCTATGGGTGGCGACTTAAGCGCATTAGATGGTTTGTTTAGCGTTGCGGCTGCGTCGTTAGAATCTCCAGGAGCTGGTACTGCACAATTTTTACTTGAATCACCTAGCTTTGGTCCTCTAATTAAGAGCTTACTGTTATCGCAAGCAAGTCCTGACTTTGCTGCGTTAGTGGCAGGTACTTATCCTGCTGGAGCAACTGAAGCGCAAACTTCAGCGTTGGTTGAACCATTCTTAAACGCACTATCTGATTCACAATTAGCGACAGTTAACGCGACATTTAATCAATTTGCTTTTGCTGCGCAAACATCTTTAGATGGTGCTGATCCAATTAGCTTTGTCAATACATTGGGTATGAACACACCTACTCATGTGATGACGGTTGTGGGGGATGGTGGAACAAACTTACCTGATCAAGTCATACCGATCAGCACGGCAGTGCCTCTAGCAGGTCAAGACGCTTACGTTGAGCAAGCTGGTTTGATGCAGGTTTCAGCATCAGCACAGTCTACTGAGCCTATGTCTGGTTATGTCTTGTTTAATGAAGGTGCGCATGGTTCATCTTTGAGCCCAGAATCAAGTGCTGCAGTTACATTAGAAATGCAAACCCAGGTTGCTGCATTTATCGCATCAGGTGGTCGAGTATTACCAATTACCAACACAACGGTTGTTGAATAATCGATTAATACTTACTTGTAAAAAGTAAAAAGTAAAAACTGTAAAGACCTGTTATGTTTATAACAGGTCTTTTTTTGTTAAAAATTTGTAAATCCGAACAATGTCGAGTAAGTTAAATACTCAAATAAAGGAGTATTCATTTTGCATAATAATAAAATTTCAAAACATGTCACACTTGCCCTATCGACTATTTCAATTTTAACACTGAGTGCGTGCGGTTCTGATCCTGTGCAAGTGGTGGCACCGCCGTCACCGCCAGTCATACCAGTTGTTACACCAGCACCTGTCTTACCTGCTTTTGATCCAGATGGCGAACTCAATGCCGATATTCGTTGGACAGAATATGGAGTACCACACATCACCGCTGATAATGTCGAAAGCATGGCATTTGGTGTGGGTTACGCGTTTGCTAAAGATAATATCTGCATCCTTGCGGATCAAATCCTCAAATACAATTCTCAACGTGCCAAATATTACGGCCCAGATATGGTGCCGGGAAGTGGTGATGCAGCACATTTAATCAATGATTTTGGATTTTTAACAGTTGGGATCCGCCAGATCGCGGAAGATAATTATGCCAGTATGTCGGCTAACACACGAGCTATGGCATCTGGCTACACGCAAGGTTATAACCAATATTTAGCGCAAACCGGTGTTGCGAATATCGATCCGGCTTGTGCAAATCAACCTTGGGTTCAGCCATTAGAGCCGTTGGATATTTTTACTTATTCGTTAGGCGTCTCATTATTGCCAGGTGCTGCGAATTTCTTGCCTGCGATGTTTGCTGCGGCACCTCCCGGTGAATCTTTTTTACCGCGTCCGGTTGGGATACCTAAAGTCGCACTAAGCAAAACCAATAATGCGTTACCTTTTGCTGTAAATCCACAGTTTTCAATGCCTGAGCGTAATCCTAAAGAAATGGGATCAAATGGCTGGGGGTTGGGCTCTGACATGACCGAAAATGGGATGGGGATGGTATTAGGTAACCCGCACTTTCCACATACGGGTAATTTACGTTTTTGGCAGTTTCATACCACTATCCCAGGTTTCTTAAACGTTATGGGTGGCTCGTTGATGGGGGTACCTGGTGCGGTTAATATCGGGTTTAATGAACATGTTGCATGGACTCATACCTTTAGTACCGCTGAACATTTTGTTGTTTATCAATTAAGTATGGATGACGGTGATACTCGGAGTTTGACGCATCTGGTAGATGGTAACAAACGGACTATATTTAGTAATGAATTAGAAATCGACGTGGCGACAGGACCTACAACATCAATGCGTCTGGCAAAAACATCTTATTATACTAACTATGGTCCTATGATTGTCGTGCCTGGTAACTTTGGCTGGGATGCAACAAATTCATTTGCGATAAAAGACGCAAATTTACCTAATTTTGATGTGGTTGATCATTGGTTTGCGATGAACTTAGCAACGAATATGGATGAGTTTAAGCAATCCTTTAAAGATTATGACGGTGTGATTTTTAATAATACAATGGCAGCCTCTAAGACTGGGGAAGTTTTTTATATTGATGATTCAACCGTACCTGGTTTAACTGATACAGCAATTAATGCGTTAACCACTAATCCACTATTAATCGGAACTAAACAAGCTGCAGGTTTCACTGTGTTACCAGGATTTATTTCACAAATGGATTTTGTTGATCCTGTCGTGTATGAGGATGCACCCAAATATGAAGGAACTGATTATGTACAAAACTCTAATGATAGTTTTTGGCTAACGAACCTAGCCAATCCAATTACGGGTGTGTCTCCATTATATGGTCAAGTGGGTAATGAGCAATCCTTACGTTCGCGTATGGCGCATCAGCTTCTGGCCGGTGCGAGTGGCAGTGATGGACTGTTTTCAGCAACTGAAGTTGAAGAAGCGTTGTTAGGGAATGATAGTTATCTGGCGAATGCGATATTGACGGATTTGTTGAGCGCTTGTCAGGCGCAAGAATCAAACCCAATCGATGTTAATGGTGTAGCAGTTGATATTAGTGGAGGGTGCGCAGCATTAGCTATGTTTGACGGGAAGATGAATCTAGACAGTACTGGTGCGCATGTGTTCCGTGAATTCGCTTTTGCTAGTCGTGGCAATATTCAATGGGAGAATGCTTTTGATGCAACAGATCCCGCCAACACGCCAAATACTTTAGTTGCAAATGCCGTGACCTTACAACAATTTGCTCAAGCAGTACTCAATGTTCAAGCAGCGGGTATTGCCTTAGATGCGACACTTGGCGAAGTGCAATTTGTGGAACGCAGTACCGCCGATGGATTAGCGTCTGGGGTTAAGTATCCATGGGGTGGGGCGCATAATGTCGAAGGTGGCTTTAACGTGTTTGATACCGATATTGGCAATAATGGAACACTGTTACCACGTCATGAATATAGCACCTTACCGAATACGCGTTTGAGTGCCGATGGTGAAGGCTATCATATTACTTATGGTAGTAGCTGGATGATGGTGGTTAATTTCACTGCTGATGGGCCACAAGCCAGAGGGTTATTAAGTTATTCACAGTCACATGCTATTGGTGATGACTCAAATCTAGATCAAACCTTACTCTATTCACAAATGCCGCAATTTAGACCATTTAGGTTCACTGAGGCGGATATTGAAGCGAATAAAGTGATGGAAATGAGTATTTCAACAGCGACCGACTCAATGAATTAGTCATTCAAATAGAAATATACAACTAGTCACACATTTATCGTGAATAAAGAGCCTTAGGGCTCTTTTTTTGCTATTATCTAGCGCTCAACTTGTAACATTATTTTAAGAGGATAAGTGGTTGGAATTTTTATTTGAATATGGATTATTTTTTGCCAAAGCAATGACGGTCGTAATGGCAATTATTGCTGTGTTAATTGCGTTTGTGGCAATTGCAATGAAGCAAAAAGGACAAGCAAGTGGTAAAGGTCAATTAGAAATCCATTCGATTTCTGATGCGCTTGTAGATGTCACTGATTATGCCGAAAAAATGCTATTGAGTGATGCGCAACTTAAACAGTTTATGAAAGATAAAAAGGCTGAAGAAAAGGCCAAGGCAAAAGCGGATAAAGCTGCTACAAAACTAGCTGCCAAAAATAAAATAGGGTCAGATCCGAATTTATCCGATTCACCGGCAAAAATGACCACTGACAAGGCAAGATTATTCGTTATCAATTTCCACGGTTCGGTAGATGCCCATGAAGTAGCTAATTTACGTGAAGAAATTACTGCTATTTTATTAGCCGCTGAAGATAATGACGAAGTGCTAGTTAATTTAGAGTCAGGTGGCGGGGTTGTACATGGTTATGGACTTGCTGCTTCGCAGTTACAACGCATTAAAGCCAAAGGCTTAAAACTCACTATTTGTGTCGATAAAGTAGCTGCTAGTGGCGGTTACATGATGGCATGTGTCGCAGATCGTTTAATTTGTGCTAATTTTGCCATTATTGGTTCGATTGGTGTGATAGCTCAAATGCCTAACTTTAATAAATTATTAAAGAAAAACGATATCGATTTTGAGCAACACACTGCAGGTGACTACAAACGTACATTAACGGTATTTGGTGAAAATAATGACGATGGTCGTGCTAAATTTAAAGCCGAGCTTGAAGAAGTTCATGTCATGTTTAAAGATTTTGTGAATACCAACCGTCCCAGTTTAGATATTGCAAAAGTGGCAACGGGTGAATATTGGTTCGGTCTGCAAGCTAAGGAGTTAGGGTTAGTGGATGAGCTTGCTACCTCTGACGATATTATTCTTGAGCTGAATAAAACACATGAGATATTTAGCGTGAAATATTCTGAAAAGAAAAATGTGATGGAAAAGTTAGGTTTTGCAGCTGAAAACACCATGTTTAGAGCATACAATCGTATATTTAACCAAAGCCAAACACCAATTAGTTAAATTGCGCCATACTTAGGAATGGTTTTCCCTAAAACAAAAAGCGAGTTTCTGCACGGTAACCCACCTGCAAGGAAACTCGCTTTTTTTATTGTCGTTTATGACTCGTTAATAATTAACGTGGTGGACGTGCATTATGTAACGGCGCTAATACGGTTTCTTGCCAAAAACTTTTTACAGAAAAGCCACCCGCTGATTTTGACGGTTTAGCCTTTTTCGCAGTTGGTTTCTTAGTCGCCTTTTTAGTGACGGGTGCTGTAGACGCCGCCGCAGTTCCACCGGATAATTCAGCCGTCATTTCGGCGATAGCCGCTAAACGAATATTTTTTCCACCATCAACACTATACCAGCCACCTTTAGCTTCAATTTCTGGTGCTTTACCGTTGGCGGCAGTGTAGGCGAGAGTGAATTGTTCGATGGTTTGGACTTTATCTAGTTTACTCATAGTGTGTATGAAACCCTAAGTTAGTGTTAATATAGAACATTATTTATATCGTTTTTTTGAATTAATGTCTATTTGACGCAAAGTAAGGCCAGTCTGTATGAACAACTTCGAGCTTGAAAAATCCCTGAACACCCTATTAAAGAGTGATTCTATTGCAGATTATTGTCCTAATGGCTTGCAAGTGCAAGGACGTCAGAATGTACAAAAAGTAATCACCGGTGTGACTGCGTCTCTTGGATTAATTGAACAAGCAATTGCACAAAATGCTGATGCGATCATCGTACATCATGGGTATTTTTGGAAAGGCGAAAATCAAACTATTTGTCATATGAAGCAGCAACGTATTAAAGCCTTGCTTACACATGATATTAATCTATATGCCTATCATTTACCGTTAGATGTGCACCCCACATTAGGTAACAATGCGCAACTCGCAGCACGTTTAGGCATCATGAATGTATGTTCATTAGACACTAAACCTGAAGGGGTGTTAATGCGTGGTGAATTCCCTCAAGGCATTTCGGCAATAGAATTAGTTGCCCGTGTTGAACAGACGTTAAACCGTAAGCCAATTGTGTTGGGTAATGGTTTTACTGCGGCACATGCTGTTCCACTAGATGCTCAAGAGGTGACCGAGCCAAAGCGAATCAAACATGTTGCATGGTGCACCGGCGGAGGACAAGGGTATTTGGAAACTGCCGCTCAAGCAGGGGTAGATGCGTTTATTACTGGTGAGGCGTCAGAGCAAACCACGCATATCGCGCATGAATATGATGTGACATTCATTGGTGCCGGTCATCATGCAACTGAACGTTATGGTGTACAAGCCTTAGGTGAATATTGTCAAGCTCAGTGGGATTTAGATGTGTCATTTATTGACCTGTCTAATCCTGTTTAATTCTGTCTAATCTTACTTAAGAAATAAGAGATTTGTATTGTGAGTCAATCACCTAATAGCACCGATACGCTGACATCCTCAAAATCTACCGAGTCAGTCACATCAAACGTGACGCCGAAAACAGATCATGGTTTTGATGGGATCAGTGATAAATTTGCTCGAAATATATATGGCACAACGAAAGGCACGTTACGCCATACGTTATTGTGCTATCACTTACAACAACTAGGTATTTTGCAAGAGCTTTGCTCTGAAACTTCAGCAGCGAAAACAAGACGAGTGTTAGATGCTGGTTGTGGACTAGGGCAAATGTCGACAGAGTTTGCCAAAGCGGGATTTCAAGTAGACGCAATTGATGTATCCGGAGAATCAATTGAATACGCTCAGCAACACGCCTTACAGGATAATATAGAGATTAATTATCGTGTTGGCCAGCTCCAAGATGTCAGTTCAAACTACGATATCATTATCAATCATGCGGTGCTTGAATGGCTTAGGGAACCTTTTGTTGCGATTGATTTATTGATCCAACGGTTACAGCCAAATGGCTATTTATCCCTGAGTTTTTTTAACAAAGATGCGCTTACGTTTGGTAACTTATTGTATGGCAACTTTGATTATGTTAAAAAAGGCCTGAAAGTTAAAAAGAAAGTGCGTTTAAATCCTCAGCAGCCATTAAGCGTTCAACCTGTGTTAGCCTATCTAAAGGAAAAATCAGACGTGAAGGTAATTCATGAAGCGGGGATCCGCTGTATTCATGATTATATGCGTAATATTGATCACCAAACCCTCCATTATACGGCGTTACTTGCAGCTGAAAAAGAATACTCAACCCAGCCACCATATAAATGGCTAGGGAAGTATTTTCATGTCGTCTTGCAAAAACAATAGTGCATAAACTATAGAAGTTTTTCGATATCTTTAGCGATGACTTCAGGCTTAGATGTAGGTGCGTAGCGTTTAATGACTTCGCCTTCTTGATTAACTAAAAACTTAGTGAAATTCCATTTTATCCCTTCACTGCCAAAGATGCCTTTGGCTGAGGATTTCATGACCTTATAAATCGGTGCTGCATTATCCCCATTCACTTCTATTTTAGAAAATAATGGAAAGTCCACACTGAATTTGGTGGTACAAAAATCGACAATTTCAGCATCACTGCCAGGTTCTTGTTTCCCAAATTGGTCACATGGAAATGCCAATACAGTAAAACCTTTATCTGCAAACTCATCTTGTAATTTTTGTAAGCCGTCATATTGGGGGGTAAAACCACATTTACTTGCTGTATTAACGATTAACAGGACTTTTCCTTTATACTCAGAAAATGCTTGGTCCTGACCATTTGCCAGAGGCATTGAAAAGTCATAAATATTGTTCATTATTCTTCCTTTATTATTTTTGCTAGTATGGAATGGTTAGTTATTTGTTTTGTTATTTAAAACAAATTATAACGTAAGTACGTATTTAAGCATAAAGTGGATTTTTACAAGGGTAAATATGTTAAAAAATGTCTCATTTTTAGGTTTAGGTGTCATGGGTTTTCCGATGGCGGGCTATTTGGCTAGGGCGGGTTTTAGTACCTGCGTGTACAACCGAACAGCCTCAAAAGCAGATGATTGGCAGAAGCAGCAACCATCAACGGCACAGACTTCTACAGCGTCTACGCCTGCTTTAGCTGTGGCGGATGCACAAATCGTCTGCATGTGTTTAGGCAATGATGATGATGTTCGCAGTGTCGTTTATGGTGATGATGGGGTGCTTGCTACTATGCCTGCTGGCAGCATATTGATTGATCATACAACCGGCTCCCAAACATTAGCACTCGAATTAGCACAAGCGTGTCGAGCTCGTCATATTGGTTTTATCGATGCACCAGTTTCAGGTGGTCAAGCGGGTGCTGAAAATGGTCAATTGACGATTATGTGTGGCGCAAACGCAGAGGATTATGAATGCGCTAAACCTGTTTTAGATGTGTATAGTCGTCATCACCAGTTATTAGGGGATGTGGGTGCCGGTCAACTGGCTAAAATGATGAATCAAATTTGTATTGCTGGCATAGTACAAGGATTATCAGAAGCCTTACATTTTGGTGACAAAGCGGGGTTAGATCGCCAAGCGGTCATTGATGTTATCTCAAAAGGTGCCGCTCAATCATGGCAAATGGAGAATCGTGCTAAAACCATGATTAACAATGAATATGAGTTTGGGTTTGCCGTGGATTGGATGCGTAAAGATTTAGGTATTGCGTTGGATGCGGCCCGAAAAAATGGGGCTAGTTTGCCCGTGACAGCTTTAGTCGACCAATTTTATGCTGATGTGCAACAAGCAGGAGGCGGCCGTTGGGACACCTCCAGTTTATTAACGCGTTTACCGGTTAGTCAGCCATAGTGTTTGATATGGCGCTAAGGTTAATGTTTGTTGATCTTGCGCCAGAACCATATTAGACAGTAAGTCAGACCAGGTTTGGGTGCTAATCAGATTCACATCACTGATGCGGATGAATTGTTCTTGTTTACTGATGTTGGTAATACAAAAAACACTCTGAGCGCGATCCATACTTTGTCGCCAATACCCAAAGCAGTGTTTACCAAGTTGAAGTGTGAACTGTGTCGCATTAGGATGAAATGCCGACTGTTGTTGACGAATATTAATCAGCGTTTTCATTTTATCTAAAATGATATAATGCAATGAGTTTTCATTATTTAACACCGTATCCAGTTTGTTGTATTCCCAACGATGGCGATTGATAGAGCGATTCTGTCCAGTATTTTTTACCCGTTCAATGTCATTCATGGTGCCTAATAAGCTATGGATATACACACCAGGGATCCCTTCCAAACCTAGCATAATCGTGTGCGCACACAAAAATCGTGCGATTTGCCATTCATCCTCACCTTCATGCGTACCTCTGCATGCATCAATCAGTGCTATGTTTATTTCATACGGCGATTGCGAGCCGTCCGCAGCCGTTCGCCATGATATTTTGCCATTAAAATCTTGCATGGTAGTGACCAACTCATTGATTATTTCAGGCGCTAATAGCCCTTCAGCAGGGCGCAAACCAATTCCATCATGAGAGGCAATAAAGTTAAAGTAAGCGGTGCCGTTTTGAGCGGGTGGCATACTCATGAGCCATTGTGTTAACGCTGACGAATCTTGTGATACCAGCGTGTTAATGAGTAATGGCGGCAGGCTAAAATTATAAATAGCATGCGCTTCATTGGCATTACCAAAATAACTTAAATTTTCCTGGTTAGGGATATTTGTTTCAGTAATGATAATAGCTTTGGGGGATTTATGTTCAATCAATAACCGATATAATTTAATGATTTCATGCGTTTTCACCAAGTTAATACAGGATGTGCCCAGAGTTTTCCATAAAAACGCGACCGCATCGAGGCGAAACAACGATGCACCATTTTCAAGGTACAGGTTTATGATCCGTGCGAACTCAATTAACACGTTAGGATTAGTAAAATCAAAATCTACTTGGTCATGTGAAAACGTACACCATACATGTTGCAAGCCATGTGACGTCTCAGTAGGTTTGAGTAATGAGCTAACACGTGGCCGCGTCACCATACTGATATCATCCTCAGGTGAAGCCGTCATAAAAAAATCATGGCCTTTACCTGACCCAGCAATAAAATTAGTAAACCATTGACTGCGGGCAGAGCAATGATTGATGACTAAGTCGAACATCAGGTTATATTCACGGCTCAGTTGATTGATATCTCGCCAATCACCGTGAGCTGGATTCACCGTTGAATAATCAATCACCGAGAAGCCATCATCTGAACTGTATGGATAAAATGGCAATAAATGCACATCCGTCACCACATCCGCTAAATGTGTATTTAAAAAATGGTGCAACACTTGCAAAGGGGGATGCGTCTCATCAAAAATACTATCGGCATAACTAATCATCATTATGCGGGTTTCGTCCCAATGGTTTTGGTGTGCTCTAGGTTCAAATTGTTGCTGTAAACCATCGAGTGCTAATGCACTAATCAACGCATTGGCAACTTGACCTAGATCGTCATTAAAATCCTGAGTTAGTGCAAGGTGCGTCACATCATCATAAATGTTATGTAAGTAATATAAAATATCATCACGTAATTGAGTGCCACGGTCGATATTGTTCATATTATTTTCCTTGCGCTAAATCTTGATGATCTGCTTCAACAGCCGCTTCTAACTGTTCAAAAATATCAGGAATAGCACTGATGACTCGGTTCCAACTTGGTATGAATGGGGTCTCCATGGGGTTATCAAGAAACGATTGTCCCGCCTTCATGATGTTTTGTGCAAAAAGTTCAACGGCTTTTTCTTCTTCATGTATATCTAATGTTAGGCCGTTCATAATGGCATCGTTGCGGTATGTTTCGACAAAATCTAATGCTATCCGATAGTAAGTAGCTTTGATCGAACGAAACATTTCAGTACTAAAGGTATTGCCTTGTGTCGCCAATTTTCGAAAGAGTGCTTTGGTGATATCAATCGACATTTTAGACAGACCACCGTGCTCATTATCATAAGATAAATCTTGGTGTTTATGGTCATAAACTTTAGCTATATCGGCTTGGCATAGACGATTGTGCGAATAATTACGATGCATTTCAGATAACACACCAATCTCCAAGCCCCAATCACTTGGGATACGGATATCGTTGAGTACATCACGACGAAACGAAAATTCTCCAGCTAATGGATAGCGAAATGAATCCATAAATTCAATATATTCGTTATCACCTAAAGTACGTTTTAAGGCGCGTAATAATGGTGTAACTAATAAACGAGATACGCGACCGTTAATTTTTCCATCAGCGATACGTGCATAAAATCCTTTGCAAAACTCATAGTTAAATTGCGGGTTGGCAACAGGATAAATAAGACGTGCAAGTAGTGAGCGGTCATAAGTTAAGATATCACAATCGTGCAGGGCGACCGATTCCACTTTATTCGCTGCTAACGTATAGCCCATGCAATACCATACATTTCGACCTTTACCGAGTTCTTTCGGCGCTAAGCCTAATGCTTGTAATTTAGCGTCTAGTGCTTGTAGGCGAGGGCCATCGTTCCATAGGATCCGTGTGTGTTGCGGTAAACGACTAAAAAACTCACCAGCATGTTTAAATTGTGCTTTGTCAGCTCGATCCAGTCCAATAACAATTTGTGATAAATAGGGGACTTTGGCTATTTCATCAATAATATTAGGTAATGCTTCACCTTCAAGTTCAGAAAATAAGGAAGGTAAAATTAAGCCCATTGGACGTTGTTTAGAGAACCGCGTTAATTCTGCTTCGATGGCGGTAATCGGGCGTTCATCTAAGTTATGTAATGTGGTGATAACGCCATTTTGATAAAAATCAGCCATATTGAATTTCCTCTGTTATTTTTAGAATATAGGTTGTGATGTACTCGTTCCATCCTGCCGGACCATTTAATTTAGTCTGGTAAGTCGGTGCATTGAGAGCACGTTGCAAAGGTGGGAATGGATGTGTCGGTGAACGAACTTGACAGGCAAAATCAGCTTGCTCCAACATCGATATATCGTTCGGTCCATCCCCTAGAGCGATAGATAAAAATTCTTTTCCAACAAAATGACGCTGATATTGATCAAGTAGCCACTGCATTGCCGTGGCTTTATTACTTTCTCCTGTGATGTGAATAAATCGCCCTCCAGATACCGGGGTAGCACCCAACTCAGTAGCACGGGTAATGAATGCCGCGCGTCGCTCTGAAGAGCCTAGCCACAAAATAGGTTCGCCATATTCACGTTGTTTTGCTAGCTTTGCCGCAGGAAATGTTAAGCCTGTCGCTGCGGTTAATGCCAACGTTGTCATCGCTTCGAAGTGTGTAAATTCGCCATGAAATTCGTTATTTAACTGTTCAACAATCGCTAACCATTTCGATCGTTTGGGGGCGAGGGAATAACACCAATAATTACCTTTATCTTCACACCGATCTTTGAGTGATAACGTAATGTGTTTAGGGATATATACCGCAGCCCCATTTTCTACAATAAATGGACCATCGAGATTCAGTTGTTGACGAATAACCAGTAGCTCAGCAAATGTTTTACTGGTGGTAGGAATGATGGGGATCTCAAGTTCATGGCAATAAGTCAACGCTTGATAGGCCTGTGCACTCGAATAATTAAAATGGTCCATCAATGTTCCGTCTAAATCGGTAAAAATTAACGGTAAAGCTTGCTGAGTAATAAAACTGACTTGATTGCGTTGTACTGATTTGATTTGACGTTGCATGTCGAGGGCAAAAACAATGTCACATAACGGGGGTAATACCTGAAGTGCATGCTCAGTTAAACGCTGGTAATGGGCAATGAAATCAGCTATTTGTATCTCATTCATAATACCTAAAGCGTGATCTGCATTATCAATAGAGCGCTGGGCCAATTTTTGTTCTTGTTCTAATCGCCATCCATGCACAACTGCAAATGAGGGAGCATTGAGCATAATTTGATAATGGAAACGTTGAAATAATGTTTGATACTCACCTAATGCGTGATTCACAAAACGACGCCATACTAAATCAGGATCCTGTCGTTGTTCAAGTTGATTAACCGCAGGAGTAAGCATCTCATCTAACTGTGGTGGGATCTGCATGCACCAACCTTCGATGATTACAATATCGACTTTACCTGTTATTACTTGCCATTGTTCTTGAGGATAAGGATTATCGGCCGCTTTATTAAATTTTGGAATAAGACAATGTTGGCCGAGAGTGAGTGCATTCATAATTGATTGCCACAACTTGAGATTATGTGTGCCTGGGACGCCTCGTGTCTTTAATAATGGATGTACCGTGTTGGAAAGTTGCAAACGCGTTTGTTGGTCATAATAAAAATCATCAATAGACATGACAACAACACGTTTATTGTGCTTATGAGTTAACGTATATTCTAAATAACTAGCGAGCGTTGTTTTACCTGAACCTTGTGATCCATTTATACTAACAAATAATGGCGTCGCACTATTTGTGTGCTTAATCAAATCGGTAATTATCGGGTTGAACCATTGTTGTGCAGATTCAATATACGAGGGTGAAAGCTGGTGCTCCGCTAAAAAGGCGTCATACATAGTGATTGCATACATCTTGTCGATAATTCATATATATCTATACACAAGATGTATGCCAATAATTGCAACACTGTGCAACTAAGGGGGATTGATGGTTATTTGCGGTTAGCAATCACCGTTGCACGTGTTGGTGCTGGATAACCTTCAATGGTTAAGTTAGGATCATTAGGATCAAGGAAATCCACCAAAGATTGACCTTCAATCCATTCGGTCTTACGCTGCTCATCCGTGCTAGTTTGGTCAATGTCGACGACACGAATATTGACAAAGCCGACCTTTGATAACCACAAGGTCAATGCTTTCACACTTGGCAAATACCACACATTACTCATCTGTGCATACCTATCAGCAGGGACCAACACTGTTTGTTCACATCCAGGTACAACGAGTGTTTCTAACACCAGTTCACCGCCAGAGACGAGTTGGTCTTTTAGTTGTTGTAAAAACAAAATAGGATCACGTCGATGGTAAAACACCCCCATTGAAAATACCGTATCAAAGGCCTGACTAACCGGTAAATCTTCAATCCCTAATGGAATGAAATACACAGGCTCAGAGGGTAAGTAGCGTTTTAAAATCAAAAATTGATTGAAAAATAATTCTGTGGGATCAACACCTACCACGCATTTGGCTTGTTGTTCAAGCATACGCCACATGTGATAGCCACTGCCACAGCCTACATCCAGCACGTTACGATTAGCTAAAGGGGAAATATGGGGTGCGATGCGATCCCATTTAAAATCAGAGCGCCATTCAGTATCAATCTCCACACCAAAAATATGATAGGGTCCTTTGCGCCAAGGCTTAAATTGCTGTAACAAACCAGTAAATACTTTTTGCTCATAGTCGCTGATGGCTGGTTGATTAAGGGTAACCGTTGAGCCTAACGAAGCTGACTGCGTCATAATTTTGGGTAACTTATCAATAAGTTTGTGCCATTTAGTGGCGTTACCATGGCGAGCGGCTTTTTCCCATTCACCTAAGCGACTCGGTAATTCATAATGCCATTGCTCCAATCCTAGGGCGCCTAACTTAGATAACAACTCACTAAAGTGGTAATGCATAGGGTATCCTTATTTGACCGCAACCAATGACATAAAATTAAAACAACTAAACCAAGGTATGATATTTGCAAAACCCACCGCTTCTAAGCGTGAGGTATGAGTCGCCATTGAATCAGTTAACATGACGTTCTCGAGTGCTGTACGTTTTTGGCTGATCTCTAAATCACTGTACCCATTATCACCTTTAAATTGGTGATGCAAATTGATCAGTAGTTCATTACCCAACTCATTATCATGCGTAAATTTTTCAGAAAGGATCAAAATTCCGCCAGGTAATAATGCATCATAAATACGTTGGAGCATAGCTTGGCGTTGTTCAGGTGCTAAAAATTGTAATGTGAAATTCATTAATATGACACTACTAGGTTGATACATAAAAGTAGTAATATCCGCGCATTCTATTTTCACCGGGCAAGGGTGGTGGTATTGACTCACAAATTGTTGGCATTGTTTAACCATCGCAGGCGAATTATCAAGTCCGACAATCTGACAATCATTCACCGCAACATGTTTAGCCATACTTAATGTTGCCGTACCTGTTGCACAGCCTAAATCATAAATCGTGGAATTAGCTTGGCAATATTGACGTGCCAGACGACCAATGTTTTCAATCATCAATGGATAACCAGGAATAGAACGGGCGATCATATCAGGAAATACAGCGGCGACATTTTCATCGAACGAAAAATCAGCGATTTTATTTAGATGTGTCGAAAATAACTTGTCTATTTGAGGCATATTAACCTATTATTCGGTTGAAGAAATTTATGTATTATATTTTACAATTAGTGATATATTTTACCATTACCAAATGAATGTCACCATTGGACGTAATAAATATGAGCACGTTTTTAATTGCAGATGATCATCCTCTTTTTCGAGAAGCTTTACAAGCCGCTCTCAATCCTTTTTTTGATGATATGAAAATTATTGAATCGGACAGTTTATCTAGTACACTCAACGCGATTAAAAATCACCCTGACATTGATTTAATTTTACTGGATTTAAATATGCCAGGTTCTGATAATTATTATGGGCTCACTTCGGTGATTGATAAATCAGCCAATACACCAATTATTGTTGTAACAGCTAGTGATAATGAAGAAAGTGTCAATATTGCCATGCATTACGGCGCACGCGGATATATCCCTAAAACCTACAGCTCACGCAAAATGGCACATGCCATTAAGACTGTGCTAGATGGAGGGAAATTTATTCCAGAAAAGTACATTGATAAGATAGGAGTCCATGCGCCAGATTTAATGACGTCAATCGAGCATATCAAAGGATTAACCCCCAAGCAATTACGGGTACTTAGATGTTTGAAAGAGGGTAAAATGAATAAGCAAATCGCTGAAGAGCTTTTCGTTACCGAAGCAACAGTAAAAGCTCATATCAGTGCAATATTCAAAAAATTTAATGTGAGCTCTCGCACACAGGTTGTATTGCTAGTGGATAAAATTGATTTAGCTGATTGATTTTTTAAATACTAGTTCTTCTGGCGCAAACTCGTCTACATTTATCGTTTTTAATCTCCCAGCTTCAGCTCTAATCATTAATTCTGCTTCTGACTCAGTAATGACGGTATCTTTAAGAGCACGCTTTGCCAGTACATCAAGTTGTGTAAATAGATGTTTTTCTTGATAATACTTGCAAATACGATCAAATATGGGTACTACTGCAACGATATCGCTCAGCGTGGCTTCTAATTCTCCTAACAAATTACCTTTAACAGGGCGGGTGAACTGCCCAGCACCCAACAGCGTGCGTGCATGACAAGGTGTTTGCAACAGTTGAGCGATAGCATGTTCTGTTTGATCATTTGGGCGCTGACGCGTTCGTCCTAGTGGTTGCACAACAATGCGCAGCATTATACGAACCGCTGTCACTGGGAAGTTACGAATAAACTCATCGATCGCAACCTCAATATGGTATATGCCATCTTGCATTGCCCAATGCATTAGTGCTTCATGTTCGGGTAATCGACCTTCATCATTAAAGCGTTTGAGTACGGCTGATGTTAAATACAAATGGCTTAATATGTCGCCTAGACGAGCAGATAAACGTTCACGACGTTTTAAGCTACCACCTAAAACACTCATTGAAACATCAGTTAAATACGCTAAATTGGCACTATATCCATTGAGTAATTGATAATAATGTTTGGTGCTATCGTTAAATGGACTGGCTGATAAATAGCCTGCTGTTAACGTGAACCAACTACTTTTTACGAAGTTGGAAAGCGCAAAACCAATGTGACCAAATACAGCAGAATCAAACGCGGCCAACGCCGCTTTTTGATCCGTTAATGCAGCAGCTTTAATTTCATCTAACACAAAAGGGTGACAGCGCATGGCGCCTTGACCAAATATCATCATATTACGTGTTAAAATATTTGCACCTTCTACAGTAATTGCGATTGGGATCCCTTGATACCCTCGACCTAAATAATTATTTGGACCCAACATAATCCCTTTGCCACCGTGAATATCCATGGCATCATTCACAACAACACGCATCCGCTCAGTGAGGTGGTATTTGCAGATGGCTGAGATTACAGATGGTTTTTGACCTAAATCGACCGCGGTCGTCGACAGTGATGTCACTGCATCCATCATATAGGTGCTACCGCCAATACGGGCTAGCATTTCTTCAATCCCTTCCATTTTGCCAATAGGCATTTTGAATTGGCGACGAATACGTGCATAAGCACCGGTTGCTAGTGCAACAGACTTACTTCCGCCAGCCGATCCTGAGGGTAGGGTAATACATCGCCCAACTGATAAGCACTCCATTAACATCCGCCAACCTTTACCTGCCATATCAGCCCCTCCAATAATATAATCGAGTGGCACAAAGATATCCTGACCGCGAATAGGCCCATTTTGGAAAGGCACATTTAACGGGAAATGACGCTTACCAATCTCTAAGCCTTCAGTCTCGCGAGGTAATAATGCGCAGGTGATCCCAATATCCGTTTTGTTGAATAATAATTGCTCAGGATCATGTAACTTAAATGCCAGACCGATGACCGTGGCAACGGGAGCTAACGTAATATACCGTTTATCAAACGTGAGTTTGATACCGATGACTTCTTGACCTTTCCATAGCCCTTTGCAAATAATGCCCTTATCAGTGATCGCACCTGCGTCAGAGCCAGCTTCGGGACTAGTTAATGCAAAACAGGGTATGTCTAGACCTTGAGCTAAGCGTGGTAAATAGTATTGCTGCTGTTCCGGTGTGCCATAATGTTGTAATAACTCACCAGGACCTAAAGAATTTGGCACACCAATGGTGGTCGATAAAACGGCAGAGACACCTGATAATTTTTGTAGTATTCGTGATTGTGCATAGGCAGAAAATGCCAAACCACCGTATTCTTTTTTGATGATCATCGCAAAGAATTGATTGTCCTTGAGATATTGCCAAATAGCAGGTGATAAATCAGCATCAACATGGTTAATTTGCCATTCATCTACCATTAGACAGACTGTTTCAACAGGACCGTCTAAAAAGGCTTGTTCTTCATTGCTTAAAATTGGTTTTTTAACACTATGTAATTTGTGCCAGTCAGGCTGACCGCTAAATAATTGTCCGTCCCACCATACTGTTCCAGCATCAATCGCTTCTTGTTCAGTGATTGACATTTCCGGGCTAATACGTTTGTACAAAGCGAATAAGCGCTTGCTTAAATAACGTTGACGCAGATTGACATTACCTAACACGCCAAACACGAGGATAAACACACACCATGACAGGAACGAAAAATGTCCGGTAATGGTACCAAAAATGAGTAATACGACTGTGACAGCTGAAGTCTTTAGTATGCTAAACCGATGATAAGCACAAATTGCGAATAATAGGGCGAGTGCACAAATCCATATAATGTCGTTCATATTTTACCTTGATGATGGTCTGACCAGATGTGCAAGATAACAAAATTATTGCAAATAGCAAGGTTAGTTTGCTGAAAACTACCGAGGATAGGGAAAGAGAAGCTTAAAGAGATTTGTGCACACGTAACTTGATATCACCTTGTACTTCACCATCTTTAAATTGTTGCAAGCGCACCAATTGATAGTTCAAGCTAGGGGCGAACCAAGCAAAAGTTTGTCGAGATGAGGATCCTCGATTAATAACGACTTTAATTGTGTCTAACACTCCGATAGGGAGTAATTGTGATTCTTGATTGACAACATGCATCTTGTATTCACGGGGTTGTCCGCGTGAGTTAACAAACTGATAGAAAAATTCGGTTTTCCCTGTAGATAATTGATAAGGAAGATCAATTCTGAACAGTTGATTGTCGACATAGCTGTTTAGGGGAAAAACAACCTGTTTGTCTACTGGAACGGACGTAAAAAACTGATTCTTGGCATGATCAAAGGTAACACTAAGGCTTTTATCAGAACCTGTGCCTGTTCGAGTATAGACATAGGTAATCGGTGTTAATGCTAGTTGTGCGGCTGAATCGTTTGCTTGATATAAATATCGAGTGGTCTCGTTACGTTTATCGGTTAAAAAATATTTAGAAATTTTGGATTCGTATTCTAATTGCCATAATTTATTAGGCAGTTGAGACAGTCTTAGGATTGCATAACCTACAGGTGTAGCATCACCATCATAATACGCTTCGAATTGAGATTCGAAAGGAGCGAGTTGATAGTCTTGCTGAGTAATCAATTGAGCCTGAGTTAATCCTGAAAATAAACTTACAAATAAAGTTACACACCATATTGCAATGGAGTGATTAACTTTATTTGAAACCCTATTCGTCGTGAGCAAAGCCGTTACTTCCTAATACGTGTTGATCCATGAACGCACGTCCATCATCCATAATTAAGCGGTCTTGAATGAACCAACGTACCACTAATGGGTAAATTTGATGTTCTTGTACTTGTACTCGTTGCGCAATATCTTCAGCATCATCTTCAGGGAAGATAGGTACTTTTGCTTGCAAAATAACCGGTCCACCATCGAGTTCTGGTGTGACAAAGTGCACTGATACACCGTGCTCCGTATCGCCATTGTCAATCACACGCTGGTGTGTATTTAAGCCTTTATATTTAGGTAATAATGACGGGTGAATATTAATTAAACGCCCTAAATATTGATTAACAAACGAATCGCTTAAAATCCGCATAAAACCGGCTAATACAATTAAATCTGGTTGATACTCTTCAATCGTAGTCACCAACAGCTTATCATAAGCTGCACGGTCACCAGATGTTGATTGACTATCAACACAGACATGTGGAATGCCGGCTTCTTTAGCGCGTTGTAAACCAAACGCATCGGGCTTGTTTGAAATCACACATACAATTTGTGCAGCATCATCTGAACAATGGATTTGATCAATAATTGTTTGTAGATTACTGCCTGATCCAGAGATCATTACCACAATGCGTTTCATATTAATTATCAGCCCTACGCCATTACAACAGATTCAGAGCCTGATTTTTCGGCAATACACCCAATCACCCAAGCTGCTTCACCGGCATCTTGTAAAATTTGTAATGCACTCGCGACTTGATCTTGTGGAAGCGCAATCATAAGACCCACACCACAGTTAAAAGTTCGATACATTTCGTGTTCAGTCACATTACCTTGTTCTTGCAACCAAGTGAAAATCTCAGGCCACTGCCATGAAGACTTATCAATATTCGCTTGCATGTTGTCAGGTAAAACGCGTGGGATATTTTCCCAGAAACCACCACCGGTGATATGCGAGATGGCATTCACTTTGACTGTTTCTAATAACGTTAAAACAGATTTAACGTAAATACGGGTAGGGGTAAGCAGCTGTTCTTGAATAGAGCTTGCACCTAGTTGTGCACTGATATCTGCTTCGCTAACTTCGATGATTTTACGGATTAATGAAAAACCATTTGAATGTGGACCTGAAGAGCCTAATGCAATAAGTGCATCGCCAGCAGCAACCTGTGAACCATCAATCGCATCTTCTGCTTCAACGACACCGACACAAAAACCAGCCACATCATAGTCAGAACCATGATACATACCTGGCATTTCAGCAGTTTCACCACCGATTAGAGCACAACCTGATAATTCACAACCTTTACCAATTCCAGTTACGACTTCAACTGCGACATCAACATCAAGTTTACCAGTCGCATAGTAATCTAAAAAGAATAATGGTTCGGCACCTTGTACGATCAAATCATTGACGCACATTGCTACTAAATCAATACCAATGCCATCATGTTGATTACAATCCATTGCTAAACGCAATTTGGTACCCACTCCGTCAGTTCCTGAGACTAATAACGGATTTTTGTACTTGGTTGGTAATGAGCACAATGCGCCAAAACCACCTAAACCACCTTTTACTTCAGGGCGGTGCGTACGTTTAGTTACTGATTTGATTCGTTCAACAAGTTCATTACCCGCATCGATGTCGACGCCGGAATCTTTATAGCTTAAGGATTGAGTAGATTTGGTCACAGATATTCTCGAAAATAGTTGGTTAGCGTGTTCTGCTTTCAAGACAGCAGAAAATTAACATTAATTCCATATAATAGATGTATTATACTTTGATTTACCGCACAATATCACTATATAAGTGTAAAGATTTTTTGATAAATAAGGTGTGTTGCTATTTTGTATATGTTTCCACGTTCCCATCTTGTTCGTTTGGTGAGTTTTTTAGTACTGACATTTAGTTGCTTTTATGTACAGTGCGCCACAATTAACGACCTCAATAAAGCCTATGTGTCATTAAAGACACAAGATACCAGTTCGCAACAGACTGCAATTCGTCAAGCTTTAGCTCAAGTCCTTGTTAAATTATCAGGGAGCGAGTCGGTAATTAAACACGAACAGTTTCGAGCATTATCTGAAAATGTGATGCAATATGTCACATCCACACAGTTTGTTGAGGGTGATAGTGAGCAGTTATTGGTTATTTTTAACCAAGCAAAGCTAGAAAAGTGGGTCAAAATAAATGCATTACCGCTATGGGGAGCACAACGCCCTGAAGCCTTATTGTGGTTTATTGAACAAAATAATAGTTCACGTTTTCGCACAATTTTAATGGATGGTGAAAGCAACGACACATTATCATTGTTAAATGCTGCGGCATTTAATCGCGGCGTGGAGTTTATTTTACCAATAATGGATATTGAAGATGTCACTCAAGTATCGGAAATAGATATTTGGGGGCAGTTTATCGATACGTTGCATACAGGTGCGCAACGTTATAATACTCCTTACACGGTCAGTGTGAAATTACAGCAGCTGTCAGATCAATCTTGGCAACTTGATTATTTTGTCAAATCCAATACGGAATTAGAATTACATCAAATTACTGATACGACAAAATTGGCAGTCATACAAAAGTTTGTTAATCAGTATACTGAACGCCAAGCAATACGTTATGCGTTAGACACATTTCGATTTGTTGAAAATAGTCAAATTCAGCAACTCATTACAATCAATCATGTGACTGATATTGTTGCACTATCGCAGATTGAAGCTTACCTTACGTCGTTATCTATTGTTGAAAATGCACTTTTATTAGAGCAGCGAGGGGCGACAAGTACGTTTAATGTAAAATTGTTAGGGCAACCTCAACAGTTACATGACGTATTACTGCAGGGGAATCAAGTCGTCGGGATCACTGATCCAGAGGATGAATTAAACACTCGTTTATTCGAGTATTATTGGCGTTAATATGCAATTACCATTACCTATTGAATTACCCAGTTATCAAACGCTAGATAATTTTTACTTTGAACACAACGAATTACTTCACGATGCGTTATTAAATTTAACGGCGCATGCTGAGCAACCTAATACCCAATTATTACTGATTCATGGCGGGTCACACTCAGGTAAAACCCACCTAGCGACTGCGTTATATCATACGGCTTTACAGCAGAAACTTTCGGTTTGCTATCTCGATATGGCAGAGCTGTTTGCTCCTGAAATTCTCAATGCATACAACGCGATGCAAGGTGATGACAATGCAGAGTCTATCTATATGGAATTACTTGCTAATTATGATCAACACGAGCTGTTAATTGTTGAAAATATACATGTTGTTGCAGACCAAACCTCATTACAAATAGCCTTGTTTGATTTGATTAATCGCTGCATAGAATCTGGTGCTTCGATGTTATTGACGAGTGCGATAGGGCCAACGAACACTGAGTTTAAATTACCTGATTTACGTTCACGTTTAACCTGGGGACAAGTTTATCAAATAGAGAACTTAAGTGATCTTGGCTTAGAGCAAGTGGTGACTGATTATGTTGCCATGAAAGGGTTAAATATGCAGCCCGCTGCGATTAACTATTTATTGAAATTTACTACCAGAGATATTGCACATATACAAACTGTGTTAGCTAAACTAGATCAGCTTGCGTTATCCGAACAAAAAGCGATTACCATTCCTTTAATCAAAAAAGCGCTAGGAATTTAATTCACTAGCGCTGTTGTCGATTATTTTTTATTCGTCAGTAAATCACTGTCCTTGTGACTCGTTGGAATACGCATATCTTGCCGTATCTGCTCACGCATCTGAGCCTGAGTTCGCCTTTGGCTTTGGGGGAGATGATTAGCTGATTTAGCCGCACTACCTAAAGTTAAGTTATCAAACCATGTCGCACCTGCGGTCATTAACTGCGGGGCAGGTAGGGTGGCTTGAATTGCTGCAGCATCAATTTCAGGTAAAACTCGATTCACGGTAAACACCACTCGATCTTGCAAAGCCGGATCATTAAAACGGTTACGTTGTCCCCATGTCACATTATAATCAGGATTGTCATTATCAGAAACGATCGCAATATCAGAGTCTGCATCCAATCTATATTTCATCATGAATTTTTCAAACAAGGTCGCGTAATCTTCTCGCGTCGTATAGTAATTATAAAACCCCGTAGAAAGATCGGGTAAAAACAGACCGGTAACATCATCTGCTGTGGTATTTTTTTGTCCTGTAGTCGCAGTGTCACCACCGAAATTGACTTGTGCTAGCTTATGCATTTCATCTGAACGTAATGGATAAACTCTGGCCAAAGCATCTGAATCTGGGTTGATTGAAGGTAAGTTAATCGTTTCTAACGGGCTATTGTTTAATGATAGTGAAGACCATCCAGATGGCGGGAAAAAATCATTGGCATGCCCAAGTTCATGGTACATCAACCAAGATATATCTGCTTCTAAATCCGCAAAATTACGTGAGCCTCTCTCAACAACAGGATAACGTCCCAATGGATAATAGTCATTATCTTTGACATAACGCCAGGGCATGATGAATTGCAGTTCAGAACCAAAGCCTGAGCGGTAATCCGGGATTTCATTTAACGTGTCACGCTCTAGAGGGGTCAGCCAAAAGTTATCAGCATCTAAATAAATAGCCCCCGTGACAGCCCAATAAAAAGACGGACGCACTTCATAAGAAATGACAATCGCAGTCACACCTCGCAATAACCGCAACATGTCAGGGCCTACAGCTGAATCGGTTAAATATTGACGAAAACGATCACCCATCCATGCATGAGACACTAATACTCTATCCATAATGTCATCAATAGATGGGGTCATGGTTTGCATGCCAATCAGTGGCAATTCACTAAAATCGCAAGAACGATTTATTTGGTTGGTATAAACACAACGTTCTACGGCAGTTGCGTAGGGAGAGTCAGAGGCATAAGCAAACATATTTTCACTTACAATATTACCCGAATATCGCGGGAAGTAGCCATCTGCATCATCAATCTCAGTATTGCGCACGCCCACATAGACATCATCCGTTGCACGAGTATTATCGCTAAACGTCACAGTGGCGGTAAATTTTAGGATACTGTCCTGGCTGACTACTGGCGCTTCAAAAAACAATCTATTCTCTTGTTCTTCTATGTCGATAGCTTGAACATTGTTAATACCTATAGCTTGTTCCCAATCCACGGATTGAATGGTTTTGCCATTTAACGGGTCGACTCTAAACGATACTCTACCACGCTCAACAGCAGTATGATCTAATCGGATCGACGCATTAGCAGACTGATTATCAACGTTGATCGTGATGTTAGCTGAAGAAAGTGAACCACATGAGTTATCCTGGACTGAAGAGCACATGCGTGCATCCACAGCAAAACTATACGTGCCTATCAGATCCGGCGTAAAGCCGATTACATTAGTGTGATCGGCAATAAGCTCAACATCTGGACCGCTTGTTTGTGTCCATTTGATGTCAACTAGTTTGGCAGCCGAAGGATGATGTATCCCTAACCCAATATTTTGACCGACTTTACCAACGGTATCGCCATAAAAATCAAAACCGTTATTGCTACTAACTTTGGTAATGGCGGCGGGAACATTAGTGGTCGGTATCGTTGGGTTAGAAGGAACAGTGTTTGCATTACCACTGCCTCCGCCACAACCGAATAAAGCGAGTATCATACTCGAACATATTAGCGATTTTTGCATAGTTATTTACCTTCAAAACGTTGCTTTTCATCTTCCATGACTTGTTTTAATTTTGGGAGTGAATGACCCAGCTCTTGACCACGTAAACGGGCAAACATGCTACATCCAGTAAACATCATTGCACTTAAGATAACTTCAATTAGCGCATACAACCACTGTTCAGGGATAGAATACCAAGCAGTGATACCGTGCATTAAATATAACAACACGACAAAACTAGCCCAGGCATGAGTATAAGGCTTGCCTTTAACTATCCCATAAAAAGGAAACACCAACGGTAATACATATAATAATAGTATGAACGCAACAGAATACTCGGTATTGCTGAGAGTGAAATTCCAAATAATGACCCAAGCGAGTAAAGCAAAGTAGCCAACTAGACTTAGGATACGATAAAAAGCGGTTTTGGGTTGCATTTCGATGTCATTATTCATTGGGGATATCCTGTAAAGCGATAGCTAGACGAGCCAAACGGGCACCTTGGGCTAACGCGAGTGATTTTTCTGACGCACTTAATTGAGTTTGCCCATTAAGTGCAACATGCGTCACACCATAGGGAGTCCCCCCAGTTTGGGTCGTATGTAATTCGGCTTGAGAATAGGGTAAACCGCAAAGTACCATACCATGATGTAATAGTGGGATCTGCATCGATAGCAGCGTGCTTTCTTGCCCGCCATGCATCGAACTACTTGATGTAAATACACATGCCGGTTTATCGATTAATGCGCCGCTAAGCCATTGAGCTGATGATTGGTCTAAAAAATATTTTACCGATGCAGCCATATTGCCAAATCGGGTCGGACTACCTAACGCTAAACCTGAGCACGATGCTAAATCAGTAACCGTCACATAAGGCGGGCCAGATAAAGGGATAGCTGCCGAGGTGCTGTCTAAGTTATCCGATACTCGCGGCACTTGACGAAGCATCGCTTCTACACCTTGCGACTCAACACCTTGAGCAATCATCTCAGCGAGTAGTTGTGTACTACCATGTGTCGAGTAATACGCAATTAATATCGGGGCTATTGTTTTAGCATCAGTCATGTTGATAACCTCTAGTTAACCATTGAGTTCAAGATTAATTAACACATTAACATTTTCGGGAGGACGACCTATAACCGCTTTTGTGCCATTGCTAACGATAGGGCGTTCGAGTAATTTAGGATATGCCACGATTGCAGCAAGTAAAGTATCATTACTCGACGTTGAGCTTAACTGAGCTTGCGCAAATTCAGGTTCTTTGATGCGCATCATTTCGATGACATTAGCCAAACAAAGTTGTTGCTGTAGCGTTGTTAATTCATCAATAGTCGGTGCCTCAGAAAGATATAATCTGATGGTATGAGCACACTCGCTGTCGCTGATCAACGCTAACGTTTGGCGAGATTTACTACAGCGGGGATGATGATAAATTGTCAACACAGGTAATTTTTCCTTGGTCTGAATCATAAAAGTGTGAATAATAAAGGGCAATATAAACTACTTGAACTGAATCAACAATGAATAAACAAAATCTGCTATTGCTGGGCGTAGCCTTTACTTCACTGTTCATTGGGGGAGTCGTTTACCAGCATCAACACGCTGATTTTATCAGTACTCAAGGCGATCACTTCAAGTGGTCCACAATGCAAGAGCAGACCGTTGTTGTGAATTATTTTGCTGAATGGTGTGCGCCGTGTTTAAAAGAAGTGCCAGAGTTAAATGCGTTTGAAAAATGGACGACGTCACAACCGAATGTGGAGTTTATCGCAGTGAGCTATGATCCGCTGTCTGCACAAAAATTAACCGAGATAATAGCTAAATATGATATGCAGTTTCCTGTGATTGGCGCTACTGGAGATAATTTCCCCATCGATTTGCCACAATATTTACCCGCCACCTTTATCGTAAAGTCAGGGAACATTTCTAAGCCATTACTGGGTGAGCAAACGGTTGAGAGCTTAATCAAAGCAGTACTAGCGCAGCCATAGTCAAAACACACTATTTATCTTACAACTTTAGCGAAACCTACATATTTGCCATTTGTTGCTGTATGTCTCTAAATTGATTAATACGGGCACGGATGCGTTGTTTAGTTAAAAAGTTATCCGCATAGTTATACGCAAACTGTAACTCATCAATTGCCTTGCCGTAGATCGACAACAACTGATAAAACTCAGCATTCGCTTGATGCATCAGCATCGCTTGTTTCGAGGCAGCATACGCATCTGAGATTAATTGATGACCCAGTACATTGCCTGGGTTGATCATTAAAAAGTCTTTTAATACTTCTATCGCTTGTTTTTGTTGACCGGCTTTATGCAATACATTGGCAAAATTGAGAGTAACAATTTCATTGTTTGGTAGTTTTTGAGCTAACGGCGCGAGCATAGTCACGGCCTGTTGAAATTCAGATTGTTCTAGATATACATCCGCTAAGGCATCCACATACGCTAGGTTTTCAGGAGACGTCGTTAATAACTGTTCTAACAGACCTTGTGCTTGGGCATAGTCTTTATTGCGTAACAACGCAATGGCCAAACCATAGTATAAATCGGTAGTTTGCTGCGTAATTGCCAATTTAGGTTGTTTGTCTGCTGAATCATCTAGCTTGAATTCAGGCTGCAGTTTTTGGATCTGCGCGGTAAAATCAATAATGTTATGCTGCGCCGTAAAATAATACCGCGCTTTGATCCTCGCCTTAACGAGATCGAACATGAGACTATTACGTAAGCGTGACGAAGGTAAGTTTTCAGCGCGATTACGCGCTTCGGCTACACGATTTAACGAGAGCGGGTGGGTTTGTAAAAATGCAGGCGTTTGACTACTCCAGCGTTTGCTTTCCATCATGCGGCTAAAAATGTCAGCGGCTGAAAAGGGATCGTAACCCGCATCAGAGAGTATTTTGATGCCAATCCGGTCAGCTTCTTTTTCAAAAGTACGGGTATAATTAATATTGCTTTGGATTGCACCTGCATTCCCAGCACTGATAGCTGCAATGCCAGCCTCGGGAGATGCCATCATTAATATCGCACCACCAATTAGCGAGGCTATTTGCATCGGAGAGCTACGTTCTTGAGCTTGCATGCGACGTACGATATGACGTTGGGTAACGTGTGCAATTTCATGTGCCAGTACCGACGCGAGTTCACCTTCATCTTCTGTCGTGTAAATTAACCCAGTATGCACGCCAATATGCCCACCGAAAAAAGCAAACGCATTGAGCGCTTGATTATTAATGACAAAAAACGAAAAAGGGTATTTGGTGTTATCTGCATGAATCACTAACTTATTGCCTAGTGATTGAATATATTCTTGGACGACCGGATCATATAACACACCACCTTGACCGCGCAGCTGGGCATAAATCATTTTGCCAATGGATTGTTCTTCTTCGATAGATAACGTGTTGGCACCGACCACGCCAATATCAGGTAAAGCGTTTTTGTTATTTAACACTTGGGCACTGGCAGTGCTTGCGAGTAACAAATAACTGCATAACAGTAACTTAGGAAATATGTTAATAACGAGGCTCCTTGGAAAAAATAAAAACATAGTCAGATGTGTATTGCTTACCACGCTTCTACCTACAATGATGTAGAGTCATAAATGTATTAATAGTTCAGTACATCTAACATTGAATGTCGTTTGTTAATTTTATGCCTATGGATACGCTAAGTAAACGTCTAGTATACGGCTAAGTTATTATATCTAAAGCGTAAATCTTACTAGAATTATGTATATTAACACCTTACTATAGCTATCATATAAATGTATAGCGTCGACTAGGAAACTTATTACATGTTAGATTTGATCGGTAAATGGTACCGTAAAAAATTCTCTGATCCTGATGCGATGATGTTATTGCTACTGATCTTATTTGTCAGTGCACTGATTTTCATTTGGGGCAGTTATATTATGCCGGTGTTAATTGCTATTGTTTTGGCGTATTTACTTGATAGTAGTGTGGACCGTCTGGAACAGCAAAAACTGTCAAGAGCGTTAGCGACGACGATTGTAATGGTCTTATTTGTGGGTGTCACCTTAATTGGTACCTTAAGCTTATTACCAACGATTTCCAAACAAAGTGTTAACTTAGTCGAAGAATTACCGCTTATCTGGCAGGGTGGACAGTCTTGGCTGTTAACCTTACCTGAAAAATACCCTGAATTGGTGCAAGCAGAGCAGATCAAATCAATGATGAGTCAAATTAATGATGCGTTAGTGAGTTTAACTCAAAATATCATTAGTGTGTCTTTTGCTTCATTAATTAGTGTAGGCGCGTTATTAATCTACTTAATTTTGGTGCCGTTGATGATGTTTTTCATGCTCAAAGACAAACCCATTTTTATGGCTAACGTTTCCTATTTATTACCTAAAGAACGTCGCCTTATCACGCAAGTTGGGCGTGAAATGAATATCCAAATAGGTAATTATATCCGCGGTAAAGTGATTGAGATCTTAATTGTCGGTGCCGCTTCATGCATCGCCTTTGTTTTGATGGATTTACGCTACGCTATCTTGCTTGGTGTGTTGGTCGGCTTTTCAGTGTTAATTCCTTATATTGGTGCAGCAGTCGTTACCATTCCGGTCGCGTTTGTTGCATTATTTCAATGGGGGTTTTCAGCAGAATTTGGCTATTTAATGCTGGTATACGGTATTATTCAAGCGTTAGATGGCAATTTAATCGTGCCTATTTTATTTTCTGAAGCCGTTGCATTACATCCCCTATACATCATAGTTGCCGTGTTGTTTTTTGGTGGGATATGGGGCTTTTGGGGAGTCTTTTTTGCGATACCCTTAGCCACGTTAGTCAAAGCATTAATTACCGCTTGGTCGAATGATGATGGTGTGCCGGTAGGGGAATAATCAGTTATATATAGCAGCTAGCAACTAGTGGCTGATACGGATTATCAGCCACTAGTCATTAGTCGATGGCTTATTTGTTTAAGAAATCCAACACTACTTGGTGATGGTCTTTGGTTTTAAATTTGTCAAACACGTGCTCGACCACACCTTGTTCATCGATCAAAAAACTAATACGATGAATACCATCATATATCTTACCCATAAATTTCTTTTCACCCCACACACCAAAAGCCTCAGCGATAGCGTGACCTTCATCAGATAAGAGTGAAAAATTTAAATTTTCTTTTTCGATAAATTTAGGTAAACGCTTAACTGCATCTGGGCTTATCCCTAATACAACAACATTTCTATCGGTAAATTCGCTTTGTGTATCACGCAAACATTGGGCTTGTACCGTACAGCCGGGTGTCATTGCTTTAGGATAAAAATATAAAAGTACTTTTTTACCGGCTAAATCAGCTAGGTTAATCATATCACCCTGTTCATTAGGTAACGAAAAAGACGGAGCCTTTGCTCCAGCTTGTAATGTGTTCATTAATCACTCCAAGTAGTTTGATGCGTATCGGTAATGGTGGCATCTAACGATAACGATGTTAAAAATGTTGTTGTATGTGCAATAAATTCTTTAATAGCTACGGCATCAGGCACCGTTAATACAATTTTGCAGCGCACATACTCTTGTTTCGTTTCAGGGTTGGTAAAGGTTTTTTGTCGTAATGCACTGATTGAGGCGTGTTGTTCGTGAAAAAATACAGTGACGTCAACGAGTAACCCTTGTATGTCTTGTCCTGAAAATTCGATATTGATTAAATGTGCAAGATGTTGTTTTTCATGATGCTTTGTACGTTTCATCATGGCAAGAAGATCAAGGCTTTGGCAGAGAGTAGGGATGGTCAATTCAAACCGGGTGATCGCTGCTTGAGTGCCTTCGATGATCATGGTTAAGGATAATTCTTGGCCAAAAATAGCTTGGCGACTGTCTAAGATATTACAACTAGCATTATTCACGCTTGTGGCGATGGCACTGAGCAGACCTGGTTTATCTACGCCTAAAAAATTGATAATTAATTGTTGAGACATCCGTTATCGCTATCGTTTAAATAATAATTATACATCAGTATAAAAACAGTTTTGCTTTGAGAGCAATGGATTTTTTGTAAATTTGCACCATTGTACTATTGTGTAAAATCACGTAAATGCTAGACTGCGAGGGTTTTTTAGATTGGAGTAAGTATGTTTAGAGGTAGTTTTGTTGCACTCATCACCCCGATGCTTGCAAATGGCGATGTTGATTATCCATCGTTAAATCGTTTAGTTGAATTCCATATAACAGCTGGCACTGACGGAATCGTATCTGTTGGTACTACAGGTGAATCTGCAACATTATCTTTCGAACAACACGTTGATGTCGTTAAAGCGACGGTTGCGGCTGTTAATGGTCGCTGTAAAATAGTGGTTGGCAGTGGTGCAAACTCTACTGAAGAATCTCTATTTTTACAAAATGAAACTCAAGATCTTGGTATTGATGGTTTTTTGAGCGTCGTGCCTTATTACAATAAACCACAACAACGTGGCATGGTTGCACATTTTACGGTGTTAGCTGATGCCGCTAACGTGCCGGTTATTTTATACAATGTGCCTGGTCGAACTGTTGCGGATATGCAGCCTGAAACCGTAGCTATTTTAGCTCAACACCCTAATATTATCGGTATCAAAGATGCGACGGGCGATATGCAGCGGTTAAAAGATACGCAATCATTAGTTCCTGCTGATTTTTTGATTTTAAGTGGTGATGATGCAACAGGTTGTGAATTCATGAACCTAGGTGGGCATGGTGTCATTTCAGTAACGGCTAACATTGTACCAAAACAAATGAAAATGATGTGTGATGCTGCATTATCGGGTAATATAAGCGGCTCAAAACAGATTGATGACAGTATTGTTCGACTGCACACAGATTTATTTATTGAATCTAACCCGGTTATTCCAAAATGGGCATTGTACAAAATGGGGTTGATTACTTCTCCTGAGTTACGTTTACCTTTAGTGCAAGCGGAACTTTCTAGCCAATCGCTTATCGAACAAACATTAAAAGATTATCAATTGCTTTAGATTATGATTAATCAAGCTAAATTAAAGGTCAGGAATGAATAAGAGCCTCATTGTTACAGCTTTATCCGTATGTTTACTTTCCGGTTGTGCATCCAAAGTAGAACGTCGTATTGCATCCGGTTCAACCGACTATGCGACGTTGCCTAAAATTACAACAACAAAAGTACCACCAGAATTACAACAGCCGATAGTTGCCCCGGATTATGCAATCCCGCAGCTTGCGGCTAATCCAGCTGCCGTTTATGGTCGAAATCTACCCGTCGTTTCCCCGTCATTAGTATTGCCGCTTGCACGTGGTACTTACATTACGGAAGACTTAACGGATACATCGGTAATTTTTGATAAACTGGATACCGATTTAAGTATCGAAGCGCTTGTGATGCTGCACATTGATGCATATCTGAGTCGAGCCGGCATCGCTTATACTCAACCAAACCCAGCTCAGCAGCGCATTGTTACAGACTGGATTGTGACTTATGAAGATGCTGATGCTGCTTGGTATGATTTTGCTACGTCATCGACAGAAGTAGGTCGTCGCTTTGAATTAATTATTATTCCTGCGTTACATGGTCGAAGTGCGACATTAACCGTCAATCTGATTGATTTGGTTGTCGCAAATGGTGCTGATATTTCAGAAACTATCGATGCCTTTACTAAACGTGATTTCGAAGCCCAGATGATTAATGCTGTTATTCAACAGTTTGCATCACAACAAATTATAGATGACGAAAACCGTATCGCACAAATTCGTTCAGGTATTAATTCTGAATTAGGATTTGATGCCAATGGTGATTCAGCTATGATTATTAATGCACAATACGATATTACTTGGCCTAAGTTCCAATTAGTGCTCAGGAAACTCGGTTTTGACGTCAAAGACCTTGATAAATCAACTGGATTGTTGTTTGTTAAGTACCAAGGTTTAGATGAATCTTGGATCAAAGGTTTATTTGGCTCAACTAAAGAATTACCTTTAGAAAAAACCGATTATCGCATCTTGATTAAAAAACTTACTGATGAAAAATCGTCAGTAACGTTCATGGATGATCAAAGTAAGTCCCTTACTCCTTTATTAGTATCTGACCTTTATCCTGCATTTGCAGAAGTGTTGGGTCAAAACGAATTAGACATTTAAACTTAGGTTATATTTCATGCAAAAAAAAGATGAATTGTATCGCGGTAAAGCTAAAACCGTTTTTTACACTGACGATCCACAACTATTAATTCTTGAATTCAGAAATGATACTTCTGCATTTGATGGTGAAAAGATTGAACAACTTGACCGTAAAGGTGAAGTCAATAATAAGTTTAATCACTTCATTATGAATCATCTCGAACAAGCGGGTGTGAAGACACAAGTTAACGCGTTGGTATCGGATACTGAGTCTTTAGTTAAAAAACTCGATATGATCCCAGTTGAGTGTGTTGTTCGTAATGTTGCTGCCGGTTCATTATGCCGTCGTTTAGGTGTGGAAGAAGGCATGACCTTAAACCCACCAACGTTTGAATTTTTCTTGAAAAATGACGCATTACACGATCCAATGATCAATGATTACCATATCATTTCATTTGGTTGGGCGACAGAAGCTCAAATTACACAAATGAAAGCTTTGACCTTTAAAGTCAATGCTGTGTTGACAGAGTTATTTGACCAAGGTGACATGATTTTGGTTGATTATAAACTTGAGTTTGGTGTTGATGCTGAAGGAAATATCGTCTTAGGTGATGAATTTACACCAGACGGTTGTCGTTTGTGGGACAAAACGACTCGCAATAAAATGGATAAAGACCGGTTTAGACAAGGCTTAGGTAGCGTTGTTGAAACGTACATCGAAGTTGCATCACGTTTGGGCTTAGCGCTTTAATCACTCCATAAAACCTGTGGAAAATAGATGTAAACTAATTAAGTGCCTCACTATTATCGAGGCACTTTTTGTTTGTATTTCAATAAATAATGGGGTGGGTTATCTCTGACGTAGGCAAACGACTAAATAAATTTATCAGTGACACTGGCTATTGCTCACGCCGCGAAGCGGACAAGTTAATTAGCGATGGCAAAGTACGAGTCAATGGTGCAGTTCCTGAGCTCGGCACTAAGGTTTTACCTCATGATACGGTGAGTGTTGACGGTAAAGCGATTAATGCCGTTGCCTCGGATAAATCAGATCGGATTTATATTGCGTATCACAAACCTGTTGGGATCACATGTACAACAGAGCGTCATATTCACGGCAATATTATTGATGCGATTAAACACCCTGAACGTATTTTTCCCATTGGTCGGTTAGACAAGCCTTCAGAGGGATTAATCCTATTAACGAGTGATGGTGATATTGTTAATAAGATCCTAAGGGCTGAAAACGCACATGACAAACTATATCGTGTGACAGTAGATAAGCCAATTACCCCACGATTTATGGATAAAATGAGCAGCGGTGTGCCGATCCTCAATACGGTGACAAAGCCTTGTACCGTGACGCAAGTCAGTAAATTTAGTTTTGATATTGTGCTAACCCAAGGACTTAATCGCCAAATACGTCGTATGTGCGAGTATTGTGGTTATGATGTAAAGCGGTTGGTGCGAACGCGGATCATGCATCTGACGTTGAAAGGATTAAAACCTGGGCAATGGCGCGATCTCAATGCTGACGAGTTAGCAGCGTTACAACGCAGTGTGAGTGATTCCGTTAAGAATTAATTTTTCACCTTAAGCTAATAACCAACGTTCAGACTGCGCTGAAAATATTTCATTCTAAAATGGAGTAACAGCGCAGCGACACTTAATCCAATAATGATCCCAATCCATAAACCTTGTGCTTCCATTGCCGGCACCCAATAATCCGTCAAGCCCAACACAACGCCTAAAGGCAATCCTAAAAACCAATATGAAATGATACACAGACCAAGCATCCAAGTCGTATCTTTATAGCCTCGTAATGCATTGGCTGATATCACTTGTACCGCATCAGAAATTTGAAAGAGAGCAGCAAGAAATAAAATCGGTAATGCATATTCTGTTACGGCATTATCGACAGTATAGATAGAGATAATATAATGAGCAAAATACACAGTTAAACTGGCAGTAATGCAGGCACAGATAATTGCAAACCAGCGTGCCGCCCTAATCGTAATAATTGTGTCTTGGCATTTGCCTTGTCCCATCAAATAACTCACTCTAATCGCGACAGCCATAGCAATACTTAATGGCAGCATAAACACAACAGAAGAAAAGTTAATCGCAATTTGATGGGCAGCGACTTGCAAATGACCTAACGGAGATAACAAAATTGCCACCGCCGCAAATAAGGTGACCTCGGTTAAAAACGTTAGCGCAATAGGAATGCCAATACGTAGAAGTTCGCCAGTGGTGCGCCATTCAAAACGGATGAGTTGCGTAAATAAACTAAATTGTTGCATGTGCTTGGCATAAATGGTGTAAATAATAGTAGCAATCGCCATAACAATATATACCAGCATAGTCGCCAGACCACAGCCTGCGCCACCCATTTGAGGTAAGCCAAACCAACCATAAATAAATACTGCATTGGCAGGGATATTGACTAATAGCCCGATAAACATGATCACCATAGTGGGAAAAGTAATACTGAGGCCTTCACAGGTTTGGCGGACCGCTTGATAGATTGCAAATCCAGGTAAGGCAAAGAGCATATACACAATATAGTCGCGGGTAATGGATTGCATATTCGCAGGTACATCGAACCACCGTAATATAGAATCGATAAACCAATATACATTTATAAATAGCACGCTAATGCACAATAAGATCAGCAACATATGTTGTGCTTGACTCGCCACTAATTGTTCGGAGCGTCTGCCTAATAAGCCAGACACAATAGGCACCAAGCCAAGTGCTACCCCTTGAATAAAAAATAGAATAGGGGACATCACACTAAAACCAACAGCGACACTGGCCATATCTAAAGCACTATATTGACCCGCCATAATCGTGTCAGCAACACCCATACCAATTTGGGTTAATTGTGCAATCAACAAAGGCCAAGTAATAGTTAATACTTGTTTAAGTTCAATACGATATAAGGGAGTGTTAAATGGCACAGATTAACCTATAAAATAACGCAATAACCATCCTACAAACGCGTAAAAATAATAACTAAATAGCAACATTTTATTAACAAATAGGGGCTAATATAACATTATCAAAGTGACCATTTTTTTTCTAGGTGCAGGTAATGGCAATAAAAGAAAGAAACCATCTCCAAGATATTCACGAAACACACGATGTGCATGTGATTAAAAACGGATTAGTTGATATCCCTATGCTACAGCTGCTTGATGCCCAAGGCAATCTTTTGTCTCAAGAACTCGATTTATGGGATAAGCAAACCGCACTGCGAATATTTAAAAGTATGCATTACATTCGTATTTTGGATGAACGCATGGTGAGTGCTCAACGGCAAGGACGGATTAGCTTTTATTTAGCTTGTACAGGAGAAGAAGCCTCGGTAATCGCTTCGACAGCGGCACTATCAAATGCTGATATGGTGATGTCACAATACCGTGAACAAGGCGCGCTAGCGTATCGCGGCTACCGTACTGAACAGTTTATGAATCAATTATTATCCAATGCGCTTGATCCTAATAAAGGACGGCAAATGCCGATCCATTATGGTGATAAAGCACTCAACTTTATGACCGTGTCATCGCCCTTAGGGACACAAATACCCCAAGCTGCTGGCTATGCGTACGGTCAAAAAATCGCAGGGGAGCCTGCACTCACGATATGTTATTTTGGTGAAGGCGCAGCTTCCGAAGGGGATTTTCATGCTGGGCTTAATATGGCTGCGGTACTGCACTGTCCGGTGATATTTTTCTGCCGGAATAACGGCTATGCAATATCGACGCCAGCGCATGAGCAGTTTGCCGGTGATGGCATCGCCTCAAGAGGCATTGGTTATGGTATCAATACCATCCGAGTTGACGGCAATGATCCACTAGCTGTATATCTAGCAACACTAAAAGCACGTGAAATCGCATTAACGGATAATTGTCCTGTGTTGATAGAAGCGATGACATATCGCTTAGCCGCCCATTCAACCTCTGACGATCCTGCTAGTTACCGTGCTAAATCTGAAGAACAAGAATGGCAACTCAAAGATCCCATTGTACGTATGCAGCGTCATCTCCAGCAGCAAGGGTGGTTTGATCAAACACATATAGATGAATATTGTACAACCCAACGTGCCGAGATACTCCAAGCATTAAAAACAGCTGAAATTCAACCTAAAATCGATATCAGCGAAATTGTGACAGATGTATACCAAAACATCCCTGCGCATCTTGCACGACAACGTGATGAGCTAATGGCGCATATCAAACTACACCCTGATCATTATCCTGCCACCATCATGAGTAATAAGTATTAATATGGCACAAATGAATCTATTACAGGCGATTAATCACGCATTAGTTACTGCAATGAGCGCAGATGATCGTGTCATGGTCTTAGGCGAAGACGTGGGTCATTTTGGCGGTGTCTTTCGTGCGACAAGTGAACTACAAGCAAAGTTTGGACAAGCTCGGTGTTTTAACACGCCAATAACTGAACAAGGGATTATCGGGTTTGCGACAGGCTTAGCTGCGCAAGGACAAGTGCCAGTCGCTGAAATCCAGTTTGCCGATTATATCTTTCCGGCATTTGATCAAATCGTCAATGAAACCGCTAAATATCGCTATCGTTCAGGTGGGCAGTTTAACTGCGGTAACCTGACTATCCGGACACCTTATGGTGGCGGGATTGCAGGCGGGCATTATCATTCTCAATCTCCAGAAGCATTTTTTACTCACATACCGGGTATAAAAGTGGTGATACCGAGTAATCCATATTATGCCAAAGGGTTATTGTTAGCAGCGATACGAGATCCCGATCCCGTGTTATTTATGGAACCAAAGCGTATATATCGTGCTGCGGTCGGTGAAGTGCCTGAGGACGATTATACCTTACCTATTGGACGTGCACACGTGGTGCAAGAGGGCACTGATATTACGTTGGTAGCATGGGGCGCACAGGTATCGATAATTCAAAAAGCGGCAGCGATGGCTGAAGCTGAGGGCATTTCATGCGCCGTCATTGATTTATGTAGTTTACTTCCTTGGGATGTCAATACAGTCTGTGCCTCCGTTAAACGAACAGGAAGATTGTTGATTAATCATGAAGCACCTGTAACCAGTGGTTTTGCCAGTGAAATTGCAGCGACAGTACAAGGCGAGTGTTTTTTGTATTTAGAGGCACCAATCCAACGAGTGTGTGGGTTAGATACGCCTTTTCCACTCATTCATGAAAAAGAATATATGCCAGATGAGCATAAAACTCTTGCAGCGATTAAATACGCTGTGCATTTTTAAATAGGACATATTGCTATGCAAGAATTTATATTACCTGATATTGGTGAAGGTATTGTTGAGTGTGAATTATTAGCTTGGTTGGTCGCAGAAGGCGATACTATTGTGGAAGACCAACCCGTTGCCGAAGTGATGACCGATAAAGCAACGGTGCAGATCCCCGCAATGTATTCAGGTGTCATTACCAAACTACATTATCAAACCGGTGATATTGCTAAAGTCCATCAACCTTTATTTGCGATAGACGTGTCAGAGAGGCAGCATAAATCATTAGCCAGTCCAGCGGTTAGACGTCTTGCTAAAGAATCCGGTATTGATATTAATCTCATCAAAGGAAGTGGCACCAAAGGTCGAGTAATGAAGGGGGATGTAACGTCTAACGCACTTGATTATGTTACGCGTAACCCATTGGAACTATTAAAAATGGAGGGCCAACAAACTACTCGAACGCCAGTTGAAACCACTAAAATGCGTGGACTACACGCTGCGATGGCGAAGCACATGGCACATGCTTGGGCTAGCATCCCGCACTTCACCGTCAGTGACGAATGCACCATGGATAATTTGCTCGCTATCAAGCAGACGTTATCAGCCCAGTTTGCTCAAGCGGATATAAAACTGACGTTATTACCATTTATGGTTAAAGCGTTGTCATTAGCGATGCGCGAGTTTCCAATTATTAATGCATCAGTGAGTCAAGATGGTGAGGCTATTGAGTATCATTCATCGCATCATATAGGGATTGCGATTGATACGCCTACGGGATTAATTGTACCTAATATTAAAGATGTTCAAGCGTTGAGTATTTATCAAATCGCACAGCGCATCCAAGAATTAGTCAAAGCAGCCCAACACAATCAATTATCCGCCGAGGATTTACGGGGTGGGACTGTCACGATTTCGAATATAGGTCCAATCGGCGGCATCACTGCCACGCCAATCATAAATCATCCGCAAGTGGCGATAGTCGCATTAGGTAAGATCCAACGTTTACCTCGTTTTAATGAGCACGACGAAGTAGTTGGCGTTAATATTATGAATATTAACTGGTCGGGTGATCATCGCGTCATTGATGGAGCGACTATGGTGCGTTTTAATAATGCGTGGATGCAGTATTTAAACCAACCGGTTGCAATGTTAACCCATTTACGTTGATATAATTTGTCACTCACCTGTGATAAAATTGATGTCTTTGTTACGTATATATTCATTTTCGATAAAGGTGTCTTTTGTTAAGTTATCAACATATTTACCATGCCGGCAATCATGCCGATGTCATTAAACATCTCACGCTTTTGAGTGTTTTAGACAAACTGCAACAAAAAACCAAACCTTATACGCTCATCGATACCCATGCTGGTGCAGGCATGTATCGTTTAACTGATGCTAAAGCCCAAAAAAATGCTGAATATCAATTTGGAGTAGGCTTGTTGTCGGATTCTACGTTACAGCAACACCCAGCACCCTTATTACAACAGTATTGGGAACGTGTGAGTGCTGAATATGCACAACGACATTATTTAGGCTCTGCCGGTTGGATGCAGGCTTATTTACGTCCTGGCGACCATGGGCATTTTTGTGAATTACATCCGGCAGTGTATCCAGAACTGACCGCATACTTATCCAAATCAAATGCCCATAGCTATCAACAAGATGGTTTTAAACAACTCGTTGCTTTGTTACCACCGTTAGCTAAACGTGGTGTGGTATTGATCGACCCACCGTATGAGCAGATCGGTGAGTACAGCCAATGTGTGTCAACAATCGAGCAATCTCTAAAACGCTGGGCTACGGGCTGTTATTTGTTGTGGTATCCGCTAATATCTACTGAAAACGGGGCGAAACAAGCCGCGTCAGGCCGTATGATCCGAGATTTAAAGGCATTAAGTGCCAACGATTCTGTCAGTAACATGGCACAAATAGAATGGTTAATTGAGACACCTGAATATTATCAAGGCATGTATGGTAGTGGGATCATTGCGATTAATTTGCCGTGGGGATGTGCTGACGCCATCAACGCTGCGTGTGCGGCATTGCATGCAGAAGTCACTCGAGATCAAGGTCCCTTACCGCGAGCCAGTTTCAAATTTCATTGGCTAAAAGCACCGCAATAGCATGACCCCCTTGTCTGGTAAGCATGATTTACTTGCACACCCTCAGGATATTGGGCATTTTTATATACCTGAAGACCAGTCAATTTACTTACTGTCATCAAAAGATGCGAAAAAATTAAAAGATTGGATTGAGTTATGTATTGAAGAATTAACTCGGTTAGGCTACCGACAGGTTGAGTTAATTGGTAAGGGCGCGTTTGGCTTTGCATTTGCTGGTGTTACTGCACAAAATCAAGCGTTAGTGTTTAAGTTTACGCGCATTAATTTACCACAAAGTGTCCATGATAAATTAGCCGAAGAAGCCCATATGTTGGGACAATTATCTCATCCCGCGATCCCTAAATTACTTAGCTATCAACAGATTAATAAGCAATCGGTATTGGTGATGGAACGCGCGCCAGGTATAGATCTAGAGGCATACAGCCTATTACATGGTCGAATACCCGTACAAATGGCGCATGCTATCTTATTACAGCTACTGGATATCTTAGCGTATCTGCATCATTTTACACAACTCGACCAACTTAAACCCATCGTTCACGGTGATATCAAACCTTCTAATCTGATGTGGGATGAGACGACGCAAAAACTTTTTTTGATTGATTGGGGCAGTAGTGTATATGCGCAAGTTGACTTACAACATCAGCATGTCGGTCATAATGTAATAGATTTACTCTCCCAAGATCTACAAACCAGTAACAGTAAATTAGGTGATGTGTATTTTATTGGACCTGAGCAACTTAAGGGTGCCTTATCTTCACCTTACTTTGACTACCAAGGTTTAGCGAGTACGTTGTATGCCTTATGCTCAGCTCAAAGTGCTCGCTTTGGTAAAGAGGTTATTGCTCCCAATTCACTTGGTTTACCGCAACTCATAGCCGAATTACTCAACGCATTGATGTTAGCTAACGACAACGATCTAGTCACACAACAAGATAGGGTGGTGAAGTATTTAACCCAGCAACGTTTTTACCTAGAAAATTTAGTGTTGCCAACTCATCTCAATGTGTCTCATCAGCCATGTGTTTTACCCTGTCGAGTATCCGCGACACAACAAACCATAGAGACGGTCGTATATAGTTCACGTAAATCATTTTTGCGTGAGCATAGTGAGTTATCAGACCATGCAATAGAGACATTAAATGATGCACAATTTGACCGTTATTATAAACAATATTTGCAAGGGATGGGCGAAACGGAAAAAGCCTTTATCGCTGCTGTATCACGTTTAGGCCGTTACCGAGTGGTGGGAGGACTGGCTATTCGTTGGCATGAGGGCGGGATTGCCGTTGATTCGAATCTAAATTTATATCCGGTTATGCCAAGTTGTACCGATAATGTTAAGGCGACTGCTCACAATCAGTACCTGATGGCTTTTGAGCAAGCTGTCAATAATGTGATTACGCTTGCGCGCGCAATTAAGCGAGAAGGGGTGTTTAAAGCCTGTTTGTTTGATGCCCGTGCGACATTACATATTGAGCGTAATTCCCCCGCAGATCCCTTTGTCGTTCCTCAGGATATGCATATTGTGTTTAGTATCGCCAATCATCACGTGGCAGATCAACGTTCACAGCAACATTCGTATTTTGAAGATGGCGTTGATCCAGATGAATATTTACAACTGCCGCAAGCTATTTTATTATTAATCGAACAACTGAATGATATACACCATAGTGGGTGTATTATTTTTGAAGCGTTACCTACACATTTAAAAATTCATAATTTTTTACAATTATTAGATGATCAATATGTAGATTTATTTAAGGCACTATTACATGAGCTGTTGCAACATGTGCCGAATATCACCGGCTTAGGTATTTCAGGATTTATGAAATTACCAAATAAAGATACGCGACAATTCACTCATCAGGCTCATGTTCCTGAACATTTTTTTCCGCGTAACACGCGAACAATACTAGAGAGCCCAAACCTATGATTGCTGAGATTCAACTCACTAAGTTATTTACATTAGAAACAATTGAACAAGGGCTGTACCGAGGGATCAGCTGGGATTTAGGCTTCCCTGCAATCTTTGGTGGTCAGGTTTTAGGTCAAGCGGTCATTGCAGCATATAAAACAGCACCTGAGAATCAGTTCGCTCATTCGTTTCACAGTTATTTTTTACTACCCGGTGATGCGAGTAAGCCAGTCTTGTATGATGTTGAGATAGTTCGTGATGGTCGAAGCTTTAGTACACGTCGGGTGAAAGCGATACAAGATGGTAAAACTATTTTTTATATGACGATTTCGTTTCAATTAGTGCAACCGAATATCGAACATCAGCACGCAACTTTCCCGGACATTGTGCATGCGACTGAGTTGATGAATGACATTGATTTAGTGACTAAGTTACGAGAGCCATTGTCCGATCATTTACGCCATACTCTCAGTTACCACAGACCCATCGATATCCGTACCGTGGATGCACTAAAAATGTTCGGTGCAGCTGAAGTTTTACCTGAACGCTACATTTGGATGAAGTCACAACATGAACTGCAACAAGATGTTGCCTTGCATCAAGCAGCATTGGCCTATGCTTCGGATTATCATTTTTTAAGTACCGCTTTACAAGCGCATCCAATAACCTTTAGTGATAAACGCCTTCGCATAGCAACGATTGACCATGCTATGTGGTTCCACAAACCGTTTGATTTTAATCAATGGCACGTTTACAGCACCGTTAGTCCATTTACAGGCAATTCTCGCGGTTTGGTACAAGGACAGTTTTTTAATGAAAATAAAGAACTCGTTGCTTCGACGATGCAAGAGGGAATGATCCGGATAGCAGAACCAAAAAAATAAGGAAACGACATGCTTTACCAACTCGACAATGAGAAACCGACTATTTCAGATACAACATATATCGCACCCGGAGCGCATGTGATTGGCAATGTCGTGTGTCACCCTCAATCCAGTATCTGGTTTAATGCCGTTGTACGTGCAGATTGTGACCGCATTGAGATCGGGGCACAATCTAATATTCAAGATGGTAGCGTTTTACATACCGATGTGGGCTACCCTTTAATGATAGGGACTGGCGTCACTGTCGGGCATAAAGTCATGCTACATGGCTGTACGATTGGTGATTATAGCTTGATTGGGATTAACGCTGTGGTGCTAAATGGCGCCAGCATTGGTAATTATTGCTTGATAGGAGCAAATGCGTTAGTGACTGAAAATATGGTGATCCCAGATTATTCCGTTGTAATGGGTTCGCCCGCTAAAGTAGTGAAAACGTTACCCGAGGCAGCGCAAGCACAACTACGAGCCTCAGCCGCTCATTATGTTACGAATGCAGAACGCTTTAGTCTCAAGTGCACAGAGTGTTAATTTACTGGATATTTGCTGTAAACGAGACAAAAAAAGACCCGCATCAGGCGGGTCATCAATAAGGGGACTCTTTGTCGAGTCAAGTTTGTTTGTACCTGAGTACGCACTATGCTTATACTTTAGGGAGAAGTGTAAACAATTTGGTAGGTGAACTGGTTGTGCTGTTAACGTATGTTAAATATAACGTATATTTCGAATTAAAAAATATAGACTATCGTCTATGATCTCAAAAACATCTATCTATCCTTGCTGTGTCTGAATTATCATTTTTTAAAATAATGAAACATGATTCTATTGATTTAGTGAATGATCTATATAAACTGCTGCTCTTAAATTATGAT
>Ga0233438_10000428_pt1 | contig 53749 bp, 48 predicted proteins | sample SI_123_September_FD_182720 | JGI IMG/M metagenome (GOLD analysis project Ga0233438, IMG submission 182720) | Seawater microbial communities from Saanich Inlet, British Columbia, Canada - SI_123_September2016_10_MG | ecosystem: Environmental > Aquatic > Marine > Inlet | place: Canada: British...
GAAGGATAGCTTTTAGAATAGCTTCTGAACGATCAAACGTTGAAGTTGTAGGAATCAATGATTTATTGGATGTTGAACACCTTGCATACCTTCTAAAGTACGATTCAGTACATGGGCAATTTAAGGGCAGTATTGACGTTAAAAACGGCAATTTAGTTGTCAACGGAAAAGAAATTCGCATTAGCTCTGAACGCAACCCAGAAGACCTCAAATGGGATGCTGTAGGGGCAGATGTTGTTATGGACTGTACTGGAATTTTCACAACGCTCGAGGGTGCACAAAAACACATTACAGCTGGTGCTAAAAAAGTAGCAATTTCTGCTCCCTCAGCAGATGCTCCTATGTTTGTTATGGGGGTAAACCACCACGAAATTACTGCAGAGCACACAATTGTTTCTAATGCTTCTTGTACAACCAACTGCTTGGCACCTCTGGCTAAAGTCATTAATGACAATTTCGGAATTGTAGAAGGGCTAATGACTACTGTACACGCGGCTACTGCAACTCAATTTACTGTTGATGGGCCATCGCGCAAGAACTATAGATTAGGTCGTGCGTCATTGAATAACATTGTACCAGCGTCTACAGGTGCTGCAAAAGCTGTAGGTAAAGTTATCCCAGAGCTAAATGGGAAATTAACAGGTATGGCTTTTAGAGTTCCAACGGTTGATGTTTCTGTTGTTGATTTAACTTGCCGTCTGGAGAAAAGCGCTTCTTTCGAGGAAGTAAAAGCTGCACTCAAAAAAGCTTCTGAGAACGAGCTCAATGGTGTATTGGGGTACACTGAGGAAGGAGTGGTATCACAAGATTTTGTCTCGGAACCTAAAACAAGTACTTTCGACGCGAATGCAAGTATTGGTCTTAACGATAATTTTGTAAAGTTAATCTCTTGGTACGACAATGAATACGGATACTCTTCTAAGCTAGTTGATTTAGCTCAACATATCGATTCATTATAATTCTTATTTAAAAAACACTGTTCGAATGAACGGTGTTTTTTTTTAATAATTTAGCATCATGATTTTTATAATAGACAGTGGCTCTACTAAGTGTGATTGGATTGCGATTGATCCCAAGACAGGAGAGCAGGTTTTTGAAAAACAAAGAACAAAAGGATTAAATCCTGCTATAATTTCTGAAGAGGAAGCACGCGAAGTCATAAACGCAAATAAAATACTTATTGATAATAAGTCTAAAGTTGATCATGTGTTTTTCTATGGCGCAGGCTGTGGTACTGTAGAGGCTCCAAAAATGTTAAAAAGAGTACTAGAGTCTATATTCGTTAATGCTGTCGTAGAAGTGAAAGAGGACACTTATGCAGCTATATATTCAACTGTTGGTGTAGCGCATAGTCCTGCAGTCGTTTGTATTTTGGGGACAGGCTCAAATTGCACTTATTTTGATGGTTCGGCTATTCACCAACGTGTAATTTCTTTGGGGTATTCAATAATGGATGATGCTTCTGGTAACTACTTTGGGCGCCAATTGTTACGTGATTATTACTTTAATTTTATGCCGCATGATTTGAAATTAATTTTCAAAACACGCTACAACATGAACGACGATTTTATAAAGGTTAACCTATACAAACAACCTAATCCAAATGCTTATTTAGCGACTTTTGCCGAATTTTTAATTTTGAATAAAGAATCAACTTATGTGCAAACTGTCATTAAAAAAGGCTTGAAGTCGTTTGTGGAAACCATGATCATGCAATTCAAAGACGAAATCAAAACTGTACCTGTTCATTTTGCAGGTTCAATTTCTTTTTTCCTTCAGCGCGAGATTAAAGAAGTCGCTCAAGAATATGGTTTTACCGTCGGTAATTTTCAAAGACGTCCAATCGAAGGCTTAGCAGACTACCATACAAGACAATTACAGGGTTAGTCGTTTAGCATGCGGCAATTACGCTGATTTCCACATTTACAAATTTTGGTAAATTTGCAACTTCAACCGTTTCTCTGGCTGGGGCTGTCTCAGCATTAAAATATTGCCCATAAATCTTATTAATTTTAGAGAAGTTGTGCATGTCAGAAACAAAAATAGAGGACTTGATAACATTCTTAAATGTCATTCCCGCTTCTTCTAATATGGCTTTTAAGTTTTCCATTACCAATTTCGTTTCTTTTTCAATATCGTCTATTTCTAGAGCTCCAGTTTTCGGATTTATAGCAATTTGTCCAGAAGTATAAAGTAGATTTCCTAAAAGCACAGCCTGATTGTAGGGCCCTATTGGTGCCGGTGCTTTATCTGTTGTTATGATTTTTTTCATTGTCTTAAAAATTTATAGTGTTTTGTCGCGCTGTCGCTGTTTATCGTATTTAAGGTCACTTAGGATACTAGACCGAATGCCAATAAAAAAGTTCCATGAACTTCTGCTGCTGAATGGGATCCACGAAAAGTTCATTCGCCAACTCTCTAAGTCCCGTTCAAAGCGCAATTGGGTGTAGGTAAAACCATTATTTTTAAAATCGTAACCTGAAGATGCGCCTACGCTCCAACGCGGTGATAACTCGATATCTCCTGAAAACATAAGCGAGTGTGAGGAAATTTCATTTTGTCGTCTGGAATTATTATAATTTAATGCATAAGCCAAGCGCAAACTCCACGGAATCTTATATTTGTACAAATCAGTTGGTTTAGCCTCTTCATCGCTTTTGTTGCTGTTATTAAGCCGTCTGTCGGCAAAATCTTGAGGTTTCCCAAATAAATCGTCTGCACGGCCACCACTTCTTAGAGATTCATTTTTTGCTGCATCATTTTCATCAGAATCCCTACCAAAGGAGTCGTTGGAGAGATTGTAGCTCATGGTAAAATTCGCGCTTGAAATCCTAAATAAACTCCCTCCATTATTTACATTAAATTCGTTTATTTTTCTGTTAGTATTATCCAATGCATAGGGGTCAAGAGTAGCCCCAAAGTTGACACTCATTTTGTTGTCAAACAACTGAGTTCCACCAGACATACGTACCGGACTAAAATTTAAGGAGTCTGCAGCAATATTGTAATTTGTTGAAAAGTTTAAAGAATTCAAAAGAAATATCTTCTTAGGCTCAGTCGCTGTACTGTCTTTGGCGCGTACCTTTGCTTCGACATTGTTACTCAGCGATAGCCCAATACTGCTAGAGAAGCGATTACCAGGTGCTCCAAAAAGCGATTGCTCAAAGCGACTGTACTCCACTTGATCAGTGGTAAGGCCATCGGCACTGACTACTTCATAGGTGTCGTAATATTGATTAAATGCAGGGGAAATATTATAACTTATTGAGGGCCGAACGACATGTCGAATCGCTTGTATTTTTTTGTCTTCCCCAAAGTCAAAAAGGCCATAAATTGTGGTTCCTAAGCTAGTGCTAAAATTATAAGTTGTAAAGGAATCGAATCCTTTAACTGGTGTTACCACAACCTCTTCATTGTCTGTGTCATACTCTTTTTCTATGGTTTTAAACGTCCAATTGTGATCGAAATTGGCGCTTGTACTCATGCTGAAGTATTTAAATAACTTAAAATTGGTACTTACAGGAATGCTGTGTTTTACCCCGGCTTTTGCATCTTCAAACATTTCTTTTTTGAAAAACAGGGAGTCTGTTGTTTGAATACGGTTTTCGCCGCGAACATTATATTGGAAATTAATGTTCTGAAACACTCCCTTTTTACTTCCGGTTTTGGGTGCAAATGGGAATACCCGGTCTACACTCCCTTGGAATGTTGGCAGGGTCATATTTATGGTTTCTGTATTTGTGTTTTGTGAATGAGTTGCGGTTACACTCAAATTCACCTGTGGTTCACCCTGAAAAGTTTTTGAATAAGAAACAGAGGATGCTAGGGTGTTGTTTAGGAAGTTAGAGCTGTTAAGCTGATTTATAGATTCCTGGTAATAAGTACTGCTCCCTAAATTTACAGAAGCCGAAAACCGAGAACTTGGGTTCGACTTGCTGTCTTGATTTTGGTTCCAACGAAGGTTGTAGATAACGCTTTTTGAATAATCGGGAAAACCCCTTTCGCTGTTAATGAGGTTTTCATACCTGAAACTAAGTGTTCCTCTAAATTTATAGCGCAGTGCGTAATTACTTTCCAAGCGTAAACCATAGCTTCCGTTGGTGTAGTAGTCCCCCAGAGTGGCTAAGTCGATGTAATCGCTTAACGCAAAGTAGTATCCTCCATTTTGTAGAAAATAACCACGGTTATTTTGCTCTCCAAATGAAGGGAAAATTACTCCAGAAGTCCTTTTTTTACTCAACGGAAAAAATGCAAAAGGCAAACCAATAGGAGTAGGAACATCAGCAATAAACATATTGGTGAGTCCAGTAACTATTTTTTTACCTGGTACAACTTTGGCTTTGCGTAAAAGAAAATAATACTCCGGATTCTCTTTATTTTCGGAGGTAGTAAATTTGGCCCGCTTGACAAAATAAACTGAATCATTTTCTTTCTTGGTGAGCTTCGAAATAATCCGGCCCCCTTGTTGTTCTGTTTTTGAATTCCAGATTAGAGCTTTTTTTGTTTTCATGTTAAAAACTATAGAGTCCGGCTCTACGATATCACTTCCTTGCTTAAAAACAGGAGGCTGAGAGTAATTTCCAAGAGAGTCTTTAATGCGGCCAGCATAAACTAAATCATTGGCATAGTCTATAGTGATGACGCCAGATTGAATATCCATGTCTTGGTATTGGACTTGTGCCTCGTTGTACAAATAAATTTGTTTCTTTTTCTGATTGACAGATGTGATATCTTTTGCTTTGTAGTTTATAATTCCATCTAAAAGACCTTTAGGTTTTGTTATGCTGTCATTGTTTACAGAATCTTTTACGGCTACAACAGGCTTTTTGTTTGGGATAGAATCCAAAACTTTAATTTTAGAAACCGCAACTGAATCTGGTGTTTGTACTGCAGATTTAGGAACTCCCTGAGCTGCAACCAAACTGTTAGTAAGCATTGTAAAACTTAGAATAAAAAGTAGTTGAAAGTATATTGTTTTCAATGCTTTTAAGTGTATTTTTGTAATGAATGGTCTGGTTTTTGAAATACCAAAGTTAAGGATATTTTTAGCGTTTTTAATATTTGAATACGTCAACAACAAGCCAAGCAAAATTTAGTATGCAAATTAAACCATTTTTAACAATACTGTTGTGTTTTTTTGGATTGATTTCTCTAGCTCAGACCAAAAACAATACCAAACCTTTTGTTGTCGTATTAGATGCCGGTCATGGCGGCAAGGACCCAGGTCGTCCGACTGCTTATGGCTATAAAGAAAAAGATATTGTTCTTGATGTTGTTTTACGCGTTGGTAAGCTTTTGGAAAACGTGGATGATGTACAGGTTATTTACACACGCAAAAAAGATGTTTTTCTGGAACTGCGCCAGCGCGCATCCATAGCAAATAAAGCCGATGCCGACCTTTTTGTTTCCATTCATTGTAATGCTCATAATTCCGATGCTCATGGAACTGAAACATTTGTTTTAGGTCTTCATCGAAACGCTTCCAATTTCCGTATCGCGCAACAAGAAAATGAGGTTATTTTTATGGAAGATAACTACGAACAAAATTATGAAGGTTTTGACCCTAGCTCACCAGAGTCGTTCATTGGTTTAACGCTTTTACAAGAAGATTATCTTGATCAAAGTATTTTACTAGCGCGCACAATTCAGAATAATTTTATGCAAAAACTCAAACGCCGCGACCGCGGAGTTAAACAGGCTGGTTTTTGGGTCCTACACAATACCTACATGCCAAGTGTTTTGGTGGAGACTGGTTTTATAACCAACAAAAAAGAAGGAGATTATTTGAATTCAAATCGTGGTAAAGAAGAAATTTCCAACAGTATTTTTGATGCCATCATAGATTATAAATCTAGTTTAAATTCTGATGTGACATTCGAAAATCCAATTGAAGAGACTCCGCAAGTTCTCTCAGCTGTATTTTTTAAAGTACAGATTGCTGCTGGTCCCAAAAAACTTGCACCAGCCCCTTATAATTTTAATGGACTTAGCCCTATATCAAGAGTCAAATCGACAACCCTTTATCGCTATTTTTATGGCGAAACAACAGATTACGAGACCGTTTTAAAATTGAAAGCTGAAGCGATAGAAAAAGGCTACACCTCAGCATTTGTAGTGGCCTATGAAAATGGCTTAAAAATTCCTGTCGATAAAGCCCTTAAAACAAAAACAAATTAACCTCACAGATTATAAATTAATTATTAGATTTGTAAGGCATCAAAACCTTTAGTATTGAGAACCACAAAAGAAATTAAAACAGCAATATTAGTCCTTTCAGGGATTCTATTATTTATATTTATTTTTAATTATCTAAAAGGGGAGAATTTACTGAGTAGTGCCCGGAAAATTACAGCGATTTACGACAATGTTGAAGGGTTAACCTCTTCTGCAGCAGTGACTATAAATGGTCATTCTATTGGTAAAGTGCAAGATGTACGTTTTACTGATGACGGCAGTGGAAAACTAGAGGTTGTCATGCTAATTGAAAGTGATTTTGAATTTTCCGTGAACAGTACAGCTGAACTGTATGAATCTGGACTTATAGGAGGGAAGGCTATTGCAATTGTCCCTGCCTTTGATGGAGCTGATAACGTTTCGTCTGGAGTTGTGCTTAAATCCTCTGTAAAACCAGGTCTTACTGAACTTGTGAATCAACGCTTAACTCCACTTCAAGAAAAAATCGAATCAGTAATGGTTAGTGCTGATGCACTTTTGTTGAACGTCAATAGTGTTTTTGATGCGAAAACAAAAACCCATCTCAAAGGGAGTATTGCTCAATTAGAACAAACTATTTTATCTTTTGAATCCACTTCCAATGCGCTTAATAATTTAGTGGAAGACAACAAATCATCTATTTCATCAACACTGAACAACTTTAGTGAAATATCTGAAGATCTCACTGAAGTGAGTGCCAATTTGGTTGATGCCAATTTGAAGGAAACCATTAATGGACTCCAGTCTACTGTTTCTAATTTTGATACCTTACTTAGTGCAATTGACAAGGGTGAAGGCTCCGTTGGCAAACTCATGAAAGATGAAGGATTGTATAACAATTTAGAGGGTGCTCTTGGACAATTGCAAGCTCTTCTTGAAGACATGAAGTTAAATCCCAAGCGGTATGTTCATTTTTCATTGTTTGGCAAGAAAAACAAGCCTTACAGTCAAGCTGAAACAGAAACTAAAGAATAATATTTAAAATGACGCTGTTGCCAAATATCATTTTTGGGCTCATTTTACTGAGCGGTATTGGTTTTTTTGTAAAAAATATCAATAAACTCAGGCGGAATATCAAATTAGGTAAATCTATTGATATAGAGGAAGTATCTTCTAAACAAAGATGGGCAAATATGGCGCGCATAGCTCTTGGGCAGAGTAAAATGGTGCGTCGACCAATATCCGGAGTGTTACATATTATTGTTTATGTAGGATTTATTGTCATCAATATTGAAGTATTAGAAATTGTTATCGACGGGCTATTTGGTACGCACCGCGTATTTTCCTCAATAGGGTCATTGTATGGCGTGCTCATTGGAATATTTGAAGTATTTGCGCTCTTGGTTTTTGTTGCTGTTGTTGTGTTTTGGCTGCGCAGAAATGTTCTTCGTATTAAACGATTTATGAGTTCAGAAATGAAAGGTTGGCCAAAGCTAGACGGTAATCTAATCCTTTATTTTGAGCTTGTTTTGATGGCACTTTTCATCATAATGAATGCTACAGACACACAGTTTCAGTCCATGAATTCTGGAAACATCGTTAGTGGAGTAGTAGCCCCTTGGTTCGAAGGTCTACCCATACACGCTATAGAGAGAACAGCTTGGTGGTTGCACATTGTTGGGATTTTAATTTTTCTAAATTATTTGTACTATTCCAAACATCTACATATTTTACTGGCTTTCCCAAACACGTATTACGGTCGATTAGCTCCTAATGGTCAGATGGATAACTTGGATTCAGTTACTAATGAAGTAAAACTCATGATGGATCCCGATGCTGACCCCTATGCCGTGGCGGCTGAACCAGCAGATGAGCCCGAAAAATTTGGTGCAAGTGATGTTTTTGATTTAAATAGAATTCAACTTCTAAACGCCTATACTTGTACTGAATGTGGAAGATGTACCAGCGAATGCCCAGCAAATCAAACTGGAAAAAAATTATCACCCCGCAAAATTATGATGGATACCCGCGATCGACTTCAAGAAGTGGGGCAAAATATTGACGCCAACAAGGGCACTTTTAAAGCTGACGGGAAACAGCTTTTGGGGGATTACATTTCCAATGAGGAGTTGTGGGCCTGTACGAGTTGTAACGCATGTGTAGAAGCTTGCCCAATAAGTATAAATCCGCTGTCAATTATTTTAGACATGCGCCGCTATTTAGTCATGGAGCAAAGTGCAGCGCCAACCGAGTTGAATACAATGATGACCAATATAGAAAATAACGGCGCACCATGGCCGTATAACCAAATGGACCGACTAAACTGGAATAACGAATAATTTTAAATTAAAAAATGAAAAGAGAAGAAGCTGATGCATTATTACACCAAAAAGTAGAAGAAGGAGAATTGATAAGCCCTGTATTGCCCGAAGGTGTAAAAAATTACCTTATTGACATTGATGGAACTATTACTGAGGATGTCCCAAATGAAGAACCTGAGCGTATGGCAGCATGCCTGCCTTTTGAAGATGCAAAAAAAACCTGTAATAAATGGTATGATGAAGGACATATGATTTGTTTTTTTACTTCACGTACAGAAGAACATAGAGCTGTTACTCAAACATGGTTGGAAACACATGGATTCAACTACCATACTTTGTTGATGGGTAAACCTAGAGGAGGGAACTACCACTGGATTGATAACCACTTGGTAAAAGCCACACGCTACAGAGGTAAATTTACAGATTTAGTTGAAAAAGAAGTTACCATACAAGTTTTTGATGATGGTAAAAATGTATAAAATATAAACACATGAGTGAACAACTTAAAGTACCCACCATGGCCGAATTGCATGCACAGGGCATTGTACCTGAGGTATTGTTTTGGGTTGGTTGTGCTGGAAGTTTTGACGATAGAGCCAAGAAAATCACCAAGGCTTTGGTTAAAATTTTGCATAAAGCCAATGTTGAATTTGCGGTATTGGGTGCTGAAGAAAGTTGTACAGGAGATCCTGCCAAGCGTGCGGGAAATGAATTTCTGTTTCAGATGCAAGCCGTTACTAATATAGAAGTGTTGAACGGATATGCCGTCAATAAAATAGTTACTGCTTGCCCTCATTGTTTTAATACACTTAAAAACGAATATCCTTCTTTAGGTGGTTCATATGAAGTGGTACATCACACCCAATTTTTAAAGAGTTTATTGGAAGATGGAAGACTTACGATTGAAGGAGGGAAATTCAAAGGTAAACGCATTACTTTTCACGATCCTTGCTATTTGGGACGAGCCAATAATGTCTATGAAGCTCCTAGAGATTTGATTTCAAAATTGGATGCTGAACTTGTTGAAATGAAAAATTGCCGCAAAAAGGGCCTCTGTTGTGGAGCCGGAGGCGCACAGATGTTTAAAGATGCTGAGGCTGGTGACAAAGAAATCAATATTGAGCGTACAGAGCAAGCAATCGAAGTGAAACCAGAAATTATAGCAGCCGGATGTCCATTTTGTAACACCATGATGACAGATGGTGTTAAAAATAAAGCTGAAGGTCAGATTGAAGTTATGGATGTCGCTGAACTCATTGCTAATGCACAAGACTTATAATTGAGTTATGACAGTTGATTTTAAATCCCTTCCCGACACCGCACGCATTTGGATTTACCAAAGCAACCGCTCTTTCTCCCCCGATGAGTTAGCCGAAATCACTCAAAAAACTAAGGAGTTTTTAGAGCAGTGGACTGCTCATGGAACTGCACTTAAAGCAGGATTCGAACTCAAATACAAACGTTTTCTAGTGATCGGTTTAGATCAACCTCAGACAGCAACTGGTTGTTCTATCGATGCCTCTGTTCATTTCATACAACAGTTGGAAAAGGACTATCAAGTTGACCTTTTGGATAAGTTAAATGTCTCTTATAAACAAGGAGAATTTATCGCCTACAAAGCACTAAAGGATTTTAAAAAAATGGCTAAAAACAAAGCTGTTTCATTGAAAACAATTGTATTCAACCATTTAGTTCAAACCAAGGCAGAGTACAACGATTTCTGGGAAGTTCCAGCATCTGAGAGTTGGCATGCACGTTTTTTTAAGGCATAGCAAAACGAACACTTACTTCACTTTCTACTTTTATTTTTGAAAATTCAATATTGATGGGTTCTTCTGTAGCTTCAGCAATTTCATAATCAGATCTTGCCATTGTACGCATCTGATTGTAATAAGGTCTACTGTAAAATTTATCGCTTATATGTATCGCTTTTCCCAGTTCTTGTTCTAGTGGAGCGGTCAGAGCTTTTCCTTGTTGTTTTGCTTTAAGAATCGCCTTAGATTTTAATTTTAGTTTTAGATTTTCAATATCAGAATAAGCTGTTTTGATAAGCCGAACGTTGGATATTCCTTTGCTTTCTAGTCCAATAAGAACTTTACCAGCTGTTAACGCATCATAAACTTCTAGCACATATGATTTCGATTTAAGAACATTTTTTCGTTTTAAAAAATATTTTCTGTACGTACTTGCTAGGTTGTCAATTTTCAATTGCTTTTTCAGGTCAATGTTCAAATTTTCCAGTACATCAGCCATTTTTCTTTCTTGCTTTTCTAAAGATGTTCTGTTGCGGTCCTCGCCCTCATGAATATAAATTGAAAGAAAAATTTGATTTGGGGTAACTAGGGTGTCTACTTTGGCTGTTGTTTCTAGGTAGGGGCGATCAATAAAATTTTTTGTTTGTGCAGTTGCAACGCCACACATAAGTAAACTAAGGAGGTAAATGATTTTTTTCATAATAATAGAATTTTTTAATAAACCAAAAGGAACAAGATGTGTGCCAAATGCTGTTATTTATTTCTCCCTCTCCGATATTTGTGTAATTATAGCAACTTCTATTATTGAAAATCTTATAAAAAATAGTATTTTGGTAGGGTATTTTCACAGCTATTGAAAACTCAACCTATGCGCTATTTATTTTCTTTTTTTTGGGGACTACACTTCTTTGTCTTATCTGCCCAATCTCCGCTTATTACAAAAGATTCTTTAGCACAGCAGCAATGGGTTGATAGTGTTTATTCCAGCCTGAGTACCAAGCAAAAAATAGGTCAATTGTTTATGGTTCAAGCGTTTTCTGAACAGAAAAATCTTAAAAAAGACAACCTGCTCTCTTTGATAAGAGAACAACAGATCGGCGGGATCATTTATTCTAAAGGCGGGCCTGTTCGTCAAGCTAATTTAGACAACGAACTGCAATCTAATTCTAAGATTCCTTTACTTGTTGGTATGGATGCCGAATGGGGGCTGAATATGCGCCTAGATTCGACCTATGCGTTTCCGTGGAACATGACCTTAGGTGCTGTAGAGGATTTAGATTTGATACGTCAAACAGGCGTACAAATTGGGGAGCATTGTAAACGAATTGGGGTACATTTTAATTTTGCTCCAGTAGTGGACATCAATACCAATCCTGAGAACCCTATTATTGGCAACCGCTCTTTTGGTGAGGACAAATACAATGTTTCCTACAAGGCCAAGGCTTTTACAGAAGGCATGCAAAGCGCTGGGGTTTTGGCTAATGCAAAACATTTTCCAGGCCACGGCGATACAGACAAAGATTCACACAAAACTCTGCCAACTATCAAATTTCATAAGGAAAGGATTGACTCAGTTGAATTAGTTCCATACAAAAAACTAATACCTAGCGGACTTTCAAGTATTATGGTTGCACACCTCAATGTACCAAGCCTTGAGTCAAGCGCCAATTACCCCTCCTCTGTTTCTAAATCTATTGTAACAGAACTGCTAAAAGCAAAATTAAATTTTAAGGGCTTAATATTTACGGATGCATTAGATATGAAAGGAGCTTCAAATTTCACTTCCTCAGCGGCTTTGGATTTGCAAGCCTTTATGGCTGGAAATGATGTTTTACTGATGTCGAATAATGTCGCACAAGGGATGGAAGCAATATCAAAAGCCTTGGCTAGTGGTCAAATCTCTGAGCAACGACTTGCGCATTCTGTCAAAAAGATTTTACGTGCGAAATACAAGGTGGGGCTACATGCATATAAGCCTATTAATACAACCAATTTAATACAAGATTTAAACCGACCAAAAGATGATGTTCTTTACCAAGAATTGATGCAAAATGCGCATACAGTCATAAAAAACAAAAAAGCGTTGCTACCTATCGATGATTTGGAGTTGGAACAAATTGCTTATGTGCAAATGGGGGATGATTCGGGGATTCATTTTTTTAATACTCTCAAAAAATACACAAATGTTAAGAAGCTTAGTCATCAAAATTTGGATGATCTTCTTCTTGATTTAAAGAATTTCAGTACAGTAGTGGTTGGTTTTCACAAGTCAAATGAATCACCTTGGAAACCTTATAAATTTTCAAATAAGGAATTGGTTTGGTTGCAAGAAATTGCTCGAAACAACCGTGTTATTCTTACTGTTTTTGCCAAACCCTATGCTTTAAATGATTTGAAATCCTTTGCAAATATTGATGCGGTCTTGATGGCCTATCAAAACAGTCCAATCTCGCAACAAATCGCTGCTCAAATTATTTTTGGTGCCTTGGCTGCAAAAGGAAAGTTGCCAGTCAGTATTTCAAATTCAGATTATAAGCTTGGTCATGGTATTGAAACAGAACCTCTACAGCGCTTGGGGTATGCTCTTCCAGAAAGTGTTGGTATGTCTAGTGCTAAGTTGTCTAAAATAGATTCTGTAGCTAATTTTGCAATTGAAGAAAATATGACCCCTGGAATTCAGTTGTTGGTAGCCAGAAAGGGTAAAATAGTATTCTCAAAAAGTTTTGGACACCATACTTATGAAAAAATTCGAACCGTCTCTTCGACTGATTTGTACGATGTAGCTTCGCTAACCAAAATTCTAGCTACCCTTCCTTTGCTTATGGAATTGGTGGAATCAGGAGTACTGTCTTTAGATGACCGTTTAGAAAATCTTCAACAGGCTTATGTGAACTCAAACAAGGCTCATATTACACTAAGGGAAATGTTGTCCCATTTTGCGGGCTTAAAGCCTTGGATACCGTTCTATAAGTCAACTTTAGATTCAGTTACTAAAAAGCCTATAGCTAAACTATTTCGATCCGATTTTTCAGAAGACTTTCCTATTCAAATTTCTGATCGGTCTTTTCTTCGGGCTGATTTTAACGACAGTATTCATCAGAGAATTTTGGATTCAGAACTTTTAGAAAATAAAGAATACCGCTACAGCGACTTACCCTATTACATTATAAAAGATATTATTGAAAATCATTATGGATTGGCATTAGATGAACTTATTCAACAGCGTTTTTACAAGTCTATTGGAGCCAATTATTCTACCTACCATCCATTGAATAAATTCAGTAAGGCACAAATAATCCCTACTGAAGAAGATACTTATTTTAGGTTTAAGACAGTACATGGCTATGTTCACGATATGGGTGCTGCAATGCAAAATGGAATTGGAGGTCATGCTGGGCTTTTTAGCAATGCGAATGATGTTGCTAAACTCATGCAAATGTATCTTCAACATGGTTTTTATGGAGGAAAGCAGTATTTGAGTTCACAAACTGTAGATGCGTTTAATACATGCTATTATTGCGCCCAGGACAACAGGAGAGGATTGGGTTTTGATAAACCACAGCTAGAGGATGAAGGCCCCACTTGTGGATGCCTTTCTATGACTAGCTTTGGACACTCTGGATTCACGGGCACTTTTGCTTGGGCCGATCCTGAACAAGAAATTATTTATGTATTTTTGTCTAACAGGACGTACCCTGACGCATCAAACAATCGTTTGTTGAACGAAAATATTAGAACTGAAATACAACGCTTAATCTACGAAGCCATAACAGAATAATATGAAAATAGGAATTGTATGTTACCCAACTTTTGGCGGAAGTGGCGTTGTCGCAACTGAACTTGGTTTAGAATTATCCCGAAAAGGCCATGAAGTTCACTTTATTACGTACAGACAACCCGTTCGCTTAGAGCTCTTGAGTGCTCAGGTCCATTTTCACGAAGTAAATGTCCCAAAATACCCTTTATTTCACTACCAACCTTATGAGTTGGCTCTGTCGAGTAAAATCGTAGATATGGTGAAAATTCACAATATTGACGTGCTGCATGTGCACTATGCCATTCCGCATGCATATGCCGGCTATATGGCTAAAAAAATGCTGCTTGAAGAGGGTATTGAATTGCCGATAGTTACCACACTGCACGGAACTGATATCACGCTTGTTGGAAGTCATCCGTTCTACAAAACAGCCGTTACTTTTAGCATCAATAAATCAGATGCTGTTACCTCTGTTTCACAAAGTTTAAAAGAAGACACGCAACGTCTTTTTAATACTAAAAAAGACATAACAGTTATTCCAAATTTTATAGATTTAGAAAAATATAAGCCAAATAAAGATAAGTGTAATCGTGATTTGTTAGCACTAGCTCATGAACGTGTAATAACACATGTGAGTAATTTTAGAGCGGTGAAACGCATCCCGGATGTGATTAAAATATTTAATTTAATTCAAAAGAAAATCCCCTCAAAATTGATGATGATCGGCGAGGGGCCAGAGCTTGAAAAAGCCAAACAGCTATGTAGTGCTCTAAATATCGAAGACAAAGTTGTTTTTCTTGGAAATACCAATGAAGTGAATAAAATTTTATGTTTCAGTGATTTGTTTTTATTACCCTCAGAAACGGAGAGCTTTGGTTTATCAGCTTTAGAAGCTATGGCTTCGAATGTACCAGTTATTTCAAGTGACAGTGGCGGTTTAAAAGAGGTCAATGTGGCTGGTGTTTCAGGATATTTGAGTTCATTTGGGGCAGTTGAGGAAATGGCTGATAATGCCATACGCATACTTGAGTCTGACGCAACCCTAGATCAGTTTAGAAAAGGAGCAAACTCTACAGCTACAAAATTTGACATTCACAAGATTGTACCGGCCTACGAAGCTGTTTATGAAATGGCTCTAAAAAATTGTATCTCAATTTAGTGTCTACTAGAGTTTGTTTTATTAATTTTACCTCTTATTGAAAAAAATAGTACAATGGCAGGAAATTCATTTGGATCAGTTTTTAAACTTACAACTTTTGGTGAATCGCACGGTGTCGCAATTGGTGGAGTTATTGATGGGTGTCCCGCTGGAATTACAATAGATTTCGAGGCTATTCAGTATGAAATGGACCGTCGAAAGCCTGGTCAGTCCAAAATTGTCACTCAGAGAAAAGAGCCAGATACTGTTGAGTTTTTGTCGGGTATTTTTGAAGGGGTCACCACAGGCATGCCCATTGGTTTTATCATTAAAAATACAAATCAAAAATCAAAAGATTACAGCCATATCAAAGATGTTTTTCGTCCAAGTCATGCGGATTTCACATACAATGAAAAATACGGACAACGCGACTACCGAGGTGGTGGCCGTAGTTCGGCTAGAGAAACCGCATGTAGGGTAGTTGCTGGAGCTATTGCAAAGCAATTTTTAACATCTATTGAAATTAATGCTTATACATCGGCAGTGGGTAGTATTGCACTTGGTAAAAATTATCAAACTTTAGATTTTTCAAAGACAGAATCCAACCCTATACGTTGTCCAGATTCAGTTATTGCTGAACAAATGATTGATAAAATCAAAGCCATTCGGAAAGAAGGAGATACTATTGGCGGAACAGTCTCTTGTGTGATTAAAAATGTCCCTGTAGGATTGGGCGAACCCGTTTTTGATCGTCTTCATGCGCAGTTGGGTAAAGCAATGTTGTCCATAAATGCAGTTAAAGGCTTTGAGTATGGTTCTGGCTTTGAAGGAGTAAGCATGAAAGGTAGTGCACACAATGATGCTTTTAATGCCGATGGCTCGACACAAACCAACAACTCTGGAGGTATTCAAGGTGGGATCAGCAATGGTATGGATATTTACTTTAATGTTGCATTTAAACCTGTTGCCACTGTGATGCAAACACAAGAAACTATCGATAAAGATGGTAATGCAGTAGAAATGCAAGGTAAAGGTCGTCATGACCCTTGTGTGGTTCCGCGTGCTGTTCCTATAGTTGAAGCCATGGCCGCTTTGGTTTTGGCCGACTTTACACTGCTGAATCGCTTGACTAAACTCTAAACACATGAAATCACTGGCACTCCATTGGAAAATATTAATTGGCATGCTTTTGGGCCTAATCTTTGGCTTTCTCATGCTTCAAATCGAAGGGGGTAGTGGATTTACCAAGGCTTGGATTAAACCTCTAGGTACAATTTTTGTCAAACTTCTAAAACTCATTGCCGTTCCTTTGATTTTAGCCTCACTTATCAAGGGTATTTCGGACTTGAAAGACATTTCAAAATTTGCATCTATTGGAGTTAAAACAATAATTATTTATGTTGTTACTACCGTCATAGCCATCAGTATTGGCCTGACGTTAGTTAATGTTTTTAATCCTGGTGATGGGGTTTCAGATGCGACCATTTCAAAACTTACAGAAACCTATGCCACAAACAGTAGTGTACAAGGCAAAATTGCGGAAGCAAACCGCCAACAACAAAGCGGCCCGTTGGACTTTGTAGTCGATATGATTCCAGAAAATGCTTTCTCGGCTTTGAGCAACAACAAACTCATGTTGCAAGTGATCTTTCTAGCCATTTTTTTAGGAATTTCTTTGTTGCTGATTGGCGAAAAAAGAGCTAAACCCCTTAAAGATGTCTTTGATTCTCTAAACGATGTTGTCCTTAAAATGGTGGATTTGATTATGCTCACCGCTCCTTATGCCGTATTTGCATTGTTGGCCAATGTGGTTGTATCCTCCGGGGATCCAGAGTTGTTGTATGCGCTTTTATTTTATGCCTCAGTAGTGGTTGGTGGATTGTTGTTGATGGTGTGTTTTTACCTGATTGTGGTAGCCATTGTTGTAAAAAAGAATCCATTTTGGTTTTTGAAACAAATCAGCCCTGCGCAATTATTAGCGTTTTCGACCAGCAGCAGTGCGGCAACGTTGCCTGTAACCATGGAACGTGTAGAAGAACATGTGGGTGTAGATAAAGAAGTGTCCAGTTTTGTATTGCCTGTAGGGGCTACGATTAATATGGATGGAACGAGTTTATATCAAGCGGTAGCAGCGGTTTTTATCGCTCAAGCCCTAAACTTCGATTTGACGTTTACCGACCAACTGATGATCGTTCTTACGGCCTTACTCGCTTCTATTGGAAGTGCTGCAGTGCCCGGTGCAGGAATGGTGATGTTGGTGATTGTTTTAGAATCTATAGGTTTCCCTGCCGATAAACTCGCTATAGGATTGGCGCTAATTTTTGCTGTGGATCGTCCTTTGGATATGTGCCGTACTGTTATTAATGTCACAGGTGATGCCACGGTGTCTACAGTTATTGCAAAGCTAGAAGGTAAACTTCATAGTCCTAAACCCAAAGACTGGGACGACCATTGGGAAGAGGTGAAGTGAGTTTTATAACAGTTTTGAATATGAAATTAGCGGGTTTTTGGCACTAGCTCTTTCGTTAGCATTAAAAGTTAATCATTCCAATTAAACTAGTTACAATTTTCTATTTCTTTTTTATTATGGCCTTGTTTTTCAATCTTCGTTATATTGTTTCTTTCCCGTTCTAAAGCCAATCCGTTGTCTATTTTCCTGTTTTACCACTGCTTTGTCTTTTTGTAGCAAATAATTCAGTGCTTGGTTAATGTCTTTAAATTTTATGTTCATTTCTTTTTCTAATTGGGTTATTTGTTCCTTTAAATCTTTATAATCAGTAAGATGTTGCCTCAGCACTACAAATGCCCGGATGATAGAAATGTTGACCTCAATAGCTTTAGTGCTTTTGAGTACACTTGACAGCATAGCTACGCCTTGTTCGGTAAATGCAAAAGGCAGGTGCCGCAAGCCCATTTTATCGGCATTGGACATCACATTTTGTGATCTCCAATTTGCAAACTCTTCTTTTGAAATTTGAAACATAAAATCGTCGGGGAACCGTTCTATATTTCTTCGTACCGCTTGTTTAAGCACTCGCGTTTCAACACCATATAAAGCTGCAAGATCTTTGTCAAGTATCACTTTACGGTCTTTTATAATATGTATTTTCGATTGGATTAGTTGTAATTCCATGTTTGTTTAGACATAGAAAATTCCAAGAAGTCACATTTTTTTGTTGTACATGTAGGGAAGGAGTAAAGAACAGCAGTTTTTAGTCCAAAAATCTATCTTGTAAATCTTTTGAAGGAATCCTACAATAGTCTTGTTTTCCAAACCAACGGTAGCGGTTTTTAGCTACTAAACTGTAAAGGCTGTCTCTGATAAATTGTGGTAAAATATAACCCACTAACAACAATTTGTGCCAACCGCCTAAAGCGGTAGAAAGTTTAAGAATGGCTGTGCTTTTTTTGTACAGTTCTTTACCATCAAAAAAAACCATGCTTTCTAAAGAGTTAATGTCATTTAGTTGTAGCATTTTTTTTGCATTTTCCCCTTGTAGTGAAGCAAATTTTAAAGTTTTATTTTTGTCGTGTTGGATAAGGTAGCGTACACTGTGATGACATAAATTGCAAATCCCATCAAAAAAAACAATCATAATTTTATTTTTTAGGTTTTACAAATTCTAAGCGCTCCAGGCTTACTGTTGTTGTAAATAATCCGTAATTAACAATAGCTTTGCCTTTTTCAATCTTATCGATACTGCCCACAGCTTTGCCGTCGTCCATGCGGACATTTTCGCCCACTTTAAAATTATGCTTGGGTTTTGGTGGAGTTTTGGCGGCTTTTGCTTTGGCAGATTTTTTCTCTTTTCGGATTTTAGCCACCTTTAGTTCTACTTCTTTTTGGAGGCGGTTTTCTTCTTTGAGTTTCGCTCTTTTTTGCTTGTTAGAAAGTTTTTCTTTTTTGGAATTTTCAATTTGTACCATCTTAAAAAGCTCAGCCATGAGCTCGCGTTTTTGCTTATTCTCATAGAATTTGTCCCCCAAATCTTGAATTTTTTTACCCAAATAGATCAACCGTTGATTGCTGTCGTACAATTCTTGAAAGCTCTGTAATTTCTTTTGTGCTTTTTGGTTTGTCGATTCAAGTTTTTCAGCTTCTAGCTCTTTTTTAACCTCATTTTTTTTGAGTGCACGTTCTGTTTTTTCAAGCTTAGAGCGTTCTTTTTGAAGTTTTGCAATGGTTTTGTCAAAACGAATTTTACCACGTTCAATTTTTTTCTTGGAACGATTAATCAAACTGTAAGGAATCCCATTTTTTTGAGCCACCTCAAACGTAAACGAACTTCCTGCTTGACCAATAACAAGTTTATAGATGGGTAATAGCGTTTTTTCGTCAAACAACATATTCGCATTTTGAATATGTGGTAATTCATTGGCCAATAGTTTTAAATTACTGTAGTGTGTTGTAATGATCCCAAAGGCTTCTCGCTCATAAAAGACTTCTAAAAATGTTTCAGCCAAAGCCCCGCCCAATTCAGGATCACTTCCTGTTCCAAACTCATCGATAAGAAACAAGGTTTGTTTGGTACACTTTTTCAAGAAATAATTCATCTGTTTAAGGCGATAACTGTAGGTACTCAAGTGGTTTTCAATAGATTGATTATCCCCTATATCACTTAATATACGCTCAAAAAAACACATTTTAGAACGTTCATGAACAGGGATCAACAGCCCAGATTGCATCATTACTTGCAACAAACCAACCGTCTTTAAAGTGATGCTTTTTCCACCAGCATTAGGTCCTGATATAACGATGATTCGACTGTCTTTGGCCATAGTGATGGTTTGAGGGAATGTTTTTTTGCCCTCCTCATTGTTGGCTAATAGAAGCAGTGGGTGATACGCGTCTCGAAGATTTAATTCTTGATCATCACTAAGTTCAGGTAGAATGCCATTGATACTCTGCGCATATTTTGCTTTTGCATACAAGACATCTAAAAGCACTAAGTAATTTTGATACTGTTGAAGCAGGGGTTTGAAGCCACGTACGTAATTTGTAAGTTCCAGCAAAATACGTTTAATCTCTTCTGTTTCCTCAAATTCAAAATTATTAAGGTCACGTTGGTGTTGGTGTGTTGTATCAGGCTCTATATACACAATACTCCCGGTTTTGCTTGCACCCAAAATACTACCTTTCACTTTGCGGCGGTACATGGCTTTTACAGCCAATACACGTCTATTTTCCATTACTGTTTCGCGAATTTCATCAAGGTAGTCTGCACTGTTGTAATGGCTCAATGCGGCATTGAAACTGGTGTTTATTTTTGTGCGTACCGATTGTATAGATTTTCGGATGGTATAAAGCGTATCGGAAGCATCGTTTCTAATCTCACCATATTTGTCAATGATGCTATTGATTTGATTCGAAATTAAATTGGTTTGTTCAAGTTGTTCTGAACGTTTAAAAAGTAGGGGGTAGTAGTCGTGAAACTTTTTGAAAAATTTTAATTGTGTGTTTGTAGTGATAGAAAGTGCCGCAATTTTTCTGAACTGTTCGACGTCAAGAAAATTATTTTCTATACGCAGAAGCTTTAATTCTTCTGTGATGTCCTCAAAGCCATGATTTGGAATGCGGTTGTCATTTTCAAAAGATGAAACAAACTCATGCACAAGCTTCAGGGCATCTGTGGTTTCTTCTTTTGTGTTAAAAGGTTGAAGCTTATTAATTTCTGCTCGACCCAAACTCGTGATGTTGTATGCAGCGACTTGCGCCACCACAGTATCAAATTCTAAATCATCAAGAGTTTTTCGGGAAATATTAATCATAACTTACCTTAGGATTGCAAATTTAGGTATTAATGTTCAGAATATATTCTAAATTTGTTCCCTTAGCATTTATTTAAGAACCCTAAACAAACGATTGTGTTAAGATTAAGCAAGGAATGGAATAAAATTTTATCATCTGAGTTTGAACAGCCCTATTTTTGTTCTCTGGAGCCCTTTGTTGATCAAGAATATGAGCGAAATGAATGTTATCCAGCAAAAAATCAAATTTTTAACGCCTTTGATCTATGTGCATACTATCAATTGAAAGTTGTTATAATTGGTCAAGACCCCTATCACGGAAAAGGGCAAGCCAATGGTTTGGCATTTTCTGTTAACGATGGTATTGCGCATCCACCATCACTCATCAATATCTTCAAGGAGTTAAACTCAGATTTAGGTATAGTTTATCCTAAAAGTGGTGATTTGTCACCATGGGCATCACAGGGCGTACTGCTTCTCAATGCCACTTTGACGGTCCGCACAGCAGAAGCAGCTAGCCATCAAAAGCAGGGTTGGGAAATTTTCACAGATAAAGTCATTGAAACAATATCTACTAATAACAACGGCATTGTGTTTTTACTTTGGGGCGGGTATGCCCAAAAAAAGAAAAAGCTGATTGATGCCCAACGGCATTTAGTCTTGGAAAGTGGCCACCCTTCACCACTGAGTGCAAACAGAGGATATTGGTTTGGAAATAGACATTTTAGTAAATGCAATGCGTATTTAAAATCTAAAGGAAATACACCAATTGATTGGCACTTAGATTGAATGAGTCAATTCGTTGTATGATAATTTTTTAGACAATAAATCCAACGCTATCAGTTTGTTTTGTACAATTTCAATGGTTTTTTCATCAATGTTCTTTTGAGACCATTCAGTTTGGCTAAGCCATTGCTGTACATCAGTTTGTTTTTGTTTATAACGCTTTGAAATAATTTGATCTATTTCTGGAATTTTTTTGAATTTTTTGGTGATGGTATTGATGATTTCAAGAATGGTATTTAATGAAGAAGAATCACTATTGATTAACTCGTTTCGAGCAGCAATCACAAAGCATGGCCAAGGTGTGGGGCATTCACCAATCCGTCTGAAAATACCTTCATCTACAAAAGGTTTTGTGGTGAATTTTTCCCACAAAAAGTAATCTGCATCTCCGTTAGAAAGTGCTTTAACCCCGCCATCTAAATTTTTGACAAGTTTAAATTTTAAATCGCACGTTACATCCCATTCCAATTGCTGCGCGTTGATGTAGGCCATTAGGTGCGAACCAGAACCATATCGGCTAATTGCCGCTTGTTTTTTTTTCAGTTCAGAACTAGTCTTGAACTTCGAATTATAAGCCACATGTACGCCCCAGACCAGCGGCGATTGTACATAGGTTTGAACTATTTTACAGCTAAGACCTTCGGAAATGGCTTTTACAATACCCTCCGTCAGTACCACTGCCATGTCGATGGAATTGGTTCTGAGGGCTTCCGTCATTTGACCTGTGCCTCCAGGGCAATCGACCCAGCGTAAATTGATTCCATTTTCTTTGAATAGATTATTTTTTAATCCAATATACCATGCATAGTTGAAGTGCTCTGGAACTCCTCCGACACGAACTGTTTTCATTAGTTTGTAAGTTTATTTAGGGTGTACTGAATAAGGTTGTCGATTGTCTCGTCAGGCTTTTTGCTGAAGCTGCCGTTGGCTCTGTTGGCCAAAATAGCATTCATCGAACAGGCTTGGTGGCCCAACAATTTGGACAAACCATAAATGGCAGAGGTTTCCATTTCAAAATTTGTAATTTTTAAATCCTCATACCGGAATGATTCTAATTTATTCCTAAAAATACTGTCTTTTGGTTTTAACCGCAATATACGTCCTTGCGGACCATAAAATCCCCCACAAGTGGCTGTTACTCCAGTTAAAATATGACTTTCATAAAGTTGATGTTCCAATGTTTTTGAATTTTCTACCAACACTGGTTGTGCCCGATCATTGTTCCATTCCGTATGCATACAAAAGGCCTTTTCAAACGCTTTGTTGCGAATAGTTTCTATTTCATAGGATGGTAGCATTCCATTGATATCCAAGCCGTATGTGCTCATTAAAATCGAATCCACTGGTATATCAGCCTGTAGTGCTCCAGAAGTTCCAATGCGTACAATATTTAATGCTGTTAATTTATTTTTAAGTGTGCGTGTTTCAAAATCAATATTTACAAGTGCGTCCAATTCATTGAGAACAATGTCAATATTGTCTGAGCCTATTCCTGTGGACATAACTGTTATGCGCTGGTTTTTATATAATCCTGTATGCGTTTTGAACTCCCTTTTTTGTTGTTTCAGCTCTATGTGGTCAAAATATTTTGAAACTTGATCCACACGGTCTGGATCGCCTACTGTGATGATTGTAGTAGCTAAATCTTCTGGCCGTAAATGAAGGTGGTAAATACTGCCGTCAGGATTTAAGATTAATTCAGATTGTTTAATACTCATACACTAAAGCTTTATCCACCAACACGTTTTACATTAAATCCTAAACCACTCAATATTTCCATGATTTTATCTCTGTAATCCCCTTGTATAATGATGTTGTCTTTTTTATAACTCCCACCTACACTAAACTCTTTTTTGAGTTTTGATGTTAATTTTTTGAAGTCAGAATCTGCACCCGTATAGCCCTCAATGATGGTGATGGGTTTACCCTTACGTTTTTCATATTTGCAAATTAGTGGTGCCTCTTGAAGCCAAAAGTCAACTTTGGGCTTGGGTTTATTAGTTAGCTCAGTTTCTTGATGTTCAGGGAACAAATTTTTGAGTTGATCTCTTAAATCCATTAACTTTTGGTTAGCCCCAATTCTTCCAAACGCTGATTTAGGAATTCACCAGCTGTGATGTTTTCGAATTGTTTAGGATTATTTTCATCTACACAACTGTCCAAAACATCTAATTTCATAGCACTAATGGGGTGCATAAAAAATGGAATGGAGTATCGAGAATTACCCCATAATTCTTTTGGTGGATTGACCACGCGGTGAATGGTGGATTTTAACTTATTGTTCGTGTGTCTCGATAACATATCCCCTACATTGATCATAAGCTCATCCGCTTCTGCTATTGCATCAATCCAATCTCCATTATGGTTTTGGACTTGAAGTCCACGGCCTTGGGCCCCCATCAAAAGAGTAATTAGGTTGATATCGCCGTGCGCTGCTGCCCGGACGGCCTTTTCTGGTGTTTTTGTAATCGGTGGATAGTGAATGGGTCTTAGTATACTATTCCCGTTATGAATAAATTCATCAAAATATGTTTCTTCCAAGTCTAAATAAAGCGCCAAAGCACGTAAAACATATTTAGCGGTTTCCTCTAACATCTTAAAGGCTTCTTTACCAACGGAATTAAATTCGGGTAGTTCGTTTACTTGTACATTGGAATGGTATTCTTCTTCCAGTAGAGGATTGTTTTCAACATACTGTCCAAAGTGCCAAAATTCTTTTAAGTCGCCTTCTTTCTTTCCTTTTGCGCTTTCTTTTCCAAATGAAACATAGCCGCGCTGACCGCCTATCCCAGGAATTTCGTATTGTCTCTTCTGCTCAACCGGCATGTCAAAAAACTTTTTAACCTCATTGTAAAGAGAATCTACAAGTGCATCCTTAAGAAAGTGCCCCTTTAGGGCTACAAATCCAATAGACTCATAGGCATGTCCAATTTCAGAAACAAATTTTTGTTTCAACTCAGCATCATTGGATAAAAAATCGTTGAGGTTTACACTTGGAATTTTATTCATAATAATGACATTCTTTACACAAATATATAAAATCATAGGATTAAATAATATGGTTTTAAACTTTGATTCCTGAGTTCAGTTTAATTTTTATAAATTTGAGTAAAATCTATACAGCGTTTTATTGAAATCGGTATTTTCATATTCTAAATTTAAAATTTCAAAGAAACAGCAATCATCTCTTTATTTCAATATGCTCAAATCGCGTATGATAGAAGAAAAAATGCTGATTCTTTTGCGTCAAGGAAAAATTTCAAAATGGTTTTCTGGTATTGGACAAGAAGCGATTTCAGTTGGTGTGACTATGGCTCTTCAAAATGACGAGTATATTTTGCCGATGCACCGAAATCTAGGTGTTTTTACTACAAGATTGATTCCATTACATAGACTTTTTGCCCAGTGGCAAGGCAAAGCCAGTGGTTTCACTAAAGGCCGTGATCGCTCGTTTCATTTTGGCTCACAAGACTACAAAATTGTGGGCATGATATCGCATTTGGGGCCTCAACTTGGTGTAGCCGACGGAATTGCGCTATCTCATCTACTAAAAAAGGAAGCAAAATTAACAGCTGTTTTTTCAGGTGAAGGCGGGACTAGTGAAGGAGATTTTCACGAGGCGCTCAATGTAGCTTCTGTGTGGAATTTGCCAGTGCTGTTCTGTATTGAAAATAATGGCTACGGATTGTCGACGCCTACATCTGAGCAATACAACTGTACGCACATAGCAGACCGTGGTAAGGCCTATGGAATGGAGGCGCACATTGTTGAAGGTAATAATGTTTTGGAAGTTTATTCAAAAGTGAATAAAATTGCCAAAAGCGTTCGTAAAAACCCTCGACCAGTTCTTATTGAATTTAAAACGTTTCGTCGCCGTGGACATGAAGAGGCTAGTGGTACAAAATATGTCCCTCAAGATCTAATGAGTGTATGGGAAGATAAGGATCCTATTTCCAATTTTGAAGCATTTTTATGCAAACAAAAAATCCTAACAGAGGATAAGATACAAGCTGAAAAATTAAAAATTTCTAATGAAATCCAAGAGGGCTTGCAGTCAGCTTTTGCAGAAGAGCAGATAATAGCTAGTTTAAGTACTGAACTAGGTGATGTGTATAAAAATTATGATTATCAGCAAGTTAGTCATAAGTCTAATACTAGTGAAATTCGTTTTGTAGATGCTATTTCTCAAGGTCTAAAACAAGCCATGGAACGCCATGAAGATTTGGTCATCATGGGCCAGGATGTAGCTGAGTATGGCGGAGTTTTTAAAATCACAGACGGGTTTTTAGAACAATTTGGAAAAGAGCGTGTTCGTAATACACCCATTTGCGAATCTGCTGTTATTGAAACAGCTATGGGGCTTTCTATTGCGGGAATTAAATCTGTAGTTGAATTGCAATTTGCCGATTTTGTTAGCTCAGGTTTTAATCCTGTGGTCAATTATTTAGCCAAATCGCACTATCGTTGGGGTCAAGAAGCTAATATTGTTTTGCGTATGCCATGTGGTGCTGGAGTTGGTGCTGGGCCGTTTCACTCACAAACCAATGAGGCTTGGTTTACAAAAACCCCAGGTTTGAAGGTGGTTTATCCGGCTTTTCCAGTAGATGCGAAGGGGCTTTTAGCGACCGCAATCGAAGATCCTAATCCAGTTTTATTTTTCGAACATAAAGCGCTTTACCGCAGTCTGAGACAAGAGGTGCCTACAGAATACTACAACTTACCATTAGGCAAAGCAGCACTAATAAGAAAGGGAAGTGCTGTTACTGTAATTTCATATGGTGCAGCTGTACATTGGGCGATTGAAACTTTGGAAAATAACCCTGATATTTCTGCAGATTTAATTGATCTACGTTCACTTCAACCTTTGGATTATGAAAGCATTCTGAACTCTGTTAAAAAAACAAGCAGAGTTATTATCTTGCAGGAAGATTCTCTCTTTGGCGGAATAGCAAGCGATTTATCGGCTTACATTATGGAAAATGCTTTCGAGTATCTTGATGCAGCGGTACAACGTGTAGGGAGTTTGGATACTCCTATACCGTTTGCAAATTCGCTCGAACAGCAGTATCTTGCGAAGCGAACTTTTGAGATTTCGCTCAAATCGCTTTTGGAATATTAATATGGATTATATTCAACTCTTTATCGATGCTTTTTTAGGCACTGTAAAATGGACATGGCGCTCCATCATTTTTGACGTACCATGGCAGCGTAATTATTTCTGGGGGTTAATTGTGATTTCAATCGCTGTATTTGCTTTAGAAATTATGTTCCCATGGCGCAAAGGACAGAAAATTTTTCGAAAAGATTTTTGGCTAGACGGATTTTATATGTTTTTTAATTTCTTCATTTTTACTGTCTTCATTAGTGGGTTTTACAAATGTATTTCTAAGTTTTCCACTGACGTCCTCACACTAAAAATGACTAGTCTTTCCATTATTGATTTATCCGATTTCCAACCAGTAGTTCAGCTGCTTTTATTTTTTGTGGTTTTGGACTTTGTTCAATGGTTTACGCATACGCTACTGCACCGTTATGACTTTTTGTGGAAATTTCACAAAGTTCATCACTCTGTCAAAGAAATGGGTTTTGCTGCGCATTTGCGCTACCATTGGATGGAAAATATTTTGTACAAACCCCTCAAAGTTTTAGCACTTATGCTTTTGGGTGGCTTTCAACCTGAGCAAGCTTATGTAGTTCATTTTTTGGCAATTGCCATTGGTCATCTAAATCACGCCAACCTAAAGCTGGATTATGGGCCATTAAAATATATTCTGAATAATCCCATTATGCACTTGTACCACCACGCTTATTCCCTTCCTGAATCGTTTAAAAACGGTGCAAATTTTGCCATCAGCTTAAGCCTTTGGGATTTTATTTTTAAAACTAATTATGTCCCAAAACCCGATAAAAACCTTCGTCTTGGCTACAATGACGACGCCAAAATGCCAAAGAGCTTTTGGGGGCAGTTGAGGTACGGGTTTCGCAAAGACGATTGATGGATTATTTGCGGTTTGCGCTTATAAAATCCATAATTAAAGCTGAAATTAATTTCCCTACATTATAATCTCTTTTTTTCGGCTTCAATTTTGGTGCGGCCTCACAAATATGTAAGTAAGTAGCTTTCGTATTTTTAGCCAATTTGAATACAAATTGCCGTGCTTCTGTAGTGCTAAATCCTGTAGGGCTCATGGCGCTGCTTGGACAATGGGCTATGGCATCACAGTCGATTTCTAGGCCGTAGGGGTCTATACTAATAAACTTATATCCTTTTTCCAATGCCTTTTCAACAGAAATTTCCTTTCGGACATGTATTTGTTCAAATGAAACAAATGCTATGTTTTTGTTGTTGTCAATTGTTTTATAAATAGATTCAGAGGTGTAATTTTCATGCATTCCGAAAATAAAATAACGTTCCAAAAACCCTTCATCCATAGCGTAGCTGAAGCCGTTACCGCTATGTCGGCCTTCCAATGCTCGGAAATCAGTATGAGCATCAAAATTGATGGCATTCATTTTGGATTTTAAAGCCAATGCACACCCTTTAATCATCCCATACGCGTTGTTATGTCCACCGCCAATTGCAATTGGAATTTTTCCTTTCTTTTTTATTAAGTGCACTAAGTTAGTCACCTCTGCATCAATGATATTGACTTTTTTCTGAAGCTTTTTGACATCTTTTTGATCCTTTGATTTTTGGTCTATTTTATCAAAATTAAAATGACCTAAAATGAGAAGTTTAGCTGGATTTGTAAATCGATTTGACTGTATATTTAAAAGGCTGTTTAGAACGACATTCCATGCCTTTTTTGTACCGGATTTACCGAAGTTTGCACGCACACCAATATCTTCAGAAATACCAAATAAAACAAACTCAGTTTTTGATTTATTTAGCTGTTCTTCAATGGTTTGTTTTGGATTTCTAAAGGAAATATTTTCAAAAAACTTCGCTTCTCCTTTTCGTTTCTGAACTAGTTTTTGTGCTTTCTTTTTCGTTAAAGGGTTGAAATAATCCATTGTTATAATTTATTCAATAAATTGACCATTGAGCATTACATTGTGTACTGGGTTATTACCAAATTCGTAAGGAATTTGATTGTAGGATCGCATCTTTTTTGTTAGAATCAGATTAGCTTTCTTGCCCCTAGTTATACTACCGTACTGTTCTGAAATTCCCATCGCATAAGCTCCATTAATACTGGCTGCATTTATGGCTTCTTCAGGCGTCATATTCATTTTAATACAAGCTAAACTTACTACAAAATTCATGTTTCCACTAGGTGAAGAGCCAGGGTTGTAATCACTAGCTAATGCTAGGGGGAGCCCAGCGTTTATAAGTTCTCGCGCAGGGGTGTAGGGGATGCCCAAGAAAAATGAACAGCCTGGTAAAGCAACAGGCATTGTTTCGGAGTTTTTAAGCGCTACAATGTCTTTATCCTCAAGTTGCTCCAAATGATCTACAGTCAAGGCATTGAAATCAACTGCAAGCTTTACACCTCCAAATGTATTAAATTGATTAACGTGGATTTTTGATTTTAGATTGTAATTCTTAGCTGCCGTTAAAATACGTTTTGTGTCTACTAGATCGAAGTATCCTTTTTCACAAAAAACATCGATAAAATCTGTTAAATTTTCTTGACTAATTTTAGGCAGCATTTCATTGATTATTAAATCAACATAAGCTACTTTGTTGGTTTTGTATTGTTCAGGAACAGCATGTGCACCTAAAAAAGTTGACTTTATTTTTAACTCTGAATGATGTTTAATGCTTCGAATGACGCGTAACATTTTCAATTCAGCATCCGTAGTCAATCCGTAGCCAGATTTGATTTCTAGCGCGCCTGTACCTAAGCGGATTAGCTTTTCAATTCGATCAATAGACTGTTCAAAAAGATCATCTTCAGAAGTGTTTTGAAGGGTTTTAGCAGAGTTTAAAATACCTCCACCACGTTTTGCAATCTCTTCGTAACTCAATCCATTAATGAGATCTACAAACTCTTGACTGCGATTTCCGGCATACACTACATGAGAATGACTATCGCACCAACACGGTAATATCAATCGGTCGGTTGCATCAATGATTTCATCACCATTTTGAGCTCTAAAATCTGTCATTGAGCCAAAATCTGATATACAATCGTTTTGTACAATCAAAAAAGCATTGTTGATTTTCGGTAGGGTTTTCATCGCATCACCAGCTACGCTTTTTTGTCCTTGGGGGCGGACTTGAAGCAATTCTCGAATATTGACAAAAACAGTGCGCATCGTTTTAGTTAAAGCTGCCTGTCATGTCTTCGGGCTTTACCCAAGCATCGTATTCTTCGGCGGTGACATAGCCTAAATTAATGGCTTCCTCGCGAAGCGTAGTGCCATTCTCGTGCGCTGTATTAGCTATTTCAGCTGCTTTATAATACCCGATTTTGGTATTCAAAGCTGTCACTAACATCAATGAGTTGTTGAGCAATCTTTTGATCACTTTATGGTTGGGTTCAATTCCTGATGCACAGTGTAGTTCAAAACTCGCGCAAGCATCTCCTATGAGTTGTGCAGATTGTAGAAGATTGGCAGCCATCATCGGTTTGAAAACATTCAATTCGTAGTGGCCTTGTGCGCCGCCCACAGCAATAGCCATATCATTGCCCATAACTTGAGCACAAACCATGGTTAGTGCCTCGCATTGAGTAGGGTTTACTTTTCCTGGCATTATTGAACTTCCAGGCTCGTTTGCAGGAATGGTTATTTCTCCAATCCCGGAGCGAGGACCAGAAGCCATCAAACGTATATCATTTGCAATTTTATTGAGTGAAACCGCCAATTGTTTTAATGCACCATGGCTTTCCACTACAGCATCATGTGCTGCTAAAGCTTCAAACTTATTCTTAGCTGTAATAAATGGGAGTCCTGTAAATTTTGCAATATATTTTGCGACCATTACATCATAACCTTTGGGCGTATTAAGGCCAGTCCCTACTGCTGTTCCCCCAAGAGCCAATTCGCTTAGGTGCTCCAAGGTATTTTTTAGAGCCTTAAGACCATGGTCTAGCTGAGAAACATAGCCTGAAAATTCTTGTCCAAGTGTTAGCGGTGTTGCATCCATAAGGTGAGTTCGTCCAATTTTTACAACGTTTTTAAAATCTTCAGATTTTTGGCGTAGTGTATTTCGAAGTTGCTCTACACCAGGTATTGTTACTTCTATGATTTTTTTGTAACCCGCAATATGCATTCCGGTTGGGAACGTATCGTTAGACGATTGCGATTTGTTTACATCGTCATTGGGTTGAATCGTTTTTTCGCCCTCTCCAATTGTTTTCCCAGCCAATTGGTGTGCTCTATTAGCGATAACTTCGTTTACATTCATATTGCTTTGTGTGCCAGACCCTGTTTGCCAAATAACCAATGGAAATTGATCGTCGTGTTTGCCTTCCAAAATTTCGTCACAAGCTTTAGCAATCAAATCGCGTTTTTCAGAAGATAAAGTTCCAAGATCACAATTGGTGTATGCAGCGGCCTTTTTTAGATAGGCAAATCCGTATACCAACTCTATTGGCATGGAACCAGAAGGGCCAATTTTGAAATTATTTCTTGAGCGCTCTGTTTGTGCACCCCATAGTTTATCTGCAGGAACGTTGACAGCTCCCATTGTATCTTTTTCAATTCTATACTTCATTACAATTGCGAATGGTGTATTACAAATTTAATTTATTTTGAAGTAAAAAGAGCTAAATTTTTAAGCAAATCCTTGAATTACAATGGGGATGTGTATTAAGTGTTAATAATTTTAAAAATTTACATTGTAAAACATTAAATCTTACAGTATATTTGCAGCATACAAAACGATATTATGTTTGAATTTGATCAATATTTAGGATTTTTAGCATTCATGAGTATCTTAACCATTGGGTTTTGGCTCATGATATTTTTGTTGACTTTTGCCATTCCTTATTGGGTTTTTGGTTCAGCAATTGAAAGTTTCAAGGAAAAACGCGCTGCAAAAAAAGCAAAATTGAATGAATAATTCAACCTCTTATAAAACACAAATCCAAGCAACAATGCTTGGATTTTTTTTTACAAAATATCTAAGATTCGTTCTGTGGGACGACCAATTACGGCTTTATTGCCATACACCACAATAGGGCGCTCTATAAGTTTTGGATGGTCTACCATCGCTTGTATAAGCTCTGCGTCAGAAAGATTTTTTCCTTTAAAATTTGACTTCCAAATGGTTTCATTTTGCCGTACCAGTTCCAATGGCGGTATGCCTAGTTTTTCAATAACAGCTTTGAGTTCATCAATAGATAAAGTTGCGTCTAAATATTTGATAATTTTAAACTCTTTTCCAGAATTTTCAAGTGCTTTTACCCCCAATCGGGATTTACTGCACCGGTTGTTGTGGTATATTTTAATCATAGTGTTTGTGGTGTTTCGTCATTTTGCCCCATCATCATAAGATAGGATTTTAAAAAGGGCATGAGCTCACCGTTCATTACGGCATCCACATTGCCTGTTTCGTGAGTGGTACGTACATCTTTTACTAGTTTGTAGGGGTGTAGCACATAGTTTCGAATTTGACTTCCCCATTCAATTTTCATTTTTCCAGCTTCGATGTCTTCACGTTGTGCCATTTGTTTTTTGAGTTCGATTTCGTACAGTTGCGACTTTAGCATTTGTAGTGCTCTGGCACGGTTGTCGTGTTGGGATCGAGTTTCAGAACAAGAAATTTGTATTCCTGTGGGTTTATGCGTGAGTTGCACTTTGGTTTCAACTTTATTTACATTTTGCCCTCCAGCTCCACTTGAGCGCGCTGTGGTAATTTCAATATCAGCAGGGTTGATATCAATTTCTATACTGTCATCAACCAAGGGGTACACATAAACAGACGCAAAACTTGTATGGCGCTTTGCGTTGCTGTCAAAAGGGGAGATACGCACCAATCGATGTACTCCATTTTCGCCTTTTAACCACCCAAAAGCAAAATCACCTTCAATTTGTAGTGTTACGGTTTTTATTCCTGCGACGTCTCCATCTTGAAGATTTAGCTCTTTAATTTTAAATCCTTGTTTTTCGGCATACATTACGTACATCCGCATCAGCATACTGGCCCAATCACAACTTTCTGTCCCTCCAGCTCCTGCTGTGATTTGAAGTACCGCACTCAATCCGTCTCCCTCTTCGGAAAGCATATTCTTAAATTCTAAATCCTCAATGATTTGCTGGGCAGTTTCATACTGAGTTTGCACCTCATTTTCAGAAACATCTCCTTCCTTGAAAAAGTCATAAAAGACTTGAAGTTCGTCTGTATGAGTTTGGGCTTCTTCAAAATCATTTACCCATTTTTTATTAACGCGGATGGATTTCATGATCTGCTCAGCAGTTTTTGAGTCATTCCAAAACTCAGGGGCATAAGTTTTTTCTTCCTCGTTTTGGATTTCGATGCGTTTGGCATCTAAGTCAAAGATACCTCCTTAACGCGCCCAGGCGATCTATAAGATCTTTGATGTGATCGTGTGTTATCATACATAAATATTCGTTTTACAAAAATAGAATTTATAGCACAGAAAGAAAATAATATGTAGTTTTACCTTCAAATTTTTTTTATGCATATTGATTTACGGAGTGATACAGTAACAAAACCATCAAGCGGTATGATGAAGGCGATGGCTAGTGCGCCATTAGGTGATGACGTTTATGGAGAAGACCCCACAGTAAATGCGCTAGAAAAGCGTCTTGCTATTATGTTTAATAAGCCAAAGGCACTTTTTTTTCCAACAGGTACAATGGCTAATCAAGCAGCTATAAAACTGCATACACAGCCTGGGGAACAAGTGATTTGTGATCAATATGCACATATTTATAATTATGAAGGTGGCGGTGCTTCCTTCAACAGTGGAGTATCATGTAAATTAATAGATGGTCATAGAGGAATGATTACTGCTGAGCAAGTTACAGCTGCTATCAACCCTCCTGATTTTTACCACAGCCCATTGACTTCTTTGGTTGCTTTGGAAAATACAACCAATAAAGGAGGTGGTGCTTGTTGGGATTTTAAAGAAATCAGTAAGATTAGATCGGTCTGTGATGCTCATCATTTGGGGCTGCATCTAGATGGTGCTCGACTTTGGAATGCGCTTGAAGTTACGAATGAGAAACCTGAACAGTATGGGGCTGTTTTTGATACAATTTCGGTTTGTTTAAGTAAAGGTTTAGGCTGTCCTGTAGGATCAGTGTTAGTTGGAGATGAAGCGCTTATGGAAAAAGCAATAAGGGTGCGTAAAATGTTGGGTGGCGGTATGCGTCAAGTAGGAGTTTTAGCAGCCGCGGGCCTGTATGCTCTTGACCATAACAGGGAACGATTGTCCGAAGATCATGCTAAAGCTAAAGCTATAGGTCAAGTCCTTCAAAGCACAAGTTATGTCGCTAAGGTTCAGCCAATTGAAACCAATATTGTAATTTTTGAATTAGATTCTGCTGTCGATTCAGCCTATTTTATTGATTCCCTCCAATCTAAAGGTATTCTTTTGAGTAACATGGGCAGTGGTAAATTACGAATGGTAACTCATATGGATTACACGGATCAGATGCATGAAAAACTACTCGAAACCTTGATTGGTATTTAGTTTTTTGTCTACATTTACAGTCCTTAAATCCATTCGTTATGAGAACTTTTTTTCATTCATTTTGTATATTTTTTCTAATTCTTTCTTGTAAACAAGATACAAGTAAAAACACTATGTCAAATACTATTCAAGCGCCAATAACAAAGCAAATTTCTAAAGAATTATCCAAGCACAACGACATTCGCGTAGATGAGTTTTACTGGTTAAAAGATCGTGAAAATCAAGAAGTTATAGATTATCTTAATGACGAAAATAACTATTACGACGCCAAAACAGCCCACACTAAGGATTTTCAAAACTCATTGTTCGAAGAAATGAAATCAAGAATTAAAGAAGACGATTCTTCAGTGCCCTACAAGTTTAATGGCTATTGGTACATCACAAGGTATGAGAAAGGTAAAGATTATCCGATTTACACCCGAAAAAAAGAATCTTTGACAGCTACAGAGGAGCTGTTGTTTGATTGCAATAAAATGGCTAAAGGGCATTCTTATTTTAGGCTCGTTGGGCTTAATATAAGCCCTGATAATGAGCGTGCAGCATTTGCATTAGATACCATAGGGCGTAGACAATACACATTGTACATTAAAGACCTGAAATCTGATAAAATTTTAGAGGATAAAGTAGATAATTGTACAGGGGGCAGTACTTGGGCCAATGACAATCAAACCTTATTTTACACATTAAAAAATGAAACTACTTTACGATCAGAGGCTGTTTATAGACATAAACTTGGAACATCTTCATCTGAAGACGTTCTTGTTTTTGAAGAAAAAGACGATACGTTTGGTGTAGGAGTTTACAAGACAAAATCAAAAAAGTACTTGGTTATATCTAGCTACAGTACGCTTACAACTGAATATCAAATTTTGGATGCCAATACGCCTGATGGCAGCTTTAAAGTTTTTCAAGCTCGAACACGTGGCTTAGAATACTCAATTTCTCATTACGGAGATTACTTTTATGTGCTCTCTAATGCAGATGATGCTCAAAATTTTAAATTATCAAAGACAACTGAAAAGCATACAGAGAAAAGATTTTGGAAAGATGTCATACCGCATAGATCTGATGTTTTGTTGGAGGGAATTGATATCTTTAAGGACTATTTGGTTGTTTCAGAGCGGAAAAATGGTCTAAATCAAATTAAGATCAATCGTTGGGATGGGTCCGATAGCTATTATTTGCCCTTTACTAGTGAAACCTACACGGCATACACCACCACAAACATTGACTTTGACACCCACATCCTTCGCTACGGATACCAATCTATGACTACCCCTTCTTCAGTTATAGATTTCAACATGGCAACAAGAGAAAAAACAATAAAAAAAGAGCAAGAGGTTCTAGGAGGTAAGTTCAAAAAAGAAAATTACGTTTCTGAACGTGTTTGGGCTACTGCAAAAGATGGAACTAAAATTCCTATTTCATTGGTAAGGCATAAAGACACTCCTAAAAGTTCTCAAACACCTTTGCTTTTGTACGCCTATGGCTCTTATGGTGCAACAATAGATCCTTACTTTTCAACTGTTCGTTTAAGTTTGTTAGATCGTGGTTTTATCTACGCAATTGCCCATATTCGAGGGGGTCAGTACCTTGGTCGTCAGTGGTACGAGGACGGGAAACTATTAAAAAAGAAAAATACGTTTACAGATTTCATTGATTGCTCAAAATATTTAATTGCACAAGAATACACATCCGCAAAGCACCACTATGCTATGGGTGGAAGTGCAGGAGGTTTGCTCATGGGTGCGGTGATCAATAGGGCACCAGAGCAATACAACGGAGTTGTAGCTGCTGTTCCTTTTGTTGATGTTATTACTACCATGTTGGATGACAGTATTCCTCTTACTACAGGAGAATATGATGAATGGGGCAATCCAAATGAAAAAATATATTACGATTACATGAAATCGTATTCGCCCTACGACAACATCAAAAACCAACAATATCCAAATTTATTAATTACAGCTGGATTACATGACTCACAGGTCCAATATTGGGAACCTGCAAAGTGGGTCGCAAGATTACGACTTCAATCCAATAATACTTCCGATCTGTTTTTGAAAACCAATATGGATGCTGGACATGGAGGTTCGTCAGGACGCTTTGAAGCACTCAAGGAAGTTGCCTCAGAGTATGCTTTTTTATTGGACCTTGAAGCCATCAGTAAATAGAAGTTTAAAAAAATTCTTATTTTTGTTGACCAAACCAATCACATGTCTTTAGAGCATCAACCAAAAATTTTTGATAATATTTTAGAGCTAGTTGGCGATACACCGCTAGTAAAACTCAATACTATAACAAAAACTTTTCCAGGGACTTACATTGCGAAGTTAGAGGCATTTAACCCTGGTCATTCTTCCAAAGACCGCATTGCTCTGCATATCGTAGAGCAAGCCGAAAAAAAAGGTATTTTAAAGCCAGGGGATACAATTATTGAGACGACTTCAGGAAATACGGGGTTCAGTATTGCAATGGTGAGCATGATAAAGGGATATGACTGTGTTTTGGCGGTCAGCTCAAAATCTTCGCCAGATAAAATAGATATGCTAAAAAGCATGGGAGCAAAGGTATACGTTTGTCCTGCAAATGTAAAGGCAGACGATCCTCGTTCGTATTATGAAGTGGCCAAACGTATTCACAAAGAAATTAAAGGATCAGTTTATATAAATCAATACTTTAATGTTTTAAATACAGAAGCTCATTTCAAAACAACAGGTCCAGAAATATGGAACCAAACCGCAGGTAAAATCACACACTTGGTGGCTTGTAGCGGAACAGGAGGAACAATCTCTGGTACAGCTCAATTTCTTAAATCACAGAACCCAGAAATCAAAGTAATTGGTGTAGATGCATATGGTTCTGTTCTAAAGAAATACCACGAAACACGGGAATTTGATTCAAATGAAATATATCCTTACCGTATTGAAGGTTTAGGTAAAAATTTGATTCCAACAGCAACAGATTTTGATGTCATTGACGAATTCATCAAAGTTACTGACGAAGATAGCGCGCATGCGGCTAGAGAATTAGCACAAACCGAAGGCATTTTTGGCGGCTATACATCCGGAGCAGTAGTTCAAGCAGTAAAATTACTTCAAGAACAATACCTATTCAAAGATTCTGATATGATTGTACTGATTTTTCCAGACCACGGATCGCGCTACATGAGTAAGGTTTTTAACGATCAATGGATGGAAGATCAAGGCTTTATGGATAAGAAACTCAAACTGTCAGCCAAAGCCATAGAGATTGTAAAATAATACAATTTACCAAGTCTTCTTTTTTATATTATTTTTCTTGGCATTATATTTTTAAAAATCATTATGTTTTGTATATATTATTGCATAATTTTGAAAAATAATCCATCAAAAAAACATAAATGAGAGACTTATTTGAGAAAATCTACAAGGATAAAGGACCGTTAGGTAAGTGGGCAAGTCAGGCGGAGGGGTATTTTGTATTTCCGAAACTCGAAGGTCAAATTTCAAACCGAATGAAATTTCAAGGTAAAGATGTCATTACTTGGAGTATAAATGATTATTTAGGACTAGCCAATCACCCCGAGGTTCGTAAGGTAGATGCTTCAGCTTCTAATGAATATGGTTCAGCATACCCAATGGGTGCGCGAATGATGTCTGGTCATACTTCGCTTCACGAGCAATTGCAGCAAGAATTGGCTGCTTTTGTAAATAAAGAAGCTGCTTATGTTTTAAACTTTGGCTATCAAGGCATAATGTCCACAATTGATGCTCTATTAGGAAAAGATGACGTCATTGTATATGATGTTGATGCTCATGCATGTATTATTGACGGTGTGCGTTTACATATGGGAAAACGCTTTACCTACAAACACAATGACATTGAAAGTTTAGAAAAAAACCTAGAACGCGCTACTAAGATGGCTGAGCAAACTGGTGGTGGTATCCTCGTGATCTCAGAAGGGGTTTTTGGTATGCGTGGTGAGCAGGGAAAACTGAAAGAGATTGCGGCTTTAAAAAATAAATATAACTTTCGCTTTTTAGTGGATGATGCTCATGGGTTTGGTACTCTCGGTGCAACTGGCGCAGGCGCAGGAGAAGAACAGGGTGTGCAAGACGATATTGATGTGTATTTTGCAACATTTGCTAAGTCTATGGCGAGTACAGGAGCTTTCATAGCAGCGGATAAAGAAATTATAGATTATTTAAAATACAATTTGCGTTCTCAAATGTTCGCAAAATCTTTGCAAATGCAACTTGTAAAAGGGGCCTTAAAACGTTTAGACATGATTAGAACCATGCCTGAACTTAAACAAAACCTTTGGAAGATTGTAAATGCTTTGCAATCAGGTCTAAGAGCTCGTGGTTTCGATTTAGGAACTACTCAAAGTTGTGTTACACCTGTCTATCTGAAAGGAAGCATTCCCGAAGCTATGGCATTGGTTAAAGATTTACGTGAAAATCATGGGATATTTTGCTCAATTGTAGTGTATCCCGTAATTCCAAAAGGTTTAATTTTACTGCGTTTAATCCCTACCTCAATGCATACGTTGGAAGATGTTGAGGAAACTTTGCAAGCGTTTTCAAGTATTAGAGAACGCTTAAATTCAGGTCTATATAAGCGCCTTTCGGCAGCTGTTTCTGCAGCAATGGGAGAGTGATTTCTATAAGACTTTTTTGTATGTACAGCGCTTTTTAATCAATTGCGGATTAAATTCTCTCCATAGTTTTTGAATCGCTTTGTTATCAGACAACTCTGGTGTTCTTCTACATTCTGTAATCCCTTTAGTTTTAAATGTTCTGTGGTATTCACTAAATAAAATTGCGTGAACACCCTTGTTTTGATATTCAGGGTGTATTCCTATTAAAAGAAAATTTACTGATTTAGATTTTTGTGCTTTGATTAAATGAAACAGTCCAAAAGGGATTAGTTTTCCTTTCATTTTTTGAAGTGCTTCTGCAAACGAAGGCATCACAACAGCAAACCCTACCAATTTTTCGTCTGTATTGACGACGAATTTGATATATTCCGGTGCAATAAAATTCAAAAACTTCTTTTTCATAAAGTCCTTTTGAATATCTGTAATTTTCACAAATGATGACAACTCCGAATAGCTCTCATTGAACAAATCAAACATTTGATCTGCATATTGCATCATGTCTTGAGTTTTCTTAAAATTAAGTTCTTTTAAGCCATAACGTTTCTTAATAACAGACTCCAGCCTGTTATAATTCTCAATTCTAATATCTTTAAAAGCATGTTTGTGTTCGAAATATTCTTTTTCAACCTTAAATTCCAAGGCTTCCAAGTGTGTTTTATAATATGGGTGATTGTACCAAGAAACCATGGTGCCAATGTGGTCAAAGCCATAGGTTAAAACCCCAACTTTATCTAAATTTGAGAACCCTACAGGGCCTTCCATAAAGGCTAAGTTTTGTTGTTTGCCTATTTCTGTGACTTTAGCCAGTAAGGCTCTACTAACTTCCAAATCATCAATAAAATCAAACCAACCAAACCGCATTTTTCGAGTGTTTTGTGTATTGACTTCAATCCAATTGATAATAGCTGCTATACGTCCCACGACTTTTGAACCTCTGTATGCTAAAAATAATTTTAGCTCTGCATCTTTTAGAATTGGGTTTGTTGCTTCATCAAAAATCTTCATTTCTTCCGAAATAATGGGCGGTACCCAATACGGAGATTGTTTGTATAATTTAAAAGGAAATTTCACGAAATTACGTACCCCTTTCTTTGTGCTCACTTCTTTTACACTAAGCATATAGTCTATCCTTCATCAAAATTTTCAACTTTCTTTTTTTTGGAATTTCTTTTTGAGCGTGATTTCCTTTTTCGTTTCTTTTTTCCTGAAGATTTATTTTTGATTTTTAGCTGATCTTCATGGCGATCGATTCGATAAGAAACCCCAAAATTTACTCCAAAAATAGAAGGTGTATCTTTAAAATTCAGAGTTAGTGCAGTATCAAGTTGAAGGTCTTTGTTAAAAAGATAACCACCACCAAAGCGCAGTAAATTATCTGCGTAAAAGTCGCTTTTTATACCTTGAGTTTCTGCAAATACAACCCATTTCGGATTGAATGAGTGTGTTAGTGTTAGAATGTAGTGTAAATCTTGTTGATTTGAACTTATACGGTCCATCATTAGATTGGTCACAAACACCCAGCCTCCATAAAAATTATTTTGAGTAATCAGTGCTGCCCGGTAACTTAATCCTTCAACTCCATCAGCTACGTACGGGTTGCTTTTTGTATCGAAATTAACTCCAGCTGAAACTGCTACCGCAGGTATGAGTTGCTTCCATTTAAAACCTCGATTAGCGTGATAACTATAGACGTTAATTTTTTCTTCTTTATTCTTATTAGGGTCGTAAATTAAATATTTAGCCCCCAAATTTAAATACCTGAAATTAGCTCTTTTATTTTCCACGGGCACAGCAAAATTGTAGGTTTGTATTTCACTTTGGTAAGTCCCTTGAATATTGACTTCCAAAGCTTCTTTCAAAAAGCCATAGTGTGCAGCAAAATCAACTCCAAAACCTTTGGCTTTATAAGATGGGTAGGGTGATCTTTTTTCATTTGAAATGAATGGGCCTAATTCAAACTGAAGTACTTTTTTTCCCACTGAAAATGCAGTTTGTGAAGCTCCAGGGCGGTTGGAGTTAATGACATCGGTGTATTGCGCTTGAATTAAGGTTGTAAAACTGATAAAGAAAACTAGAAAAGCCTTAAATATTGGTGTCATTTGTGTATACTTTTTTCAAATCTACATATTTTAAATGAATCTTGAACTTCACATGTAATTTTTAATACTTTTTTATATTCATGGTTCTTGATGGCCAAAAAATATGTTTAAGAATTGTATTTTTGAATAAACTTATCATTTATGATTCAAACAGCATCTTTTGTGGGTCTTTTAAAAACGGTATTGATTATTATTTTATCGTACACTGTTTTTAAATACGTTATGCGTCTGTTGGCTCCTTTTTTTTTGCGTTCAATAGCACGTAAAATGGAACGTCAATTCAATCAAAATACTGCGCCCCCAACTAGACAGAAGGAGGGCGAAGTCTCTATAGATAAAACTCCTGACAAACAAGCATCAAATAATGATGTTGGAGAATATGTTGATTACGAAGAAATAGATTAAGAAAATATTTATGAATCAATTACTAAAACAGTACACTAAACATCTAATTGTTTTATTAGGTTTTATCGTTCTTTCTTTGGCTTATTTTAGCCCTGTTTTACAAGGGAAAAAAATTTTTCAAAGCGATATTGTTCAGTACAAAGGTATGGCCAAACAACAAATTGATTTTAGATCAACTAGCGGTGTAGAAACCTATTGGACTAATGCCGCCTTTGGCGGGATGCCAACATACCAACTTGGAGCTAAATACCCCCACAATTACATAAAACATCTCGATCTTTCTCTACGGTTTTTACCGCGTCCCGCCGATTATTTACTGCTCTACTTTGTAGGTCTCTATCTGCTTTTGCTTATTCTGGGTCAAGATTTTCGAGTAGCTATAATCGGAGCTATCGCATTTGGGTTTTCGACTTACTTGATCATAATTCTGGGAGTTGGACACAATGCCAAGGCACATGCTATTGGCTATATGCCATTTGTGCTTTCGGGTGTTCTCTTAGTTTTTCAAAAGCGTTATTTGCTTGGCTTTGTACTAACTACAGTTGCTTCTGGTTTAGAGATTGTTGCTAACCATCCCCAGATGACCTATTACCTACTATTTATACTTTTGTTTTTGGCTTTTTCATTTTTTATTAAGGCTGTCAAAGCAAACGAGATCTCACGATTTTTTAAGTCTATTATAGTTCTTTTTTGTGCTGCCTTTTTAGCTCTTGGAATGAATGCCTCCAACTTACTAGCTACAAAAGAATATGCTGCGCAAAGTACTAGAAGTCAGAGTGAATTAACAATCCTTCCTGATGGCTCTCCAAGGCCTCAAACAACGGGACTGGATCGTGAATACATTACTCAATATAGTTACGGAATAGTTGAAAGTTTTAATCTTCTATTTCCACGGTTCATGGGTGGTGGTTCTACAGAAGAGCTTGGAGCAGATTCCGAAACATACAAAGCATATAAAGCTTTGGGTGCATCAGCTGCTCAAGCCCGAAATGAAATAAAACAGGCTCCAATGTACTGGGGAGATCAGCCCATTGTTGAAGCACCTGCATATATAGGAGCAACTTTACTGTTCTTATTTTTATTAGCATTAATCCTGTATAGAGGACAACACAAATGGTGGCTTCTCTGTTCTATAGTTTTTTCTCTTTTGCTCTCATTTGGAAAAAATGCTTCATTGTTTACCAATTTTTTTATAGACTACATTCCGTTGTATAACAAGTTTAGAGCGGTGAGTTCTATTCAGGTAATTTTGGAATTGTGCGTTCCTGTTTTTGCCATATTTGGTTTAAGTCGGTTTTTTGCAAGTGATGTATCGAATACACAAAAGCTAAAAGCACTTAAGATATCTGCATTTTCTCTCATCGGTTTGTCAGTTTTTTTCTTAATTTTTAGAGATGTTTTGTTTGATTTTGTAGGCCTTCGTGACGGCCAATATCAAAATTTTTATGGCAATGATTTTGTAAAAGCCTTACGTAAAGATCGCCAAAGTTTATATTCCTCCGATCTTTTTCGCTCTCTCTTTTTTGTTGTAGGACTTTCATCTTGTTTGTGGTTTTATTTAGCAAAAAGAATAACCAAAAACAACACGATTATTTTAATTGGTATTTTAATCATTACGGATTTGGTCTCTGTAGATTTACGCTATGTCAGTACTGATAATTTTGTTTCTGCTCTAAAAGTAGATAAGCCTTACACCCCAAATGCTATCGATAAAGAGATTTTAAAAGACACAACCATTTTTAGAGTGTATGACACCACAGACGGCAGTACACGTTCATCGTATTTTCATAACGCCATTGGTGGCTACCACGCGGCCAAAATGCGCCGCTTTAATGAAGTGATGGATTTTCATATAAACAAAGGAAATTCGGAGGTGTTTAATATGCTGAATACTAAGTACATTATTTATAGAAACGATGAGGGGCAGTTGCAATATGTTGAAAATGATGAAGTCAATGGCAATGCTTGGTTTGTGCAGCAATTGAAAACAGTAAAGCACCCTGACAATGAAATTTTGGCATTAGACTCACTGAACACAAAGACTACGGCGGTTGTTCGTGAGAATCATCATCCCGACCGTAAGTTTATTGTGGATTCTACAGCTTTTGTTAAGTTGAGTTCTTATGCACCAAATAAACTAGTTTATAAATCCAAAAACACACACGACGGTTTTGTTGTTTTTTCTGAAAACTACTATAAGAACGGTTGGGAAGTTACAATAGATGGGCAAGAAGTGTCGCATTACAATGTGAATTATATTCTTCGCGGAATAGACGTTCCAAAAGGAGAACACAGTATAGTTTTTGAGTTTAACCCCAAGGTTGTTCGCTCAGGCAGTCAAATTGCATTGATCAGTACTATTTTATTTATAGTACTTGTTTTAGTGGCCTTAGGTCTTTTTTATAACAGAAGTCCAGAATGAAAAAGGTACTTATCATAACTTATTATTGGCCACCAGCAGGTGGTCCTGGCGTGCAACGATGGTTGAAGTTTGTAAAATACCTTCCTAATCACGAAATAGAACCAATTGTATATTGTCCAGAAAACCCATCCTATCCAAATTTAGACCATACATTTTCAAGCGATGTAGATTCTAGAATAACAGTTCTTAAACACCCAATAAAAGAACCGCTTCAGTTTTTAAAAATATTTTTTAGGAAGAAGACTAATGCTTTGTCAAAAGGAGCTATACCATCATCAAATAAACAGAGTCTTTTGGAGCGTTTTCTTCTATTTGTTCGTGGAAATTTATTCATTCCAGATGCGCGTATTTTTTGGGTAAAACCTTCTGTAAAATATTTATCGTCTTATATTTCAAAACATCAAATAAATACCATCGTAACTACAGGACCACCGCACAGTGTTCATCTTATTGGAATGCAACTCAAAGCGAAACATAAGCTAAAGTGGTTTGCTGATTTTAGAGATCCTTGGACGGATATTAGTTATCATAAAAATTTAAATTTAACCCAAAAGGCCCAACAAAAGCATTTACAACTGGAACATAAAGTGTTGAATATTTCAGATCATATTATTGTTACCTCTTCGCAAACAAAACAATTGTTTTCTAAAAAAACACAACAACCCATTTCGGTTGTTACAAATGGTTTTGATGATGAAATTGTACCTTCTACAAGCTTAGATTCTAATTTTACGATCACACATATTGGTTCTCTTTTTGATCAAAGAAATCCAATACTGTTCTGGGACGTTCTTTTGGAACTTATTGATGAATTCCCAGATTTTAAGGCCAATTTTCAATTGGTTCTTGTAGGTAATGTAAGTTCAGAAATTAGAAGGTCGATTGAATCGGCTGGGTTAAAACCTTATTTAAAATTAGTAGGCTCAGTATCTCATTATGAAGCCATTACGTATCAAATAAAAACTCAAGTACTATTGCTTATAGAGGCTAATACACCTGAAGCATCATATATTATTCCAGGAAAATTATTTGAATATTTAAATGCTAACCGCCCTATTGTAGCCCTAGGACCAGAACAATCTGATATACCGTCTATTTTATACGACACCCATACTGGATTGTATTTTAATTATGAGGATAAAAATGCTATAAAAACGCATATGTTGCATCTTTTTGGTGAATACAAAAAGAATAGACTATCAGTTTCGTCCAAGAACATTAACCTCTTTTCACGGAAAAGCTGTACAAAACAGTTGGCGAAAATATTGAATGCTAAATAAAAAAACCACACTGAATAAGTTCCGCGTGGCTTTTTTGACTAATCAAACAAAATCAAAAAACATTATGGTTTTATCAATTGGTTTTTTTTGAGCGACTCGTTTTGCGTTTCAACTGTGAACGGGTGTTGTTGCGTGTGGCTTGACGTGTCCCTGTTGTGCTGTTTTTTTGGGTTACGGTTCTTATGTTTTTAGTACTATTTTTCCTATTGTACTGAGGTTTTTTACGCGTCATTGTACGTTGCGACGTTTGTCGTATTCGTTCAGTAGTATAAGCAGGAGCATTGTTTTGTACTTTTGCTCGATTTTCAGAACGTCGTGTTGTCGTTACAGCAGAATTTCGGCTACGGTTTGCACTGTTGGTGTATGCAGTTTGCGTTGTTCTACGGTTTCGTGTGTTACCGTTGTATAACGCCGGACGTCTGTTATTTCTGTAAGGACTTGTGTAATGTCTACGGTTTGGCGTATAATATCTTCGGTATGGACGGTAGTCGACCACACAAGTTTGTACACTTGGCCTGCGGTAATAAACATGCCACGGACGTTGGGTATAAAACCGATTTCTGCTGTTGACATAACCATGGTAATAGAAATTTAAATTTGGACGATATCCTATATAAAGCCCTCCAATTTGCCGCACATAACCATTGTGGTTATAGTGGATACGTACATTGCCAATTTGCCGTACACGACCGAAGTAGTCATAAAAAATAGCCACATTTTGGATTTGAATAACGGCACCAAAATCGTCGTACTGAATAAAATGATCGTATTGATATCCAGAATTAAAACTCACATACCCTTGACCATTAAAACCAACATTTACATCGATTTGGTTTCCGCTAAATACGCCACCTCTACGATTCAAAATGTTAAAATCAAACTGACCATCGGGAAACACTGCAAATTCAATTCCACGTTCATTAAATATGAAAGCATTACTGTAGTTGCGCACACTAAATGGCGCACTTGCAAAACTAAAAATCGAATAAATTGCTACGCTTAATGTAATCAGTAACTTTTTCATAATATAAATGTTTAAAGGTTCTTGTTTAGTTTTAAACCAAACAACGTGCCATAATTTATATTAATCTATAAATATATGATTATCAATTACTTAATAAATCTTTGAGGTATTTTGCGGTAAGGGATGTTTTAGATTCTATGACCTCCTCAGGTGTACCTGCAGCCATTAAATTACCTCCATTTTTTCCACCTTCTGGGCCTAAGTCTATAATGTAATCGGCAGATTTGATGAGTTCCATGTTATGCTCAATAACTATAATGGAATGCCCATGATCGATAAGCGCATTAAATGATTTGAGTAGTTTTTTGATGTCGTGAAAATGCAGTCCGGTAGTTGGTTCATCAAATATAAATAGACCTGATTCGCTGCTACCACCTTTCCCTAGGAAAGAGGCGAGTTTGATGCGTTGTGCTTCACCTCCAGATAGAGTAGAGGAACTTTGCCCCAAGGTTACATAACCCAAGCCCACGTCTTGTAGGGGTTGAAGCCTCTTGAATATTTTACTACACTTATGCGTTTTAAAAAACTTCAGTGCATCGTCAATGGTCATCTTCAAAACATCATCTATAGAGGCTTTGTTGAATTTCACTTCAAGAACTTCTTTTTTGAAGCGTTTTCCACTACAGCTTTCACACTTAAGTTGAACATCGGCCATAAATTGCATTTCAATCGTTACAACGCCTTCACCTTTACAATTAGGGCAGCGTCCACCATCAACATTAAAAGAGAAATGTTTAGGTTGATAATTTCGAAGCACACTTAACTTTTGCTTCGAATACAGCATGCGAATTTCATCATAAGCCTTGATGTAAGTTACAGGGTTAGATCTTGATGATCTTCCTATAGGGTTTTGATCTACGAATTCAATAAATTTCACTGTACTGAAATTCCCAGAAATAGCTGAGAATTCCCCTGGTTTTTCTCCATATCCTATGAGCTCTTTATTTAAAGCGGGATAAAGAATATTTTTGACTAAAGTACTTTTTCCACTTCCTGAAACACCAGTAACCACAGTAAGCATATTCAATGGAAACTCTACGTCAATATTGTTTAAGTTATTAGCACGTGCACCCTCAATCTTGATACTGTATTTGAATTTACGCCGTTTTTTTGGAGTTTCGATAGCCATACTGCCATTTAGGTATTTGGCCGTGAGCGAGCTGCTTTTTAAAATAGAATTGTAATCACCTGAGGCCATAATCTTGCCACCATAACTTCCAGCTTCTGGACCAATATCAATAATATGATCAGCGGCCTGCATAATGGCTTCGTCGTGTTCCACAACAATGACCGTGTTTCCTAAATCTCGTAAGGATCTGAGAACAGCAATAAGTTGCTCTGTGTCCTTTGAGTGTAGTCCTATGCTTGGCTCATCCAGTATGTACATCGATCCGACGAGACTGCTCCCCAAAGAGGTTGCTAAGTTTATACGCTGGCTTTCACCACCAGAAAGAGTGTTCGACTTGCGGTTTAGGGTTAAATAATCTAATCCAACATTGGAAAGAAAGCGAAGGCGATTACGTATTTCTAAAAGCAGTCGTTTTGCAATTTCATATTGATTTTCACTCAGTTTAAGAGTTTCAAAAAAATCCTTTAACTCATTAATGGGTAACTCGACTAAATCCGTAATGGATCGATTATTGATTTTTACATAATTTGCTTCTTTGCGGAGTCGTTTTCCATCACATTTATTGCATTTTGTTTTTCCTCTGTAGCGCGACAACATCACTCTATTTTGAACTTTATACGATTTTGACTCTAATTCACCAAAAAAAGCATCAAGCCCTGTGAAATGTGTATTTCCTTTCCAAAGTATTTTTTTTTGTTTGGCACTAAGTTCAAAGAAAGGTTTGTGTATTGGAAAATCAAATTTATGTCCGTTGTTTACTAATTGGTCTCTGAAATAGGACATACTTTCTCCGCGCCAAGGATAAACAGCATTTTCATAAATTGAAAGTGTAGTATTAGGAATAACCAAGGATTTATCAATGCCAACTACATCGCCATAGCCCTCGCACTTTGCACAAGCGCCATAAGGATTGTTGAAGCTAAAAAGATGAGTGCTTGGTTCTAGAAAAGTTTGTCCGTCCAATGAGAAGTTAGTATTAAATTCTTTTACTTTCAGTTGTTCTAAATCTTCTATTGAGCATTTCCCTTTTCCTTCGTAAAAAGCCATTTCTACAGCGTCTGCTAAACGGTTGTAAAAGTCTTTGTTATGACGTACAATAATTCGATCAATTACCAGCTGAAGGTTTGTTTTTTTTGTTCCAATTCCGATAAGTTGTTCTATGCGCTCAATTTTATTTCCAACTTTTACCCGTGCATATCCTTGACTTTGCAGTGTTTTAAGCTTATTATCGATTAACCTTCCTTCTTCTAGGTGAATGGGTGCGAGTAAAAGTAATTTTCGACCTTCTTTAAATGACTTCACAAGATGCACAACATCAGATGTATTGTCTTTTTTTACAATTTCACCGGAAACTGGAGAGTAGGTAATCCCCACTCGAGCAAACAACAATTTTAAATAATCATAAATTTCGGTAGATGTTCCAACTGTAGATCTTGGATTTGTCGAATTCACTTTTTGTTCAATAGCAATGGCGGGAGCTATACCTTTGATATAATCTACACTGGGTTTGTGTAAACGACCTAAAAATTGCCGCGCATAACTAGATAAACTTTCTACATAACGGCGTTGCCCCTCGGCATACAGTGTGTCAAAAGCTAAACTCGATTTACCAGATCCAGACAACCCTGTAAGTACAACCAATTTATTTCTCGGGATTGCCACATCTATATTTTTTAGATTGTGGAGTTTCGCACCCTTAATCAAAATAAATTTTTTAGGATGGAGGTTAGAAAAAGTGTTAGACATTTGCCAAAAAATAAGATGCAAATATACCATTATTACCTATAGAATTGAAAGACATTAACTTCTTGTTAAGATTAAAATAAATAAGTGTAATTTGGGATTTTAACTCTGTTCTTACTATATTTGGTTAAATTCTTAATAAAACCGCTTATAGAATAACATTACTTTTTAATCAATTTTTTAACTCATCACTCTTAAGTGACGATAAAATTAGTAATGTTATGAATATCAAATCTTTAAGCGACGCCCAACTCGTTCGTAATTACATTTCAGGTGAAGAATCTGCACTATCCACATTAATTAATAGACACCAACAGCGTCTTTATGGCTTTATTTTTTCAAAAGTTTATGACCGCGATGTAACAGAGGATATTTTTCAAGATACTTTTATCAAGGTAATTCGTACACTAAAAAAAGGGAAATACAACGAACAAGGAAAATTCTTACCATGGGTAATGCGCATAGCGCACAATCTAATAATTGATTACTTTAGAAAAAATAATCGAATGCCTAAGTTTAAAAATAATGGTGACTTTGATATTTTTTCTGTTCTTTCTGATGGAAGCTCTAATGCTGAACATAAGATTATTCACGGACAAATCACAAATCACGTACGTTTACTATTGGAGGAATTACCTCAAGATCAAAAAGATGTCATCAAAATGAGGTTGTACCAAGATATGAGCTTTAAAGAAATTTCAGACAATACAGGGGTGAGTATAAATACTGCCCTTGGTCGTATGCGTTATGGACTTATTAATCTGAGAAAAATGATTGATAAGCATAACATAAATTTAATAAATGACTAGAGTGTAAAATATATTTTAATTTTTTGCGTTAGAGTGAAGACAATACTAACAAAAATGGCGCATGGAAAAACTTTACACTGAACAACCCTCAAATTCTGAACAACTTAAACCGAGAGAAGAAACGGTTAATTTTCTTCTGAATTATTCGAAAGCACTCAAAATTATACCAATTGGTTCATTAAATTTTGAGACTTTTATAAACTAAACTTTGTTTTATTAAAAGCCCTGGATAAGTTCAGGGCTTTTTTGTGCTTTTTAATACTGATTTTCGTCCAACTGTCTTTGTGATTAGATCATTATCCAAATTCCAACCTCTTGCTGGCGAGTATTCACGTCCATACCATATAATTTGCAGATGCAGGTCGTTCCAAAGTTCTTTTGGGAACAATCGCTTGGCATCTTTTTCGGTTTGTGTCACGCTTTTTCCATTGGATAAATTCCAACGGTACATAAGTCTGTGAATATGTGTATCGACAGGAAAAGCAGGCACACCAAAAGCCTGTGCCATGACCACACTAGCGGTTTTGTGTCCGACAGCAGGTAGGGCCTCTAGAGCTTCAAAACTTTGGGGAACTTCTCCGTTGTGTTGTTCAATCAAAATTTGGGACAAACCATAAATCCCTTTGCTTTTCATTGGTGAGAGCCCACAGGGGCGGATGATGGTTTTTATGTCTTCAACGGACATTTTAATCATGTCGTAGGGGTTATCGGCCTTGGCAAAAAGTAACGGTGTGATTTGATTGACGCGAACATCGGTACATTGTGCTGAAAGCAATACCGCAATAAGCAATGTATAAGGATCCTTGTGATCCAATGGTATTGGAATTTCAGGGTATAAATTATTTAAGGTTTTTATAACAAAATTTACCTTTTCTTTTTTGGTCATTCGATTATCTTTGTACATATCAAAGATACTAAATATGACTACATTACAAATTGGCGACAAAGCTCCTTATTTTCAAAGCATTAATCAAGATGGAAACGCCGTAAGTTTATCCGATTTTAGCGGCAAAAAGTTGGTGCTTTTCTTTTATCCAAAAGCGAGTACTCCAGGCTGTACTTTGGAAGCATGTAATTTAAGCGATAATTACAGTCGTTTTGTTGCGCATGGTTATGACGTTTTAGGCGTTAGTGCCGATAATACAAAACGTCAATCTAACTTTAAAAACAAATTTGAATTTCCCTATGATTTGTTAGCTGATGAAGATAAATCAGTCATTAATGCTTATGGCGTTTGGGGCCCAAAAAAGTTTATGGGTCGTGAGTATGACGGCATACACCGCATTACATTTGTGATTGACGAGAAGGGCATTATTGAGAATATTATCACCAAGGTTAAAACTAAAGAGCATACCGCGCAAATCTTGTAGTAAATTTTAGATTTTAGTTACTTCGCTGGAACCTCTTTTTCAGAAAACCCGAACAACTGTTGCTCTTTAATCATGTTGGAAACCACAGACGGTAGTAGGGGTTCCCAACCATCCTCTCCTTTGGCAATCATTTTGAGTACCTTTCGGGAGAAGATATTCAATATTTCGGGTCTGTAGTTTTTGATATCAACAAGTTTACCAGTGTATTTAAAGAATTTATACAATTCCTTCATCCTTGGATGTACTTTAAGATTTTCACTAGTGATCAAGGTTCCTTCCTCACTAAGCATGGGGTAGAGGTATACTTTCAAATCTTTGTGGAAAAGCTTACCAAATGCTTCTAAGATCCCCCCTGAAAGATGACGATAGTATTTTTCATCAAAAATATCAATAAGGTTGTTTACACCCATAGACAATACCATTCTTTTCTTGGAGTATAAATTGAAGTATTCCACTAATTTATAGTACTCTTGAAAATTAGATATAAGAACGGTCTGACCTAGAGAACAAAGTAATCTTGCACGGTCCATAAAATCCTGTTCATCAATTTCACCACCAGATGCTCTCAAGTTTGATAGTGTGATTTCAAAAACGACTTGGGTTTTTTCAGGATCCACTTTGTTTTCTTTTTTAAACATTTCAAAAGAGTTTTCGTACATGTCAACATTAACTCTAGTGACAGGTCTAAAACTTCCTCTGAAGGCCAAAATATTCTTTTTGTACAACACACGCGCAGGTAAAACGTTATTCCCATCTGGAGCGAACATAACGGCATCGGTCATACCATTTTTTACAAGCTGTAAACTCATCAAGCGGTTGTCAACCTCTTTAAATAAAGGCCCTGAAAAGTTAATAGTATCAATTTCAAGCTGATCTTTGCTGATATGATCATACAGGTAGCGCAATAACTTCTTGGGCATATTGTGCTTGTAGAAAGCACCATAAATAAGGTTAGTACCTAATTTTCCAAGAGTCTCTTGTTGCAATCGAGCATCATTTTCTTTAAATCGTACATGAAGTATAATTTCATTGTATGCTTGGCTTGGATCAATTTGATATTTGATTCCAACCCATCCGTGTCCTTTGAAGCGTTTTGCAAAATCGATTGTAGTGACGGTATTCGCATAGCTGAAAAACATTTTATTGGGTTGGTCTTTTCTTGGAATACGTTCTTCAATGAGTTTTACTTCATGAGTCAACATCTTTCTAAGCCGGTTTTCAGTTACATAACGCCGGTCGCCTTCAACCCCGTAAATAGCATCACTAAACTCCTTGTCGTAGGCAGACATGGCTTTTGCGATTGTTCCTGATGCCCCACCTGCACGGAAAAAGTGGCGCACGGTTTCTTGACCAGCACCAATTTCAGCAAAGGTCCCATAAATGTTTTCGTTGAGGTTTATACGTAAAGCTTTGTCTTTGAGGGACGGTACGCTTTCAATTTTAGCATCTCCTTTTAACGTTATTTCCATCTTTACAGTCTGAAATTCATGAGTTACACAAAGTTAGAATATTAACCAACGTAACAAAAAAAAAAATACTCTATTTTTGTAAAAATTTCACATCAAATTGAAGGTTACTTTCCTAGGAACTGGCACATCTCAAGGTATTCCCATTATAGGAAGCACTCATCCTGTGTGTTTGAGCACTAACCCAAAAGACAAGCGTCTGCGGGTTTCTGTATTGATAGAATGGGATGATTTGTCTGTTTTAATAGATTGTAGTCCCGACTTCCGTCAACAACTCCTTAGAACGAGTTGCACTAAAATTGATGCTGTTTTATTTACTCACGAACACAGTGATCATACCGCAGGTATCGACGATTTACGGCCTTTTTATTTTCGCCAGGGCAACTTGCACATTTATGCCCATGAGCGTGTATTGAATGCATTAAAACAACGATTTGGTTATATTTTTAAAACAGAAAATAAATATCCTGGGGTGTTGTCCTTAGAAACACATTCTATTCAAAATAAGTTCTTTTACATAGGTCAAAAAAAAATATTACCTATTGAAGTTTTTCACCACAAACTTCCTGTTTTTGGATTTAGAGTTGGTTCTTTTGCATACATCACTGATGCTAAGACTGTTTCGGACACAGAGCTGGATAAGCTCAAAAACCTAGATGTTCTTGTTGTCAATGCACTTCGCATAGAACCACATTTATCACATTTTAACCTTGAGGAAGCTTTAGCATTTATCGAAAAGGTAAGTCCAAAAAAAGCATATTTAACCCATATAAGCCATCATCTTGGTTTCCATGATGAGGTCCAAAAAACTCTACCCCAATTAGTTCATTTAGCCTATGATCAATTAGAAATTTATTTATAGATGAAATCAAAATTCCTCACTTACGCCTTCCTTTTTACTGTCTTGGTAGTCGTTTTTCAGTATGTCAACTCAAAACAAATTATAGATAAATATGAAAAAGACATTAAAATCTATAAAGTTAAAATTGAACAACTCAAAGTACAAAATTCAGAGCTGGAATCGAAGCTTGAACTAATTTTAGAAGATTAAACCCTTTCTATAAGCCATTTTCTAAACTCAAAAAAGTTTTG